>Ga0210396_10001597_pt1 | contig 24211 bp, 23 predicted proteins | sample IncBWH17OmetaG_FD_155466 | JGI IMG/M metagenome (GOLD analysis project Ga0210396, IMG submission 155466) | Forest soil microbial communities from Barre Woods Harvard Forest LTER site, Petersham, Massachusetts, United States - Inc-BW-H-17-O ... | reverse complement strand
ATCTGTCGAAGAGCAAGAGCACTCCAATAGCGGTTAAGGCAGGCACAAAACCAGTTACGGTATCTGATACTGCCATTGCTAAGAGCCCTGAAGTACAACAGATACAAAGCACACTTGCAATCATAAAACAAGATGAGGCCAGGCTTGAAAAATCAAAACCAGTTGAACCTAAGAAAGTAGCTTCAGCAAAGAATACCTTTAATATTGATGCCGATCCTAAGGATTATCCTGAGCTAACCGTATATAAGAATCTGTTATGGGAACCGGATGCAAATGACAAGAACTATAAGGCCTCATATGCTTCTGTTATCTGGGATGACGCCAGCCTGAAACGCGATGCAAACAGCACCAATTATACCTTCAAGGTAAAAAAGGGCAACGAAGTGCACAGCTTTATAGTACACCCTGTATTTGAAGGTAAGGACTATGATGCAGCTATGAAGGAGTATGACAAAAAATATGATGACTACAAAGTGGCTTATGATAAGAGAAAAGCTGATGAGAAAAAGCAACAGGAAGCCTATGAAGCTATGATTGCCAAGGTAAAGAAACAGCAAGAAGAAGCTCAGAAGGATATGATAGAGCATAATAACCTGATCGGTGCAGTTACCAATATGTTCTACATAAATAACTTTGGAATATATAACACTGACTGGCCAGAGAATTTACCTCAGGGAGCCAGTGTTACTCCTCAATATACCGATAATAATAATGATGACCTAAGCGGAAACGAATTCTACCTGGTTGAGAAATCGAGAAATGCTGTATATACTTACCACCCGGGCCATAATTGCAGGTTCAACCCTAAAGTTGAGAACTTTGCATGGATGATCACTCCCGATAATAAGCTGGCTATTTACAGTATTGAGGACTTTGAAAAAATTGGCAAGACCAGTGGTAACTTTACCTTCGTTATGAAATTAAGTGAGAAAAAAATAACATCGGTAGAAGACCTGAAGGCTGTGTTCAAGCCTTACTTAGGCGATCTTGATGCACAATGGGGCGCCAAAGGTGTAACGCTCTGAGGTTTTTAGAGTATAAAAGGTAAAGCGGTTTATTATGCGGTTAGGGCTTTTCATACCACTCTTGTTATTTTGCAATGCCTTCGCTCTTTGTCAAAGCACTGATTCAATAATTCCGCAAACAATACACATACAAAGAACGACTGAGGTTGCTTATACTAAAGTAAATACAGCTAGTCCCATTACACCAACTCGGCCTTTAGACACTGTAAATTGTACACCAACCGTAGGAAAAGCATGGGGCGGTATACGTACATATAAATTAAGCAGGGAAGAAATATTGAGTGCAGGCGCAATCAAATTACGGGGAAAATACAGCGTTAGCTTTCACCCTGCAAAAATTGTGAAACTGAACAATGGCACACCTTATGTTATTCCGGCCCAACCCAATGATACCATTTGGAATAAGTGCACTTTTAAAGTTGTAAGTTTTAAAATGAAATTTGCCAGGAAGATATCTAAATACGGATTAAAGAATGTATTGAAAGTAGATAGCAACAAGTATTATCTTGTAGCTACCAATGGTAATTTTACTAATGCCATGATGAATGTATTGGAGGTTGTACCTAAGGGAGAGAAAGTTTTAATTTACGGCATTAAGGCACAAAAACCGAGCGGGGCAATAAAAAAACTAAAAAGAATTACATTGAAATTAATTTAACTCTTTTGAAGAAAGCTATATCCATATTATTTCTGTTATTAGTTACTTTATTTGCTTTTGGACAAGGTATGGATACAGCCCATGTGATAACCATAAAAGTCAGGCACTCTGAATTACCGCTCAGGTGCGTTTACTCCCATTCCAATACTTTATATACTAATGTCACCAATATTCTTGTGGTAAATTATTCCGATTCGGCTTCGGGTTATTATGAAATAGAAACCGACCTGGCATATACCAGGGATATGAAAAGAGGAAGATTTCTAATTGTAAAGCACCACCCCGGTACAATTACAGTTTCTGTTTACCGTAACGCACCCAACAAAAAACGTATTATGGTCAGTGCACAGGAGTTCACGGTAAAGAATTTACCCAATGCGTCGTTAGTAGTAGGTGGTACTGTTATAGATTCCACGGCATCGGTAGATGATCTTTTGAAATTCAAAGAGCTCACACTAAGTTTTGGAGACTTTATGCCGATGGATAGCATTTGTACTGTTAAATCATTCGACCTTAAAGTTGACTCTGCAAAATATCATTCCGATTCGAACCTGTTCACAAAAGAAATGATTGGCGCAATAGCAAAATCGACAGGCGCTTTAGTTTTTGAAAATGTAAAAGCAATTATCAACTCACCCGACGATGTGGACCAAACTATATCGAAAGATGGGAAACATCTGGTATATACACAACGAGTTTATTCGGTAGAAGAGAAAAGCAAACCTATAAAACTTATCAGGGAATGAAACTGATTGCGAAATATCTATTTATTGCATTGCTTTTTACTGGCTTGGATGTTCTAGGGCAAAATAATGAAGGAAAACACCAGACAATAAAGATTGCCAAAGACAAGGAAGGAATATATACACTTACTGATGCTCCTATTAAAGTTGGAAAGAGAATATTGCATGATAAGGACACCGTTTCCATATCGGTATTACTGAACGCAGGAGGAATATGGGTAGGCGATAGTTCAACTGGCGATGTTTTCGTAACATCTTTTGAATCTTCAATTCCATTCAATGGAGGGGACGCTATATGGCTTTCCGCTTCAGGTAAATTCCCCGAAGGCATCATGCGAATGTTAACACAAACGCCTAACAGGAGCCAGATGTATATAGGCAAAGTATGCTATAAGGCCTTACAATCAAGCAATTACATGATAAGAAAGCCCATATATATTATACTTGTTAAACCGGTACCGGCACCACCACCGCCTGATACAACAAAAGCCTGGGAAGCTAAATTCTCTACAAACATCGGAGGTTTAAGCACGGGGAAAGCTGATAAAAAGGAGTTGATCAGTGCGAAGAAAATTATTATAGAAGGGCCACTTGATTCAATAGTTGTTACTTCTTTTGATATGACATTAGATTACAACAGGCCCAATATGTACATGAGCAAAAAACTAAACAGTTCAGATTTTGCAAGTTCAAACTCGGCTGAGCTTACCAAAGAGATGCTCACGCTTCTGAAGAAAGCGCCAGCTAATACTTCCGTAAGTATTTCAAATATTACCTTTCAATCAGGAGGAAAGAAATATGAGACCAGGAAAAATATAAGTTTAGTATTAGAATGAAAAAAACATTTTTTCTCATCTGCCTTTTATCTTTTATCTGCCACCTATCAATTGGCCAAAAGATTGATAGTACAAAGCATAATACCATCCATATTAAAAAGGTACAGAAGGATACTTCTTATAAAATATACAACTATTATGCACCCTTTGTCCCACTGCCCAGAGGGCCAAAACCCATACAGGTAACTATTTGTGGTAAAAGTTCAGGTGAGGTTACAAAGTCCGCATTAAAAAAATGTGACCTGATAGATATTGGAGGCTGGGAAGAAAGTAGTGGAAAGGATATTATCCTATCCTACGACCTGAGTGTTTGGCATAAGGGCCTTTATCAAACCAAACACGATACGGGTAAGTTTCTAAACAGCGATATGAAATTCATGTTGAAACAAGTCAATGTGGGCGATAGTGTTATTGTAAAGAATGTTAAATACAAATCAAAGATGAAAGGGATAGTAATACTGCCGGCAATATCATTAGCGGTAGTGAATAAAGAAACGCCTATTAGGGATTCTATTGAAAGAAAGCAATGAAGAAATTCTTATTCATATTAACCCTACTCTTACCTGCTACGCTTTTTGCCCAGCAGGATAAAACAAAACCAATTTTTATCTCAACATTAGAAAAATGTAATGTAACAATAGCAGGAAAATATCACAATAAAGATACAGTACCTCTCTCGGAATTGCAAAACACTATTTTTCTTAAAATTGATTGTGGAACCTTTTTTGGGTGTAGTATTTATTGCGGAGAAAATGGAGTTACAGTTCTAAGGCATTTTAATGGAATGGTGCCTTTTAATAATGTATTCCTTTTAGCCTCAAATACTCCAAATTATTCAACATTGGTTGCACCTAATATCGAATACAGAACAAGCGATGGGCAAATACATCATACCAAAGGAATTACGATTACCGTTAAAAAATAATGAAAAAACTCTTCCTCATATTATCCTTATTACCAACCCTGCTTTTTGCCCAGCAAGATAGTACAAGACATGGCATTAGAATATCCATCCTCAATTGCACTTCTAAGCTTCCAGGAACGTATCACGATAGAGACACGATCTCTCTTTCCGTAATATTAAAACATCCGTACATTGAGATTTCTTGTGGACAAGTATTGAGTTTTGCAGTATCTGTACCGGTAAATGGGGTATATGTAGATAAGCAAGTTTCCGGAAGTAATTTCCCATCTGATTTACTCGAAATATTCAAAAGCGATAAGTATGATTGTTATATATTAATTAAATGTATCTATTATCGTGGCGCAGGAAACGTCAATAAGCCTGCATCAGGGGGAATAACTTTGCATTTGATCAAGAAATGAAAAAACTTTTTCTCATATTAATCATTCTTCTACCTACCTTGCTTTTTGCCCAGCAAGACAGCACCCGACAAACATTCAGGATTGGACATTGTGGAGCTTATGTAGCGGGAGTTAAAGGAGAGAAAATAAGCAGAGAGAAATTATTAAATGCAAAGAAAATAGATATACAGTGGTGCGATGATTCGGGTAAGGTTGTAAAGTTTGATCTGACCATACAATATAGCACCAAAGAGAGTTACGCACTGGTAGATAAACCAACTGTAATTGAAACAAAGACAAGCAAGAGCGAATACTTTACTGATGAAATGCTTGCTGAAATAAAAAAGGCGCCAAGGGGTTCTACTATCTTTATCCTTAATGTAGTTTATGGTTATCACCAAGACAGTTCAGAAAAGAAAGGTACTGATATGGACTTTATTATCAACTGATGAAGAAGCTCATTTTTATATTCGCCTTACTCTTGCCAGTAGTATTGCTTGCCCAGCAAGATAGTGCCATTCATACATTTAAAATACAAAAGTCTGTTACTTATGCATTGATTAACGGGGTAAGTTTAGGAACTACAAATAAAGCTGCTCTTCTTAAATCAGATACCATTAAAGTTAGCGGGCCATTAAGTTATACCATAAATGGCTTTACTATGTTAATACAATATAAATGGGGCGAATGTGATACTTTGAAACAACCCAAACCTGTTGAATCTAAGAACGCCAAACTAACCCGAAAAATGCTCGATTATCTTAAAGATATTGGCCTTAATTGCAGTTACGGTGCAATAGTTAAATTTTATAATATCAGTTGCACCTTACCAGATGGATCGAGCCCTGCGTTGAATGACATAACACTGTTCGTTACTCCGAAATGAAAAAGCTTATTCTCATATTCACTTTGTTGTCCCCCACCCTACTCTTTTCACAAGAGGGCAATAGCCATCAAACATTTAAGGTTGGTGGCAAAAAGGTGTTGTTAGCAGTTGGTAATACAACTCACCCTACAAAATATGCCATAAAACTATCTGAGCTTTTAAATAACCCATCCTTGAAATTGATCGGTTGCGGAGATTCTGCGCAAGTTGTTTCTTTTGATGTGTCTATTGGTATTAATGATTCTATGCAAACAGTACATAACATTGGGATGAAATTCATTCCGGATGTGCTTGTCTTTATAAAACAACAATACGATCGCTTAAGCTACCAAATGCGTAAACGTGGAGTCTTTCTTGAAATAACAAACGTTATTTACAAAAAGACAAAGATCGGGGAACCGCTTACCATCAATGGCATGATTTTAACTATTGTTGAATAGTTAAGAAAGGCACAAACAGGCACAATTTTATTTGCATTACCAGCGTTTTATAAAAAAGATAGCTTTTCACTGTATCTTTTCAGGGGCTAGTGCATTATACCATTAAAGAGGGCACAAACTAACACTCTAATCTTACATATATGAAATAGAACGACTCATATGTAAACGATCGACTAACCCTTAAATCTGTGTATCATGAAGAAAGATGATAAGAGGTTCTCCCGCAAGTTTGTTGGGGTAACTTTAGGAGTAATTGCAATGGGCGCCGTTGCCACCGTAACATTCCATGTTATGAAAGCGCACAGCTCACAACCCGAACAGAAAACAATAGTAGCAGGTACTGAAACCGAAAACTTGTTCCCCCCGGCCAAAAATAAAACAAGTAAGAAGCCATTTGTCAACCCTCCTTTACTAGGGAAAGATATTCCTTTCAGGTCTTATTCATTTGACGCTACTAAAGGCGGCTCATTCACTTATAATGGCAGCAGGGTAACTATACCCGGCAATATATTCTGCGACGATAAGGGCCGACAGATCAAAGGAAATGTTGAAATAAAATACCGCGAGTTCCATAACCCGATTGATTTCTTCCTGAGTGGTATCCCTATGACCTATGATTCAGGTGGAACACAATATACCTTTATATCGGCTGGTATGTTCGACATTCGTGGCGAACAGGACGGGAGACAGGTAAACATCATGTCGGGCAAAAGCATGGATGTGCAAATGGCATCGAATGCAATTACCGGTAGCTACAATATATATGTGCTTGATACAGTTAGCAAGCGCTGGGTTTATATGGATAAAAACTGCAATAACTCTATGACACTAACTCCTGTTTCTGAAGCAAGCCGTGAAAAGAAAACCTTAACGGATGCTGAAATGAACAGTATAAAAGCCCAGGTAGAAGATATGGACGGAAGAAGGCCCATTGCCCCACGACTAGCCAATCCTGAGAACATGAGTTTTACACTTAACTACGATAAAAAAGAATTTCCTGAATTGGAAGAATGCCATAATACATTATTCGAAGTAGATAATAAATCACAGGGCTTTAAACGTGAATTCAGGAGCATGGTCTGGGATGATTTCACACTTCGACGAATCAGTAATTCGGATAAATTCAATGTAACATTAAGCCATGATACCAATAGCCACTCTTTTGTAGTCTATCCTGTATTCGACCCTAAGGAATACAAAAAAGCCATGAAAGAATTTAATGAGAACTACAACAACTACCTTACTGCACGCAATAAACTAGAAGAAGGTGTTACCGACCAGGTAGCTTTTAATGAACTAATTGCAAAAGAAGAGAAACAAGCAGAACTATGGTCCTCCGTAGCTGCAACGCAATCTTTTGTAATAAGGCATTTTACGGTTAGCCATTTTGGAATATGGAACAGCGATTGCCCATCGATGCTGCCTGTAGGCGTGTCAGTGGCGGCCAATTTCCAGGATGATAAAAAAGATTCACTGAATGGCCTTGATGTGTACCTGGTAGATAAAAGCCGTAATGCATTATTCATATATCACCCGGGACATAATTGCCAGTTCAACCCAAGCGCTACTAACCTGGCCTGGTGCGTAACCCGCAATAACCAGATAGCCATTTTCACCCCGGAAGACTTCAAAAAGATCAAGGTGAATTCGGGCGACTACACTTTTAACCTGAAGGTAGTTGACAAAGAAGTTTCTTCAGATGATGACATTAAATCTCTTTTAGACAAATACCTTTGAAAAAGAACTTTGTCATATTACTTTTATGCAGCATGGCTTATGGCCATGCTGCCTTTTGCCAGGGGAGCGATACAACAGGCAACAGGTTTGTTATTCATATAAAAAAGCATGCAAAACATAAAACTGTTTATGCGAATGTGGCTGGAATGGTAAGTGGAAAAATAAAAAAGGATTCCCTTCTTAAAATGAACAAGATCAATATGGTTGACCTGCAACGCAGGTACAAAAACCTACGGGTGGTCTCGTTCAGCCTTATAGCCGAACGGCCTGACGGAAGCGGAAAATGGTACCCAATCAAACAGGCGCAGGTATTCTCGCTATATCATGGCAACGAATTTACTGACGAAATGAAAGGAATAATTAAATCATGCACCACCGGCGACAAGCTTGAAATATATGTCACATCTATATACTTTGACGGTATGAAATATGGCTCCTTGAGTATCGGTTATGGTGGTCATGTAAGCTTGTGCATGCTATAACCTTTTTCCTTCAAAACCACCTTCTTCCCTACCCTAAAACGGTTAGACGGGTCTTTTTATGACCGTTTCCAGTTTTTTCATAAGTTTGCTATTCACATTATGCATTTTGCTTTATGACAAGAGATATAATCTTTAACCTGATAGAAGAAGAACGTGAACGCCAGGTACGCGGGCTTGAACTAATAGCATCAGAAAACTTTGTAAGTAAAAACGTTATTGAGGCTGTGGGCTCAGTGCTTACCAACAAATACGCCGAGGGCCTACCCGGCAAGCGCTATTATGGTGGTTGCGAGGTAGTTGACAAAGTAGAACAGCTGGCAATTGACCGTGCCAAGGAACTATTTGGAGCCGTTTGGGCAAATGTGCAACCACACTCAGGTGCACAAGCAAATGCAGCGGTAATGCTTGGGGTATTAAAACCCGGCGATAAAATATTGGGCTTTAATCTTTCTCATGGTGGTCACCTTACACATGGTTCCCCTGTTAACTTTTCGGGCAAGTTATATGTACCTTCTTTTTATGGTGTAGATAAAGAAACAGGTAAGGTAAATTATGATACAGTTGCTGAAATAGCAGCTAAAGAAAAACCAAAGCTTATTATTTGCGGCGCTTCTGCATACTCGCGTGATTGGGATTATAAAAAACTGCGTTCAATTGCTGATGCAAATGGCGCACTGTTAATGGCCGATATTGCGCACCCGGCGGGATTAATTGCTAAAAAACTATTGACTGACCCGTTACCGCACTGCCATATAGTAACTACTACTACCCACAAAACCCTTCGCGGGCCGCGTGGAGGAATGATAATGATGGGCAAGGATTTCCCTAACCCATGGGGATTAACAACCCCCAAGGGAGAAATACGCATGATGTCTGCTATACTTGACTCTGCAGTATTCCCGGGCACACAAGGCGGACCATTAGAACATGTTATTGCAGGTAAGGCTATTGCTTATGGCGAGGCCCTGACCGATAAATTTGAAGTATATTGCAAACAGGTAATTAAGAATGCACAAACAATGGCAAAATGCTTTGTAGATAAAGGCTACAATATTGTTTCAGGCGGAACGGATAATCATTGCATGCTAATAGATCTTCGTTCAAAGAACCTTACTGGTAAAATTGCCGAGAACGCATTAGTAGAAGCCGATATTACAGTGAACAAGAACATGGTTCCTTTTGATGATAAATCGCCTATGGTAACTTCGGGTATACGTATTGGCACACCTGCTATTACTACACGGGGTATTACCGATAAAGAAATTCCATTGGTCGTTGAACTGATTGATGAAGTATTGATGCATGCCGAAGACCACAAGGTAATAAGCATGGTAAAGGGCAAGGTGAATTCGATGATGAATAAGTATGAACTTTTTGGATGGTAATTATTATATAAACTGTTTTTCATGAAAATACAATTATTAGTTTCTGCAGCAATGCTATTGGCGGGTAGCCTTATGGCACAGGGTGATACTATCAAGACGGGAGGAAATACTCCTGACCAGAAAGCCCAATTGAGCTATAATAAAGGCATTGAAGATTTCACCAAAGGTGACTTTAAAGCAGCACTTGTAGATTTTGATACAGCTGTTGCTATTCAGCCAACGTTTGAACCGGCATACATAAACCGTGCCAATACCAAACTTAAATTGAAAGATTACCAGAATGCAGTAACTGATTATACTAAGGCCACAGAACTCAACCCAAAAGATGATAAGGCTTTTTATGGCATTGGTCAGTGCATGAGTGCTCTAAACTCTACCGACAAAGCTGCTGAAGCCTATACAAAAGCCATTGAAGCAAACCCTAAAAATGCCGATGCCTATTACTATCGTGGAGAAATTCGTTTTTTAGCGAAACAATATAACGATGCTATGGGTGATTTTACTGCTGCCATTACCAATAAACCTAACTATGCTGAAGCTTATAACGATCGTGCCAGCTGCAAGGTTGAACTGAAAGATTACAAAGGTGCTATTGAAGATTACAAAGAGTCTATCAAGGATAATAAGTTAGCCAGCACATATAACAACCTGGGAAGCGCACAACGCAAAAACAATGAACTCGATGCCGCGATCGATTCGTACTCCCAGGCTATTGCATTAAAAGCTGATTATTATATTGCTTACAACAATCGTGGTACTGCAAAATTCGATAAGGCAGATTATAGTGGTGCTATATATGATTTCAACAAAGCGATAGAAGTAAATCCTAAATACAGTTATGCTTATAACAATCGTGCATCCGCTGAGTTTAAAATGAAAGATTATGACAAATCAAAAGCTGATTGTGATAAAGCAATTGAGCTAGACCCTAATTATGGGTATGCTTACCTTAACAGGGGTATTGCCGAAGAAATGATGCGTAAAGCCGATGATGCATGCACCGACTGGAAAAAAGCAGCTACACTTGGAATTACCGTAGCTAAAGATTATTCACAAGATTGCCAGTAAAAACACAAAGAATTATGAAGAAGGTTCTACTCCTGCTTACTCTCTTTACTGCGCAATTTGTAATGGCGCAAAACGTTGAATTCGATAGAAAGAATTTCAAGGACGATACTAAGGGCTTAAAAAAAGCTTTAGACTCCATTAAGGAAGGAGATAAATATTACGAAATGCCTTCGGAATGGCATTTTCATTGCATTCCTTTCTATTTAGCAGCTAATACTTTCAACCCTAATAATGCCCAGTTGAATTACAAGATAGGTGATTGCTATCTGTCACCTTTCTCTCCATTCAAAATCATGGCCATTCCTTTCCTTGAGAAAGCATATAAGTTAAATCCTACAGTAGCTCCTAACATTCATTATCTGTTGGCACGTGCTTACCATATAGATATGCAATGGGACAAAGCCATTCGAGAATATAACAACTACGGGGCAACACTGGATATAAAGAAACAGCAAGCTGAAATTGCTGATACTAAAAAGAAGATACAGGAATGTAAAAATGGTATTGAACTGGTAAAACACCCTACACGTGTATTTATTGATAATGTCGGACCAAATATTAATACCCAGTATCGCGAATATGGCCCTATTATTTCGGCCGATGAATCTGAAATGATTTTCACGTCAAGACGCCCGAATACTACTGGTGGTAAGCTTGCCGATGATGGACTTTATTTTGAAGACCTTTATATTTCTTTGTTCAGAAACGGAAAATGGCTGCCTGCAACCAATATGGGCGATCCTATCAATACCCCTGAACATGACGCCACAGCAGGCTTGTCTCCTGACGGGCAGATATTATACATTTATAAGGATGAGAACGGTGGTGATATTTATCAATCGTTTTTGGAAGGTGATGAATGGTCGAAGCCAAAAGAAATGGGTGGAAAGATCAACTCTAAATCACATGAATCATCTGTGAGTCTTGCACCTGACAACAAAACTCTCTACTTAGTGAGTGATCGCCCGGGAGGATATGGTGGTAGAGATATTTATAAAGTTGTGCTGAATGATAAGGCTAAATGGGGCGAACCTGAAAACCTTGGCTCTACAATTAACACCCAATACGATGAAGAAGGTGTGGACATACAGGCCGATGGCAAAACACTTTTCTTTAGCTCTATGGGACACAATACTATGGGCGGATATGATGTTTTCAAATCGAGTTACGATAGTGGTAAATGGTCGGAGCCCGAAAACCTGGGCTACCCGGTAAATACACCTGAGAATGACGTGTTCTTTAGTATTTCTGCAAGTGGCAAACACGGTTATTATGCATCTGTGCGTAAGGAAGGTTATGGTGAAACGGATATATACATGGTAACATTCCTAGGCCCTGAAAAACCTGTAGCACTTAGTAACGAAGACAACCTGCTTGCAGGTAATGCCGGTGGTGTAGCCGATGTAATGATGACATCAGCTGTGGCGGTTAACAAAACAAAAATGACCCTCTTAAAGGGCGTAATTACCGATTCAGCTACCCACTTGCCTATGGAAGCATCGATTGAACTGGTTGACAATAAAAAGAATACTGTAATTGCCTCTTTCAAATCAAACAGCAAAACAGGTAAATACCTGGTATCACTCCCTGCCGGAACCAATTATGGTATAGCAGTAAAAGCAACCGATTATCTATTCTATTCTGCCAACTTCGATATTCCTGATACCGCTGTTTATACTGTAGTAGAAAAGAATGTAGCTCTGCAACCGCTTAGTGTTGGTAGCCGCATAGTATTGCGCAATATATTCTTCGACTTTGATAAAGCCACACTCCGCTCAGAATCTACAGCAGAGTTAGACAGGCTTATAAACCTCTTAACTACGTACGCCACCCTGAAGATTGAAATATCTGGCTATACTGATAGCAAAGGTTCGCAGGCATACAACCAAAAACTATCAGAATCACGTTCTAAATCGGTTGTTGATTATTTAATTGCACATGGTATTGCATCAGGCCGACTTACCTATAAAGGTTATGGCATGGATAACCCAATTGCAACCAACGAGACTGATGAAGGCAGACAGCTGAATCGCCGTACTGAGTTCAAAATAACCGGCAAATAAACCACAGACCTTTGCCATCGCTCACAGTAATCATCCCGGCCTATAACGAAGAAAAGTCGTTACAACAGTTTTTACCGGAAGTGATTAGCTTTTGCAAACAAAAGAACTATAAATTAATTGTAGTGAATGATGGCTCAAAAGATCAGACAGCAAAAGTCCTTGCAGGTTATTCGAACGAAAGCATATTAAAGGTTTTACACAACAAATTAAATGCGGGTTATGGTGCATCTTTGAAAAAGGGGGTGCGGGAAGCCGATACCGATTTTGTGGTAACTATTGATGCGGATGGGCAACATTCTCTTTCAGATATTGATAAGCTTTTACAACATACCGTTGATACAGATGCCGATATGGTTGTCGGTAACCGTGGAAAAAGTTCAGGTTATTACAGGGGTCTTGGTAAATGGTTTATACGCAGTATTGCCAACTTTTTAATGCCACTTCCTGTTCATGACTTGAATTCAGGAATGAAGATGTATAATACAGCTCTTGCCAAAAAGTACATATCAATCTGCCCCGAAACAATGGCATATAGTGATATTATTCTTTTAGCATTTGTTTTTAAAAAACACATGGTAAGCGAAGTGCCGATAGCTATTAAACCACGAACACAAGGCAAAAGCACCATAAATACCATGACCGCAATAGACACGCTTAAGGAGATCATGAACATTGTATTATTGTTCAACCCGGTACGCATTTTCTTTCCTGCGGGCTTATTATGCATTGTGGCATCGCTGGTATGGAACATACATATATTTATGGACGGAAAAGGGCTCAGTACGGGTTCACTTTTAGGTATTTTAACCGGCTTTATCTTGTTCTTTTTTGGCCTCATTGCCCATCAATTAAGCGCTACCAGAAGGGCTGCATTAGAATAGCATTAAATCCATAACATTTTCGTAACTTTGTACTCTCAAAATCGGGTGGTATGAGTGATGAAATTCATGAAGAGTGTGGTATAGTACTCATAAGGCTGTTAAAACCATTTAGTTATTACCAAAAAAAATACGGAACGGCCTATTATGGCATACATAAGCTTTACCTGCTTATGGAAAAACAGCATAACCGTGGACAAGACGGAGCAGGTATTGCGGATGTAAAGCTCAATTCGACTCCGGGTACCTCATACATGCATCGTATTCGTTCAGCCCAGCAAAATGCATTAGAAGATATTTTCGGTAAGGTACAACGCCGTATAGATGAAGCCATTGCCGAAAAAAAAGATAACATCACTGATCCCGAAAAACTAAGCCAGTACGTCCCTTTCTTAAGTGAATTGCTGCTTGGCCACTTGCGATACGGAACTTACGGCAAAAATAATTTTGAATACTGTCACCCTTTTGAACGCCATAATAACTGGCGCACAAAAAACCTGATGATAGCCGGTAACTTCAACCTTACCAATGTTGATGATATGTTCGACAAGCTTTTAGAGCTGGGACAACATCCGAAAGAAAAAACAGACACCATTACCATACTTGAAAAGATCGGTCATTTCCTTGATAAAGAAAATGAAAAACTGTTCAGGAAATACAAGCACGAAGGCAAGAACAATGAAGAAATATCAGGGTTAATTGCAGAAAATTTGAACATTAAAGATGTACTGTTCAATGCCAGCAAACGTTTTGATGGTGGTTACACCATTGCCGGATTACTGGGCCATGGCGATGCATTTGTATTACGCGATCCTAACGGTATACGCCCTGCATTCTATTATCACGATGATGAAATTGTAGTAGCAACTTCTGAACGCCCTGCTATTCAAACTGCATTTAATGTTAGCGCCGATAAAGTAAAAGAACTGAAACCGGGCCATGCGCTTATTATAAAGAACAACAAAACAGTATCTGAAGTATCTGTAAACCCTGCACTGGAAAAGCTTTCTTGTTCTTTTGAAAGAATATATTTCTCCCGCGGTAACGATACCGATATTTATAAAGAAAGGAAAATGCTGGGTAAGCTTTTAGCTAACCCTGTATTAAAGACAATTAACTACGACCTCGAAAACACTGTGTTTTCTTTCATTCCCAATACCGCTGAGGTAGCCTTCCTCGGTATGATGGAAGAGATAGAAGCCTATCTGGATAGAGTTAAAATTGAGGAATTAGAAAGCGGAGATAAAGCCAAATTGAAAAAGCTTTTATCTATCCACCCAAGGGTTGAAAAGATTGCACTTAAAGACACCAAGCTACGTACCTTTATTACCAACGATATTAACCGCGCCGATAAAGCAGCACACGTTTACGATACCACCTATGGTGTTATAAAACCAGGCAAAGATTCGTTAGTAGTTCTTGATGATTCTATTGTACGTGGTACTACATTAAAACAAAGTATTTTAAGAATATTGGACAGGCTTGGCCCAAAAAGAATTATTGTAGTTTCTTCGGCTCCGCAGATACGTTACCCTGATTGCTATGGTATTGACATGGCTAAACTAGGCGACCTTATAGCCTTTGAAGCAGCCGTATCATTACTGAAAGATTCTTTTAAAGATAATTTGCTTGAAGAGTTATACGAAAGAGCAAAGGCCCAGGATGAATTGCCGCTGGAGCAAATCAATAATGTGGTAAAAGAGATATATGCACCTTTTACAACTGAACAAATTTCAGCTAAGATAACCGAGCTTTTACGCCCTAAGGAAATTGGTGCCGATATAGAGATAATTTACCAGGATGTGGCAGGCTTGCATAAAGCTATACCAAACCATAAAGGCGACTGGTACTTTACAGGCAACTACCCTACTCCCGGTGGTAACAAGGTTGCAAATCGTTCTTTCATGAATTTCATGGAAGGGAAGAACGTAAGAGCGTACTAAAGGCAAATATCAATATTGAAGGCCATTAGCTAATAACTATTAGCCGATAGCTTTTCAGAAGCTTTCTTTAAACTTATTGCGGGATATAATACGGACCTCGGTGGCTCCGGCACCGTATTTCTGGTATGATCCATCTGAGTACTCAATACCATCGTATCTTTTAAGAATATCGCGTATAGACTGGCGTAATACTCCATTACCTACTCCATGGATGAATACTATCTTTGATAAATGGCCTTTTATGGCCCTTTCAAGGCTATCCTGGAAATGATCGAGCTGCATACTTAGCTTCTGCTGATTACTCTTGTTATACGAGTTCTCATCAATCTTTTCGGCATGTAGGTCGACCACTAAAACATCAGTAGCGTGAGGTTTGGCAAGTGGTTTGTGGGCCTTTTTGGCTATAAAGTCCTTATGCCTGGTGGTAATATCCGTCAGGCTAATAGGGCTAACAGCGACCAACTCTTTCGTATTCACCTCAATTTCAATACCTTCCGTTAGCTCCACAGATACTTTATAGGTAGAAATAAGGCGCATTACCACCCCTTCTCCTTTCTCATGTAAAAACCTAACTTTGTCACCCGGCTTGAAGGACATATTTGTTATGAATTTCCGTCAAATTTAATCTATTCTTGTTGGCTGATTCAAATATAATGTGTAATATTGCAGCCCTTTTGAAAAAACTAACGCTATGAACCTGATTAAATACGTTGAAGAACAACTGCTACAGAAGAAGGCAATGCCTGAATTCAAAGCCGGTGATACCATTACCGTAAACTATAAAATTAAAGAAGGTGATAAAGAACGTATCCAGCAGTACCAGGGCGTTGTTATACAACGTCGCGGCGCAGGAACTTCTGCAAGCTTCACCGTTCGCAAAATATCTAATGGCGTAGGTGTAGAAAGGGTATTCCCTATCTATTCTCCGTTCATTGAGAGCATTGAAGTGAATAAAGAAGGTGTTGTACGCAGGGCTCGTATTTATTACATCCGTAAGGCTAAGGGCAAAAAATCGCGTATTGAAGAAAAACAATATGGCCGTAACGAAGAAGAAACTGCTGCTCCAGCTGAAAAACAAGCTGTTGCTGCTGAAAAAGTATAATTGTACTATTCTAATATTGAAAAGCCTCGCAAATGCGGGGCTTTTTTATTTATCCAAGAACCATATTTAACATATCTTAAGACAACATATACAATCATTCAATGTCCTGCCCGTTCTTATACCGAAAACATTTAATTCAGTTTTTATAAATGAACCGCTCGGAGATCAGAACAATTCTTTTTAATTTTTTCTCATTACCCATTTTTAGCGCCCTTACGGTGCTGTTTTCTCTCCTATTAGTATACGCAACTGATCATTTGAGCAATAACAGAGGCGGCAAAAGGGACTTCTCTGGCTTTGGTTCAGCATTTTTTTTAATGTACTTAGTCGGATTTCTTTTGATTATTGTCGTTATTTGGTGGCATATTCAAGTAATAAATACAATAACAAAAAGCACAAACAAAAAAATGGCAAGGGCCAATGTGGCCATTCTTCTTTACCCCTATTTTGTGGCTGCTTGTTTCTTTGCTTCAAATTATGTTTCCGGTACTATTTCAAATCACTCTATTAATTCGGCAATTGAAACAGACATTTCAGAAGTGAAACTGGAAAATAACAATGCTTCTTTTATAACTTATTCCAACATTAATGACACAAATTATATCATCACAGGAATACCTCAGCGCATAACCGATAGTAGTACTGCGACAATAATCCGATTATTACCCAGAATGGATGTACAGGTGCCAGGTTCTTACATTTACCCACAAGTAAAAAAGAAGAGTATACAGGTATTTACCGGTTCCGATAAACTTAACCCTATTGATAGTACAACCTCAATATTTTCATGGGAAGACAAATGCTCTCTTGCAGAATTCTTTATACTCAGAAAAGGGCAGGACTACCGAGGTAACATGGGGTTCTCGGAACAAGATAGGATTAAACAGTCTATTGAAGTAATCAGAAATGACACTGTAAACATTTATCTGAAGCCCGATTTGAGGGGCCTGATTAAAATATGCGATAGGTCTCAAAAACCTATTGATTTCTATGAACCGTTGAAAGGATTTATTGTTTTTGACCAGAATTACTGGTTTGGTATGAGGTCAAATTATTACGACAAATCAGATAAGTCTTATTATACATTAGTTCATCCTGCATACTATAATCCAGACCCGCAGAAAGTCGCAGAGCTTAACCATTATATTTACCTGGCGCGATTTAATGTCCACACACAGGTATATAAGGCTTTATTTAATTGGAAAATGATAGATAATGATAGCCTTGTTGCTTGCTTCAAAAACCAAAACAAGTTCTGGATACTTACTAAAAAAAGAGCATATGTAATGAATTTACCTTCTACTGGGGTTGCAGAGCAAAAGCCTTGATTTTTTCTTTAAACAGGGGTATCCATTTTCCATTTTTCGCTTATCATTACTCCTTAAAACCCAGCCTGAAAACATATCAACAAAACGGCGGTTTTTGTTGATAAATAAACCCCCTGTTTTCGAGCGTTATTTCTGTGGAATAATGCCTTTTTTAGCTTATATTTGTGAGATATAGAAAATCACAAAAATCAACCTGGAAATATGACCGAAAAAGCATCGCAAATTGAAGAAGTAGATACCACCAAACATGGTGAATATTCAGCAGATAGCATTACAGTACTTGAAGGACTTGAGGCGGTGCGTCTACGTCCTGCCATGTATATTGGCGATACAGGCTTGCGCGGCCTGCACCATTTGGTGTATGAAGTGGTAGACAATTCTATTGACGAGGCCCTTGCCGGATATTGCAAGAACATCCAGGTTTTTATTCATACCAATAACTCCATTACAGTAACGGATGATGGACGGGGTATTCCAACCGATCTGATGAAAAAGGAAAAGAAATCGGCATTGGAAATTGTTATGACCGTTCTGCATGCCGGTGGAAAATTTAATAAAGACACTTATAAAGTATCAGGCGGATTGCACGGGGTTGGTGTATCTTGCGTAAACGCACTATCTACCCATTTAAAAACAGTTGTACAAAGGGAAGGTAAAATTTTCACACAAGAATACAGCAAAGGAAAACCTTTATTTGATGTTAAGGTAATAGGCGAATCTGACAAGACAGGTACATCACAAACATTCCTGCCTGATAATACGATCTTCACAGAATCAGTTTATCATTATAGTATTCTTTCTGCCCGCCTCCGCGAACTGGCTTATCTGAATAAAGGAGTAAGGCTTACAATTACCGACGAAAGAGAAAAAAATGAAAAAGGAGAATTCATATCTGATTCTTTCTTCTCTCAGGGCGGACTGAAAGAGTTTGTAGCATATCTTGATGAAAACCGCGAAAGGCTTATACCTGAACCTATTTACATTGAGTCCGAAAAGTATGGTATGCCTATTGAGGTATCTATGCTTTACAACACATCTTATACTGAGAACCTGCATTCTTATGTAAACAATATTAACACCCACGAGGGTGGAACACACTTAGCGGGTTTCAGAAGAGCGCTTACCCGTACCCTGAAGTCATACGCCGAAAGATCGGGCATGCTTAGCAAACTGAAATTTGAAATTGAAGGAGATGACTTCCGTGAAGGCTTGACTGCTGTTATTTCAGTAAAAGTTGCTGAACCTCAATTTGAAGGACAAACCAAAACCAAGTTAGGTAATAAAGAAGTTGTAGGCTGTGTTGACACTGCTGTTGGCGAAATGCTTACCAATTATCTTGAAGAACACCCTAAAGAAGCCAGGCTTATAGTTGATAAGGTTATTTTGGCTGCTACTGCCCGTCATGCTGCCCGCAAAGCCCGTGACCTGGTGCAACGTAAAGGCGCACTTACAGGCGGAGGCTTACCGGGTAAACTAGCCGACTGCTCAGAAAAAGACCCTGGTCAATGTGAACTATTCCTGGTTGAGGGTGACTCGGCAGGTGGAACAGCCAAACAAGGCCGTAACCGTGCTTTCCAGGCTGTATTGCCGTTAAGAGGTAAAATTCTTAACGTAGAAAAGGCATTGGAATACAAGATCTACGAAAACGAGGAAATAAAGAACATTTATACCGCCCTGGGGGTATTTAAAGGTACTGCAGAAGACCAAAAGGCCTTGAATATTGAGAAACTGCGCTACCACAAGATTGTGATCATGTGCGATGCTGACGTTGACGGTAGCCACATTACAACACTTATTCTGACCTTCTTCTTCAGGTATATGAAGGAACTGATCGAGAACGGACATATTTATATTGCTACTCCTCCGCTTTACCTGGTTAAGAAAGGTAAAGAGCAGCGTTATTGCTGGACCGAAGAGGAACGTGATGGTGCCATAAGGGAAATAGGTAAAAATGGCAAGGATAACGTAGGCGTACAACGATACAAAGGTTTGGGTGAAATGAATGCTGAACAGCTTTGGGAAACCACCATTAACCCTGAATCACGTAAACTCCGTAAAGTAAGTATAGAAAGTGCTGCGGAAGCAGACAGGATATTCTCAATGCTTATGGGTGATGATGTATTGCCACGCAGAGAGTTTATTGAAAAGAATGCGCGTTACGCTAAGATTGACGCTTAATAGCACTTTAAGCCAATAAAAAAGGGGACTAATAGTCCCCTTTTTTATTGTATGGCAGTTTTGTTAATATTACTTAGTGGTCTGTGTAGAAGCAGGTGCTGATTTAGCAGCGCTATTTTGAGGTACGCCACCGCCTTTTACGGCCATATCGTCACCGCTACTCTTTCCGCCTTTTTTCTTCAGGTTTTTAGCCGCTTTACCACTTTCTTTTTTATTGGCAGCTGCGTCCTTAGCCTTACCTAATAAACCTTGTTTTGCAAATGCAGTTGTACTTAACAATGTAATTATTAATACTGCTAGGAATGTCTTTACTGTTTTCATGATATTAAGTTTTATGATACAAATATACTTTTCGCCGGTGAAGAAATTATGAAGCCTACTGATTAATTATCTTTAATGCCTGTTGAACAGGTATCTCTTTGTCCTTCAAATAAGCAACTACGAATGCACCCTTAATTCCCGATGCAATTGCCTTTTCTTTCATAGCCTTTGCTTCATTATAACTTGAATATGGTCCAATATTATAGTGAGTATCGCCAGCAGCATCTTCGTCAAAAGCGAGGTTTTTATATTTCTTGAACTTCTCTCTCATTTTTACAGGTGGGGTACCTTTATACACTCCCAACTGAACTTTGAACTTAATATCTTTCCTATCGCCGGTTACAACAGTGTTCTTATCTTCCTTATTAGTTACTTTCGGGTTTGGCTGATTATTACTTTCTTTCTCAGTTTGCGCTGCACCCGCTTCTGATAATGATATCCTCTTCCCATTTCTGTAAGCCTTTACAAACGCATCGTTAAAGCCCTGGGCTACTAACTGGGCTCTTGCAGTTTCAGCATCTTTGTAATTGATATATGAACCCACAGAGTATGTGTAGTAATCATTCTCGGTTTTCACCTCAATTACATTCTTGGCACCACTAAACATATGCGTATTTGTAAGTTTATGCTTATAGGCCCCTAACTGTACTCTAAAAGTAACGCCCCCTACTGCTGGCATTGGCTCACTATTGGTTTTATCGGCTGTAGGGTTCTTAGTGCTTTTTGTTTCATCTCCATTACCTGCTTTATCTGTACCCTTAGTTTCATCAGTACCAGCGGTTGTCTTATCAGCATCTACAAAATCATTACCCCTGCGGTAAACTATTTTAGTATCCTTAAATCCTTCCTTCGCCAGTTGTGCCTGTCGTTTTTTGGCTTCATTATAATCGCCATAATTACCCGCAGTGTAAACAGATGATGAATCTTTAAGCATTGTTGATTTCACATCAGGAACGCTCAACATTTTATCCATTTCCTTTGCAGGCACTCCTTTTGAATATTTACCCAGTTCAACCATATATTGTGGCGATGCATCTTCATTCACTTTACCGCTTCTGGCACCCGAACTATCGTAGGTCATTCTTACATACTTACCTGTACTGTCCTTATACATCTTATACTGCCTTGCACGTGCTGAATCACTTATAGGTGTGGTATCAGTTGCAACAGGCTGAACGGTATCCTGTATCAGTGATGCATCCATCTTAACCGTATCATACCTGCTTTCATCAACATCTTCACCATTCAAATGCCTTGCCTTGGTAAGGTCATACCGTATGCCAACAGAAGTTAATAAAAACATATCATGCCTTGTAGTACCCCTCAGGTTACCGGGTACATCAGGGGTTAGTCCGTCAATATGATCGGTAAAAGTGTAGTGCAACGTAGTTCCGAATGAAACCTCAGCTTTTTTTGTAACATGAATCATAAAACCTGCACCAACAGGAATTGAAAAAGTCTGTTCTGAATATTTTTTACTTGAGCCATCCAGATCCAATGAACGTATATCTGTTTCATACGAATAATCGGGTGTCAGTATTGTGGCGGTAGATGCATCGGATGCTCCCTGGGGAAGGCTTCGTATGCTTCCATCTGACCAATAGTAATATTTATTACCATATTGGTCCTTCATATCGGTCTTCGAAAGGAAATTAAACGACTCAATGCCCAGTGTGAAGAAAGGAGATATATCCTTCATAGGAAGAATTCTGTAAAGAACATGAATTCCGCCACCGGCTATCTGAGATTGGAAATTCCAGTTGTACGTCTGTGAACGCACATATTGCCCTAATGTTCCAAAAAGCGCGCAAAGATCAAAGTCGAAATGCTCATTTATTTTCTGTCCAAACATCAATGTATACCCAAGCCTTGCTGTAGTAGGATTCTGAACATAACTCTTTACAGCTTTTACATTACCGAAATACGAAAACATTCCAACTCCCAGGCCTACAACGGGCTGCAGTACAAATGCCGTTGGTGCCATTTTAGGGTGATTGGTATCAAGGACAGAATTGGTAACTGTTGGAGAAGAAACAGATTCATTTTGCCTAACCCTTGTTGTATCAGTCCCTATAATTACGTATGAAGCCGATGACTTTCCCGGTGACAAGAAAACCAATAGTACTAAACTATAAAGCAATAAGGAGGCTTTCGGCATTTCAATTTATCTTAACTATGGGCGAATTTACGTATAAAAACGGTCTATTTTACTGATACCATTGCTGATTGCACATCATCAAAGCTTCCTGTACAGTAATTCGTTTCCCGCCATTATATGCAACCACAAATGCATCCTTAACTCCATTTGCGTTCTTCAAGTCTTCTCTATGATCACGTGCACCCTTATATACGGAGAATTTCTTAGAAGCCACGTATTTATGAAGGCCATTCTCATCACGTTTATCTACAGCCTCGGTAATTTTATAATATCCTTTTACAAAAGCTACCGATCTGTCATTTTGCAAGGCCATAACCTGCACATAGTAAAGTGCCGTACAGCCATTGGCATTAGGAATACCTCCACCATTATTAGGGGGAGTGCCGCCACCATTGTTAGGAGGAGTACCGCCGCCATTGTTGGGAGGGGTGCCACCACCATTATTTGGAGGTGTGCCGCCACCACTGTTGGGAGGGGTTCCGCCACCGTTGTTAGGAGGGGTGCCACCGCCACTACTAGCAATAGGAGTACCTGACACAGTAAATGATGTACCATTAATAGGGTAATTAGTAGCAGCACCGTTCATTACAAAGGCAAACTTACCAGTGAGTAACTGGCTGCCCGAAGCACTAACACCTGCATTAAGATTATAGGTAACGGTAAATACCGAGTCAGTTGGAAGACTGAGCCAAACCATTTTCATTTTACTATCTACAAAAGAGAAAGAAGCACTTCCCTTATTACCCTCAGTTGCAGTAAAACCATCCGGAATTTTTTCTTCCAGTTTAGCAAAACCACTCAAGCTGCCTTTATGTACAGTAACAGTAACCGTTATACTTGCTCCCGGTGCAACTGATGAACCTGAAAGACTGCGTGAAGCAAATACTCCGCCTACTGCAGGAGCCGCAGGGCTACTGCCTCCATCTCCAGAAGGAGGTGGGTTACTTGGTGGAGGGTTGTTCGCCACAGGTGGGGTAGTAGTTTGATTACCACCATCGCCCGAAGGAGGTGGGTTACTTGGTGGAGGATTGTTCGCCACAGGCGGAGTAGTAGTTTGATTACCACCATCGCCCGAAGGAGGTGGGTTATTAGCTGGCGGATTTGTTGGAGGAGGATTATTAGTCGCTACTGCAGGGCCGCTTCCTATAGTTATTGTTTGAGGTGCAGCATCGGCTTCAGTCTTTACATTGTCTAATACATATAAGAACTTACCACCTATATTCTGGTTACCCGATACAGTAGGATCTACGATTACAGTATATGATATTTTAAGGGTAGCATCGCCCGGAAGTGATGCCCATATATACTTTATAGCATTACCTGAAGAAAGTACCGTAGCACCTTGCTTTTCAACCGCTGTGGCAGTAAAACCCTGAGGCAGATCGGCCTGGTATTTGGCGAAACCTGATGCCGCACCCTTGTTGATTGTTACCTCGACTGTGAAGGACGAACCTGGGTTGGCATTGGGGGGAGCCGTTTGGGTTACAGTCACTGACGACTGCATGAATACTTGGTAAATGAATAACCCAATCAGGTTGAACAGTAGTACGAGGTACTTTATCATATTTGGTGTTTATTGGTCAAAGAAGTAGTCGATTAAAGCGTTAATATCTGCTATAGTCATAACCGAGGTTCCGTCAAAAAACTCGTCAATAGCCTGAGTAATTTCTGTTGA
>Ga0210396_10001596_pt1 | contig 24211 bp, 27 predicted proteins | sample IncBWH17OmetaG_FD_155466 | JGI IMG/M metagenome (GOLD analysis project Ga0210396, IMG submission 155466) | Forest soil microbial communities from Barre Woods Harvard Forest LTER site, Petersham, Massachusetts, United States - Inc-BW-H-17-O ... | reverse complement strand
CGAAGGCTTGCGGCGCCTGGAAATCCCCGAGGTGATGCAGAAGAAATACGGCTTCGCCCCGCTCGGTGACGCCCGAGGCCCTGTCAAGACAGCGATCTTTTCCGGCAACAATGCGCGGCTCTATAATATCGATCCGAAGAAAGCGATGCTGGAGCTGAAAGGCGACCGGTTTGCCATGATGAGGGCGGAGTACGACAAGGCGGGGCCGGAGCCGTCTCACACCCGCTATGGCTATGTGGTGCCGGACGGGTCGATTGATCACTCCGTGTTCGCCTGAAAAAATATTTCGCAAGAAGCGATCGCAATGCCGTCGACATCCCAGGGGATGCCGGCGGCATTTTTATTTGATTAATCCACGAGTGCGAAGGCTTTGCACCAGCCGTCTTCGCTGACGTCGCCAGCGACCACCTTGCAGGATTTCGGGCGTTCGAACAGCGAGCAGTTGCCACAGCTGTAAATGCCGTTTGGCGTGTCCTGATACTGCGCTTGTTCCCGCGTCATTTTTTCATCGGCTTGCGCCGATGAAGTCTGCAACGACAACGCCGCAGAGACCCCGCCCATTGCGGCCCGAATGGCGGTTCGCCGCGACCAGTTAAATTTTCTTGTTTCCATGCCGTCCTCGTTGGCTTTTCTTGTCGGTCGGCATGGTCGTCTCGACGAAGCGCTTTGTCACCGGAGAAAGCGCCAGCGCCGAATAAAGTTTCGAACAATTTTGCTCGATCTGGTGCAGTGGATTTGACATTCGCTACCCCGCAGTCGGGAATGCGTAAGGCGAATGTCAAATCCAAAACTCCACTAGAAACCTATATTTGCTAGTGGTCCTTCGATTCTGACATTTGCAAAAGTGCCAGCCAAATCGGGATGCAAATGTTAGAATCGGATCACTAGTTCATCGATAGAGATCGGCGCGGGTCGGCGGCAGCCCGGACGGGCCACGAACACGACGCGACGCCAGTGTCTGGAAAATCCCGACAGTGCCTTGCATGAAGGCGATCGAGACCACGGCGAGATAAGCAATCCACAGCCTGGTTTTCTCGCGGCCGATTTCGCGTTCGGCGGCTTCGCGGTTTGCCGTCAGCCGATCATGCCAGAGCCGGGTGGTGTGCATGTAATGCTCGCGCCAAGCTTCGACGTCGTGCACTTCAAAATTATGCAGTTCAAGATTGCCAATCGACATGCCAAGATGATCGAGTTCTCCTCCGGGAAAAATGTAGCGGCCGACCGCGGTCGCCAAAGCGGCATCCCGGCGGCGTCCGCGGCGAAAGCGCTCAAAACTCTTCGAGCGCAGCGCGATCGAATGGTGGAGGTACAAGCCGCCCGGCTTCAGCAGGCGATTGATCGCCTGGAAATAGGTCGGATGGTTGGCGATGCCGACGTGCTCGAACATGCCGATCGAAGCAATCTTGTCAAAGCTGCCTTCGAGGCGCGCGTAGTCGCGCAGTTCGAGCGTTACCTTGTCTTCGAGCTTCAGTCGGGCGACTTTTTCCTTGGCGTAGGCGAACTGCTCTTCCGCCAGCGTCACGCCATGGGCGCGCACCCCATAGTGTTGGGCGGCGTGACACACGAGAGCGCCCCAGCCACAGCCGATGTCGAGCAGGGTTTCGCCCGGCTGGAGCCGCAATTTGCGGCAGATCATATCGAGCTTGTTGGCCTGTGCTGTCGCGAGATCATTGCTCCAGTCTTTGAAATAGGCGCAGGAATAGACCATCTCCGGATCGAGAAAGAGTTCGTAAAATCGATTGGAGAGGTCGTAGTGATAATGGACGTTCTCCTTGTTGCTCGCCTCGGAGCCGTCGATGCGCGGCTTTTCGCTGCGGACACCTTCCAGCGGCCACGGGCCGCCGCGGGGCACGAATACAAACCTGGCGAGCGCTGCAAGCGCGAGAGGCTTGTTGAAAGATTTCATCAGCACCCGGGTGCGTATTTTCGGCCTGCGCGCTGCTAGGTCGAAAAACGATCCATTGCGCAGATCGAACCGTGACGTGACCCAGAGGTTGAGGAAAGTATCGATGCTCGGCCGCCGGATCATCGCCGCCACGGCGCCCTCATCGGCGATGACAAAGGCCAGCGCATCGGAGGAGAGATCGGCAGGTACCGTCGAGCCGTCCCACAACACGAAGCCGAGATCGGGCAGGATCCGCTCGTTGATATGCGTGAGCAGCCGCCTGAAACTTTCGAGACGGCGCGCCGCTTTTGAAGCCCCCGGCAAAATGACTTATCCCCGTGATGAATTCCGACACTCCGTTTCTAAGGGAGCATCGCTTTTCAGGGAAATCAATAGTTTAGCCGAATGTTTAAACGGCCGCGGGAAGAAGTTCGACCTCTTTGACAGAAGCCGTTTTTGCCGCGGAATCATCGGCAAAATATTCCCAGGCCTTCTCATGGCCGTAATACACGAACGGCCCGAGCACGAAGCCGGTGGCTGACAGGATCATCGCCTCGGCTACGGTGCCGACAACCACGTAATTTGTGGTGAAGTCCACAATCGTTGCAATCGTTCGGTAGGTGATCGTCTTGGCCAGCGCCGGGCTGATCGTGAGCCCCATTGTGTTGCTGTCGAGGTCTGATTTGGGCAAATGCAGCGTGACGCTGGTTTCAGAAGGACGCAGATAATTCCACGCGGCCTCATGGGCGAAATAGAAGAGGGGCCCTGCGATCAGGTTGAAGGTCGATAGGCCGGCTGCGGTCGCGATCTCGCCGATCACAATATAGTTCGTCGTAAAATCGAGCGTCGTCACGATGACGCGAAACGTGATCGTTTTGGCAATCGTCCGCCGGAGCGGCAATTTTGCCAACAGTTGAGCGGGCTGTTTTACAGCCAGTTCACGGGAGGATGTGCCGATCTGCGGCGCCTTGGCATCGCGTCGGGCGGTCGTGCCACGTCGCTGTCCGAGATATCGGGGCGCGAGGAAGGCCGCACCTCCCAGGATGATGCCGGGAATCAGCGCGACTTCCAGCAAGGCAGCGCCCGCGACCACGGCCAGTCCGATCGTGATTTCGCGCTTCATGAGCACCCGGGAACTCTTGGGATGGGTGTCCAAAGCTTCGCCGAAAAACAAGACAGAAATACAACGGCCTCTCGCGGCAGCCGCGCCGTCCGAACTATGGACAAGATGTCAGGGAACAGGATGCCGAGAGTTTCGGTTATCCTTCGGGTTGCTGACGGCCGCCCGTCAGGGCCTGCACGGTCGGCTTCTGAACCTACCCCCAGACAGGTCGGCCGTGCTCGCGGGCAAGCGGAATAGACGGGTCAAGGACTGCCGATGCGGAAGGTTGGACGATTCATGGCGTTTGCTGCTTCAGCGATGCTGCTGTCCGTCATCGCGCTTTTGCCACTCGCCTCGCGAGCGGAGGAAACGGCGCGTCAGAAAACGACCGGCTATCCGGCCGTGGAAGATGTGCCGCCGAGGCCCGACAAGCCCGCCATGACGGCCGCCGAGCAGTCGAAGCTCAAGAAAGAACTGTCAGCCGCGCGCGACCGTCAGGTGCCCAAAGGCAAAGCGGGTGCAGGCACGACGCCCGCAAAACCCTGACAATTTGCGCGGCTTTGGCCCCGTTTTCCCCTTTGGACAGATAGCCCAGCGGACTTACTCCGCAGGGCCCGGGTGCGGCCGCTCCTGATCCTTCCCATCCGGTTGACGTTGGGGCGCGGTGGCTACCGGTTGAGGAAATCTGGCGGCCCAGCGCTGTTCGCACTTTCGTTGAAGCTCCAGGGGGATGTTGACGCTCATGACTGACTCCCGTTTTTTCTTTCGCCGACAACTTCGCGGAGCCGTGGGGATGCCAATAGGCGCAACTGTGTTCCGAATAAGAACGGAGCTGATTTTCATTGAGTGTTGGAATTTAATCACACCAAGCTGCGAAGCAGGACGCGGCGCTGGTGGAATCGGAAGGTCGCTTTGGTCCGGGACGTTCGCCTGGACGTCGACAAGGCTCAGACAAAACGGAAGGTCGTCCGACGACGATTGAGGGGGCCAGGAGCAGGCAGCCGCCCGTGCACTTACTCACCGCCGCGGACACCAACCTGGCCGCCGCGATCATGGCCGCGGTACTGGGCCCCAGCGTAACAAGCGCCGGCGCCGATCGGTCGCAACCGGCAGCGTTTGGCCGCGCATGCGAAGGGGGCGCTAACCGGGAATTAATCTGATTAGCCCATAATCTACTGCAGTTTCAGTGGGCAACGCGTAGGGAGCCGTCGCGCGGACGATCCGGCGGCGGCTCTTGTTTTATTTGAGGTCAATGCAGATGACCAAGACATTGGAAGCAGATATCCGAGCCGAGACGACGGACAAGCAACCCGCCCCCGCAATACCGAGCAAGAAGACCAGCCGAAAGTCCATCCTGGCACTGTCGGTGTTTGCTTTGGCCATAAATGGGACGGCGGCCCTCTATACGATGCCGTCTTTCAACACCACCTTGCCGAACTTCGGCGAGCTGGTGGCTGAGCTGCTTCCGCACGAGAGAGCCTCGGCGCCGATACCGGAGGCGGTTGTCGCCACCTTGACGGATATTCAGTCATCCCAGCAGCAACACGCTACCGCACTCCAGGACAATGCATCCTTGCTGCAACAAAACACAGCTCTCCTGCAGCAAGATGCAGCTGCGCTTGGTAGCCTAAGACGGAGCCTGACGGACGAACAGTCTGACGTGAAGAAGTTGTCTGTTCAGCTTTCGACGCTGATCGCGAAGGTTGACGCGCTCCAAAACGCGGTGGCGCCGGAGATAACGTCCTCGATTCCAAAAGGACGCGCTCGCGCCCGGCTATCCGGAATGGCACGCAAAAGGATAGCTCGGCCACTGAAACCAGCGGGACCTGTTTCGGTTGGCGGCGCTCCGCTGACCACACCGGCGCAAGGCTGGAGCTCGCTACAAAGCCCGGAGGGCTGAGGCGATCGTAACTTGGGATTAAGTACCGCAGCCCATGATCGCGTGTGACCTTCTGGTGGTCACAAGTACTGCGCAGAGCCGTCGCTGGCCTCAACCACAGCGGCGGCTTTTCCTTGCTGCAGCAGCGGACCCCATTTGAGCAGGTCAGCGGCAAACCAAAATAATAACCAGCGCCAACGGGAAGGCTATGCTCACGATGCCCAAAGCTGTGAGCGCAATTTCAAAAAGTAGTGTCCCATTGGGCAGCACGCTACGAACCGACATGATGCCACTCCCACGAGCCCCCGCGAGCCCTCTGCTCGTCGCCCCAGGATGAACAATCAAAAAGCGTCCTTGGGTCTATGCCCGTGACGCCGTGTTAGTATGGGGAGAGGCTCAGATGATTCGGTTAACAAAAGGTTAACGCGTGTCGTCGCTGGAAAGCAGCCGAGCCTGGGTGCATCTGAGAACATGTCCGAATCGGGTCATCGATCCTGTGAATGCGGCGCGGTTTATGACCGCAGCGAGCACATTGCCGAGGCTCGCGAGATCAGCAGCTTTGAATGCGTCGTGTGCGGCAAGACCATCGAGAATTGGAATTCCGCCTGGGTGCCTCGATATCGCTTCATCGCCTGTCCGGTTATGGCAGGAAAGCTGGCTTGAATCGTGTCAGCACGGGCGCATATTCGTCCGATGTCCGAGCAGCGACCAACTTTCGTGGCGCGGAAAAATCCCGGTTCTGGCTGGGAGGTTGATATTCTATGGCCCGACGGCGAAACGGAAGTGGTCAAGGGTTTCATTACCGAGCATGACGCAGTCAAGTGGATTGCTGAGCACTCGCAGGCGAACGTCCCAGCTGCCCGCTATCGCCAAGGATCGAGCTAACGATGAGCGAGCCGGGCCGCGTCCCCTCGGCGGTCAGCCTGCACGTCTGCTCTCTCTGCAAGAACTCGATAGCACGCACAAGTGGTCGTTGCAGCCAAAGTCTACCTAGGTCCACATCCGTTCCGTTTATTGGACAGGCGTTGGACTCGAACTGAAATGGCTGGTCTGAGTATTTGATTTGATTGGCGCTCCCTAGCGGAATCGAACCGCTCTCTCCACCGTGAAAGGGTGGCGTCCTAACCGATAGACGAAGGGAGCAAGGCGCCTGCCTCGACACAGCCAAATCCGGCGACCGCGCCGCTGCCTCGCTTTGAACTAACGAAATTTAACCAGTAAATCAATACCTTGAAAGGTCTTGTTCACCTTGCCGGTTCGACCAGGAAGACGGCCAAAGGCCAGCGCGCGAACGTATAGTGGCGTTTTCGCCCCCCGGCAAGCCGCGCGAGGGCCGGTTTTCCCACAGGACGTATGGGCGGCGGCTGGCCTGGCGCGGGAGATTTTGGGGGGCCCGTGCCATCGTTTGCTTCAGTAATTTGCAACAGTTTCTAAAGCCGGCTCCGGTAGGAACGTCCAAAGGATCATTTCAAGCCGGAAACGAGAATAGTGCCCGCAGCCAAAAAACGCGATGTACGCAGATCGGTGCAGCAGACGGCGTGGGTCACTCTGGATGGTGGCTTTGCGGCGCGCCAATGTCTCGTGCACGACATGTCGGCTACGGGCGCCAAGCTCTCCGTGTCAGATTCGAGCGTGCTGTCGGGCCGCCTGCGGCTCGCTTTTTCGCGCGACGCAAAGACCGGCCGCCCATGCCATGTGGTTTGGCGGCGCGGTCATTCCTTCGGAGTGAAATTCGTCAGGTAGACCGCCGCTATTCGGCTTCTCTCCCGCCAGACCTGGCAACACGGGCCTCACGACATCGGCGGTGCGATGTAACGCAGGAAACCCGGCCGGGCGCTGAGCTCTGCGAACCAGCGCTCGAGATCGGGAAACGTCGGCTTGGTGATTCCTACGACGCCAAGCCAGCGGCGCGCATAGGCGCCGAGTGCGATGTCGGCGAGCGTGAACTCGTCGCCCGTGATGAAACGGCGCGTCTTGAGATAGGCATCGACAACGTGCCATTGGGCCGCTTCGGCGTCAGCGTCCTTCTGGATCGCGGCCATGTCGCGCTGTTCGACCGGGGTTCGCACCAGAGCCCAAAACACCGGGCGGTCGACCGGTTGCAGCGTCGAGAGCGTCCAGTCGAGCCATCGATCGACGCTCGCGCGCAGTTTTGGCGCTTGCGGATAAAGCGACGATTGCGGTCTATAGGCGAGCACCAAGTAGCGCTTGATGGAGTTGGATTCCCACAACACGAAATCACCGTCCACCAGCGTCGGCACGCGACCGTTGGGGTTCATCGATAGATATTCGGGCTCGCGGTTCTTGCCGAACGCCATGCCCGCGTCGATGCGTTCAAAGGGTAGGTCAAGTTCGTGCAGGCACCACAGCACTTTCTGAACATTGACGGAGTTGGCGCGGCCCCAGATGGTGATTTGCGCCTGATTGTTGCTCGACACGATTCTTCACTCCTACGGATTGTCCGCGGGTGATAGCGCAAATTCCGCACAAAAGCAGTCCTTCTCGTCGCGCCGGACACAGGATGCCTGAAATGCAAAATCAGGCTTTGCAGTCAGCAAAACCTGATTTGCTACCGAAAATATCGATCGTATCTGTTAGCGGCCGAAGAACAGCCACAGCAGAATGATCACCGGAATCGGCACGCCCAGCAACCAGAGCAATATTCCTCGTCCCATCATTGCCTCCTCATTCCTCGATGGATGGGCAACGCGTGGGGCAGGGCGAAGTTCCGGAAGCGGCAAGCGACGCTCGTCGGCGCGAACAGCGCCCGCGCTACCAGTGTCCGGTGTTGGGCATCGACTTCCACGGCTCCGCCGGCGGTTTGGCATCGCCCTTTTGCAGTAGCTCGATCGAGTGCAGGTCGGGTGAGCGCACGAAAGCCATTTGACCATCGCGCGGCGGCCGGTTGATCGTGATGCCGAGCTTCATCAGGTGCGCGCAGGTCGCATAGATATCGTCGACTTCGTAGGCGAGATGACCGAAGTAGCGATCCTCACCGTATTTTTCTTCATCCCAGTTATAGGTGAGTTCGACCAGCGGCGCGCCACGCGTGGGAGGCAACGATTTCAAACGGTCTTCGTCCTCGGGCGCGCACAGGAACAGCAGGGTGAATTTTGCCTTGTCGTTATCGATGCGGCGAACTTCCTTCAGCCCCAGCGCATCGCGATAGAATTTGAGCGCGGTATCGAGATTTCGGACGCGCAGCATGGTGTGGAGATAACGCATTTTTCTTGTCCTCCTGAGACCGTTTGGTGATTTTGAGCCGCATTCGGCATGATAGGGCAAAAAATAAAAAATAGCAGCAAAATGCACAGCGTGGGAAGCATCCGAATGTTCAAAGATCGGTATCGGAAGTCCGCAAGTGGGCAAAGCTAAACCCAAGGAGGCGGATAGGTTGATTTGACGCATGCGGTTTCGAGCGCCGCGATCATCATCGTGGGGATTGCTTGGTGTTGGCATTAGTTGTTGTTTAAGACTTCGGCCGCGCTGATTTGCTCGCTTCCGATTTGTTCTTTGAGAACGGAATAGAGTCAGAGAGTGAACATCCAAGGTCGTTACATCGAGCGCGGTGGGCTCGCGTGCCGCAAAGAAAAAGCCCGGCCGAAGCCGGGCTCTTCCATCTTACCAGTTATCGTAGTTGCGGTAGACTCGCCGATGATAGACACGTGGTCCATCATCGTAATAGCCGGGGTTATCGTAATAACCGTCGTCTGGGGCGTAGCCGTAGCCTGGACCGTAGTAGCCATTATTGTAGGCGCCCGCTGCTACTGCCGCACCTAACGCTGCCGCGCCTATGCCAGCGCCAATCGCAGCGCCTCTGCCAAAGCCACGGGCGTCTGCAGGAGCAATTGCTGCTGTTCCGATAGCCGCCACGGCTGCGATGGTCAGTATGATTTTTCGCATAAGGTTGCTCCTTTCATCGCAAGACCAACAAGCGCGGAGCGTCGTTGTTGCCGGAACCACGCAGGATTCTTTTTGAGTTTTTGGGAAACTATTCGGCGTTCCCTCGATGCGAACGCGGTTCCCTTAATTAGAGCCGCTGTCTGTTCGAGAAACGCCAAAAAGACCCAGCCATCGGAATGATTGGTGGCTTTGCCGTTCGTCGTTAGAAATGTTTAAGACTTCGGCGGCTCTGATTTGCTCGATTCCGATTCGTTCTTTGAGAACGAAAATGAATCAGACGAAGAACAAAACAGTGCGCGGCGCGAGAAGAGTCGTTGCTGAACCCCTCACTACCGAATTGTGCATGTCGACGAAGTCATATGCCAGTCGCGGTAGAACCCCGTATCGCCATATTGCGTAGACCTGGCTGCGAAGGCCTCGAAGCCAGGCTTCAGCGTATTCGTCATCGATGCGTGACAACTATTACCGGAGACGGCGATAGTGAGGGTGTTGACGTGATCCTTGAAATCAAGCTTGCGCACAAGAGTATTTCCATTAGCGACGTGCATGTTCTGCCCCAGCTTGGAATCCGTACTCATATGTCGAGCCATTCTGCCGTGCTCTTGAAACTCCTGCCCAACCGTCCCGTCGTCCCGTAACGTGAAGACGAAATCGACGTGATTGTGAGTAGGTCCGGGTTCCGGACTCACGCGGTAATTGCTGAATTCGATCCTGACGTTAATCTGAGCTTCAGCAAATGCCGCAGTCGGCAAAAATACTGCAATTGCGAACAGCCACCTCATGAACGCCCCAAGAAAGATCCCCAAGGCCCGATTATGATTTCAACTTAAGGTATTTTACAAGCGGTGGAACTGCGGAGCCAACGAGATGCTCACGTCTTGAATCCTGGTCAAATCGCATCATGGATCAAAAACGATACCGGGCTGAAAAGCCCGCGGCGCGAGATCGTCCTCAACAGCGACTGCGACGTTTCGTCTTTCTGAGGATCCGGTCGGAACATTCGTGCTCGTCATTATCCTGATGATGTTCACTGATCTCGCTATTTTGCGATGCACCGGAACGATCGTCTTCCCGGGATGTTGGTTCGGCTTCACAGTCCTGGAGATGGAAGTATGACAAGATTTGGTGTTTTGGGAGCTACGGCTCTTTCGCTATCGCTTGCGATCGCAGCCCCGGCATTGGCGCAGCAGGCGCCGGGTAGTAAGGCCGGCGCGCATGCGGCTGCCGGAAATATGGGTGCACGGATGGGCAGCGGTCCGCGGATGCAGTCCAACTTCCGCGGCGGTCAGGCCAATGCCAATGTTGGCAGAACGAATTTCGCCGGCCGTGGTAATGCGCAGTTCGCACCGCGCGGTAATGCCCAGTTTGCGCAGCGCGGCGGCGAATTCCGCGGTGATCGCGACCGCGGCTTCGGGCGTGGTGCTGGCTTTGCCGTTGGCGCGGCGGCCGCAGGCGTAGCGACCGGTGCGGCAATCGCGTCGGGCGGTTACGGCTACGGCTATTCCGATCCGTATTATGGCGACAACTATGCCTATGACCCGAACTATGGCGGCTACGATAACAGCTACGCTTATGACAACGGAGCTACCTTCGATTCAGGCCTGCCGCTCGTCGCGTTCGGCCAGCCGGCCCCGGGCGATCAGATGACCGTCGCTGTTGGCGGCGATGCATCGTACTGTTCACAGCGGTATCGTTCTTACGATCCGGCGAGCGGGACTTACCTCGGCTTTGATGGTTTGAGGCATCCCTGCCAATAAAGCGCCTGTCGGTTGATCAAGGAAAGGAGCGGTCCATCGGGCCGCTCCGTTTCGTTTGGTTCCCCGCAAGCGTCAAATTCCTTCCAGTTCCCGCTGCAACCAACGCAATCGCCTTGCGTTGAATCGTCAGTGCTGAATGGAGGAACGCGCATGAAAAGAACACTGGCAATTTTGGCAACGGTTGCCACAGTCGGCGCAACCGCCGTCACGGCGCCGGCTGAGGCGCGCGGAATTGGACCCGGGCTCGCTTTCGGACTAGCCGCCGGCGCGATCGCTGCGGGTGCGGCCGGCGCTTACGGCTATTACGGTCCCGGCTACGGCTATTACGGTCCCGGCTATGGATACGGATACGGTCCCGGCTACTACGGATACGCTCCCTATTACGGTCCGGGCTATGCCTATTATGGCGGACCCTATGGTGGGCCGTATTGGCGGCACCGCTATTGGCATCGTGGTTACTGGTAAGCGGGTCTCGTTTGCAAAAGATAACTCGTTGGCCAAAGAAAAGCCCGGAGGTGACTCCGGGCTTTTTGTCTGTGTGGTGGATCTTGTTTACATCACGGCCAGGCCTGCACGCGTTCAAGCGTACGCTTCGATGGCTCGCCGTGGCGTGCGTTTTCCAGCGTGGTCGTGAAATATTCCTCTCGCTCAAGTCTGAATTTTTCTTGAGTGGCTTTGAAATTTGCCACGCGTGCTGCGATTTCCTCGCGCTCGCGCGCCAGCCGATCGTACCGTTCGCTCATGCCCATCCCTTGGCGTTGATTCGCGTCCCGCAATCATTGGCGTCCGCAATTGGGGCGCGAATGGGATGAAGCCGCCGCTAGATTACGATTCAAGATCGTGATTGTGGATAAGAGCGGCGACTGCTTGTGACGCGCGATCGTTGCCGGTAGCGAGAGCGTGAACAGGAGGCCGTATGGCAAAGATCGATCTGGATTCACTGAACATTGAAGAACTCGCGGCGTTGCGTGATGCTGTAACCGATAAGCTCGCTCAAAAAGTAATGGCACGGCAGGCGGAGCTCGAGGCCGAACTGGAAAGTTTGGCGCAATACGGCAAGCTCGCCAAGAAGGCACTGGTTGCGCCGCCCGCTGGCAAGCCGAAGAAGGGCGATGAAGCCGCCCGCAAGATCGACGAAGCCAAGAATACTGTCGCAAAGGATGCCGTCGCGAAGGATGCTGTCGCGAAAGCGGCTTGACACCATTCGAAACAAGACATCGTTCGAAAGTGCCAGCGGGACCTCGGTATTGCATTTGATGCAGAGGACCCGCTAGGCTGCCGGCAGTGATCGCTTCGGATATCAGTCGTGGTGTGGAGCAGCTCGGCGAAATGATCGCTGGAGCTTCCGTAATCGTTCCCTTTACCGGCGCCGGGATATCCACTGAGTGCGGCATTCCGGATTTCCGCTCGCCGGGCGGATTGTGGACCCGCAACCGGCCGATCCCCTTTGATGAATTCGTCGCGAGCCGCGAGGCGCGGGATGAATCATGGCGGCGACGTTTTGCGATGGAAACGACGTTCGCGGCGGCGGCTCCTGGACGCGGTCATCGGGCACTGGCTTCGCTCTACCGTGCCGGAAAGATTCCGGCGATCGTCACCCAGAATATTGATAATTTACATCAAGCGTCAGGCTTTGCGGACGATCACGTCATCGAACTGCACGGCAATACCACCTATGCCCGCTGCATCGGATGCGGTCTGACGTACGATCTGGGCTGGGTGAAGCAGCGTTTTGAAGCCTCAAGTCATGCGCCGGACTGTGTTACCTGCCATCAGCCGGTGAAGACGGCGACCATATCTTTTGGTCAGGCGATGCCTGAAGATGCCATGCGCCGGGCAACGGAACTCACTCAACAATGTGATCTATTTCTCGCCATCGGCTCGTCGCTGGTGGTCTGGCCGGCGGCGGGTTTTCCCCTGATGGCCAAGAACGCCGGCGCGCGACTGGTCATTATCAACAACCAGCCGACCGAGCAGGACGATATGGCCGACCTGGTCATTCGGTACGACATCGGGGAAACACTCGGCCCATTTGTGGGTAACTGATGCCTAATTGATTCGCTGATGCGCAAGACTGTTCATAGGTTCCGGAAGAATCGTTTTTTATCTATGCGGCGCAATCGAGAGTGTTATCTTTTGATTCGAGAGATTCGCGGGCGTCTTCTGAACATTGAGAGATAGACGCGAGAGAATCGCCGCCGCATTCGCCGGCGGGATGTTTATAATGTTGTGGGGTCCGGGGTCATGGGGTCGGACGGATTTGAGTCCAAGAAGCTCGGAGTTCAATCGCCCGGCGGGGCGGCTGGACCGGGAAGGCTGGGTTCTGGATTTTCTACCGCCGGTCCAAGAGATCCTCTGCTCGATGCGATGCAGGGACTCGGCGATGCCGCGGCAAACCTTGTCGAAATCAGCGGCGTCATCAAATGGTTCGACGCATCAAAGGGCTACGGCTTCATTGTCCCTGACAATGGCTGGCCGGATGTGCTTCTGCACGTCACGGTTCTTCGCCGCGACGGCTACCAGACTGCCTATGAGGGAGCGCGCGTCGTCTGCGAGTGTGTGCAGCGCGCAAAAGGCTATCAGGCCTTCCGCATCGTCTCGATGGACGAGTCAACGGCGATCCATCCGGCGCAGATGCTGCCGCCGCGAACTCATGTCAGCGTCACTCCGACCAGCGGGCTGGAGCGGGCCCAGGTGAAGTGGTTCAACCGGCTTCGCGGGTTCGGTTTCCTGACCTGCGGGGAGGGGACCCCCGACATCTTTGTCCACATGGAAACGCTGCGGCGTTATGGCATGACGGAACTGCGCCCCGGCCAATATGTACTCGTCCGGTTCGGGCCGGGTTCCAAGGGCATGATGGCGGCTGAGATTCAGCCCGAAACCGGCTCGCCCGGACTTTCCTCGCACTAAGTCACGCCGTCTGGCGCAACCAACTCCCTGCGGCTTCGCCGATTGGCGGGGCTCGCCTTTATCCGTGGCGCCCCAAAAAGGGCGCTGCTGGCCTCGAAAAATCACAAAAGTGACTGCCCCAGGGCGGTGTGAATGTTAAAAGGCGCGGCGTTGCAGCAAGCGAAGCTCGCGCCGGATGGCCGGTGTGACCAATGAGGCGTGGTGAGGCGAATGGTGTCGAAGAAGTCTGATCAAGCGGCGAAGAGGCGTTGGCCGCATTTCCGGTTCTGGATTTCGCTTGCGCTGGCAGGCTCGCTTTGGATGTTCGCCGGCGATGGCGCGCGCGCAGCGTCGATCCAGCCGCTCGAGATCGTGACCAAGACCGGTGTGCATGTCTTTTCGGTCGAGATGGCGACGACCGAGGAAGAGAAGACCACAGGATTGATGTACCGGAAGGAACTCGCCGAAGGCAAAGGCATGCTGTTCGACTTCACGCCCGAACAGGAAGTGTCGATGTGGATGAAAAATACCTACATCTCGCTCGACATGATCTTCATCCGGGCCGACGGCAGAATTCTCCGCATCGCGGAAAATACCGAACCGTTATCGACCAAGATCATCCCGTCGCGGGGATTGGCGAAGGGGGTGCTGGAGGTGATCGCGGGCACGGCGCAGAAATACGGCATTGCTGCCGGCGATCGCGTAGGCCATCCGCTGTTCAACGGCAAATAGACGGCTCGACCCTGACCGGGCTGTATCGCCTTGTTCTGTGTCCAAATCAATGCGTTATGGTATTGTTCTGACTTGCCATTTTAGAACGGTGCCGCGGCGGCCGCGCCTCCCGCATCCCGCCTTGCTGATGCGTTCTTAAGCGTGTATCGACGGGTTTTCCTGAGATCGGGGTATAGCGCAGCCTGGTAGCGCGGCAGTTTTGGGTACTGCAGGTCGTTGGTTCGAATCCAGCTGCCCCGACCAATATTTTCAATAAGTTAGTTCTACTTTTGTCGTTCTAATCTTCCCAGATAATAGAATTGGGAAGGTCATGAATATTTTTGAGGGCAGGGCACATGACAGACTCTGGCCAGCAATCAAGAGAAACCTGGGCCCGCAAAGCCGCTCACCTCATCGTCGATGGCGTGCTCGCTGCGATCGAACGCTATCCGGCGCCGGATCAGATGGCGCTGCTTCGCTAGGTCGCTCGGCGAGCTCTCTGGCATATGCCCAACTCGAGCGACGAAGTTCGAGACTTGGCCCGCCACTTCTGTCTTGAGAATCTTCACGAGCCGCACCCGCGCGACGACGATCAGCCAGAATAGCCTCACGAAGGCCGCCGCGGTTCCATTGGCTCCTATTGAGATAGGTCAATGAAGCGCATCGTCCGCTTTGATGTCGTCGGTCCTCGATGCCGATTAAATAAAAACAGCGAGAATTCATGATCATTTCGAAAATAGCTCCCGTTCTGGCCATCGGTTTCATTCTTGGCAGTGTCGCCTCGGTGAATGCCAAAACGTATTGCGCTCACTACGTCGGCGGCCCGGAGCGGATGGCCGAGAACGCGCCACGCAGTCAATGCGTATTCGCAACGCTGGCGGACTGTCGCGCCAGCGTCAGGAAAAGGGGCGGTGGAACTTGCTATGGAAAAGGAAGCGGGCCTAGAGAGCTTGGCCGCTAGAGACCGGCGCATGCAAGGCTTCGGCGGGCTCCGCCATCAAAGGCGCGGGGCTTCGGTCTCGCGCCCATACTGTCAATAAATCGATTTTTAGTGGAAGATTTGATTTTCCACGAAATCAGGCCAGGAACTCCACGAGTGCGGCGTTGATCTCCTCCGCATGCGTCCATGGCAGGCCGTGAGAGCCGCCCTTGATCTCGATGTACTTCACGCCCTTGATCATTTTCGCCTGGCGTCTCGATGTTACGTCGGCCGGCAGGATGCGGTCGTCGTCACCGTGAATCATCATGGTCGGCAAATCATTGCGCGCGATGTCGTTGCGGAAATCCTCGATCCAGGCATCGACGCAATCCAGCGTTCCAATAGGCGACGCACCCATTGCGACGGTCCAGTTGGCTTGAATAGCGAGATCGCTGACCAGCTTTCCATCGGCGCCGCCCACGCTATAAAAGTTCTTCAGAAAGCCCATCAGCGTGGCGGGGCGATCCGCCTTGATCCCGGCCTGGATTCCGCCGAACACACTGGCGTCAATGCCCTCGGGATTGTCGGGCGCCTTGACCAGATAGGGTCCAAGTGTCCCGATGAGTACGGCCTTGCGAAGCCGCCTGGTGCCGAACGTGCCGATGTAGCGTGTGATTTCGCCGGTGCCCATCGAGTGCCCGACCAGAGAAACGCCGGTAAGGTCGAGCGCACAGAGTAGCGCGTCGAGGTCGGCGGCGAAGGTGTCGTAGTTATATCCAATCGTGGGCTTGCTGGATCGACCGAAACCGCGACGATCGTAAGTGATCACGCGATGGCCAGCGGTCAATAAAGCGGCGGTCTGTTTTTCCCATGCGTCGCCGTTTAACGGCCAACCATGGATCAATACGACCGGAGGACCCGAGCCGTGATCCTCATAATAGAGCTCGATGGAGGTGGAGTTTTCCTGCGCAACTTTGATGAAGCCTCGCGTATCGGCGACCGTTGACTTGGCAGAGGAGCTGCGCTGATCGAGCGAGGACGGGACTGCGGGCATTTTCTATCTCCATGGTCGCGCACAAGATCACTTGCACCACCAGAGAATGCCGGGCGCGATCGCAAATCCATCGAACGATAGTGTCATCGCTACTATACTTTTGGATCAGTTAGAGCGGCGCTATCGCTCGGTTATTGTCGCGCCGGATATTTGGCAACCCACCAACGCCCCAGCGCGAGTGAGCCGATTGCGCCGGGCTCCGTCGATGCCATCGGAGCGGAGACGCGATTCTGTCCCGCAGCCAACATGGCCTCGCGTCTCGAATCCCTCACGGCTGAACGCGAGTGCCGAGCGGACCACCAAACGGCTACCTCGAGCTATCTAAAGGTATGGCTTTGACACACCATCGTCTGGCTGGTTTGCCTTCTATCCGTACGTGATGTTCGTATTCTCAGAGGAGTGGACTGATGCGATGTCGGCTGGGTTTCCAAGGGTTTGATCTGAGTGTATTCTCATCGGAGGCCAGTGCGATTTGAGTTGTGAGAGTGTGACCATGAACCGTATTAGTTCTTCTGGGCCGTCTCGACGCTTATTGCTGACTTCAGCTGCCGCATTTTTTTTCGTTGGAACAACTCTGACACGCGCCCGGACCCTGGTCGGCAGCCTGCCCTGGGAGCCGGGAACGGCGACGCCTCCAGTTGTGGTTCGTCCGGGTCCCTGGGTGTTTTTCACGGCGGACGAGGCCGCGATGGTCGAAGCCGCGGTTGATCGTCTGATCCCTCCGGATAATCGCGGACCCGGCGGCAAAGAGGCCGGCTGTGCGGTGTTCATCGACCGGCAACTCGCAGGCCCTTACGGCCGGGCCGAGGGTCTTTACACCAGGCCGCCCTTCATGCCCGGCGCTGCCACGCAAGGATATCAGCTCCCTGACTCCCCCGCGGCGCGCTATCGCACGGGCTTGAGAGCGCTGGCGGATTACATCAAGGACCATTTCGCTGGCAAATCGTTCCGCGATCTCGCGTCCGACGATCAGGACACCCTGCTCAAGGGGCTGGAGTCGGGATCGATCGTATTGAAGGGCGTCAAGAGCGCTGAGTTTTTCGCGTTGCTGCTTGCCAACACGCAGGAGGGCTTTTTTGCCGATCCGATCTACGGCGGCAACCGCGACATGGCGAGTTGGAATCTGATCGGCTTTCCGGGCGCGCGTTACGATTACCGCGACTGGGTTGAGCGTCACAACGAAGCCTATCCGTTGCCTCCCGTCAGCATCATGGGTCGCTCCGACTGGACAGTGAAGGAATAGCGATGGCCCGCAAACTCCCCGCCAAGGATGTCGTGATCATCGGCCTTGGATGGACCGGATCTATCCTTGCCTATGAACTTGCAAAAACCGGATTGAACGTCGTTGCGATCGAACGTGGCCCCTGGCGCGATACCGCGACGGATTTCCCGCCCGCCTATGCGCAGGACGAACTTCGCTATGCGGTTCGCCTCGATCTGTTTTTGCGTCCCGAGCAGCAGACGCTGACGTTTCGCAACAATGCGAGCCAGACGGCGATGCCGATCCGCAGCTTCTCCGGTTTCCTGCCGGGCAACGGTGTCGGCGGCGCCGGGATCCACTGGAACGGACAGACCTGGCGCTTCCTGCCGACGGACTTTCAACTGCGCAGCCATCTCGAGGAGCGCTACGGCAAGGACGCTCTGCCGGCCGACATGACGATCCAGGATTGGCCCGTCAGTTACGATGAGTTGGAGCCTTATTACGATCGCTTCGAAAAGCTCTGCGGCACGTCCGGTAAGGCCGGCAATATTCGCGGACAAAAGCAGGCTGGCGGCAACCCGTTCGAAGGCTGGCGCTCGTCGGAATATCCGACGCCGCCGCTAAAGCAGGGATTGGGCGCGACGCTGTTCGCCGAAGCGGCGCGCAAGACCGGTCATTCCCCGTTTCCACAGCCCGCCTCCAATCTCAGCCAAGCCTATGTCAACCCGCTCGGCGTGAAACTCGGACAGTGCACCTATTGCGGTTTCTGCGAGCGGTTCGGTTGCGGCAATTATGCCAAGGCCAGCCCGCAGACCTGCGTGCTGCCGGCGCTGCTGCGGTTTCCGAATTTTAGCGCACAAACCGAATCCGAGGTCACGAAGATCAATCTGGACTCGACCGGTAAGCGCGCCACCGGCGTGACCTATGTCGACACCTCAGGCGAAGAGTGGGAACAGCCCGCCGATATCGTGCTGATGTGCGCCTTTTCGTTTTTCAACGTTCAGCTGATGCTGCTATCGGGCATCGGCAAACCCTACGATCCGCAGACCGGGCAGGGCGTCGTCGGCCGCAATTACGCCTATCAGACCACCTCCAGCGTGAGCGTCATTCTTAAAGACAAAATCCTCAATCCGTTCATCGCCACCGGCGCGCACGGCATGATCATCGATGACTATAACGGCGACAATTTCGACCACACCGGGCTCGGCTTCGTCGGTGGTGGGTATATGGGGTTCGGACAGACCGGCGCGAGGCCGATCCAGACCCGGCCGGTGCCGAAGGGCACCCCGAAATGGGGCGCGGAATGGAAGAAAGCGACGGCGGAAACCTATCAGCGCGCCTGCAGCCTCGCGACCCACGCCAGTTCCTACAGCTACAAGGACTGCTATCTCGATCTCGATCCGACCTACAAGGATCGGTTCGGCCGTCCGCTGCTGCGGATGACGTTCGATTTTCACGACAACGAATTGATGATGTCGGCTTACCTGACCGATCGCCTCGCGGACATTGCGAAAGCAATGGACCCCGTCGAGATCACGGCAAGCCCGCGCAAGGGTCCTTATGATAGCACCATCTATCAGACCACCCACAATACCGGCGGCACGGTGATGGGCGCCGATCCCGCGACCAGCGTCCTCAATCGCTACTGTCAAAGCTGGGACGTGCACAATGTCTTTGTGCCCGGGGGGGCGTCGGTGTTTCCGCAAAATCACGGCTACAATCCGACCGACACGGTCGGCGCGCTCGCCTATTGGGCGGCCGATGCGATCCGGACTCGCTATCTGAAAAACCCCGGTCCACTGGTTTAGGGAGGCAATGATGCGACGTCCTCTCACCACCGCCGTTTTGTTTTTCGGCCTGATCGGCACAGCATTTGCGCAAGACACCCAGAGCTTCGACCGCATCGAACGCGGACGCTATCTCGCGGTGCTCGGCGATTGCGCGGGCTGTCATACTGCGCCCGGCGGAGCGCCGTTCGCCGGTGGCCTGGCGCTGCAGACGCCGTTCGGCACGCTGGTTGCACCGAACATCACGCCTGATCCCGACACCGGGATTGGTAACATGACCAACGGCGAATTCCTTACAGTGATGCATGAGGGGCGGGGTCACAACGGCAAGCGGCTTTATCCGGCGATGCCCTATCCGGCCTATACCAAAATGACCGACGATGACGTGCTGGCGATGCGCGCTTATTTCGCGACGGTCGCGCCGGTCAGCAACCGCGTGGTCTCGAACCAGTTGCCGTTCCCTTTCAATGTCCGGCTCGCGATGGCATTCTGGAACGGGCTCAATTTCACGCTAGGCCGCTATCAGCCTAATCCGCAAAAATCCGCCGAGTGGAATCGGGGCGCCTATATCGTTGAGGGGCCAGCGCATTGCGGCACCTGCCACACGCCGAAGACGTTTCTCGGCGGCGACAAGAACAGTGTCGCTTTGACGGGAGCTACGCTTCAGGGCTGGTTCGCACCCGATATCACCAACGATCCACGCAAGGGCATCGGCGGATGGTCGAAGGATGACCTCGTGCAGTATCTCAAGACCGGCACCAACAAGTGGACGCTGGCCTCCGGGCCGATGGCGGAAGCAGTCACTCATTCCACATCGCGGATGAGCGACGAAGATATCCTGGCCATTGCGACCTATCTGAAGGACAGCGGCGAGGGTGGTGCGAGCGCGAAGCCGGAGCCGGTTGCCGCGAGCAACAATGCGATGCGCGCGGGTGCGGCGATCTATAAGGACAGCTGTGCCGCCTGCCACCGGGATTCAGGCGAGGGGGAGATCCACCTCTTTCCGCGATTGGCGGGTAGTGCGCTGGCGCAATCGGATGATCCGACCACGCTGGCGCGGGTGGTTCTGCACGGAACGCGGGCAGTGGCAACGGCGGGCGCGCCGACCGCGCCGGCGATGCCGGCCTTCGATTGGCGGCTTGACGACACACAGGTGGCGGCTGTTCTGACTTATATCCGCAACAGCTGGGGAAACGCCGCCGGATCGGTCTCGGCAAGCTCCGTGGCGAGCCAACGCGCGACGCTGGCGAAGACGCCCTGAGATCATCGCTCGATGACCCGGTGATCGCCGCCTTCGTCAAAAGCGATTTCGATCTCGAACGCCGCGGCGAATATCCGGTCCGCGGCTTCAACGGCCCCATCGAGCTGTTTGCGTATCACGGCTGAATGCCAGTGCCGAGCAGGCCGACAAACGGCCACCTCGAAACTATCTAAAGGTATGGTTTCGCTGACACCATCGTCCGATTGGTTTGCCTTCCAGTCGTATCGCATAGGTTTGCTCTGAGCCACGATGGCTCGCCGGAAAGCGCCGGACTTTCGATGCAAACACTTCGGTCAAAGCGAATGGAGTCACATGATGCCTCGCCTTCTCGCACTTGTCATTGCTGCCAGCATCTTCGGAATTTCAACCGCGGCCTGTGCGGCGCCGGCGCTCGAGCGTGTACGCGGTGCTGTCAAATCGATTAGCGACACCACGCTCGTCGTTCACACGACAGGCGGAACAGATGAGACACTCGATCTGACCGCCAAGACGGGTTACCTCACGGTAGCGAAATCAAACCTCAATCATATTGAGGAGGGCGGCTACATCGGGGTCGCCACAAAGTCGGCAGGTGACAAGCTTGTGGCACTTGGGGTGTTGCTTTTTCCTCCAGCGATGAAGGGGGCAGCTGAGGGTCACTTCGACTGGGACCCGATTCCGGATACGACGCTTTTGGGTCGCGCCAATACGGCGAGTGCGATGACGAACGGTTCAGTCAAGGCGGCGACGTCAGCTAAGACAGTAACGAGCGCCATGACGAATGGCACCGTTTCAAGCGCCGGCGCTTCCGGCGGCGCAAAACAGGTCACAGTGACGTACCAAGGCGGGGAGCAAGTGGTCACCGTGCCGCCGACGGCGCCTGTCGTAACGGTCGTGCCTGGCGGCAAGTCGGACGTGGTCGTGGGCAAGGCCGTCTTTATCAGTGCCGTCCGGCAGGACGGTCAGCTAAGCGCCGGCGCGGTTTTTGTAGGTCTCGACTTTTTGTAAGGGGCGACCGCGCACTTGCAGATCGAGTATGCCTCAAGATGTTATCGGATGAGTATCGTCGGTAATGCGTAACCCAATCCGATACAACGCCTGCGTCTTGTTTCCAGGGCCCCGGTCGTTCCTCCTGAGCCTCGGCCACGATGGATTGTGCGGAGCAGCTTCCCCGCAGCTGCCTCGCATCAGATGCAGATGCGAAGGGCCGGTGGCGTTCTTGCCACCGGTCCCTTTTTATTGAACCGACCGCTTTTTATTGAATTGTTGTCCGATCCGCATTCCCGCTAGTCTGTTCGCTTGATTCCAAGCATTTCAGCCATTCTCACGAGATCCGCGAGCGATCGCGCTTCCATTTTTTTCATCACCTGCCCGCGGTGAATTTTCACGGTAATTTCGCTGACCTCCAGTCGGTGGGCAATCTGCTTGTTCATCAGACCGGAAATGACAAGAGTCAGGACTTCCCGCTCGCGCCGGGTCAGTGATTCATAGAGGTGCCGTAGCTGGGAGACAGTCTTCTCTTCAGTGCGCCGCTTGCGGTCCTGATCGAACGCGCGCATCACGGCGTCCAGCATGTCCTGGTCGCGAAACGGCTTTGGCAGGAAGTCGATGGCTCCAGCCTTCATCGCTTTCACCGACATCGGAATGTCGCCATGGCCGGTCATGAAGACGATCGGAATGTGAATGCCCGCCTTGGCCAGGACGTCCTGAAACTCAAGGCCGTTTACGCCCGGCAGCCTGACATCGAGCACAAGACAACTGGCAGTATTCGGAAGCTCGCTTTCAAGAAATGCCGTCGCCGTGCTGAATACTTCAACATGAAGGTTCATCGACTTAAACAGGTAGGTCAGCGCCGCCCGCATAGATTCGTCATCGTCAACGACGAAAACAATTTGTTCGGGGTTCTCTTTCATGACCAACCACCGAGTCCGATCAACAGGTAGCCATAGCAGGCGTGATCATCGATTGATATCGTCAATGGCCCGATGACATCCATGGTATACGGAATCCCTTATCATGATCCAGTTTGAGTGTGTCAGTTCAAGGCGCCGGTTGCACCTGGTGTGAGGGCAGGGCGAACCGGAACGTGGCGCCCGGCTCGCCGGTATTGTTCGTCGCCCATAGTCGTCCGCCGTGATCTCCGATGATCGAGCGGCAGACCGAAAGCCCTATTCCCAGCCCGCTTGGTTTGGTGCTGAAGAAGGCATCAAACAGACGATCCGCCGTATTCTGCGGAATGCCGGCACCACTGTCCTTCACGGCGATCACGATCTGATGAGAGTCATCCACATACGAACGGATCAGCAATGTATGCGGGCGGTGAGTGACTGCCTGCATCGCGTCAACACCGTTTACGACCAGATTGATGATCACCTGCTGGAGCTGGATCCGGTCTCCGACAATTAGCGGCATTGCATCCGCGAGCTCTAACCGTAATGTCACGTACTGCGCGGCTAGTTCTCGCTGCAATAGAGCGGCGACCTCGCTGACAATGTCATTGACATCGAGCAGGGCCTTCTGAATATCCGCTTTTTTCAGAAGTCCGCGGACGCGCCGGATTACGTCGCCTGCCCGATTGCCATCCTTGACGATCCATTCGAGGGCGCCGCGGACGTAATCCAGGTCGGGTGTTTCGCGGTCAAGAAAGCGCAGGCAGGCGTGGCCGTTGGCAACGATCGCAGCGAGGGGTTGGTTCACCTCGTGCGCGATCGAGGCGCTTATTTCCCCCAGCGTTGCCACTCGGCTGGCATGAGCAAGGGCGGCTTGTGCGGCGTCCAGTGCGGCTTGCGACTTCCTGCTCGCGGTAATGTCCATCAAGGCGCCGACGATTTCTTCCTTGCCGGATGCGTACGTCACACGGTGCGCGCGAACGTGAAGGTGCTTGATTTGTCCATCCGGCATCAGCAGGCGCGATTCATAGTCGTGGTCCTGAGCACCCTGCGTCGCGCGATCGACTTCACGTTGTAGATGCGCGCGATCATCAGGATGGACGCGTTGCATGATCAGGTCCATCGACGGTTTAACGCTCCGATCGAAGCCCATGATCTGGTAAGTCTCGCCCGACCAGAAGTGGACATCGCTGATGGGATCCCACGCGATGCTGCCGGTGAGACTGAGCTTCTGGGCTTCGGCCAGATAGGCCTCGCTGCGTTGCAGAGCGCTCTCCGCGGCCTTCTGATCGTCGACATCAATACCGACCGAATACCATTTGACAATGTTTCCGCGCTCGTCCCGCAACGGCGCGCGTCGCATCGTAAACCATCGATACATGCCATCGGCCCGGCGCGTGCGCACATCGACCGACAGCATCTCGCCCTTTTCCTGCGCCATGCGCCACGCATTCTCGAAGCGCTGGACATCGCCAGGGTGATAATAGACGGAGGTATTCAGCCCTTTGCCCGTCGCCTCCCGCTGCGTATGACCGGTATAGTTTTGCCACTGTTGATTGACGAAACTGCGCGTGCCGTCCGGATCGAAAGTGGAAACCATGACCGGGATTGAATCGATCGTCAGCTGAAGCTCGCGCCTGGCCTCGGACAGAGCGGCCTCGCTGCGGCGGAGGGCCTCTTCAGCCAACCGTCGATCTTCGATGTCGAATCCGACGCCATACCATTTGATGACATTTCCGCTGTCGTCGTTCAGCGGCACGCGGCGTACCCAGTGCCATCGGTACTCTCCGTCGGCCTTTCGCAAGCGTTGTTCCAACTCGAATGGCTCGCCGCTAGCGATATGTGAACGCCATTCGCGCTCTACCAATGCAAGGTCGTCCGGATGAAGCGCGGAACCCCAGCGATGGCCCTCGCGATTGTCCTGCGAAAGTCCGGTGTAGTCTCGCCAGGCCTTATTTCGGAAATCCATCGTTCCATCGGGCCGATAGCGCGCAG
>Ga0210396_10001594_pt1 | contig 24249 bp, 21 predicted proteins | sample IncBWH17OmetaG_FD_155466 | JGI IMG/M metagenome (GOLD analysis project Ga0210396, IMG submission 155466) | Forest soil microbial communities from Barre Woods Harvard Forest LTER site, Petersham, Massachusetts, United States - Inc-BW-H-17-O ... | reverse complement strand
CTGGTCTGCCCAGGTCGCCACAATGTTTGGTATGGGCGATTGGGCGGGGGAAACTCTGCGGTCGCGACTGAAGCTGCGTGAAGAAGGGGTGGAACTCGGCCCGAACCACAGCGATTTGGCGACGATAGCAAAAGAAGGGAGGGGCCGATTCGCCCATCATGGCCCCAACCTCCTTTTCGCGTCATCGGACAATACGCTGCCTGACCGGAATGGGCGCCGCTATATGGTCAGCGGGCCGTCTCCGGTAAGTTCGGTCGCCAGTTCAGACGCACCGCTATTCGAATGCCGTCTCAACCCCGAGACGATCGTCGAGCACGGCGGCTATTCTTGGGCGGTGAAGACCGCAGATTTGTTTGAAGAGGGCGATTCGGTCGAGCACCCGCACCGGTCTCATCTGCTTTTGTTCGAGAATGGCGTCCCGCTTGGGCCGGCGCACAGCGATCACGCATCAATCCGAGAACTGGGAGGCGGCCGCTTTTCGCATTGGGGCGAGTGGCTTTATTTCTCGTCATCCGAAAACCTGCCGCCGAACCGAAACGCCTGTTCCTATATGCTGCGCGGCCCGGCGGCCCCGCAATCGGGCGGCAATCTGTGGCTCGCCATGGGCGGCCCGCATCGGTTGGGTTGGGTGCGGCGGCTCGATCAGGTATAGATCGGCTCGCGCCCGGAATAGTCATCCTTAGATGATGACAAAAGCTAAGCGGGGAATGACGGTTTATGTCAGTTTTTTCGAAATCGCGACTTTTCCCGCACCCTGCTAAAGCTGAGGCTGCCGAGCAAGCTGCAGCAGCCGCCGAGCAGGCTGAAGCCGCCGCTGCCGAGCAGGCCGAGCAGGCTGCAGCGGCCGCTGCCGAGCAGGCTGCAGCAGCAGCCAAGGAGGCTGCAGCCATAGCAGCAGCCGAGGAGGCCGCAGCTTATGCCAACGCCGTCGCTAAAGACTACTTCACAGCTCTACGTGAGCGGGACATTCAACTCGAGGGATACTCATTATTAGAAATCGGTCCCGGTTCCAATCTTCTTCACGTCTTTGCGCTGAAAGCGTTGGGTCTTGATATCAGCATCGCCGACAGATTTTTGGCTACCTGGGAGGATTTCGACGAGCGCGCAGCGACACTGTTCTTCGAGCGACTGTGGCCGGATTCTCGCCAGACCATCATAGATGCGATGAGCGCTGGCGGATATCCTTTCCGCATGTACGCTGAACCGGCAGAAGATATGCGAAGTATCGCCACCGGCTCTTTTGATGCGATCTTCTCCAATGCCACCTTGGAGCACTTTTATGATTTGCCTGCGGTCGCGCGCGAATTATATCGAGTGACAAAGCTGAACGGGTTGAGCCGGCACCAAATCGACTTCCGCGACCATCGAGACTTCAGCCGTCCCCTCGAATTCCTGCTCGACGATGACGATGGCTTCGAGCTCGCGCTCAAGGGGAACCGCTGGATGCAGGGCAACCGCCTACGGCCCAGCGAGGTCATCAGGGTCTTTTATGAAGCCGGGTTCCAGCTTCTTGAAATCCAACCGAATACCACGGCCGAGATGGCGTACTTGGCGGATTTCGTTCCGAGACTCAGAGCAGCGAAGTACACCCGATATACGGCATGGCCGGTCGGCGATCTGATCACCACAGGTGCGCGTTTCATCTGGCGACGCCCCTCTTAAACTGATGACAGACGGTTCGCGGGATTGGTGCGGCGGCTCGACCAGCGTAGATCGGCTCGCGCCCAGAATGGTCATCCTTGGATGATGACAAAGGCTTGGCCCGTCGGCAGATCGATGATCGGCTCAGATTTGTCGGCAAAGAACTCGTCGATCGCCTGTCGTGCGCCGGGACAGGTGGCAAACCCGTAGTCGTCGAATAGCATCAAGCCGCCGCGGTTCATCCGTGGATAGAAGAATACGACGCTGTCCGAGGTCGGTTGATGCAAGTCTACATCGATGTGGAGAAAGCTGAACCGCCGGTCGGCTACCTCGTAAAACCGCTCGGGAATCCAACCGCGCCAGTAACGGATATTTACGAGATCTTTGAGCCTCTCGCGAACCCGCTCCTCGGGCACGCTCATGGCACCGCGTTTCCAATAGGTGCCATCGACAACCTCCGGTTGCGAGAGACCCTCGAACGAATCGAACATATGGTGCAGCCGCCCGAGGCGTGCGGCGTGGCACCCGATCAGATGCGAGCCGGCGCCTTCGTATACCCCGCATTCGGCCGTATCACCGGGCACACGCTCGCAAAGCTTCAGGATCTCGCGCAGCAAATATTTGCGGTCGTAGCTGTGAAAATTATAAGTCGACACGTGATTTTGGTAGAACTGAGCAAAATCTGGATCTTGTAAATATATCCGCGCGAATTCGCTGAACCGATATTCCGGGTACACCATGCCGGCCAGCGCTTCGGCCAGATCGAAGCGCTGCTGTTCGTTCAGCTCCAGGCCGGCGTCCTGCCAAATCGCCCGGCAATGGGCGACGAACTCATCGGTCCCCATGATCGCTCTCGTCCTTGTCTGATGAAACTAGAGGCTATCTCTCAATCCGGGTAATTGCGGTGGCGCCAATCCTCTCTGCCGCAGGCCTCGCACACCCAGGTTTCCCGCCGCCAAGTGCCCCGACCCGATCCGATAGGCCCGCTCGCCTTCTTGAGCCGTAAGGTCCGCTCGCCGCAGAACGGGCAGGCCTCACCGGGATACTTTTGCAGCGCGGCCTCTAGTGCCGTCATGCGTTCCCGGAGCTCGCCTCCCAGCTCCGCGAGGCGCTCTCCGAGGGCGGCTTCCAACCCCATCATGCGTTGCTCGAGCTCCGCGATTTTGTTCATCTTTCGTCGTTCATGGGCGCGCAGCCTTTCGACTGGCGAGGTAAGCGAGTGCCGCAGTCTTGCGGCGATTCTTCGTACCCCAGAAGATCCCAACAAGCCGGAAGCCCTTCAAGACGTATCGCTGCCGTTACAGCCGGATCTGCAACCCTTGCGGCGCTGCCGATTCGGCGCTAGAGCCGTGCCCTGCTAGGATTCACGCATGCGATACCTCGGCGGAACTCGACGCTATCACGATCTCGATGACTGACGACAACACCGAATTGGTCAGCATTTCCGAACACCCATTCGCGATCGGAGCATCGGCGCGCACTGTTGCCGGCAAATCTGCCATGGAGCGCATCTGGTTATCATACATCGATCAGCGAGAATCGCTGTTCGCCTCGCTGCATATATTGAGGATCGTGGGCAGGTTGGCTTGGCGAAGAGAGATCGCGCGCCGCCGGCTCTTTGATTGGGCGCGCGCCTTTTTTGGCGCGTGGTATTCGCGGAAGCTGCGGCGAATCGTACCGGATTCGGGCTTTGGTTTTCGCGCGCGGGGTCCATGGCGGACGATTTCAGATCAGGAAGGGTCATCGATGCTGATCCTGCTCGAAGACGACTTGGCACTTGCCGCCCCGCATACCGCTCACGACGAAATCCGCCGCCTGGGCCGCGGCCGCTACTCGCATTGGGGTAGATCCATCTATTTTTCGACCAGCGACAACACCGATCCGCGGAAAAACGGCCGGGTCTACAAACTCGTGCAGGGGATGTGAGGGTGGCCATTGGCGCCCGAAACACCATAGAGCGCGATCGTTTCGTCGAGCATCCGCTCCATATTGAAGCGGCGGCGGACGAAATCGGCGCCGGCGGCAGCAGCGCGCGCGCGAAAATCCTTATCGGCCAAGATGCGGCAGGCAAGCGCGGCAATAGCATCTGCATCGTCGTTCGGACCAAGGAACCCCGTCCGACCATCGAAAATCGCCTCGCCTGCGCCGCCGGCATCGGTCGTCACAATTGGGGTTCCGACCCATTGCGCTTCGAGCAGCACGTTGGGAAGCCCTTCCCCCGCTGACGTTAGGAGAAAGAGGTCCAAGATCGAGATCCCCGAAAGAATGTCGTCCCGCACCCCGGGCAACCGAAGCCGGTCGCGCAAGCCGAGGCGACGGGCCGCTTCGAGCATTCTCGAGCGCATCGAGCCCTGACCAAACAATACAAAGCGGGCGTCTGGGAAATGGCGGGCGATGATCGCCGCGACCTCCAGCCAGAAGAGGGGGCGTTTCTCTTCCTCAAACCGGAAGGCCGAGCCGACGACCGGCGCTCCAGGCGGTATGCCCAGCTCGCGTCGCAACGCCACGATTTCCGCGGGCGAGCTGCGCCGCCGATCGCCGAAATCGACCGCATTGTGGATAACCCGGATGCGTTCCGGTTCGAGGCCGAGCCAGCCGGCGTAATCATCGGCCCCGGCTCGGCTGTTATTGACGAATACGACATTCGCAAGCTCGCACAGCGCCGAATAAACGGGGTCCATATAGGGCTGGTAGAGATTGAAATGCGTCGGGTTCAGGTTGCGGCCGGAGATCAGGATTTTCGGAACTCCGGCGAGCGCTGCCGCGATCCCGGCGCGCGTGTTGCTCCAATCGAGCCAGGCATGGACAACTTCCGGCTGACGCAGCCGGAACTCGCGGTAGAGTGCGACGATGTCGGCGAGCAGCTCGGCCGGCAGGCGATGGGCAAATTCGCGGAGAACCCAGGTCGCGTCATCCAGTACGACGTCGTCGAGGGTCGCTTTCTTGATCGTTTCGACGCGGATCCCGGCACCGCGCAACCTCGCAAGATAGAAGTCGAACTTCTCGGGCCGCCCTGGCTCGAGCGTATCGCACAGCAGCTGAATGTCGCGAAACCCGCGCCGTTCCAGCCCGGTCATTGTGTAGACGACTTGCCGCTCCGCGCCGCCGGGGGACAGATTGCCGCAAACCAGAATGATGCGCCCGGGCTGAGCATCCTCGTTCGACGGGGACCCGCTCAGAATTGACCGGAACACTTGTACGTCGCAAGGCGCGCGGCCCTCGATCAGGGCGCCTCCGCGCAACGCGGCGATGGGAAAGCGGATCCAGTGCCGGCCCGCCTTTAGAGCGATCGCCCGGGTACCCCGGCGCAGCGCCTCCTTGGCCATCTCCAAAGTCAATCGGCGGTACGGGCCGAGGAAGTAGACGACATTGGGACCCTCGGGCAATCGCCAGAGCCCGTCTTTTCCGAAAGACCCGACCGCCCTTGGGTCGGCATCGCGAACCGCAGTCGATGTATATGGCAGGACAAGACCGGAGACACTGCTCGATTGCAGCAGCAATCGGGTCTCGTCGCGGTCCAGCTCGAACGGGATCGCAAGCACAATCGACAGAACGCCGTGGTGATGAGCGTCACGAATCGCAGATTCCGCAAGGCCGATAACTGTCGCCGCTGACAATTGCTGCCCCGCGCCCCGCCTTACGTCGATCGCCTCACTCGTCGTCATAATTGTCTTTGCCCTGTGACCAATAATGCTGCCGCATGGCAGAGAGCTCGGTAACGTCCAGAACTTGGTGCCGGGCGAGAAGCCGGGCCCCCTGTTCCAGGACGTCGCGTTGCGCTTTCAGGAGCTCGACGGCGCGGCTGAAGGCGCGGTCGATCAGTGATCGAACGACGCAGTCGATTGCCCGCGCCGTCTCCTCGCTGTATCTGGGCTCGGAGCCCCCTCCGGTCTCGTAATCTACCTGGCCGAGTTCCGCCGTCATGCCATAGCGGGCAGCGATGCCACGCGCGATCGCGCTTGCTCTTTGAAGGTCCATGGTTCCCAGCGTTGAGAACTCGCCAAAGACGAGGTGCTCCGCTGCGCGCCCGGCGAGCAGGACTGCCATTTCGTTTTCGAGTTCCTGGTGCGCGAACAGAACGCGGTCTTCGGTCGGCCGGTGCATCGAGCAGCCGACCGTCGCGGCATTGCGCGGGACCATCGAAAGCGGGTGAACAGGTTTCGAACCGGGCAAAGACAGTGCGAGGAGTGCATGGCCGACCTCATGATAAGCCAAGACCTCGTGTTCATGCGCGTTCAGGACCAGGGTCTTCATCCCGACGCCAACGCGGATCCGCTCGATGGCGTCGGAAAAGTCGGACGAGGCTACCGCGTCGGCGCCACGGCGAGTGGCGAGGAGCGCGGCCTTGTTGACGAGCCTTGCGATATCCGCGCCGGTGAAACCTGGGGTCAACGCCGCCAGGGCAGTCAGATCAACATCCTCAGACATCCGGATGGCCCGGGTATGCAAATGGAGAATTCGGGTGCGCCCCGCCTGGTCCGGGCGAGCTACGGGCACCACCTCGAAACGCCCGGCGCGGAGCAGCACAGGATCGAGGATGTCCGGGCGGTTGGTCGCCGCGAGAACCGCTACACGTGCGCCGCTGCCGAGCCGGTCGAGTTCGATCAACAGCCGGTTCACCACTCCCGAGAAGAAGTTTCCCTCACCCACCAAGCGCCGCGCGCTTGGTCCCTCCTCTCTCGCGGTGCGGGAGAAGAGCCTTGAGCTGAACCTGTGGTAGCCCCTCTGCCGCGCCGCGGGAGAGGGTGCCGAGCGCAGTGAGGCGGGTGAGGGTCTGCCGATCGCATCGAGGTCGTCGATGAACAAAATCGCCGGAGACTGTCGCCGCGCCTGCTCAAACAGATCGCCCGTCGCCGACGCTCCACCCTCTACCAATTCCGCGCCATTGACAGACAAAAAAGGGACCTTGGCCTCGCCGGCCGTGGCGCGAGCGAGCAATGTCTTCCCCGTCCCGGGAAGGCCGACGAGCAGTATCGCTTTAGGTATTCGCGCACCAAGCCGGCTGCTGCGCGTGGGCTCGTTAAGAAACGCGATGATCTGGCGCAGCTCCTCCTTGGCGGCGTCGGCCCCCGCTATGTCGGCATAAGTGAGGTCGGTCCCGGTCTCGACCGATTTCTCATCCCGAGTTCGGTCTGCCGCAATCCTGCTGTCACGCATCGGTCTCATGCTGCTATTTTAGGGTGCGGTGAGCCTTCGCGCGAGCAACCGCGTCCGCAGCAAATGACTTGGATGCTCCGCCGCCAAACATTTGACCCTCGGGGCTTCACGCTCGTCGAGGTGCTGGTCACCCTCGTGCTGTTGAGCATGGTGGCGGCAGTGGCGTTCGGGAGCCTCAGACAGGTGCTCGAAGCACGCGACCGTTTGTGGCCTTATCTCGACCGATCCCAGGAAACCACTTTGGTGTCCGGCTGGTTTCGCCAGACGGTTCAAGCCACGATCGCCGATTATGACGACGGCAAGCACCGGTTCGCAGGCACGGCCAGCGAAGTTTCGGGGCTCACAGCGTCGCCGCTGGTCGGGCCGGCGGGGACGCCGACCGCCTTTCGCTGGGCTATGAAATACGATGCGGCGCGGGACCTCACGACCCTCGAGTACGAGGACAGCCCAAAGCAAGCTCTGCGAATCGCCGCTTGGGCCGGCCGCGACGGGGCATTCGCCTATTATGCCGGGGAGCAGAAATGGCAACCGGCATGGCCGCCAAGCGATTCGGATCAAGGAAAATCGGTCCCGCAGCTTCCGCAGCTGGTGCGCCTCTCCGGAGCGCCGCGGGACACGGTGCCGATGATCATAGCCGCACCACGCGCGTCACGTGTTGGCCCCCAGCCGCCGCCCGACTTGCTGGGGCCCGGACTGTTCGGAAACTAACGCGCGCTCGTGATCAGCGATTGCGCGCCGCGACACCCGGCAGGCTCTCGCGGAGCGGCGGCGTCGGATCGCGGACCCGGCGATAGCCGACCTGGCGAAGATCGAAGTCCGCCAGCAGGGTCCCTTGCGGCCCTTCGATCCGCACACTCGTCTTATAGAGTGCGAGCTGATAGAGGCTGACGCCGACAGGGTATCCGACACCATCGGCAACCGGTGTCGTCGCTGCGCTCTTCCAGCTGACCGCGTAAGGTCCGAGATCGATTTTTCCCGTTTCCTGCAACATTGGATTGACGACGCTCATGACTTCGAGCGCGTTCAACGTGACCTGAACCGTCTCGTTCGATCGTCCGACCCTGTTCGCCGAGCTCAGTACGCCGCCGACCAGAGTGAATATCGCAAACATCGTCCCCGCCAGCAGGGCGATGGCGACGAGCCCCTCCAACAGGGTGAACCCGGCCTCGGCGTTGGCGGATCTCGAAACGGGAGGCACGATCGCGTCACAGCGGCTGCGGACGGCAAAACGGCGGGTCGAGCCGATACGTCAATTCGCCTTCCGGGAAGGTCAGGCGCGCTGTCCCACCCGTGCAGACCCCGTCGTAACGAAAGATTATCGGCGGCTCGACGGTCAGGGTCCAGCCGCTGGGCAATTCGATCGCGGCGCTGTCCGCGGCGCTCGCGCTCTTGTCGGACGATCGCAGATACACCGTCCGGCCCGCGCGCCGCGCCGTTTCGGCCAGGCCGGCCAGCGAATCGTGTACTCGCTGCTCTCTACTGGAAAATCCGAACCGGTCGAGCCATCCTGAAATTCTCGGCAAGGTGACCGTCAGGATCAGGCCGACCACCGCGAGCGCGACGACCAGCTCGATCAACGTAAAGCCGCTCTCACCCCGCGGGCAGGTAGCCGACTGCATCGCCGCCCGGTTTGCCCGTCGGGCCGAAGCTGTAGAGCGTGATCGCATTCAGGTCCCGGCCGGTGGGGCCATATTGATAGGGGTTTCCCCATGGATCCGGAGGGAGCTCGCCTTCGAGGTACGGCCCGTGCCAGCGCAACCGCAGCTGCGGGTCGCTCGGCGCCCTAACCAAGAGGTCGAGGCCCTCTTCGGCCGAGGGATAACGTCCGATATCCAGCCGCATTGTGTCGAGCGCCGTTTTCAGCATGCGGACCTGGGTCTGCGCGGTGACGACCTTTGAACCCTCCAGCCGCTCGAACAAGCGAGGCCCGATCAGCGCACCGAGCAGCCCGATAATGGCAAGAACAACCAAGAGTTCGAGAAGAGTGAAACCATTCTCGCTCTGATGTTCACCTTCTTTGCGCCGAAACAACGCAGGCGGCAGACGGGCGGGTATTGTCAATGGCTTGCCCCCGGGCAAGTCGTCCCTTGGATCACAACGGTACATTGTTGATGCTGGTGATCGCGGTGAACAACGAGATCACGATCACTCCTATCATGCACCCGATGACAAGAATAGAGACGGGTTCGAGCAACGCCATTAATCGCTTGATGCGGTCGCGACCCTTTTGCTCCGCAAGATGCGCGGCCGATTTCAGCATGTCGGCGAGCCGGCCGGAGCGCTCGCCGACATTGATCAAGTTGACGAGGCTCTCGTCGAAGATCCCGTAATCCGCGAGCGCAGCGCCGAGGCCGCTGCCCCCGCGCACCGCTCGTTCGACCTGCGCGAGCTGCGCCTTGAAGCTTTCGAGCAGCAGCGACTCGCGGGCGAGAGAGAGGCTCTGCACCAGCGGCACCCGGTTCTGCAGCAATGTCGCGAGCATTGCGGTCCAGCGGCCGGCCTCCCCCTCCACGAGCATATTTCCGAGCACCGGCACCCGGACAGCCAGCTCCCGTAAGCGAGCACGGACCGAGGGCCTGCGGAGCAGCAGCGCAAGGGCGGCGATCAGCACCAGCCCCAATCCGGCAACGGATACAATGTTGTCGCGCAAGAACATGCCGGCGAGAAAAATGCCGCGCGAAAAGGGCGGCATCAATTGTAGACGACCCTTCATCATTCCCGCAAATCGCGGCACCACGAACAGAAAAATGAATAAGGTCGCCGCCGCCCCCATCGCGATCAGAAACATCGGATAGATTAGAGCATTACGGATGTCCTTACGAACACGGTCGTCGAACTGCATCTGAAGGCTTGCGTCTTTGAGCGCACCGGTCAACATGCCCGTTTCATTGCCGGCTTCGAGGAGCTGGTGCACATAGACTGGGAATGTCTTTATATTGGCGCGAACCGCATCCGGCACGCTGATGCCGCGCCGCAGGTCCCGGCCGAGACCGTCGAGGGCATCGCCGAAAACGGCGTAGACCGGCGATCGCCGCGCGATGTCGATCGCTTCGCTGAGGCCAACCCCGGCTTCCACCAATACTGCCAGCTCGTTCAAGAGACGGATGTGATCTTCGGCGCTCGGTTGTCGTTTCCAACTCAGCAAGCGCCGCCCGGCCTGCGCGGCAATCGCGAGGGAGAGCGGCGTCAGCCCGCGACGCTTCAGTTCTCGGAGGGCGGCGCGCTCATGCTCGGCGACCAGCTCGCCGCTGACGCTCTGTCCCAGACTGCTCAGCGCGCTATAGGTGAACGTCGGCATCCGGCTTCATTTACAGCCCGACGGCGCCACCGGTCACCCGAAAGACTTCGTCGAGACTGGTTTCACTTCGCCACGCCTTGGCGATCCCGTCTTCGCGCAAGGTGCGTGCGCCCTGCCGGCGAGCCAGCTCGCTCATCTCCTGAGCGGAGGCGCGCTGCAGGATGGCATCGTGGATGTCGGGGTTGACGCTGACCATCTCGTAGAGGCCGAGCCGTCCCTTGAACCCCGACAAGAAACAGGCACGGCATCCGACCGGACGGCGCCAGCGGGGCGTTCCCTCGAAGAGATGCGGCGCGCGCTGCTGCAGTTCCTGGATTTGCCGCTCGACCTCACCCGTCGGGTGCTCAGGCTGCGCACAATTCGGGCACAAGCGGCGGGCGAGCCGCTGCGCCATTACCAGCCGGACGGCGGAGGCCACGAGAAATGGCTCGACGCCCATGTCGACCAAGCGGGTGAAGGCGCTGAGTGAATCGTTGGTGTGCAATGTCGAGAACACCATGTGCCCGGTCAATGCCGCCTGCACCGCGATTTGCGCCGTCTCCAAATCGCGAATCTCGCCGATCATGATCCGGTCCGGGTCCTGGCGCAGAATCGATCGGAGCGCCCGCGCGAAGGTGTATCCGATGTCCGGCTGGGCGTGGACCTGACTGATCCCCTTTATCGAATATTCGACAGGGTCCTCGACCGTCACGATCTTTGTCGATCCGTCGTTTATTTCTTCGAGCGTGGCATAGAGCGTGGTGGATTTGCCGGAACCTGTCGGCCCGGTGATCAGAATTATGCCGTGCGGCTCACGCGCCCAAAACCGGAAGCTTTCGAGGTTGTCCGCGGTCATGCCGAGCCGGTCCAGCCGGAACTGCTGGCGCTCTTTCGGCAGCAATCGCAAGACCAGCGACTCGCCCCAGGTGCTGGGCAATGAGGACACGCGGATGTCGACCATCTCCCCGCTCAGACGCAGGCTGAGGCGTCCGTCTTGCGGCAGTCGGCGCTCGGCAATGTCGAGGCCCGAGATGATCTTGACGCGTGACGCCACGGCATCGAATCGATCCCGTCCCAAGGTCAGCCGGGTCTGAAGCACACCGTCGAGGCGAAAGCGAACACGGAATTCGCGTTCCGACGGCTCTACATGGACGTCGGAGGCGCGCTCTTCGAAGGCCTGGGCGATCAGGCTGTTGACCAGCTCGATGACCGGCGCCTCCTCGGCCAACTCTCTCAGATGGCTGACCTCGTCCGAGAAGTTGCGCCCCTCGGCTCTGCCCAACTGCTGAACCTGCTCGATCGTACGATCCAGCGCCTGAGACGCCATCAGGCCCCAGCGAACAGGAACGTCACCATAGGCCGCGTGGACGAACTCCTGCAGATCGGTCATCAGCGGGTCTCTCGCGACCACCCACAAGGCGCCATCAGCTTGCCACGGCAGAGCCTCCTGATCGACCCACCAATCGATCGGGTAGCCGGATTGGTTGATGGCGTCGAGAAATGCCGCCGCGTTACCCGGAAGATCGTCCTCGGCGAGCACCGGGAGGCGGAGTTGCTCGCTCAGGATCGGCAGCAACCGCTCTTCCGAGAGGGCGCCAAGTCGGACGAGGATGCTTCCCAGCCTGCCGCCGTAGCGCTCCTGAAATGCGAGAGCGCGGGCGAGGTCGCCCTCCCCGATCAGGCCCGCCTCGATCAACAACTGGCCAATCGGCTGCACAACGCGCGCCGGCCCGCAGAACGGCCGACGCGGCCCTGCCTCCCCGCCCTCGATGCCAAGCGGCTGCTCGGCAATACTCAATTGCGCTTCTTGCGAATCCATCCCGGGCACTTTTTCTCGGTTTCACCAATGCAGGGTCGAGGCCGGCTGAGGCATTGATTGGTAGCGGTTCTTGAACATTTCCGCCAGCCGCTCGGCGTCCTCGCCCGACTGGATGATGTAGGGGGTGATGAAGACGAAGAGTTCGCTGCGCGTTTTCATCACCTGCTGTGTGCCGAACAAAAAACCCACCCCCGGGATGTCTTTGAGGAGGGGGACGCCGGTGGAGTTGCTGCTGCTGTTTTCCATGATCAGTCCACCGAGTAATACTGTGGCACCGTCTTGCAGCGACAATTGGGTATTGACCGTGCGGTTGTTGATGACGGGGGTGCTCAGGCCCGACGTATTATTCTGTACGGCCTCACTGACTTCCTGCTTGATCTCGAGGTCGATATGGTTTCCGGCGTATATCGTCGGTTTTACCGTGAGGATCACACCGGTGTCCCGGTATTGTATGGTTTGCAGAATGGCGCTGGTTCCCTGCGTCTGAAGTTGCGAGCTGGTTCCCTGGCTGGTGACGATCGGCACCTGCGCGCCGACCTGGATCCTGGCCTCGCCGCCGCTGCGGGCCAGAAGTTTGGGGGTCGAGAGCACCTTCACCCGGTTGTTGCTCGCCAGAGCATTCAGAATGAGGCGCGTAGCCCCCGCCCGATTGAGCACGGTAAAGGTGAAGGCGTTGCTGCCGATCCCCGTCCCGATATTCTGGATGATTTCGTTGGGCGTGGCCCCCAAGCTGGCCACCCACTCGGCGCCGAGCGTATCGTTGTCGGTGAGGGTCACCTCGGCGACAGTCGCCTCGATGATGGCTTCGCGGGCGGCCTGATCGAGGCTTTCGATCAGCGGGCGAAGCTGTGCGAATTCCTCGGCGCTCCCTTGGTAGATGATCGCATTGCGGGCGGGATCGGTGACGATCCGTGCAGGCAGATTTACAGCCGCCGGCCCCGCGGAAGTTCCGCCGGCTTGCGGCTGGGCGGGAGGGAGGCCAGGCGGCGCTCCAGGGGGAGGCGGGCCGGGAGGTACCGGTTCCGTCGCCGCGCTGCGCGCAGCGATATTGCCCGCGAGAACCGTGTTCAGCACATTGGCGAGGCTTTCCGCGGTGGTATTTCGGACGCCATAATAAAACAGGCTGCGTTGCGGATCGACCTGCGATACGCGGTCGAGATCGCGCGCCCAATCCTCGACATGCGACAGCGTCTTTTGGTCGGCGGCAAAGACGACGAGAGAATTGTTCGGCCGCAACGGCAGCATAACGAGCGCGCCGGGATTTTGCAGGTTGTTGCCGACGCTGTAACCCTCGGCGCGCAGGATATCGCCGAGCCTGTCCGCAAGCTGGCTCGGGGACCAGAAAACGGGTTCGATGCGAAGACTGCGCCGCCCGGCGAGACGGGGCTGGTCCAAGGTGCGGATGGCTTCGTTGGCGGCTTCGACGTCTTCCGGCAATCCGAGCACCAATATCGCATTGGCCTGCGGCGCGGGCGACACTCGGACCTTTGTCCCGAACGCCGTCTGAAGCCAGCCTGCCATATCGTTTGCCGATACGTTCGCCAGCGGCAAGTATTCATAGATCGGTCGCAGGTTCTCTGCGATTTCCCGCGAACTGCGGCCGCGAATGACCACCGGCGATTGGGACAGCAGCGCCTCGCTGGGCACGATTCGGACCAGCCGATCGGTGGCGACGACGCTGATCCCGTAATCACGCAGAACGGCGCTCGCCAGAGCCAGGATCTCGCTCGGCTGCAGCGGTCTGCCGGTGCGCAACGTGACCGGGTCGGTGCGCGGCGCGAGCCGCGGATCGATCTCGAACGAGAGATGCAGGGTGTCGCCAAAGACCGTATTGATAAACGCCGGAAGCGGCATTTGTTCGATCGTGAGGCTCACCGGTTCGCCGGAAATACTGATCGACGGCTGGATCGGGATGGGGGCTGCGGGGGTGCTCGGAGGCGCCGGCCCCGGGAGGACCCTTGTCTGCCTGGAGGCGGGACCCGCGATCAGCGGGCTCGTCGGCGTCAGCGCTGCGGGCTGTTCGCCCTTTTCCGGCAATGTGCGCAGATCCGCGCCCGGGTTCTGTGTCGGGTAGGTGCAAGCGGCAACCACCAATAGGCACAGGACACAGGCAAGACGCAGCAACCCCCCGCGATCGCGCATTCCGAACCGTTCAATTCTTTTCGAACATCCTGACCGTAACGACAGTCCCTTCGCGATCGATCGTGACGCCGCTCGGGTCGAGAGAGCGGATGACACCGCCGTCCGGCAGGCTTTCCCCGACCTGCCGCAGTTCAGCGCGATCCGCGTTTTGTCCCGGCGGACGCAACAGCACCACCAGGTAGCGGCTCTTCTCGCCAGTGACGATCCCGCTGATTCGCCATTGGCTGGGGGGCGGGTTCGCGGCGCCCGCTCCGCCGGTCGGCCCGCTCGTCACCGCACCCTCTCCCGCAGCGCCAAAGGGCTGTTTGGCCAGCACGATCTTGGCATCGGCTGCGAGGTCTGCCGGCTTTGGTTGGGGTATGTTCCACTCCGCAGCCCGCGCGTTCGGCTTGATGGGGCTGCGGCCCGCGGCGTCATCCAGCCACCACCCCAGCCCAAAAGCCAACGCGACTAGCCCCGCCATCCCGGCCAGGATACCGGTCTGCCGCGCCGTCAGCCGCATCGCCGCCATCAGGCCTTTGCGGCGGGACGGAGGAAGGCTCCGAGCACCATTTCGAAGCGGGGCATCGGCGCGACATGAATATCGAGCCGTTCGATCACGACAAGGCGCTCCTGGCCGGCTATGGCTTGCAGCAGCTTGACGAAACCCGCCGCTTCGAACCGGCCGCTGACTTGCGCCGACACCCGGCGCAGCTTCAGCGGATTGTTGGGGTTTGCATCGATGCTGCTGCGCATCTCGCCCACCGCGATACCCGCTTGTTTGGCCTGATCGAGCAGCCAGGATTGAAAATTGGCTTGCGCGAGACCGTCGGTCTCGGCCTCCCACAGCCGCGCTTCGGCCTGGTTTCGCGCCAGTTGCGCCTCTTCCCGGTGCCGCTGCCACAGTTCGGCTTGGCCGACCTGCCCGATGCGAAAGAGCTGGGCTTGCTTGTCGGCCGCTTCGCGTCGGATTTCGCCGTCGCGCGAATCGAGGATGAGCAATCCGCTCGCGGCGAGCGTAAAGCCGAGCGCGACGAGCAGCACTCGGGCTCGCCGGTTGGCCGCGCCATCGCGCCACCACTTGCGGACCTGCTCCGGCGCGGTCCGGAAAAAGACCAAGTTTTGCAGCCCGATCATTTCGCCAAGTGAAGCTTGACCCGCAAACTGCGGGGGCCCTCGGCGCGCTCGGCCGCGACATCCGTGAACCCCGGAACCGACGAATAAGTCTTCACGTAAAAGAGTATATCGAGAGAGGAGGCCGGCGAGAAAACAGTAAACTGAAGATCGCCCGTCTGGTAGGACCAGGCCGCGAGCTGTGCGCCGTTGCTCGGTAGATTTTCGGCGACACGCGCCAATACCGTCAGTTGCGAAGGATAGGGGTCGAGTTTGGCAAAACCGGAGAGGTAATCGAGATCGGCAAGAGCCTGCTCGCGATCGGTGATTACCGGGGCGGCCCGGTGCTGTGCGTTGCCGAGCCGATCGTCGATTTCTGCCAAAGACCGGGCGTCACGCACCAGGGATCCGCCGAGATAGGCGTAGGCGGCCAAAACCAATGCAGCCCCCGCCAACGCCGCCTCACGGCCGCGGCGCTCGAGCTCCAAGCCCGCGCCCGAATTGGTCCACGCCCGGCTGCGCCATACCGGCTGCTCGGTCAGCGGAACCTCGGGTAGAGCATCGACCACCATCCCGGTCGCGCGCACGAATTCCAGCCACTGCTCGGGCGAGGGAGCCTCGGCCCACCAGCGGCTCGCCTTCAATTCCCCTTCGGCCCAGAACTGACCCTCGACGCCTTCGAGGCATCCGACGAGGTGCAACCCGTCTTCGCGCCGCGCCTGGAGTGCGGTTTCGGGCAGCACCGTGATGCGCCCGGGCCTCACTCCGATCGCCTGCATCGCGTCCCTGACCCGCGCGGCGTCCCACACCCAGATCCGCGCCGCCTCGCCGGTCAGGTGCAGATGGTATCCCGTCTCGGCGTAGGGTGCCCATTCTCGTGCCTTGAGCGCGGCGGCGTCCCGCAGCTCGTTGCGTCCGACATTGGCGAGCCGGAACAGGCGAAAACCGCATAATGAACGGCTGACGAGCCAGAACCGGCGGCCCCGCCAGCTCGCCGGCCGCTCGGTTCGGTCACGGTACTGGCGAAAGAATGGCGGGGATTGGGAGGGCATCGGGCTTTGTTTCGCTGGCGCCACGACTCGCGGGCGGCATTTCCACATCGTAGTCGATCGCCCAGGGCTGCTCCGACATCCCCGGGGTGAGCCGAACCGCGATACGGCGCTCGAGCGGCATGTGGGGCGACGAGAGCGTGATCAGGATGCTGTTCGCCGGCAGCCCCAGAAAACGCGAGGGTCCCTGCGGTATCGGCAGCCCCGCGAGCTGCCCGAATTGGGATCCTGTGACGATCGGCTGCTCATGCCGCCAGCGCACGACATTATCGACGCCTCCCTCGGTGATCCCCGGCATGGCCGAGAGCAGGGCTCGCGGCGCGGTGTTGACGTTGAACCCGTCGACGGAGGCGGTCGTCGCCAAGAGCGCCCACTGGGTGTCCTCACGGGCGATCCCGCCGGCCTTGTCCCAGTCGAGGATGCGCCTCACCTCCCAAGGCGTCCGCAGCGGTGCGTTGCCCGGCGGCTCGCGTCCGGCATCGGCGTATTCCGGGGCCTCGGCGCCATTGAGGCGCGTCAACGAGTCGGCGTCGATGTAATCCTGCAGCTTGGCGATCAGCGGGCCGCGGTCATCGGCCGGAACCTCCAAAATCCCGAGCAGGCCGAAGAGATCGCCGGAAGATCCAAGGTTCAGATTGATCAGCCCCCGCGCATCCTGAAACCGAACCACCGCATCTCCCAAACGATAGGGGTAATCGTCCAAGCGAATGTGATTTGCGTTCGGGTCAAACGCGGCGATCATTTGCGGCTCGTGAACGGTAGAAGCCTGAGTGATAGACAAGGACTCGATGCCGCGAAAACTGAACGGGCGAGTGCCTAAGATATATAGAGAAACCGCAGCAGCTTCGGCGATCTGTCGCTCGGCGTCAACTTCTTCGCGATTGGCGAAAGCCTGGTCGAGCGCGGCCGATATCCACCGAGTCATCATTTCGGTCATGACCGAAAGCGCCGCGATGACGACCAAGGTCAGCACGAGCGCAAACCCACCCTCGCGTGCTCGGTCATTGGCGGCTCTGGCTGAATAGCGGCCTTGCGTGATTCGAGGCGCGCCGTTCAGGCGCTCGTCAACACAAGAAGCGCCTCTTTCGGCAGTGAGAGAATTCCCCATCATAACGAAGCTGCACAGAAAAAGCGGGCCACCCGAAGGGTGGCCCAGTTTGTCTCGTCTACTGTGTCGCGACCCTCGATGGCGGTCGCTGCCCAGTGTGGTTACGGCGACTGCACCAGGACGCCGAACGCCGCGCTCTGGGTCAGCGCCGAGAACCGCATCGCGGGGTTGGGAGACAGCAGCCATACCGTCGCGTGCAGGGAGCCCTGTCCCGCCACCGGATTTAACGACGTGCCGGCCAGGATCGCGACGTCGTCGCCTGTGACGTATGTCGCGTTGTTGGCTTGCACCCTACCTGCTGATCCGCCCGATGCCAGGTTGGTCGAGACCGTGTCGGGCAGACCCGGCTGCGACGCGAGATTGGCGACGAACGAAATATTACAGGTCGTCGGTGGGTTCGCCGCGTTCGGGGGGACCGGCTGAGCGGCCAATGTCGCCGAGGGGTTTGCGGCTGTGGTAGAGGTATAATTACAACTGCCGGCGCCGGTTTCCGGGCTGGTGTTGGGGACGTCCTTGGTCAGCACCGCCCATACTTGCGCGGCGGTGTTGCTCGGGTTGACCATGCGAAAGAAGGTCGGTGACCCGTTGTTGATGCCGAACACGTTCTGCGCGAAAAAAACCGCGCCCTGGTACACGATCGTCCCGAAGAATTGGCTCGGTGCGTTTGTCAGGCTGATCGTCAGAGGACTCGGACTGGTCAAGGTGACCGACACCATGATTTGGACGCTCGCCGGGTCGGTAGTCTGGATCACCTGCGTGCCATTGGTCACCAGACACACGGCAAAAACCGGGGTGGGGTTGTTTCCCGAGCTGGTGTTGGGCGTCGGGATATTGGCGAAGGTGATTGTCCGCTTTGCCGTATTGATCGTCCCGGCGACGCTGTTGGCCGGTGGGGTTCCAGGCGTGCAGCTGGCTTGGCTTGCTACCGGGTTCCCGGCCGCGGCTTGGTTCGGGAGCAAGTAGGCCGTGGTTATCGTCGCGAAATCCCCGGTCAATGTCACTGCAGTGTTTCCACTAAGCGCAGCGGCGCAATTGGGGTTCCCCGAGAAAGACGGACCGTTGATGCAAAATAGCCCGGTCCTGGCGTCGAGATCAAACTGGTTTTCGTTGGGCCAGACCGTGCCGAGGAACCCCGCCGTCGAGACTGTCGTGGTTCCGTTAGCCTGATTGACGACAAAACCTCCCCCGGGAGGTACCGGTGGGGTCGCAGCGAGACCGTTACCGGTCAAATCGATCCCGAGCGTCGCCCCGCCGAGCGTGACAGTGAAACTGTTGTGGCTGAGCAGAGCGAGAGCCGGAAAGGGCGACGCGTCCCCGGTGAAAGCCCCGCCGGAGGTTGCCGACGCATTGATCTGTACAAGCGCGCTCGGAACGGTTGTCGAGAGCGGGGCCAAATTGGGGTAGATGTTGGCGCCCAGTTTGGCGACATCCGGGCCGGAGAGAGTAACCGTGCCCGTCGCCCCGCCGGTGAGCTGAACAAACGTGTATGGCCCGCCAGCACCGGGTACAGGACAATTAATAATCGGGTTCCCGGAACCGGTGAGCGTCGGGGTAGTCGTCACTGCACCGGGAAACCACTGGCATAGGGTGCCGCCGGCGAGCGTGAAGGTATTACCGGCTGGCGCGATGAATGACACACTGACTCCCGAAGCAGCCGGAATGCCCGTGCCTACCACGCTGTAATTAAGATTGCCCCCTTGAAAGGTGACGGAGTTGTTTCCTGGCGACAGCGCCACGGTCTCCGCCGAAAAGTTGATGCTGGTGTTGGGCTGCGGCTGGCCCCCGGCGAACGTGCCCGGGCTGAAGCACAACCAGGCGAGCGCTGCCGCGCTCAGCCCCAAACCTGTTCTCGCCTTCATCTGTGTCACTCCCCTACAGGTTTAACAAAGAGCTGGGTGTTCGCGATCCTGCCGCGCGGAGTTCCTATACGTCAAGCAGAATTCGCCAAATCGGCAAGATTGCCACTGCCATTTGCAACTGACACGAAAAATTCGCGAGTAGGTCGCCATAAATCAACAATGGGTTTTACAACAGCATCCAATGAAACGACGCATCGGGCAAGCAATCTAACCTATGAATATTGCGCACCGCACAATAGGGCTTGATTGGTGATCGACGGCCATCTTCAGAGCGGCGGGACGGGGCGGCGGCTCCGCCGGCATTCGCGGCGTCCCGAAGCGGCGGGTGAACGGAAGGCTCCACAGTCAGCTTCGCCGCACCTGCATTACGGCGATGCCGAACAATCTCGGTGATCGTCGCATTTTCCCGGCGCATCTTGTCGAGCAGCGCAATCGCCAGCGCGCGGATTACGGCGCGCGGCAGCTCGCCGCGCGCATGTGCTTCGATTGCCTTGAACTCGGCGAAGGCCGGTCGGTCGGATACCTCGCGGATCGCATCGAGCAGTCTCCGTGAGGCGGCCCTGTCGAAAATCCGCACGGCAGCAGGTTCGCCGCGCAGCAATTCGACTGGCTCGATCCCGACCGACAGAAGCCAGACCGCAGTGGAAGGACGGAGCTGCGCGCCCTTCCCGCTGCCCGCCCGGGACAAGGCGTCGACGAGGTCTTGCAAGACCGCGCCCGCGTTATGGTTGGCGGCCAGGGCCTCAGACGCCTTTGTGCGTTCGTCGACCCGGAAATCATCCGCAGGTCCGAACGGGTCGATTGACGGCTGGGCCCTCGGGGCTGCACCTTGCGGTGATTGCTCGGCGCCCGGGTTGACGCGAAGCATCGCCCATTGGCGCAGCGAGCTAGCCGTCATTTGCTTCAAGAACGGGTTCGCGGCGATCGCTTCCGGGCGCAGCAGCTCGGCCGCCGGGCGGGCAGGCCCGGCACTGAGCACGCTGACCGCGCCACGCGGCCCGATCGCATGGGCCAGGGACAACTCTGCCGCGCTTGCCGGCAGGCCGACACTGTGGAGCGCCGCGGCATTGGCCTGGGCGTAGCGGTTCGTCAGGTCCTCGGCGAGCGGCCTGATGTCCCGCAATGCGAGGATCTGCTCACGGGTCATCGTCTGGGCGACCTGTGGATAGGCGCGCCCAAACATTTCGAGCCAGGTTCCAGACAAAAATTGCCCGTATCCCGCAGCGCTCGACAACGGATTGCGGCCCGCCCCACCCTCCGCCGTGATGATCCGCGCGCCGAGACCGCCCAGACCATCGGCACCGATGGGCTCGAGCGCCAGGGTCTGCGAAGCCGCAATCGAAATGCCAAACAGAGTCGTCGCGATCACCGCCGCGCCCAGAACGCGCGTCGGGCCATGCGCTCTCATCCCCTAACCCCCTCAGACCTGCTCGACGCGGCTTTGCGGTCACGCCGGAATGCCGTCGAGCTCCCCGCGGGCATTCTGCATCGACTTAGGGTGTCAGCGAAAGCCGTATTGTGCGATTAGCTCACTGACCATTCGGTCGAGACCAAAGCGGGAAGCGACGAAACCCGGCCCCGTCGAGCGGATCCGTTCACGCCAGGCGCGGTCGGCCGCAAGTCGAAGCACCGCATCGGCAATCGCTTCGGGATCGGATCGGGAAACGAGAATGCCGGTCTCTCCCGGTAGAAAGGCTTCGGCGACCCCACCGGCGGTGCAGGCGACAACCGGCCTGCCTGCCCATTGCGCCTCGATCGCCGTGTTCGGGGTGCCCTCGGCTTCGGATGTCAGAAGAAATACGTCCATCGCGCCGAGCGCGGCCAGAGCGTTGCCGCTCAGCCCCGGGAGGATCACGCGTTGCTCCAAACCGAGTGCAGCAATCCGCGCACCGATTTCCGCCCGCATGGGCCCCGCCCCGTAAAGCGCGAAGATCACATCCGTGCGCCGAGCGAGGATGGCGGCAGCGGTGTCGAGCCATAGAAACGGTCGCTTTTCCGGCGAGAACCGGAACATCGACCCGACCAGCAGGGCTTCATCCGGCACCCCAATCCGTCGGCGTTCGGCGAGCGCCGCTTCACGATCCAGCGTCGGCAGATCGATGCCGTTGTATACGACACCGATCCGCTCGGCCTGCACTCCGAGCCAGTCTGCATAATCCCGCGCCCCGGCAAGGCTGTTGTTGAACAACACCACCCCCGGCTGGGAAAGGAGCGCCCGGTATGCCGCCCGCATCACCGGTTCGTGGAAGAAGAAACGGCTGGGGTTGAGATTCCTACCGGACAGCACTATCCGCGGGACACCGGCCAGAACCGCCGCGATGCCGACGCGTATGTTGGACCAGTCGAGCCACGCATGGACCACAGCCGGCCGCAGTGAAACCAGTTCGCGCCACAAATCCGCGGCATCGCACACTAGGGCGGTGGGGAGCCCCGCGGCCGCCGCGAGCAGTCCTGCCGGCAGCGGTGCGTATAACGGCGACGGGCGGCAGATCTGCCGCGCGACAAAGCCGGCGGCAGTGAGCTCCGGGGCGAAGAAATCGTATGCCTCGGGCTGCCCCGGCGTGAGATGCGCACACAGCACCGTGATGTCCCGGATCCCGCGCCGCGCCAGGCCCCGGACGGCGTTGGCGAGCTGCCGCTCGGCCCCGCCCGGCTGCAAGCTGCCGCATACCATCACCAGTCTTTCGGGCACCGGCGAGACCGGCTCGGCCGTCCGGAACAGCGAGTTTAAGGCGATCTCCTGGGCTCGCTCGTTGTCCAGAGTGACCCCACCGGATCTCCCGTTCCGGCGCACCCGCCCGATCATCCGTTCTGCAACGGGTCGCAGAAGGCGCTGCTCGCGCATCGCCGAGACGAGGTTGCGCGCGCCAACCCAGGCGGCGGCCTTCAAGCGCTGTGATACCGTCGTCACCCGACCTTTAACCGGCACGCAAGTACTGCACCGCTTCGTCGCGGCGGAACAGGTAGAGGAGAGTGCGCAGGGCCTGGCCGCGTTCGCTTTCGAGGTGGGGGTCGCGGTCGAGCATGAGGCGGGCGTCGTCATGGGCGATCGCGACTAGCCCCTCGTGGATCGCCAGGTCGGCCAGCCGCAGGGTCGGAAGGCCGCTCTGCCGGGTGCCCAACACCTCACCGGCGCCGCGCAATCGCAGATCCTCCTCGGCAATGCGGAACCCGTCCTCGGTCTCGCGGAGGATGCTGAGACGCCGCTTCGCGACCTCGCCGAGCGGCGAGGCGTACAGCAATAGGCAGGCAGAGGGTTTGTCGCCGCGCCCGATGCGGCCGCGCAGCTGGTGCAATTGCGCGAGACCGAAGCGCTCGGCATGCTCGATGACCATGACGGTAGCGTCCGGAACATCGACCCCGACCTCGATTACCGTGGTGGCGACCAAGACATCGAGCTCGGCACCTGCGAAACCGGCCATCGCACGGTCCTTGTCGGCCGGCTTCATTCGGCCGTGCACGACGCCGACCCGGCCCGGAAAGAGCGGCGCCAACGCCCTATAACGCTCGTCGACCGCAGCGAGATCGGCGGTCTCGCTTTCCTCGACCATCGGGCAGATCCAATAGACCTTGGCCTGGCGCGCCAAGGCACGGCCGACCGCTGCCACCACGTCCTCGATGCGTTCGAGCGCCACGGTCCGCGTATCGACCGGATGCCGTCCCGGCGGCTTTTCCGTGAGGCGCGAGACGTCGAGATCGCCGTATGCGGTCATCATCAGGGTACGCGGGATCGGGGTCGCGCTCATCAGCAGGGTGTCGGCGTCGCGGCCCTTCGCGTAGAGACCGAGGCGCTGCTCGACGCCGAAGCGGTGCTGCTCGTCGATGACGACGAGAGCCAGGTCGCGGAACTCGACATCCGGCTGTAACAGGGCATGCGTGCCGACGACGGCCGGCGTCAGGCCCGAGGCGAGGCTCGCCAGCATCGACGCGCGGGACCGGCCTTTTTCGCGCCCGGTCAGAAAGCCGATCTCGACGCGGGCCGCAGCGGCATGGCGCTGCAATGTCGCATGATGCTGGCGGGCGAGGATCTCGGTCGGCGCCATCAGCGCCGCCTGGCCGCCGCCCTCGATCGCGCTCAGCATCGCGATCAGCGCGACGACCGTCTTGCCGCTGCCGACGTCGCCCTGTAAGAGCCGCACCATGCGCCGGTGCTGTGCCATCTCCGCGGTGATCTCGGCGATCGCGAGACGTTGCGCCCCGGTCAGCCCAAAACCGAGTGCGGCCTCCACCGGGCGGCCCAAGGCGCCGGTACCGACAATCGCCCGCCCCTTTTGCCGATGGCGCCGGGCGCGCACCAGCGCAACCGCGAGCTGGCTGGCAAAGATCTCGTCATAGGCGAGCCGCTCGCGTGCCGCCGTTGTTGGCGATAGATCGGCCTCGGCTTCCGGGGCATGCGCCCGGCGGACCGCCCCTTCCCAGGCGGGCCAGCCGCGCCGTTCGCGCAACGCCGGGTCGATCCATTCCGGTAATGCCGGGAGCCGGTCGAGCGCCGCCCCGACTGCCTTGTGCACGACGCGGGGCGACAGGCCGGCGGTCAGCGGATAGACCGGCTCGATTGGTTTCAGGCGGTCGAGCTCGTCGGGCCGCAACACGAGGTCCGGGTGCGCCATCTGCGGCATGCTTCCATAGAACTCGACGCGGCCGCTGACGACGCGCTCGGCGCCGATCGGCAACAGACGCGCGAGCTGGTCGCCCTTCACGTTGAAATAGACCAGCGTCAACGTGCCGGTATTGTCGGTGCAGAGCACCCGATACGGGCGTCGTCCGTAGCCGGGCTGGTGCGCCTCGACGCGCACCGCGATAGTCGCGATGAGGTCGGGCTCGAGCTGCCGGATTGGCGGCGAGGCGCGCCGGTCGATAATGCCGCTCGGCAGATGCCAGACGAGGTCGAGGACAAGCGGGCCGGCAAGACGCTCGAACAGCTTCGCTATCTGAGAGCCGATGCCGGGAACCGCGGTTACCGGCGCAAACAATTTGTTGAGGATGGCGGGACGCACAAACGATATCTATATCCGCGCGAGGGGTACCGCCAAGGGCACACCCAAGGGGACACCAAGTGACCTCCCCATCAGAAATTCGCCGAAAGCGGCTGTTGTTCCGCTCCG
>Ga0210396_10001591_pt1 | contig 24273 bp, 25 predicted proteins | sample IncBWH17OmetaG_FD_155466 | JGI IMG/M metagenome (GOLD analysis project Ga0210396, IMG submission 155466) | Forest soil microbial communities from Barre Woods Harvard Forest LTER site, Petersham, Massachusetts, United States - Inc-BW-H-17-O ... | reverse complement strand
CGCCTGGTGCCGCTGGCGCGGCACGCTGTTCCAGTCGCGGCTGCTGCATGTCTTCGCGATGCTGATGGGACCCGCCGGCTTCATCGCCGTGCTGGCGGGCTGGATCACCACCGAGACCGGACGGCAACCCTTCACCGTGTATGGGCTGCTTCGCACCGCTGAATCCGCCTCGCCCTTGGCTGCGCCCGCTGTCGGCTCCTCACTGCTCGCCTTTGTCATCGTCTATTTCGTCGTGTATGCGGCCGGCTTGACCTATCTGCTCCGGCTGATGGCGCAGCCGCCACAACCAGGCGAAGCCGGACCGCCGAGCGATATGCCCGCGCGCGCCGCCGGCATCACGCCCGCCGTCGAAGGAATCGCGCGATGAGTGGAACCATCGACATCGCCACCATCTGGGCCTTCATCATCGCCTTTGCCGTGTTCGTCTATGTGGTGATGGACGGCTTCGACCTCGGCCTCGGCATCCTCTTTCCGCTGTTTCCGGCCAAGGCCGATCGCGACATCATCATGAACACGGTGGCGCCGGTCTGGGACGGCAACGAGACCTGGCTGGTGCTCGGCGGCGGCGGCATGATGGCGGCGTTTCCGCTGGCCTACTCCGTGCTGATGCCCGCGCTCTATACGCCGATCATTGCGATGCTGGTCGGCTTGGTCTTCCGCGGCGTCGCTTTCGAATTCCGCTGGCGCACGCAAGGCGAACGCAACCGCTGGGACCTCGCTTTTTCCGGCGGCTCGTGGGTGGCGGCACTGGCGCAGGGCATTGCGCTCGGCGCCATCCTGCAGGGCATCCATGTCGAGGGACGCCATTATGCCGGCGGCTGGTGGGACTGGCTGACGCCGTTCTCGATCCTGACCGGCGTGTCGCTCGTGGTCGGCTACGCCCTGCTCGGCGCGACCTGGCTGGTACTGAAGACCGAAGGAGGATTGCGCGACCGCGCCTATCACCTCTGCTGGTATCTGTTGTTTGCCATGCTCGCCGCGATCGGGTTGGTCAGCATCGCAACGCCCTTCCTGCACATCCAATATGCCCAGCGCTGGTTCACCTGGCCGAATGTGGTGCTGACCGCGCCCGTGCCGATCGCGGTCGCCGCCGTCGCCTTGGCGTTGCTCCGGGCGCTTGCCAACAAGCAGGACTCGCAGCCGTTCTATCTCGTGCTCGCGCTGTTCGCGCTGTCCTATGCCGGGCTCGGCATCAGCATGTATCCCTATATCGTGCCGCAGAGCATCACGATCTGGCAGGCGGCCGCGCCCGAGAACAGCCAGCTCTTCATGCTGGTCGGCGTCGCCATCCTGATCCCGCTGATCCTCGGCTACACCGCCTGGGCCTATTGGGTGTTTCGCGGCAAGGTCCGCGCCGGCCACGGCTATCACTGATGCCTCCGCAACCGCAGCGGCCGCTCGCCCGGCGCCTCCTGTGGTTCGCGGGGCTGTGGCTTGCCGGAGTTGCCAGCGTCGGCCTGATCTCGCTGGTCCTGCACCTCTGGATCGCGCCGAAATAAGGCGCCACGCTCTTCCCGGATGACTGCTAAGTGACGGGAATCGAAGAGATTCCAGCGCCGCTGCCATGAACTTGCCATCAAGCTGGCCCTCCATTTTGGCGGTTCCAGTGATTTGCCAAACAGTGATACAAACGCCCCCGCGCCTGCCCTTTGAGGAGACTTTTGCAATGACGAAGCTGCGCAACCTGGCCTGGATGTCGATGGCCGCGATCGGCCTGTTGTTCTCGACCTCGCATAGCTACGCGCAGTCGAATGACCCCGGCGATCAGCCCGGCCTGATCGCCGACGACACCTATCAGCTCGATCCGGAATGGCAGAAGCAGATGGTGCTCTACCGGACCACCGAGCCGCCCGGCACCATCATCGTCTCGACCGCGGAGCGTCATCTCTATCTGGTCCAGCCCGGCGGCCGCGCGCTGCGCTACGGCATCGGCGTCGGCCGCGACGGCTTCCAGTGGCAGGGCATGGTCGTCATCACCAACAAGAAGGAATGGCCGGACTGGACCCCGCCACCGGAAATGATCGCCCGCCAGCCTTATCTGCCGCGCTTCATGGCCGGCGGCCCCGGCAACCCGCTGGGAGCGCGCGCCATGTATCTCGGCACCACCGTCTACCGCATTCACGGCACCAATCGTCCTGACACGATCGGCACCAAGGTCTCCTCGGGCTGCTTCCGCCTGGTCAACAACGACGTCGCCGATCTCTATGATCGCGTGCCTGTCGGCACCAAGGTGATCATCAAGCAGAAGCCCGAACTGTAAGCCTTTTCGATTGAGCATGATCTTTTCGGAAAACCGCTGCACACTTTTCCGGATCATGCTCTAGCTCCCGCCCTGTTTTTTGCTCCTAACAAGAGAGACACATGTTTCGTACATTCCGAGGCGGCCTGGCGATCGGGCTCGCGGTCGCGGTTTTGGTTGCGGTCTGCGCCATCGTCTATGAGTTCTACGACACCCGCACGCTGAAGCGCACGGTCCGCCGTGGCGAAGTCTTCTGCGGCGTCAACAAGGGCCTGCCCGGCTTCTCGGCTCCCGACGAGAAGGGCAACTGGACCGGCTTCGACGTCGATTTCTGCCGTGCGGTAGCCGCGGCCATCTTCGACGACCCGAACAAGGCGAAGTTCATACCGCTCGACGCCAACGAGCGCTTCAAGGAGCTGCAGAACCGCACCGTCGACATCCTCTCCCGCAACTCGACCTGGGACATGTCGCGCGAGCAGAATTACGACCTCTATTTCCCGGCGGTCGCCTATTACGACGGCCAGGGCTTCATGCTGCCCCGCTCGCGTAACATCGATTCCGCGCTCAGCCTCGACGGCAGCAAGGTCTGCGTGCAGGCGTCGACGACGACCGCGCTCAACCTTGCCGACTATTTCAAGGCCAACAACATGAAGTATGAGGAGGTGAAGCTTCCTCAGCTTGCCGATGTCGTCAAAGCCTATGAGAACGGCAAGTGCGACACCTTCACAGCCGACATCTCTCAGCTCTACGCGCTGCGGCTGAACCTGACGCAACCGAGCGACCACGTCATCCTGCCCGACGTCATCTCCAAGGAGCCGCTTGCCCCCGTGGTGCGCCAGCGCGACGACGACTGGATGATGATCGTCAAATGGACGCTGTACGCGATGATCAACGCCGAGGAGCTCGGCGTGAACTCCAAGAACATCGACGAAGCGCTGAAGTCGAAGAAGCCCGACGTGATGCGCCTGGTCGGCAATGAAGGCACCTATGGCGAGGACCTCGGCCTCTCCAAGGACTGGGCCGTGCGCATCATCAAGCATGTCGGCAATTACGGCGAAGTGTATGAGCGCAATATCGGCGAAGCCTCCAAGCTGAAGATCCCGCGCGGGTTGAACCAGCTCTGGAACAACGGCGGGATTCAATACGCGCCGCCGATAAGGTGATGTGAGCCTCGGGGCCGTAGGGTGGGCAAAGGCGCGCAAGCGCCGTGCCCACCACGGCTTGCGACGCCGCACGTCGGTGGGCACGCTACGCTTTGCCCACCCTACAACCCGTGGCCGCACCTTCGCATTCTCGCGGCACAAAATGCCCGAGTCTTGAAAGCCATCACCCCTCAAAAATCAGAGGGCGCAGGGAAGGCCGGATGCTGGTTGCACCCGCGGCCCCGTGCGCAAGAGATAAGCACACGGGTTAGGCACCACAGGTTCAACCGGAGCGACCCGGCCTTCCCTGCGCGATCGGTGTTAACGGCTGCTTCGCGCTCTCCCTGGTGTGCCGGGCTTGTTAGCCACCATCATCAGCGGGGTCATCGACCCGCAGACTTGATCTCAGCGTCGGGAGATCAGGACCACACGACTTCGCCGTCCGCTTTCGCCGCGTTCGTCAACTGCGCCGAAAGCGTCCATCGCATCCCGCACAACGTTCGTGACGACGCGTACGCCCCTCTGTGTGGGCGGGACGCGCGAAGAAGGACCACTGATTTGCCCGACGGGGCAAGCGAATATTTTTGCGCGGATGGGGTGATGCGGCGAAGCGGATTGAGATCGTTTGAGAATTAGTTTTTTGCGCGCAACGGAATTCAAGCCGCAATTCAACGCGCAGTGCGTAGGATGGGTTGAACGAAGTGAAACCCATCTTGCATGCCGAGAGAAGGATGGGTTTCGCTGTGCTCAACCCATCCTACGATTCGTTCACGACACCGTCACCATGCCGCTCCAGAACTGGTACTCGCCGCCGGTTTCGATCTCGGTATTGCCGGCAAACGTGAGCTTGCCGTCGGCGCCCACATGGAAGGTCGCGATGTTGGCGGGAATGGTCTTGAAGCCGGCCCCGTCGCGAACGAGCTTCGGCTCGTTGTCGGTCACCGCCAGCATGCGTGCGCCCGGATCGAGCGCGAAGGTACGCGGATAGATGCCGCGCACATCCTCGTTCTGGATCAGCGAGGGCTCACCGCTCGACGGGTCGATCGCAAACACCGCGATGTTGTTCTCCCCGCCGGGAAATACCTCCTTGCCGTCGACCTTTACGGTGTCGAAGGCGCGGTTAGCGAGATAGAGGAAGCGGCCGCTCGGCTGGAAATGCAGCGTGCAGGCGGCCTGGCGCGAGCGAATGTTGTTCGGGTCGGCGAGCGTATCCTTGACGAAGATCGGCTGCGGCTCGAGCCCGCCGCTTGTAAGCCGGTACACATCGAGCTTGTTCTCGCGCTCGCGCGACACATAGACCAGCGGCAAGGTAGGGTGAAAATCAAGATGACGCGGACCAAAACCGTAGCCACCGTTCGGCGCCACCGACACGCGATTTTCGAGCTGGCCGTCCTTGAACGCGAAGAGTTTTAGCGAGCCGGGGTCCTCCGGCTTGTCCTTAGTTTTGTCGTTGCCACGGCACACCAGGATCGCGGCGTCGTTCGCCGGCGTCACGCGAATCTGATGCGCGAAGATTCCGCAATCGAGCGAGGCCGTCTGCACCACTTCTTCGCCGACGGTGCCGTCGGCATTGATCCGATGCACCGAGACGCTGGAGGGGTTGTTATAGGCGACCAGCGCGAAGCGGCCGCTGTGATCGACATTCACATGGATCGGGCGCGAGCGCAGCGAAGCCGATGACCCGTGCATTTGCAGCTCGCCGCTGCTCTTGTCGATGCGAAGCGCGCTCAGATAATGCTTGTCGCCCTTGACCCCGAGCGATGAGGAGCCGCCATCGCTCGATCCGACATACAGAAACGGCGCCGACGGATGCGGCCAGGCATACTGCACCTTTTGCGGCAGCATCGCCGTGCCGCTGGGTGTGAGCGACGCCTTCTCGGGATCGACGCGGTAGAGCTTCAGCGCGGGGCCGAGGCTGGCGTAGAAGAAGGTTTGACCGGTCGTCGCCTGGCTCATGGCCTCATCCTTTTCTTGTTTGCTTTTTTGACCCAAGGCGACCCGCGGCACAGCAAGCGCACCGGCAGCGATCGCGCAAAATTCGCGACGTCCAAGCATGGTGTGTTCTCCCGATTGCCGCGCCGTTGTCCGGCGTCGGCGTTTTGGTGAGACATGTTACCACATTTCATAGACGTGCTACGATGGCTCTATCCTTTGTCATTCCGGGGCGACGCGAAGCGTCGAGCCCGGAATCCATAACCACCGGCGGCAGTGATGGCCTATTTACGTCTATCTGCTTGCGAGCAAGAAACACGGCACACTCTATCTTGGCGTGACCAATGATCTCGAGCGGCGCGTATACGAGCATCGAACGAAGGCGACAAAAGGTTTCACTGCCCGATATGGCGTCGATAAACTGGTCTGGTTTGAAGTTTATGACGATGCCCTCACCGCCATTGTACGGGAGAAAGAGCTGAAGAAATGGCGGCGGGATTGGAAGATTCGGCTGATTGAAGAGCAGAACCCGGACTGGGGCGATCTCTATCCTGGGATATCCAGCTAAGGCTGTGGTTATGGATTCCGGGCTCGACGCTTCGCGTCGCCCCGGAATGACGAGTGGAGATAGTAGGGCTCAATAGCTCCGCATCCGCGCTAGCTGATCGGCGTGGTAATTCGCGTCGCCGAACAGCTCTTCGCACACCCGCGCGCGCTTCATGAAGAAGCCGATGTCGAACTGGTCGGTCATGCCCATGCCGCCATGCATCTGCACGCCTTCCTGCACCGCGCGGGTGGCTGTGGTGCCGGCGCGGGCCTTGGCGACGGCGACGGCGTTCGCCGCTTTGTCGAAATTGCCATCCAGCATTTGCAGCGCTTTCAGCACGGCGGCGCGGGTGATCTCGATGTCGATATAGAGCTGCGCCGCGCGATGCTGCAGCGCCTGGAATTCGCCGATGGCCTTGCCGAACTGCTTGCGTTCTTTCAGGTAGTTCACGGTGCGGGAAAACACCTCTTCGCTCAAACCCACCATTTCGGAGGCGACCGCGCCGCGGCCGATATTGAGTACGCCTTCGAGCAGGCCAAAGCCGGCATCGACCTCGCCGAGCACGTGATCGGCATCGACCTCGACATTGGCGAAATCGATGCGCGCGGCGTTATGCGCGTCGACCAGGATGGTGCGCTCGGTGGCGATGCCTTTGCTCTTTGGATCGACCAGAAACAGCGTCACACCCTCGCGCTCACCGGCCGAGCCAGCGGTCCGTGCCGCGACGATCAGGAGATCGGCGACATGGCCGTCGACCACGAGCGCCTTGGCGCCGCTGAGCTTGAAGCCGTTGCCGGAGCGCACAGCCTTGAGCTCGGTCTGCAGCGGGCGATGTTTGGCGCCCTCATCGACCGCGAGCGAGGCCAGCAGCGAGCCGGCCGAAATCTTCGGCAGATATTCCGACTTCTGCGCGTTACTTCCGCCGCGCGACAAGGCCGACGCCGCCACCACCGCGGTCGACAGGAACGGCGACGGCATCAAGGTGCGGCCGATCTCCTCCATCACCACGCCGGCTTCGACACAGCCGAGCCCACTGCCGCCGTGCTCTTCGCCGACCAGGAGGCCAGCAAATCCCATGTCGGCAAACTCCTTCCAGAGCTCGCGGGAGAAGCCGGTGGCGTCCCTTGCGTCGCGCAGATGCCGCAGATGTGACACCGGCGCCTTGTCGCTGATAAGGCCGCGCGCGCTGTCGCGCAGCATTGATTGTTCTTCTGTGAGGACGAGGGCCATGATGTGCTTCCGCTTGTCGAATATCTATTGAGATCGTCATTCCGGGATGGCCCGAAAGGCCAGGCCCGGAATCCATAACCACGGACTGGGGTTATGGATTCCGGGCTCGCGACTGCGTCGCGCCCCGGAATGACGGGTGGTGGTGCACCGCGATCAAGCCCCCGGCAGATCGAGGATGCGCTTGGCGACAATGCCGAGCATCACCTCGCTCGTGCCGCCTTCGATCGAATTGGCCTTGGTGCGCAGCCAGGCACGCGGGCGGGCGCCGCCCCTGGAGCGCTCGCTTTCCCATTCCAGCGCGTCGATGCCGCCTGATGACATCAGGATCTCGTAGCGGCGTTTGTTGAGCTCGGTGCCGTAATATTTCATCGCCGAGGAGAAGGCCGGATGCGCCTGGCCCGCCTTCGCGAGATCGACCATGCGTTCGGCGGCCGCGGCCAGTGCTGCTTCATCCACCTCAAACGAGGCGATCTGGCCACGCAGCACGGCGTCTTCCAGCCGGCCTTCGCCGTCCGTGCCGATGGAATCGGCGGCAATCTGGCCGAGCGGGCGGCCGACGCCGCGCTCGCCCATGCCCGAGATCATCGCGCGCTCGTGCTGCAGCAGGTATTTCGCGACGTCCCAGCCGCGATTGACCTGGCCCACGACATGCGATTTCGGCACGCGGACATTGTCGAAGAAGGTCTCGCAAAACGGCGAATAGCCGGAGATCAAGAGGATCGGCTTGGTCGAGACACCTTTCGAGGCCATGTCGAACAGGATGAAGCTGATGCCGTCATGCTTCTTCGCCGCCGGATCGGTGCGCACCAGGCAGAAGATCCAGTCGGCGTAGTTGGCATAGGAGGTCCAGATCTTCTGGCCGTTGATGATGTAATCGTCGCCATCGCCGACCGCGCGGGTCTGCAGCGAGGCAAGGTCGGAGCCGGCATTCGGCTCGGAATAGCCCTGGCACCAGCGGATCAGTCCCGCGGTGATCTTGGGCAGATGCTCCTTCTTCTGCTCCTCCGTGCCGTATTTCAACAACGCCGGTCCGAGCATGGAGATGCCGAACGACGTCAACGGCTGGCGCGCGCCGACCGCGGCCATCTCCTGGCGCACGATCTTGGCTTCTTCGCCGTCCAGCCCGCCGCCGCCATATTCGCTCGGCCAATGCGGCACGGTCCAGCCCTTGTCGCGCATGCGCTCGAACCAGACACGCTGCGCGTCCGAGGAGAATTTGGCGTTGCGCCCGCCCCAGAAGGTGTCGCCATCCGACGCCATGGGCTTGCGCATTTCGGGCGGGCAATTCTGCTCCAGCCACGCGCGCGTTTCAGCGCGGAATTTTTCCAGATCGGCCATCAGACGTTTCCACTATAAAGATCGTTACGCCGACCTTAGCCCGCGTGCGCAGGATTTCAATATGCCTCTGCACTGGCGGCGGGTGTCGCGCGCTCGCGCGATCGGCTATATCGGAGGCGCGGCAAGCATTGAAAAACAAGAGGAAACGAAGATGAGGTTGAAGCTGCTTTCGCCAGGCGAAATGAACGCCGACCAGAAACAGACCTATGACGAGGCGATCGCGGGCAAGCGCGGCGCGCCGCCGGCGCCGATGATGGCCTGGCTGAACAGCCCGGAAATGGCGCGGCACGCGACGCGGCTCGGCGAAACGCTGCGCTTCAACACCATGTTTCCGGCGAAACTTTCGGAGATCGCGATCCTCGTCACGGCGCGGCATTTCACGGCGCATTACGAATGGTTCGCGCACAAGCGCCTTGCGCTGAAGGGCGGCATGGATCTGAGGATCATCGAGGCGATCCGCGACCGCCGCACGCCTGTGTTCGAGGAGCCCAAGGGCAAGACCATCTACGAGGTCGCGAAGTCGCTGCATGAGGGCCACGGGTTGTCGAAGGCGCTCTATGCCGAAGCGGTGGAGGTGCTGAGCGAGCGCGGGCTGACCGAGATCATCGGGCTCTGCGGATATTACACGCTGGTGTCGCTGACGTTGAACACGTTCGAGTTCGGCCTGCCGGAAGGGGAAGTGTCGGAGCTGGAGTGACGGCGGCGCTCGCAGGCGTCGTAGGGTGGGCAAAGCGCAGCGTGCCCACCTTCAAGCGCCGAGCTCGTAATGGTGGGCACGCTTCGCTTTGCCCACCCTACGCGGCCTTCGCGCGCCGTCCCCGAATCATGATCAGCACCGCCGCGGTCAGCTCCAGCGCGATACAGCCGTAGAACGGCAGGGTGTAGCTGCCGGAGAGATCGCGCAGCACGCCCACCACGCCGGGGCCGAAGGCGTAGGTCACCTGCGCGATCGCGGTTTGCAGGCTGACCAGCACGCCGAAGGAATGCGGATCAAACTCGCGCTGCACGATCAGCGACGGCAGCGTTATCAGGTTGCCGACCGAGAAGCCGAACACGCCGCAGGCCGCGATCAGCGCAGCTTCGTTGCGGAAATTGATCAGCACCAACAGCGCCGCCGCCTGGCTCATGAAGGAGAGCGCCGAGGCAAGACGCTGGTTGAGGCGGTCGATCACGGTCGAAAACAGCACGCGGCCGATCACCGCCATCGCGGTGAGCAGCGCGATCGCTGTGGTGGCGCTGGCGCGGCCGATCACGGGATCGAGGAACGAGATCAGGTGCACGATGAAGCCGACTTGCGCGAACAGCACCAGCGCGAACGCCGTCGTCACCGAGAGGAAGGCGATATCGCGTAAAGCACGGCTGCGGATCTGCGTGCTGGACACGGCATCGGCGGTCGAAGTCACCGCACCGTGCAACAGCAGCGGCGGCTTGCCGACAAAGATCAGCACCGTCGGCACGACGAGCACGAGCATGACGCCGGCCGCGACGATCATCGCGGTCGAAAAGCCAAAATGCGCGATCGCGATCACGAGCAGAGGCACGCCGGCGATGCCGCCGAAGCTGGCGCCGTTGAGCGCGAGGCTGATCGCCATGCCGCGCTTCTTGTTGAACCAGAGGCCGAGTGTGTTGGTGATCATGCCAAGGCTCATGCCGGCCCAGCCGAAAGCCAGCATCGCGGCGACGATATAGAGCTGCCAGGGCTCGCGCACCTGCCCGAGCGCGATCGCGGCGATTGCGGTGGCACAGGTGCCGGCGATCAGGCAGCCGCGCGGGCCGAATTTCTTCACGGCCTCGCTGACGAAAACGACGACCAGGGCACCGAACAGATAGAAGAAGGTGGTGGCGCCAGAGATCAGCGAGGCCGGCCAGCCGTGCGCGCGATGCAGCTCGGCGAGATAGACGCTCTGGCCGTAGAAGCCGAAGGCCCAGCCGAAGGTCGCGACCAGGAAGCAGACCGCGACGATACGCCAGCCTTCATAGCGGGCGGAACTTTCGTCGATCGTGATGGGGCTTGAGGCGTCCACAGATGGTCTCCCTGGCTCTCGGACGACATCATGTGGGCTAGGCACAAAAACTCCGCCAGATCAAATCGCTTCGATGCCGATCGAAGTGTCAGTAGATGGCATCAGAAGAGCTCAGATGCTTGGTTCGGGAAATTCATCGACGTCCGCAAGCCGCGCGCGGCGTTTGGCCCATGACACCAAACCGAGCACGACGAGGCCGAGCAGCACCGGCGGATAGACCACGAGATTCACCGCGTCCCAGCCGTAATTCGCGAGCAGCTGCCCGGAGGAGAACGAGCCGATCGCCATCATGCCGAACACACAGAAATCATTGAAGGCCTGCACCTTGTTCTTTTCCTGCGGCAGATGCGTTTCCAGCACCAGCGCGGAGGCGCCGATAAAGCTGAAATTCCAGCCCACGCCGAGCACCATCAAGGTCGCCCAGAAATGCGGGGCGGTGATGCCGCTAAGGCCAATGGTCGCGGCGACCGCCTCCAGCGCAAGTCCGAGCGCGACGATAACCGGCGCGCCGAAGCGGGCGATCAAGGCGCCCGTGAAGAAGCTCGGGCCGTACATCGCCACGATGTGCCACTGGATGCCGAAATTGGAATCGGAGACCGAGAGCCCGCACATCTTCATCGCAAGCGGCGCCGAGGTCATGACCAGGTTCATCATCGGATAGGCGATTATGCCGCACAGGGCGGCTGCGATGAAGCGCGGCTGCCGCACGATCTCGAGCAGCGGACGGCCGCCATGCAGATCCGCCGCCGAAGGCTTTGGCGCATCGACGCCGGCGAGGATCGCCATCGCCACCAGCGCGACTACGGCCTGCATCACGAAAGAGAACGCGAACAGATAAGGCGGCCAGATATCCATGGTCCATTGCACGAGCTGCGGCCCGAGCACGCCGGCGAACACGCCGCCGGCCATCACCCAGGACACGGCCTTCGGCCGGTACGCCGTGCTGGCGCCGTCGGCCGCCGCAAAGCGATAGGATTGCGACACCGCACCATAGAGGCCGCCGAGGAAGGTCGCGCAGCAGAACAGCCAGAACGACGCGTGCAGGATCGCGAAGGCGCCGAGCAGGCCGGTGATGGTCCCGCAACCTGTGCCGATGATGAAGGCTGTGCGGCGGCCATAGGCCCGCGAGATCGCGCCGGTCGGCAACGTGCCGGCAGCGAGCCCCAGCACATACATCGACAGCGGCACGGTCGCGAGCGAGATCGACGGTGCGAGCGAGGCGCCGACGATCGAGCCTGTGGCAAAGATGACAGCCGAATTGGCGCCGGTCAGCGCCTGCGCCGCGGCAAGCCGCACCACATTGGCCTTGACGCGGGCGTCGTTGGCGATCTCCCCGCTGGCAGTCATATCGATCATGGCGTTTCCGTATAGGCCCGTCGTAGGCTTCGTTTTGAGGCGGCACTATGGAGAGCGGCCCCGCGCCAATCAACCGGCGCAAATGAGCGCGGGCTATGCATTGGAAACCGGCGCGGCTAGGTCTTGGAAAACGCCAGGATCAGGTTGTTCGCAGGCATGTCTACCGCCTCGCGGAAAACAAGGCCGTGCTGTGCGGCAAGCTGCTCGACATCGGCCATATCGCGCACGCCCCATTCCGGATTGCCTTCGCGCAGGCTGGTGTCGAACACCGCGTTGGAGACAGCGGTGTGCTTGCCGTCGCGCTTGAACGGACCGTAGAGCAGCAGCATTCCGCCGCTCGGCAAATATCGCCCCGCGCCGGCGAACAGACCCTCCGCCACGCGCCAGGGCGCGATATGAATTACGTTGGCGCAGAATATCGCGCGCAAATTCGCTGGGCCACTGCCGTCCGTCATCGCCTTGCACCAGGCAGGATCGGTCAGATCGATCGCAAGCGGCGGACGGATGTTCGACAGGCCCGCATGCGCGCGCCAGGCCTCGATACTTTTGAGATGCGCTTCATTGAAATCGCTCGGCCACCAGGTGATGTCGGGTGTACGGGACGCGAAATGCACCACATGCTGGCCGGTGCCGCTGCCCGCCTCCAGCGCGTCGCCCTTTAGTCCGGCGAGGAACCGCTCCAGCACCGCCCAGATCGGTGCGTGATTGCGATGAAAGGCCGCGGCATCGAGCCGGCCGTCGGACTCGACAGGCCGGCCGTCCTTGCCGAATTCCACCACGTATTCCGCCATTCCGGACTCCGTTCCAAAAAATGAAACGGCGCATTTTAACCCCATTTGCCGGCGCCGATAGTCCGGATTGCCAGAACGTGGCCTTTGTGCTTTTTCACGCTCTACGATCGTCAAGAAATCGCTGCCGGAAACACCCTTGATCAGCCCTGCAAAATTCGCTCTTGCCGTCGTCGCCTTGGCGCTGTCTGCCGCTTCAGCGCAGGCGCAATCGGGCGCGGCCGAGGGCCAGAAGATCGCCTTCGATCGCGGCAAGGGCAATTGCCTGACCTGCCATGACATCAAGGGCGGCGACCTGCCGGGCACGATCGGCCCGCAGCTCAGGGATTTGAAGGCCAGATACGACCGAAACGAGCTGATCGCGATCGTTACCGACGAGACCAAACGCAACCCTCAGACGGTGATGCCGCCGTTCGGCCGCAACCGCATTCTGACCGAGCAGGAGATCAACGCGGTGGTCGATTTCCTGCAGACGCTATGACGGGAGATTTTTGATGACCAATATCGGCCCCTCCTTCTCGCGCCGCCTGCTGCTGCAAGGCGCGGGCTCGGTCGCGCTGATCGGCCTCGGCTTCGGTGCCATGCCGGCGCTGGCCGCGGCCAACGACAAATATCCGGAGGACGCCTTCAAGCAGAAGGGCGACGCGGACGCGATCAAGGCGCTCTATGGCAAGACCGCGGAAGCCTCCGACAAGGTCAAGCTCGACGCGCCCGAGATCGCCGAGAACGGCGGGGTGGTGCCGATCGCGGTGGCAACCACGCTGACCGACGTCACCTCGATCGCGTTCCTCGCCAGCGAGAACCCGAACGCGCTCGCCGCACATTACGTGATTCCGGAAGGCACCGTGCCGGCCGTTGCCAACCGGCTGAAGATGGCCAAGACCTGCAACATCATCGCGATCGTGGAGGCCGGCGGCAAGCTCTACTCCGCGACCAAGGAAGTCAAAGTCACCGTCGGCGGCTGCGGCGGTTAAAGCGCATGATCCGGAAAAGTGGAAACCGGTTTTCCGACAAGATCATGCGCAGACTGTAAAGAAGGACAACAAAAATGGCATCGACCATTCGCGTGCGTGCTACCGCCAGCAGCGAGACCACCGAGGTGCAGGCGCTGATCCAGCATCCGATGGATTCCGGCTTCGTGAAGGACGCGCAGGGGCAGATCATCCCGCCGCATTTCATCCAGCAGCTCACCTTCGAGCATAACGGCAAGACGGTGTTCCTCGCCAATTGGGGCCCGGCGGTCTCCAAAGACCCTTACGTGAAATTCAGCTTCAAGGGCGGCGCCAAGGGCGACGACCTCAAGATCAGCTGGGTCGACAACAAGGGTGCGAACGACAGCACCACGGCAAAGATCGGCTGACGATGCGCGTGCGAGCGATCATCTTTTCCGCCATCGCCGCGCTCGCGAGCGGCACGCTCGCCTGCATCGCGGCGTCTGCGCTGGCCGCGCCCGACAAGATCGACCCGTCCGCCGACGCCAAGGCGTTCCAGAAATTCTTCACCGACAAATTCCCGAAGGTGAAATACGAGGATTTCGTCAACGGTCCCTATTCGATGAATGAGGACATGCGCAGGCAGTGGGAAGAGAAAGAGCAATTCCCGCCTTACGAATTCGCGCTCGAAGCCGGCAAGGAGATGTTTTCTACGCCGTTCAAGAACGGCAAGACCTATGCCGACTGCTTTGCGAATGGCGGCATCGGCATCCGCCAGAACTATCCTTATTTCGACGAGAAGGAAGGCAAGGTCGTCACGCTTGAGCTGGCGTTGAACCGCTGCCGTGAGGCCAATGGCGAAGCGCCCTACTCCTATGTGAAGGACGAGATGGCCTCACTCACCGCCTACATGGCCTTCACCTCGCGCGGCAAGCCGATGGACATCAAGATCCCGAACGATCCGCGCGCGCTGGAAGCCTACGAGAACGGCAAGCGCTATTTCTACACCCGCCGCGGCCAGCTCAATTTCTCCTGCGCCACCTGCCATGTGCAGAGCCCGGGCGAGCGCATCCGCGCCGAGGTGCTGGCGCCCGCGCTCGGCATTATGAATGCGCTGCCGATCTACCGTTCGGAATGGAGCGGCATGGGCACGACCAGCCGGCGCTTCGTCACCTGCAACAGCCAGACCCGCGCGGTTCCGCTGGAACCGCAGTCGGATGAATATCGCGATCTCGAATATTACCTGTCCTATGTCTCGAACGGCCTGCCGATCTCTGGCCCGGGAGCGCGGCCATGAGAAATATGGAGAGGAATTTGGTTCTCGCTGCGGTGTTGCTCACCATAGGCGCAATGCCGGCGTTGGCGGCTTCCGAGGACGACTACAAGACGGCTCTTGCCGCGGCTGAGTCTGCCGAGAAGCAGGCTGATGCGCTCCGCAACAAATGGACCACGACGGAAGCGCAGCTGGCGGCAGCCAAGAAGGCTGCGGCCGGCGGCGATTTTGACGCGGCGATTGCGGCGGCGAAAGACGCCGAGGCGCTGGCAAAGGCATCGGTTTTTCAGGCGACCAGCGAACAGGAACGCTGGAAGGACATGGAAATCCGCTGAACAGTTCGAGGCGAGTTCGCGACATGAAAATCCGCCGGCGGGATTTTCTAAAGATTTCCGGTGCAGCCGCGCTGTCCGGCGGTCTCTTTCGCGCGGCGCACGCTGCCGATAGCCCCAGCATTTACGACATCGAGCGCTTCGGCGACGCCCGCATCCTGCACATGACGGATACGCATGCGCAGTTGCAGCCGGTGTTCTTTCGCGAACCCAGCGTCAATATCGGCATCGGCGAGATGGCGGGCAAGCCGCCGCATCTGGTCGGCAAGGCCTTCCTCGACCGCTTCGGCATCAGCCCCGATAGCGCCGACGCCTATGCTTTCACGTTTCTCGACTTTGAGAAGTCCGCGTCGCGCTTCGGCAAGCTCGGCGGATTTGCGCATCTGAAGACCCTGATCGACAAATTGCGCGGCGATGTCGGCCAGCATAATTCGCTGCTGCTCGACGGCGGCGACCTCTGGCAGGGCACCGGGCTCGCCAATTCGCTGCAGGGCGCCGACATGGTCGAGGCAGGCAATCTGCTCGGCATCGAGGCGATGACCGGCCATTGGGAGTTCACCTATGGCGAGGAGGCGCTGCGCAAGAACCTCGCAAACTTCAAGGGCGAGTTCCTAGCGCAGAATGTCTACCTCACCGAGGAAGCCAAATTCAACGATGCCAAGGCGTTCGACCCGGCGTCAGGGCGCGTGTTCAAGCCGTCCGTGATCAAGGAGATCGGCGGTCACCGCGTCGCCGTGATCGGCCAGGCCTTTCCCTATGTGCCGATCGCGCACCCCAAACGCTTCACGCCGGACTGGACCTTTGGCATCCGCGACGACGAGTTGCAGAAGCTCGTCACGATGCATCGCGACATCGACAAGGTCGATGGCGTCGTGCTGCTGTCGCATAACGGCATGGACGTCGACCTGAAGCTCGCCAGCCGCGTCAGCGGCATCGACGTCATCCTCGGCGGCCACACCCACGACGCCGTGCCGCAGCCGGTGCTGGTGAAGAATCTCGGCGGCGCCACGCTGGTCACCAATGCCGGATCGAACGGCAAGTTTCTCGCCGTGCTCGACCTCGATCTCGCCAAGGGCCGAGTCAAGGATGTCCGCTACAAGCTGTTGCCGGTCTATTCGGAGTTGCTCAAGCCCGATACAGCGATGCAGGCGCTGGTCGACCGGCTGCACGCGACGCATCCCAAGGGCTGGACCGACAAGGTCGCGACCGCTGATCGCCTGCTCTTCCGCCGCGGCAATTTCTCTGGAACGATGGACCAGCTCATCTGCGACGCCTTGCGCAACCAGCTCAACGCCGAGATTGCGTTGTCACCAGGTTTTCGCTGGGGCCTCACCGCGCTCGCGGGCCAGCCGCTCGCCATGGAGGACCTGCTGGCGGAGACCGCGATCACCTATCCCGAGACCTATGTGCAGGCGATGACCGGCAGCCAGATCAAGGACGTGCTGGAAGATGTCTGCGATAATCTCTTCAACGCCGATCCCTATTACCAGCAGGGCGGCGACATGGTCCGCGTCCGCGGCCTGACCTACACCTGCACACCGGCGGAGACCATCGGCAAACGCATCTCCGAGCTGAAACTCGACAACGGCCACGCGCTCGACGCCGGCAAGAGCTACAAGGTGGCGGGGTGGGCCTCGGTCAATCCGCAATCCGGCAAGCCGGTATGGGATGTGTTCGCCGACTATTTGCGCTCCGGCGAGACCCTGCTGCCATCAGGCAAAGGCGTGACCTTGAAGGGCGTCGAGGGCAATCCGGGGATCGCGGAATGAGGCAGCTTTCGAAAATTTTGGCGATCGCTGCCGTCGCGGCTTTGCTTGCGTCGACACTCCCGGTCGTGCGCGCGCAACAGGTGCCGCTGCAGGACAAGCCCTTTGCCGAGCACAAGATCGTATTGCAGCTCTCCGACAACGACCCACGCAAGCAGGCGCTGGTGATGAGCGTCGCCAACAACCTGTTGAAATTCTACGATCCCGACAAGGTCGCGGTCGAAGTGGTCGCCTTCGGCCCCGGAATCGATCTGCTGCGCAGCGAAAGCAGTAGCCGCAAGCAGGTCGAGAGCCTGATCGCGCAAGGCGTCCGCTTCGACGCGTGCCTGAATACCGTTGACACCATCGAGCGCGAGACCGGAAAGCGGCCGGACATCATGCCCGGTGCGACACCGGTGCAGGTCGGCGTCGGACAGATACTGTTTCTCACCGAAAACGGCTATACGTTGGTCAGGCCGTAAACGCCCCGTCATTGCCAACTACCCGTCATTGCCAACCAATAGTCTGGATTGCTTCGCTTCGCTCGCAATGACGAAGCATCAAGGAGTTGCCCCATGTTTCGCCGCCTTGCGACCGCCATCCTATTGTCGATCGCCTTCACCGCCTCCGCGCTCGCCGCCGACGGCAAGACTCACCGCATCGCGATCCAGGTCGACCAGAACGACCCGCAGGTGATGAACATGGTGCTGAACAACGCCACCCATGTCATCGAATATTACCGCGACAAGAACGAGGACGTCGACGTCGAGATCGTCGCCTACGGCCCGGGCCTGCACATGCTGCGCAGCGACTCCTCGCCGGTGCAGGACCGTATCAAACGACTCAAAGACATGGTGTTTCCCGGCAAGATCCAGTTCTCGGCCTGCAACAACACCAAGCAGGGCATGGAGAAGGCCGAGGGCCATTCGATCTCGATCGTGCCGGAGGCGACCGTCGTGCCCTCCGGCGTGGTACGGCTGATGGAATTGCAGGAAGCCGGATGGAGCTACGTCCGCCCCTGATCGAGCTGTCCAGGAGGGCAGGCTCATCGCTGTGCAAAAGGTCGCACCGATACCTTCAGGTCAAAAAAATTTTACATCCGGCCTCTGGAACAGGATAAATTTACTACGAAATCTTACTTTATGAGAAATCTGGCCTGATCGGATGGTATCAACGCTGCGCGGCCACCAGCGTCTTGCGTCAGATCAGTGCCTCATTTGAGAATCGCAGCGGTAATCGACCATGATCTTTCGTCAGCTCTTCGACAGCGTTTCCGGCACCTACTCCTATCTGCTGGCGAGCCGTCCAGGCGGCGAGGCGCTGATCCTCGATCCCGTGCTGGAGAAGGCGGACCGCTATTGCAAGCTGCTGCAGGAGCTGGACCTCAAGCTGGTGAAAGCCGTCGACACCCATCTGCATGCCGATCATGTCACGGGCCTCGCGGAGCTCCGCGACCGCACCCACTGCATCACCATCATGGGCGAGCAGAGCAAGGCCGATGTGGTGTCGATGCGGGTTTCCGACGGCGACAAGGTCACCATCGAGGGCCTGTGCCTCGACGTGATGTATACGCCGGGCCACACCGACGATTCCTATTCCTATTTGATGGGCGACCGCGTCTTCACCGGTGACACGCTGCTGATCCGCGGCACCGGCCGCACCGACTTCCAGAACGGCAGCGCGCGGGCGCAATTTGATTCGATCTTCAACCGGCTCCTGAAACTGCCGGAAGAGACGCTGGTGTTTCCCGCCCATGACTACAAGGGCGACACCGTCTCCACCATCGGCGAGGAGAAGCGATACAATCCGCGGCTGCAGGTGAAATCGATCGACGAATATATCGAGCTGATGGGTAACCTCAATCTGCCCAATCCGAAGCTGATGGACGTCGTGATCCCCGCCAACATGCATGTCGGGCTGCACCAGGACGAGCTTGCCAGGGAAGGGCGTTCGCTCGACGCGCGCGAGGCGATTGCGAGCCTCGGCCGGCCCGACGTCCTCCTGGTCGATTTGCGCGAGAATAGTGAGCGCTCAAAGCACGGCACGCTGTCGGGCGCGCTGCATGCGCCCTATCCCTCGATCGGCGAGAGCCTCCAGCCCGGCGGCATGCTGCGCGAGGTCGCGGCCGCGACCGGCCGGCGCATCGTGTTCTTCTGCGCCTTCGGCGAACGCTCGGCGATGGCCGTCGCTGCCGCCAAGGAAGCCGGGCTTGCCAACACCGCGCATATCACGGGAGGTATCGACGCCTGGAAGAAGGCCGGCGGCCCGGTGCTGCACGGCTGATCTTTCTTTGGATTCTTTGTTTGCGCATGATCTTTTCGGAAAACCGGTGTCCACTTTTCCGGATTATGCGCTCCGTTACGTAGTCAGGGGAATGCGATGAGCAGCATGGGCAGGAAGAGCGGGCCTCCGACGCAGGGGCAAGAGAAGACCCCGCAGAAGTCTCAAGATAAATCGAAGAAGCCGCCGCCGCGCGCGGAAGACGATGATGAGGACGGCGATATCGCCACCCCCAAGCGCGACCGTTACGGCAATGATGACGAGCCGCTATAGACGGCTCGAGCGATCCGCCTCGACGAGCCTCACGAGCTCGGCTCGCATCCGATCGACAACGCCCTCGTAATCGCCCGCACTCGTCTGCCGGAACAGACGCGCGCTCGGATACCAGGGACTGTCGTCGCGATCGAGCAACCAGCGCCAATCGGGAACGGCTGACAGCAGTACCCATGTGGGACAACCCTGAGCGGCGGCAAGATGGGCGACGCTGGTGCAGACCGTAATGACCAGATCGAGGCAGGCAATCAATGCCGCGGTCTCGGCGAAATCGGTGAAATGCTCACTCAGGTCGATAATGTCTGTTCGTTCACGCAGGACCGCCTGGTCTTGAGGTCTAGGGTCCTTCTGCAGGCTGACAAAGGTCGCACCGGGGACGATGATCCGCGAAAGGGTCCGGAGCGAGATCGATCGGCTATGATCTTTGCCCTGCGCCGCATTGCCCGACCACACCAGGCCGATCCGTAACTTGTCGCGGACGCCGAGCCGATCTTCCCACGCCCGCACACGCGCGTCCGCGGGACGCGGCAGATAGGACGGCGAAGCCGGAATGCTTTCGAGCGTGGTCCCAAAGGCCCAGGGCAGCCTCATGATGGGACAATGGAGGTCGAACGCCGGCAATCCTCCCTTCATGTTGGGCAAACATTGCGAGAGGCCGGGCAATCCTGAAAGCAGCGGATAGAGCGGCTCCTGGGGCAGGAGAATGACGCGCGCACCGAGCGCCGCCAGCATCGGCACATAGCGAACGAACTGGATGGTATCGCCCAGCCCTTCATCCGCGCAGACCAGGATGGTCTTGTCAGCGATATCCCGCTCGCCGCGCCACATGGGTTTGTCAAACCTGGGATATTTTGCCGTGCCTGGGAGCGTCGGCATCTGCCAGCGCGCTTCACGGCTTTGCCAGCCGACTTTGAAATCACCGCGCAGCAGCTGGATGAAGGACGCATTCCAATCCGCCTTCGCGTTATAGGGATCGATCTGCTTGATACGGCGATAGACCTCCATCGCTTCATCGAACCGCTGGAGCTCGGTCAGCTCGCTCGCCTTGTTGTGAAGCGCGTCGACATAATCCGGCTTCAGACTGACGGCCCGATTGAATTGCTCCAGCGCCTCCTCGTGGCGGGCGAGCTTCTGCAGGACGAGCCCGATAATGTAGGAGATATCGGCATTCTCAGGAGCCAACACCTGCGCCCGCCGACCCTCGGACAATGCCTCTTCGAGCCGATTGAGATTGTACAGCGCCCAGGCCCGCGCCTGTATGGCTGGAGCGTGATCCGGCTGCCGTTCGTCAAACCGATTGAGCGTGACAAGCGCGTCTTCGAACCGTTCCAGGCTGAACAGAACGATCGCGTAGCTATAGACCGCGGGCCAGTAGAACGGGCTCAGCCTGAGCGCCTCCTCAAGGCTCGAGATCGCCTCCGTTGGCCGTTGCAGGAAAGCGAGAATGTTGGCGAGCCGCGTCCAACATTCGGCGTCGTCCGGCTTCTGCCTCGCGGCCGTGGCGAAGGCCTTCAGCGCCTCCTGATGCAGTCCCTGCTGTTCCAGCGCGGTGCCGAGGCTGAGCAGATAGTCCGCCATGGGATCTCTTTGATTGGCACGGCCGACCCATTCGATGGCCGCGTCATATTGCCTAGCCTGCAGCGATAGCAGGCCCATGAGCTGAAGCGTATCCAGATGCCCGGCATCGAGCTCGAGAATGCGCCGGCAGCAAAGCTGCGCATCCAGGTGGCGTCCGGCCCGCATGTGCTGGATGGCCGTCTCGTGGAGCACGGCGATGGGGCTCGCACCGGCCTCATTCGAAACGCCCTTATTTGCTCGCGGCAGCTCGGCGCTCATGACCAATCATCGGCAAATTCCAGCGATCACCTTCCAAAGCGGGCGATCACTGCCGCAACCCCTAGATGATTCTCCATCATCCAGAAAGCCGTTTGCGGCCGCGGTTCCGAAAGACGACTGTGTCAACTACGCTGGCGCCAACCGCTTGACCTTGATGTCCTGCTTTCGCACCCGGGCGAGATCGTAGTGCATTTGCATCCTGAGCCAGGTATCGGCCGTGCTCCCAATCGCTTTCTCAAGCTTCACGGCCATTTCCGGCGTGATCCCGCTGCGGCCGGCGATCACATTATGAAGCTGCTGCCGCGTAATGCCGAGGCCGCGCGCAGCCTCCGTCACCGAAATATTCAACTCCTCCAGCGTATCGCCGATCAACTCGCCGGGGTGGGGAGGATTTTTCATCTCCATATTTTCGCTTCTCCCTCAGTGATAATCTACAAGATCGGCATCAGACGCCTTGCCATCTTCGAACCTGAAGATGATCCGCCAGTTCGCGCGGACGGTTACGGCCCAGAACCCTTTCAGATCGCCCTTCAATGCATGGAGACCGAAGGTCGGCAATCGCATCGCCTCGATGGCTTCGGCGGCATGCAATACCGCCAAAATCTGTCTGAGCTTTCGTACATGTTCCGCGCTGAGGCCTCGGGCGTTGTCGTCCTCGAAGAGTTGCCGCAAGCCCTTGTGCCTGAAACTCTCGATCATCCTGCCCGGTCGCCATGTAGAGACGTATGTAAAGCTTCATTTTACATATGTCAAATGGCGCTTTACACGACGCTACCGGCGATGAAACGGCCGGCCCTAATGCGCCATCAATACCGGGAGCTGGGCGCGCTGCATGATGTGGCTGGTGGCGCCGCCGAAAATCATCTGCTGCAGCCGGCTCCTGGTGAAGGCTCCCTTGATCAGGAGGTCGGCGCCTTCCGTCTCGGCCGCCGCGAGGACGGCTTCACCCGTGCTGCGGCCTCGCAGTTCAACGCTCACCGGCTCGGCGGCGATGCCGTTATAGCGCAATTGCTTGCGTATCTGGTCGGCTGGCGGACCCGGCACATCCTGGCCGCCGAGGACCGTCAGCACCGTCACCCGTCCGGCCAGCCGCAGCAACGGCATCGCGAACGCGTTGGCGCGGGCCTGCTCGGTGCTGCCGTTCCAATGGATCATGATGTTGGTCGCGATCTGTTTCGGGGCAACCGGCGGCGACAGCAGCACCGGCCGGCCGCTTTCGAACAGGGCTGATTCGATCGCCCGTTGATATGGCCCGGCCGTGTCGGCGTCCGGGCGGCCCATGACGATCACATCGAAAGCGCGGCCATGGCTGCCGACGATGGATTCGCCGGGCGCCACCTCGTCAAACCAGCCGCACCACGGCCGGTCCTCGGCCGTTTTCGCCGACGGGATGCCGTGTCCCTGCATGAAGCCCTCGAACAGCTTGCGCGCGCCGGCGGCTTCCTCGTCGCGCCGGGCGCGATAGACCTCCATGGAAAAGCCGCTGGCGAGCTCAGCCACCACAAACTCGGGAACGCCGAACCACAATGGCACTCCCTCGATATAGGCGCCCGTGCGCCGTGCGAACAGCTCCGCCGTCTCGAGCACGGACTGCATTGCCGGAATGTTTTGGGTTGGCACCAGGATTGTCTTCATCGCGGGCTCGCCTGTTCGTCTACGAGTGAACGATAGCCAACGCGGCCAAACGGAATTGAAACAAACTAAACCTTCCCAGGGAATCCGCCAAGCGGGTCGATCGTCGATGTTGCTACTCGAAGTCTGGCCCCTCGATCGTTCTGACGCCGTCGAGGTTGAGCAGGTGCGCGCCGAAACCGCTGCGTGCGAGCGAGGCGGCAGATTTCGGCCGTGCCAGCAGCAGCGCTGCCGTAATCGCCAATGGCACGGCGCTGAGGCGATCGGAAGCAACCGGCGTCAGTTCCTCAAGGCTGCCGGCATAGGGCTCGCGCCGCCTCAACAGGCGCCAGGCCTCGCCGGCCAGTTCGCGCCTTGTGCCGCCGCGCGATGCGACGCCGAGCAGCGCCTGCATGGCAAGATGCGTCCGTACACCGGCGCGGCTCTCCGGCAATGCGGCGGGCCGCTCGCCGCGCGAGATGCGCAGCAGCAGGTCGACGAGATCAGTGCCGGCGAGATAGGCGCTCATCGGCTCGACCAGGCGCGGATTGCAGTCGATCAGGCGCGGCGTCGCATCATGATCCGGTATCAGATAATCGATCGAGAGCGCGCCGTGCCACGCCAGCCGCTCGCCGATCTTTTTAAGCATCGCGCGAATGCCGGGCCGGCTTACGCTTTCCTTGATCGCCTCGCCGCCGCCGACGCCGGCCGCGACCTGCCGGTAGGCGTGGAAGCCGAGCAACCGGCCACCGCAGAAAACGGACTGTGCCTTCTCGACGGTGCCGGCAATCCATTCCTGCACCAGCACCTCACCCGCAAACGCCTCGCTTGCAACAAGCTCCGAGACGGCCCCATCGAGATCGCGCCCGTCGCGCACGAACCAGACGGCGCGGCTCGCCGTGCCGATGGAAGTCTTGATCACACAGGGAAAGCGGACCGCGGCGCGCAGCGCGCTTTCCGAGGTCACGATCGCAGTCAGCGGCTGCGGCAATCGGAGTTCGTCGAGCAGCCGGCTGAACGTCGCCTTGCCATGCGCGACGCGGTAATTTTCAAAAGCCGGCAGCGCGAGGGCAGCGCGTCCCTCGAGCCGCTTCACAGCGCGCGCGAACAAAAATCCCTGCTCGTGGGTCGGCAGCAGAACGTCGAACCGGCCTGTGTCCAACAACGCCTCGACAAAAGCGAGATAGCCGCTCGCGTCATCGCGCAACGGCGGACAGCGGTGAAATTTCCGGACAAAGCGCGAGAAGCGCGCCAGACACCACGGCGAAGGATCGCAGATCTCGACGTGATGGCCGGCAAGTCCCAGAATCGTGATCGCCTCGCGGGCCGAGGTGCTGGAGCCTTCCGAGACAAGCACGCGAAGCGGCATCGGAACCTGCGTTTTGCCGGCATAAA
>Ga0210396_10001590_pt1 | contig 24277 bp, 20 predicted proteins | sample IncBWH17OmetaG_FD_155466 | JGI IMG/M metagenome (GOLD analysis project Ga0210396, IMG submission 155466) | Forest soil microbial communities from Barre Woods Harvard Forest LTER site, Petersham, Massachusetts, United States - Inc-BW-H-17-O ... | reverse complement strand
TTGTATCTCTCGCTTGGATTTAGCGAAGTTGGTCGATCCGGTGCTGCGTCCGACAAAAATATCCGCCTCGCCCGTACGAACGGTGGTCATCGACGCCGGACACGGAGGGTCGGATTCTGGCGCCCGGGGCCCCTTAGGCAATGAAAAAGATTTTACTCTCGATGTAGCGCTCCGCGCCCGTGACCTTTTTACCAGGGCCGGTTTCAACGTGCGGATGACTCGCTCCAGCGACGTCTACGTTCCTCTCGAAAGCCGAGCGCTATTTGCCAGTTTTCAACCAGAAGCGGTCTTCCTAAGCATCCATTTCAATTACGGGATGGGCCCCACCGCGGAAGGAGTTGAAACCTATTGCCTCGCGCCCAGAGGTGTTCCCTCAACAAACGATTCCGGCCTCACGTTTGCTGATTTTCAGAACTGCACCGGCAATGTCCGAGACCCGGAAAATATCGCTCTGGCAACCGCCATTCATGCGTCGCTCGTTACTCGTTTGGTCGTTCCCGACCGCGGCGTTAAACGGGCCCGCTTTGTAGTGTTGCGGAACAACGCAATTCCCGGTGTGCTGATCGAAGGGGGATTCCTCACCAACCCACGGGACGCGCTTCGGGTTGCTTCTCCGGCCTATCGGGAATTATTAGCGGACGCCATTGTGCGCGGCGTGATTTCCTATAATCGGGCAATTGCTCGGGGATCCCTCAGACCGCCCGCCGCGATCTCCGCTAAACCTCCGCCTGTGGGAGCATCGGAAACTTACTCGGGCAGCCTCATCTGGGATCCACTCACTTCCAATGTCTACTCTCGAGACGTCGAACCCTAGCCGGCCGGATCAACCCATTGGCGTTTTTGATTCGGGTATTGGCGGACTCACCGTGGTCCGCGCCATCAAGGACGCTCTACCAAAAGAAGACATCTTTTATCTAGGTGATACCGCGCGTCTACCCTACGGAAATAAGGACCGAACCACTATCGAGCGTTACAGTTTGGAAATCGCCGGATTACTGACTGTTGAAGGGGCGAAGGTGATCGTGGTGGCGTGCAATACCGCCTCGGCATTGGCGTTGCCCCGGCTTCAAGAGGTATTTCGAGTCCCAATCATCGGCGTGATCGAATCGGGCGCCCGAGCGGCAGTCGCAAGTACCCAAGAGAAACGGGTTGGCATTATCGGCACGCGAGCCACGGTTGCCAGCCGCGCTTACGAACGAGCGATTCACACGATCGATCCAAGCATTGTGGTTCTGAGCCAGCCATGTCCTTTGCTGGTCCCTCTCATCGAAGAGGGAATGTTCGATCACTCGGTTACCATTGAGATGTTGCATCATTATCTTGATCCGTTGATCGCCGAGGGAATCGATACGCTAGTGCTGGGTTGTACCCATTATCCTTTGCTCAAGAAGGCGATCGCCGGAGTCGCGGGGGACGACCTTGTTTTGGTTGATTCAGCCGAGAACTGCGCCACGAGCGTCCAAAAGCTTCTGAGCGAATCGGAATTGGAAAACCAAGCCGAGCGTCCAGGCAATCTCCAGGTCGCCCTGACAGATAGTTCCAACCCATTCTTCAAGACCGCAGATCGCGCCTTGGAATTGAACATTAACCGGGTCCAAACCCGAATCGTTCAAGGGGTGACTTTGGCGGCACTGTAAAGCAGAAGCTAGGAGCCAGAATCCAGGAGCCAGGAGGCGTGTCTGCACCGCCTCAATCAATCGTCCTAATACTCGTCGTCGTCCTCGTCCTCGAATTGCACGCGTGATGTGGTTACGCCCCGACCAGACGGATTCACCTCAGGGCGGAATCAGGCTGACTCTAAGAGTGAGACAGCCGAGGAGACAGAAATCTCTGACCCGCTGCTTAGAGAAACGCCACGATAGCGCTTTCTTCGCGCCAACCGATCGAGGACGAGGACGACGACGAGGACGATTACGATAGGCCGTGGCGCGGGCTCCTAGCTCCTAGATTCTAGCTCCTTGCTCCTACCGACCTACCCCAGATACGGAATCGTCAGCGGCCCTTGAGGCAGGACCGCAACTCGCGCTTCTTCACCCGCCCGTTCCAGGCGCTCTCTCACGGCCTGCGCGATATCATGGCAGGGCTGGAGTTTTGCCCCCAAAACCTTCTCATCCGGGAGCCCGCTATAGACCAACACCTCGGCCCGGCGTTGGATCACCATCTGCACGATCACCTGCCATTGTTCCGGCTCTTCCCGGGTTGGGTCGGTGATGTACTTGAATAATGTTTCGAATGATTCCGAGTGCTTCAGCAAACGTTCATAGGGACTGCCGTTCGGCACGCCGTCCGAACATTCGCTGGCGATAATAATCGTTCCGCCTTTGCGAACGATCCTGGCGGCAGCACTCATCCCTTTTACGGCCTGATAAAGATTCTGGTCTAACGGGTAACCGCTGTTAGTCGTGACCACGACTTCATAAGGAGCAGTAACCTTTTGCATCGCGGTTTTCCGGACGAAATCGCATCCATCGCGGTGAGCGCCGATTAAGTGCCCGGAAAACACCCCGGTGATTTCGCGGTGCTCGTTCAACGTAACATTCGCAAGAAAGCTTTCCCCGGCCAACAAGGCCAAGTCACGCATCTCTTCCCAGATCGGGTTGCCGTCCAGCACACCAAAAGACGCTTGCGGATTGCTCAGGTTCACACCGCTATGGTTTTGCAGAACCGTGCGCAACCCGGCTACACCCGGCATGATCCCTTTTGGTCCCCCGCTGAACCCCGCAAAAAAGTGTGGCTCGATAAACCCGGTGATGATCCGAACATCCGCTTCAATCAGGCGCCGGCTAATTAAGGCAGGACCGCCCGCTCGGGTAGTTCCAACTTGGACCAGCTCTTTCGGATCTTGTGCGTCGTGATTTAGCACCTGATACCGGTCCACTACCTCATCAGTCAACAGGCTACGCAACTCAGCATCCGTGTTTGGTCGATGAGTTCCGGTTCCGTTGATGAGCGTGATGTTGCCGGGCGGAACGATCGCCGTCACGTACTCGAGCAACCAGGGAATAATCCGCTCGTTCGGGGTCGCTCGCGTAATGTCAGTGAAAACAATGCAGACCTTCGCATCGGGAAAAAGATGTTCTCGGAGCCGACGGCTTTCGATCGGATGATCCAACGACTGCAGGAAGCTCTCTTTCTCGTCCTTCAAGCCGGGAACAGAAACCGGCTCGATAATATCAGTCGTATTCTCCGGCAGACCGACATCGAGAACCCCGCGTCCGTAGGCAAGGCGAACTGTGCGGGTTGGGTTCACAGAAGAGGATAACGCCGAGATCGTCAGGGAACAAATTAAGTAATCAGTAATCAGTGAGTCAGTAATCAGTAGAATCAGGTTTCGCGGCCGGTTTTACCGGCTCTTCACTGATTACTGACCTACTGGTTACTGATTACTTCTTACTTAGCGCCTTCCGCCGCAGGTGTTGCGCTCGAGCTGACGCTCGGCACAGGAGAAGCAGCGGGTCTGACGATATCGGCGTCCACCATATGCGGGTACTCGATGGTGACGCCCCCTACTGTGTCCAATCGAGTTGCGTCGCTGAGATCGGCAAAGCTGTAAATCGCCAAACGTTGCTCGCTCAACCAACCGGCCCGGACACCGACCTCTCCTTTGTAAGACATCACGTTCCCATTTCCATCTCCCGGGCTTTGGTTAGCCGGGAGAATGGAGACATTGGTGGTCACCGTCGAGCCAACCCATTCCTGACAGGACCGATGGAAAACAACCACCTTGAATTTGCCGCTGGGAGAAACCTCCTCAGATGAAACCACATTCGTACAAGGAACGGACGGCCTTGAACAAGCCCCGAACAATCCGACTAGGCCGGCCAGGAACCACGGAGTCAGTCGATTGTGAAAATTCCACCAGACGCGCATCCGGTAGAATCGATGAAAAGTGAAAGGTGGAAAGCGAAACCTAAGAGGAGCCAGGAGCCAGAATCCAGGAGCTAGGAGAACGCGTCGCCACGGCTTGCCGTAATCGTCCTCGTACTCGTCGTCGTCCTCGTCCTCGATTGGGCTAACGTTAAGCAGGCTCGCTGGGTGTATTCGTCCAGAAAGCAAGTCAGACGGTGGTTCGAGATGCTGTCTCCTCGGGTTTTCTCACACTTAGAATCACCTCTCTTCAATCGTGAGGTGCCTCCAACACTCTGGTGTGTAACAACGCTCAAATCGAGGACGATTACGACAAGCGGTGCCGCGCCTCCTAACTCCTGGATTCTGGCTCCTTCTTTACCCTTCCTGCGCCCGTTTCCGGTTTCGGAAAACAGTACAGATCCCTTTCATTCGGGTGAGCACGTAATAAACCGTGTGGCTGCGAGCTCTTACGAGCTCTGCCCCGATGATTTTCGGGACGAAATCACTGGGCAGATCGAGGACCTCAGACAAGGTTGCTCCTTCCAGGCCACGGCAAAGAATCGACGTCATCGCCTTGGTCAATGTCTGAACCTGTGGACCCAGCGTGATCCGGAAACGAACTTTATCTCCGTCCGACACGTTTAAGAAAACACCAACGGTGTCAGCACATTCTTCATCTTTCCGGATGTCCTCCAGATCGAAGGACTCTCCTTCCCGCGGCCGCCATTTCCCCGTTTGTTCGGCGTAAGAAATTAAAGTCTCCCGTTTCTCTTCGTCCGGAAGAGATACGAACAGATCGATGATGCTTTGTAAACCGGTTGGATAGACAGACGTGGAATCCACAACTTCTACTGATCCCAACTCATCGAGTTCCCCGCAATTCATTTTGTTTGGTCAATTATGTCGCAAAACGCTTCGTTCTCGTCCTCGTCGTCCTCCCCGTCCTCGAAGCGAGCGACGCGGAGTGATGGTGTATGGGAGTGTCGGAGTAACTGGTCTCTGCCCGAATTGCATCCGGCGGCGAGCCGGGAAAGCTGTAGGGACGAACCGGAGTTTTCGTCCCCTAACACAACAATTATCAAACCTACTACGGTTTCTGGATGGGAACACGGACGCTATTTCCCCATTCCGTCCATGAGCCGTCGTAATTTTTAACGTCCTGGAAACCCAGAAGCTTTGTCAACACGAACCAGGTATGACTGGAACGCTCACCGATCCGGCAGTACACCACGGTGTGTTCAGAAGGAGAAAAGTTTAAGTTCTCGACGTAAATCTTTCTCAATTCTTCCGCCGACTTAAACGTTCCGTCATCCTTTGCTGCTGTTTTCCAAGGCACGCTTTTTGCCCCCGGAATATGTCCTCCGCGCAGTACTCCTTCTTGCGGGTATTCCGGCATGTGGGTGATCTCGCCTTTGAATTCGCCCGGCGACCGGACGTCGATCAATGGTTTCCCGGCCTTGCTTTGCGCTAAGGCCTCTTGTTGGAACGCACGAATTTCGCTATCTTTGCGTCCCGACGGGGTCGGGTATTTCGTCGCCGGATATTGTGGTTTCTCTTTCGTAACCGGCCGGCCTTCGGCGATCCATTTATCCCGTCCGCCATTCAAGATGCGCATATCTTTGTGGCCAAATAGCGAAAAAACCCAGAGAGCATAACAGGACCACCAATTGGACTTGTCTCCGTAAAAGATCAAAGTTGTTTCCGGCGTGATGCCGATCGATTGAGCCAACTTGGAAAACCCTTCCGGATCGACATAATCACGGACCGTTTGGTCGTTTAAATCCCTACGCCAATCAACGTGGACAGCACCAGGAATATGACCGGTATCGTAGAGCAACACATCCTCATTGCTTTCAATGATCCGGACATTCGGATCAGTCAGATGTTCGGCCAACCAATCGGTACTAACCAGCGACTCGGGGTGAGCATAGTTTTGAGAGCTCATAAATAACCGAAACTAATCGGGATAACCACTAGGTCAACAAAAGTATACTGAGCAAGTCGGCTAAAGAATACTCAATAAGTCGAGTTAAAGTATAATTCCTCCCTGTAATTTCAGAGTTTTGCGGTTTAAAGCCGATTTCAGTTAAGAATCTTAATCAAACTCGTTGATTGCCTTTATTTTGTTAGATATATGTGCTGGTTGGGCTTGTATTCTTAAGTATCGGCAAGCCTACGCCCCTGGTATTCCGAATGCTAAATCCGATGACCTGAGTCTTTAAGGCTTATGACTACCGCAACCCACCCCACTTTCACCGACACCTCGTTCGATTGGCCTCTGGCCTACCAAGCTGAAAATCTGGTCCGCGATTTCATCTCGGCGTTCCTACGTAAAAACTCAGCAGCAGAAACGCTCGCTAAAGTGATGTCGGAGAAGACCGGTACCGACTTTCTCGAATGGGTGGACCACTTCACGTTGGCGCCTGAGTATGAGGGGGAACTCCGCGACGCCGGGTTTATCGATGAACCCGTGCGAGCCGAAGTAGGGCAAAAGGTGCTTTATCATCCACGCGCGATGTTGCCACGAGTTCTGTTACAATCAGCAGGTAGTCTGAACTCGGTTCCAGTAAAATTGGCTATCCACCCGGAATCACTCGTCGATTTTGTGGCGCGACATCAACTATCCGAAAAGATTCAGGGAGCGTTCGGTGATCGTCTGCGCGAGGTCGTTATCAGCGCTGAACAGGGGCATACTTTTACTGCCATTGAGCGACTCGCTTACCGGAACTTCGTTAGATCTGAGAATGTTCCCGGGTTCGCGGCAGAGGTCATTGCCGTACGCGAGCTTTGGAGAAGCCGAAAGCGGGATTTCCCAAACGATGAAGAGGGCGTTCGCCACGCGTTTGCCTTACAGCAGGAAGCAATCGATCGAGTGGGTGCGGATGTGGCCTGCGATCTGTTTTTTGCCGAAGAGCGCGTCTACTGGGAGCTCAAGAACCGGGCTGGCCGGATTCAAAAACGGAGACAGGATCTTCTCGGTCTCGGCTGGGGCAATCACGATCATCATACTTTCCGCTCTTCCCGCCGATTCTTTGCGGACCTGGTAACTTTCCTGCAGAACTTCGGCTTCAAGAAGCGGGAACGGTATTACGCGGGGGCTGAAGCCGGTTGGGGCGCTCAGATCCAGGAACACGCCCTTACCGGGATCACGGTTTTCGCCGATGTGGATCTGATGCCGGAAGAGACGGAGATCGATTTCTCCTCACAGCGATTACAAGACGCGCCGGTGCTCCGGACGGTGGGCCTCTGGTGCGCTCTCCATGGGGATAGCTTCCTTCAAGCTGGCATGCATCACCTCGAAGCGCGGTTCGAATTCGAGAATCTCCGGGCTCAGTTGGCTGACGAGGGGATCAACACCATGAATCCGTTCTCAAACTTCGATTTCTTGAAGCAAGCGTTTACTCAAGGCGAACGGTGGCAGGTGAATCCGAAACGAGTGGAGAGGTTGCTAAAAAGTGGGCTCGTTACAAAGGAACAGGCCGCGAAGTTTTTGGAGGAAGGCGCCGTCGGGAGCCATTTGGAGAACTTACAGCGCCGAGGCGGTTTCAAGGGGTTCAATCAAAAATCAGTGAGCGTCATTATCGAGGCTACAGACCCACGGGCGCTTACCGCGCGATAGTTCAGGAGGTGCTCGACCCATGCGAATCGGAATTATAGGTGCAGGGAAAATTGGGGGATCGATCGCGGCGCTGTTGGAGACGTCCGCGTTTTGCAGCGAAGTACGGTTGGCTGATAATCGCCCCTTGGACAGCCTGCAGAGTTTACCCAAGTCTTCAAGCCATACCCTGGACGTCACTTCACGCCCGGCACTACAAGCGTTTGTTGAATCCTGCGACGCCATAGTGAGTGCCGCGCCGTTTTATCTAAACAAAACCATCGCTTCGGCCTGCGCCGATCTCGACCGGTCTTATTTCGACCTGACCGAGGACGTTGAAACCACCAATTTCGTGCGCGAGCTCAGCCAGGGCCGGCGAGGCACTTTCATGCCCCAATGCGGCCTCGCACCCGGGGCCATTAACATTATCGGCAGTGGAATCGCTAACTCGTTCAAACAGACCCGGAGCGTAGAAATGCGGGTCGGCGCATTGCCTTTATCCGCCAGCAACCAGATGAAGTATTACCTAAGCTGGAGTACGGCCGGGCTAATCAACGAGTATTGCCAGTTCGGTGAAGCGCTAATTCAAGGCCGTCGGCTGCTGACGAATCCTTTGGACGGAGTCGAGCGCTTAACCATCGACGGCGTTGAATACGAAGCATTCAACACGTCCGGCGGTGTCGCCACCATGTGTGAATCTTTCGAAGGCAAAGTTAACGAGCTCAGCTATAAGACCCTGCGCTATCCTGGCCATCGGGATCTGATGAAGTTTCTGCTCTTTGACCTAAACCTGAGCCAAAAACAGGAGGTCCTAACCCAGATCTTTGACCAAGAGATCCCGTTGACCTTCAATGACGTCGTCGTGGTTTACGTCAACTCCGTGGGATCCGACGGCGGAGCGCTTCTGCAAAGAAGCTTCGTGAAAAAGATCTATGCGGGTCAAGTCAGCGGCCGTTCGCTGTCAGCGATCCAGCTTTCAACTGCCGCCGGATTAGTCGGTGTGCTCGAGTTATTTGCCAACAAACAACTGCCCAGTGGTTTTGTGCGGCAAGAATCAATCAGTCTAAGTCAATTTTTTGAGACCCAATGGGGCGGCCGAGTTTACGGTGAGGCCGAAACCGTCGCTCCACGCTTCACTATCCAGACCTAGTCGTTCCGTCAACCTGACGGCAACCAAATCATGGGTGAAGAAATCAGTAACTAGTAATCAATATGTCAGTATTCAGTGAAACCAAAGAAACTGGTGGGGTCGATCGCGAGAGCAAAAATTACTGATTACTGACTCACTGATTACTGGCCACTGGTTACTGATCACCGGTTACTTCACGAAAAGAATCCGCGCGAGCGAGCCAAACCGATCTATGACACCCAACGCAAACGTTGTCACGAGCGTCCGCGACGAAGTCTTTGCGGCCCTTCGTCTGACCCAAACCGAAAACGGCGCCTTCTCCGGCACTTGGACCGGCAACGGACCGCTTCTGGAAAAACGTTCTCCCATCGACGGTTCTTTACTTGGTAGCGTGCGCCAACCTTCAGAAAACGATTATCAGGCCGCTGTGCAGGCAGCTTCCCGAGCATTCGAAGCCTGGAGACTCTTGCCGGCGCCGAAACGCGGCGAAGTTGTCCGCCGGATTGGCGACCGGCTCCGAGCGGCTAAATCGAGCTTAGGCAAATTGGTCACTCTCGAAGCCGGAAAAATCGTGGCGGAGGGCGAAGGAGAAGTGCAGGAGATGATCGATATTTGCGACTTCGCGAACGGTCTTTCCCGGCAGCTCTATGGATTAACCATCGCGTCAGAGCGCCCGCAGCATCGCATGTTTGAGCAATGGCACCCGCTGGGCGTCGTCGGTGTAATCAGCGCTTTTAATTTCCCGGTGGCGGTCTGGTCATGGAACGCCATGGTCGCTGCGGTAACCGGGAATGTGGTCCTTTGGAAGCCATCGGAAAAAACTCCCTTTACCGCCATCGCTTGCACAAAGATCGCAGCCGAGGTCTGTGAGCAAGCCGGCGTAGACCCCGCGATCTTCAGTCTGGTTTGTGGTGACCGGCAAATCGGCGAGTGGATGGCCGGTGATCGCCGGATCCCGCTAATATCCGCCACGGGATCGACCCGGATGGGACGACAAGTAGCTCAATCGCTTGCGGCGCGCCTGGGCAAGAGCTTGCTCGAACTCGGCGGCAATAATGCAATCATTGTGACGCCCACTGCCGATCTGCGCCTGGTTCAGCGGGCAGTCTTGTTCGGGGCAGTGGGCACTGCAGGCCAACGCTGTACGACAACCCGTCGATTAATCGTCCACCGCTCAATTCTCGATGAGGTCATCCAGACGTTAAGCGCCGCGTATCGACAGGTAAAAATCGGCAACCCGCTCGATCCTACCACCTTGATGGGACCGTTGATTGACCAGACCGCGGTCGATGGGATGGAGAACACCATCGAGCGAGCAAAAACTGCCGGCGCTACCGTTGTAACTGGTGGTAGTCGCCTGCGTGAGGGTGATTACCCGGGCGGGTTCTATGTTGAACCGACCATCATCCGCGCGGAACCGCAGTGGCAGGTGGTTCAAGAAGAAACGTTCGCTCCGATTCTCTACGTTTTAGCCTACGAAACTCTCCAAGAAGCCATTGCCATACACAACTCTGTGCCCCAAGGCCTCGCGTCAGCCATTTTCTCCAACGACATTCGAGAAACCGAGACTTTCCTTTCTTCTGTAGGCAGCGATTGCGGAATCGCCAACGTCAACATCGGCACGAGCGGAGCGGAGATCGGCGGTGCATTCGGCGGCGAAAAGGACACCGGTGGCGGACGCGAAAGCGGCAGCGATTCTTGGAAAGCGTATATGCGCCGTCAAACCGTGACGATCAATTATTCGCCAGACCTCCCGCTGGCCCAAGGGATTCGGTTCGAGTAGGCGCCGGGAATCGCTAGGGATGCGCTCCTGCTCATCAACTGGTGGGGCGAGGCTCCCGAACGACCTTGCGGTTTTCGCAAAGGATTAGATTTTTTGCGGCAGACGACGTGTGGCTAGACCGATAGACGCGCCGAGCCGTGGCCCAGCGCTTAGTCCACGGCTCCGACTTCGCCGGGACCGTGGGCGTCGTTTGAGAGCGGGTGCAGGCTACGTCGGACAAGTCGGCGCGCTTTTCGTCCTAACAATACGATCCGGAACTAGAAGATTCGCAGCTGTGCGAATGCTGTGAGTCGTTCGGGAGCCTCGCCCCACCAGCAGATGAGCGGAGCTCTTCCCTACCGTCTTCACACCGCCGCCCGCGGCTCCGCGCTAGGGTCTGCCAACGGAATCGTCTTCTCTATCCAAGCGAGATAATCTTCAAAAACACCAGCTCGCCCTTTCTCGTTGTGCAGTTCGTGCCGGAATCCATCATAAATTTTGAGTTCCTTGGCAGGCGCTTCGAGCCGTTGGTAAAATTGAATTGAAGCTTCCACCGATGTGACCGGATCAGGGCGCCCTTGAGCAATCAAGACCGGAGCGTTGGCCCGCGGATTGGCTACCAATCGGCGCGCTTCGGCGACTATCTCGAAAAAAGTGCGCGCAGCGATAAACCCGTGGTTGAAATCCAGGTCGACTAGAGAATCGAGATGAGCTTCATCGGTGGAGTTTTGGCTGCGCTCAATTCCGGTCGGGAAACGACATTTGGGGTAAACCCGGTTCAGGAGCGAACCGAGCCCAACTAGCCATGCAGCCGGCGGATTGGTTAAGGCCAGCCAAGGACCGCTGACCAGGTAACCGGCGATGTTCGGCTCACCCCTGGCCGCCAAAGCGAGCGCTAACTGGCCACCGAAACTGTGACCTAACACAAACAAAGGGAAAACCTTGGCAGCGTGGATCCCTGCTCTCACGTCTTCCAGAAATTGATCGTAACGCTCGACATAGCCTGGCGCTCCCCCGCTCCTGCCCTGGCCTCGCACATCGATTCCCAGTACATTGAACCCGGCCCTTTGAAAAAAATCGCCGACGTGTACGTAACGGCCAGTGTGTTCACCCAAGCCTGGAACCATAACAATAGTGCCCCTTACGGAAATCTGCGTTTGCCATTCCCGGCAGAAGAGCTTGGTTCCGTCGCTACTCCGAAGATCACGCCAACTTGAATGATCAGGTATTGTAAATGATTCCATCGACTTTCTGTGGCTATGAGCCAAACATCCTAAACAATTATGCGTCTGAATAGCATCTTTGATTTTTTACCGGCAGGCGGCTCCTTGGCCGACTCTAAAGATCGCTTGATTAGCGAGCGGATAAAGCAGGAACTCAACACTCACCTAGCCAGGTACGGCGAAGTCCTGGACGTGAAGTTGAATACGCGCGAGCGAAGCGTGCAGCTTTCTATCAAGCTGAAAGGCGAGCCGGACCCAATTACAGTGAATATCGGCAGATACGAATTGATAAAAGAGGACACCAAACTCTGGCTGAGTGTCGATAGCCAAAGCATCGAAGCTTCAAGAGAATGGCTCACTTTACTGCTTCAAGATCAAGCCGGACGCCAACGTCTGCCGGTCCCCCAAAAATACGCCTGGGCGGTGGAGTTTTTGGGGTAGTGGACGTTCGCTCTCGGAACGAATACCTATTGGTCTCCAAGAATCCGTCGGACTAATCCCGAAGGGATGAAAGGACTCAGCCTGGGGATTTAACCCCAGGTAAATCAAAACCACGAATTTGCCCTGAAAGGGCGACAGATAATTCGGTCCGCAACACGTTTTGGCGTCATGTTGAACAAATGTTTGTTCTGCCGCCCTTTCAGGGCGGGACGTTCTTTTGGTCGATACCTGGGGTTAAAACCCCAGGCTGAGTCCTTTCATCCCTTCAGGATAAGCATCCGTTCCCCGCGCCCATCCACTGGCTAGCCGCGCCGCGACCGGAACGTGATTTCAGAAATCCCGGACTTATCGATTTCTCCCAGACCGAGCTCAATCATTCTGTCGTATTGATGTTTAGACGCCTCGAGCAGCGGCAAATTGAGCCCCTGTTCCTCAGCCAGAGCCAACGCGATACCGCTATCCTTGGCGGCATGCGCCGCAGAAAAGAAGGTGCTGTGCTCACGATCCAACATATCGGGCCCATCCGTTTCCAGAACCCGCGAATTGGCCCCGGTTTGCGAGAAAACCTCGGTAACGATTTTAAGATCCAAGCCCAAAGCATCAGCCAACCCGAGCCCCTCGGCTAACCCAGCCGTATTGATATTCATCACCATATTAACCAGGGCTTTCAGCTCAGCAGCTTTACCAGGTCCGCCGACGTATTTCATCTTCACGCTCAAATCTTTCAAAAGTGGCTCGGATTCTTCGATGACCGCGCGATCACCTGCCAACATGAAGAACAGCTTACCTTCCCGAGCATGAGTCACACTCGAGGCCATCGGGGCTTCGATCACCTTTGCGCCGGCCTCAACACCTTTCTTAGCCACCTCAACATGAACCGAGGGACTGATCGTGGCGCAATTCACAAATAAACGTCCCGCCGCATGCGTAAGAAGATTGTCGTCACCGAAATAGATCTGGTGCATCGCCGCATCGTCTGTAACGACGGTGAATACAGCGTCCGACAGTTCGCTGACTCTAGATACCTTACCAACAGCGTCACAGCCGAGCTCTTTGGCCAGCTCGACCGCGATCTCTTGATGCGAGTCGAACACCGCAACCACCGGATATCCAACCTCTTTTAAGCGGCGGGCCATGTTAGCACCCATACGGCCGACGCCTACGAACCCGATCTTCGTAGATTTCATGCGTCAGAATAACCGCTAAATCGCGTTTTTCGAGGGATTCACGGCATCAGTCTCTTCGTTTCTCGTGCTCGTCGTCGTTCTTCCGCCTTCGCCGATGTTCTGGCTGTGGAGCGCGCCTCGCTTGCGAGGCCGACCTTGAGCATAAAGCGAAAGCTACGGCGGACAAGCTGTCCTCGGATCCTGGTGAGCGAAGTGTCGGTGTGCTGAGAGTCCGAATCGCACTTCGCTCAGCCGCCTTAGAGCTGCTCACTGAGCGGTGGGCGTCGCAGACGCAGCTTGGCTGGCACTCGGACTAGCTTCCGGGCTGGCAGAAGGCGATGCCTCAGCCGCCGGACCATTTTGGACCCCGATCCCATGCTGATAAACCAAATGCCCTCCCAGTTGTGCGGCTCGCAAGACAAAGAAACAAGCCACGAGAGCAGCGAGGAGAGTTAATACGGCGACGAATCTCCGGCTGGCCCCAAATCGATGTAAAGCCAGCGCAATCAAGGAGAGTACCGCCGCCACAATCAACGCGGTCCGCCCATTTTCTCCCCAATTGGAATGTTCTTCGACGAGTTGTTTTTGTTCCGTACTAAGTTTTTCAAACAGCGGATCCTGAGCATCTCCGGTGGCGACGGCAAACTGCGCTCCAAGGGCGGCGAGCACCAGAATGATAGCCGTATAAAGAGGCAACCATAAACGACGGGTGACGATCGATAGCAACCCAAACAGGGTCCCTAAGAACGTTAGGACGATCGGTAAATGAACGATCGCAGGATGAAGCGGATTCGGGAGTTCAAACATGGTGGCGTATCCTTACTCCTTTTCGTCTATCAACTTCGCAGTTCGGGCAAAACAAGATTTGAAGTGCCCCGGCGTCGACCCAATTCCCCCTCGCGCCGTTTCAACCCACGTATTTCCACATATTCAACAGCGCCGCGACTGTTTTTACGATCCTCGGGAAACGGGAGCGGCGATTATCGCCGCCCCTCGCACACCAAAGCAAGACCGGAAGACCGATACTAACTCCTACTCCTACGGAGAAAGCTTGAACAGCAGTAGGGGCGACTCAGGCGGACTTGCGGCAAAGACAGAAGGCCCGCGTAATTCCGGATCCAGAGGTGGAAACCAGAAAACTGGAGCCTAGGGGATTCGAACCCCTGACCTCCTCAATGCCATTGAGGCGCTCTACCAACTGAGCTAAGACCCCGTTACTGAAGGAACGAAAATGGTAGCGCAGTTTTCAGAGAAAAAAAGTCGATTTCTTTTCTGTTTCTTTGCTCACGCAAGGCAGGCATTCTTGGGGCATTGAGTACACCGCCGCTCCCACCCCTACCGCCTGCACCGCCTTCACCACGCACGGGACGAGGAACGTGTCTGGGATGCGCCATCGCTCTCTCGATCGGGGCGATTGTTGCCGTCATTCTTGTCGTAGTCGCCGCCCAACAAATCTCAAACACGGTGCGGTCCAACGAAAGTCACAAGTCGGTTATCGGTTCTGCTTACGTCGGCGACTGGCAGGACGTGAGTAACCCGACTAGCGTCATTCAGATCCTGCCAAACGGTGCGGCCAGTTGCCATATCGTGCACGGGACGACCAACTATACCATCACGGGAGGCCAGGCCACGTTCGATCAACAGACCAAGCGTTTGGCTATCAAATTCTTCTTCGTCGGCCCAAGCTGGCATGTCGATGAGCCGCCCCATCAGACGGTCGACGGATTAGTTATGAAACTCGACGGCCAGATCTTTCGAAAGTCCCGGAACTACCCTTCACCGTCCGAAAGCAAAACGCCTGGGGTGTCGATCTAGAGAGCAGGAATCAGGAGCTAGAATCCAGGAGTCAGGAGGACGTGGGTTGGCAAACCTCCCCACTGGCTCCTGAATTCCGGCTCCTGGCTCCTTCCTCTTGAACTCCTTGGACTCCTTGAACTCCTGTCGCTACAATGACCGACTGTGCCCGAACGTTCTGGTATTCTCGCTGCCGGTAATTGGATTGTTGATCATTTGAAAGTCATCGACCTGTGGCCAAGCCAAGACGCATTGGCCATCATTCAGAGCGAGACTAATGGTAACGGCGGGTCTCCTTTTAATGTCCTCATCGACCTGTCCAGACTAGGCGCGGATTTCCCGCTACAAGGAGCCGGTATGATCGGCACGGATTCAGCCGGCGACTGGATCTTGGATGCCTGCCGGCAAAACCGGATCGATGTCTCTTCGATGCATCGGACGGATGCAGCTCCGACTTCGTACACCGACGTGATGTCGGTCGCCTCGACCGGCCGCAGAACCTTTTTTCATCAACGGGGTGCTAATGCGCTCCTGAAAGGCATCGATATCCAACTCGAGTCGTCATCCGCAAAGCTATTCCATCTTGGTTACCTGCTGTTGCTGGATAGCCTGGATGCAGCTTGTCCAACCTTCGGAACCAAATCCGCTGAACTGTTGCATCGCGCATCGGAGCTCGGCTTTGTGACTTCCGCAGATGTTGTCAGCGAAGAAAGCGATCGCTATCGCCAGATTGTATTCCCCGCCCTGCACCATCTCGATCTGTTGTTCATGAACGAATTTGAAGCCGGACGCATGGTTGATTCCAAGATTCGAGTTGGTGACGCGATCGATCGAGATGCTTTGGTGTCCACGGCGGAAACGTTGGTGAAAGCCGGTATCCGCCAATGGCTCATTATCCATTTCCCCGAAGGCATCTTAGCGCTGTCGCCCGGCGGCAAGAAGGTCTTTCAGCCCAGCCTTAAACTCCCGCCAGAAAGAATCAAAGGCGCCACTGGGGCCGGTGATGCCGTCACCGCCGGTGTGCTCTTCGGTTACTTAGAGGGCCTCCCCATGGAGACCTGCCTTCTCTACGGAGTGTGCGCCGCCGCGGCCTGTATGCAGCACCCGAGCGCATCCGATGGAGTACTCCCTTTGCCGAAGTGTCTAGAGTTCGTCGACGAGCTCTCGTTCCGGCCCGATCTATTCCCGGAACCGTGAGGTCTAAAATGCTCCGGGATTCAGACGCCACCGACTCATAGGTCCTATAGGTCCCATAAGTCCTATCCGTTGCATACCCAGACGGGCATCAGCCCCGCGTGATGCATTCCCGAAAACGCGTACAGCTAGCGCAGACGAGCAGGAGCTCGTCCCTACCGCTTAATGCCCAAACAACGTTTGGAAAATAGACGGCCTGCTTCCACCACCGTTGCTGCTCGCGACGCGAGTAACGGAGTTGCGCGTATAGAAAGGTCTAGCAGGTATCCCTGCGTAAGTCGGCATCGTGTAACTGCCTATATCGACCACCATCTTTCCGCTCGCTGGCCGCAGCACTCGATGCTGCATGATGAATGTCGACGGATCCTCATAGTTGGAGAGGCTTCGCGAAGCCGCAGTGTGCACAACGCCGATAGAAGTGTTGCGATGAATCTCAAAGTGCAGATGCGGATGATAAAGTCCGTGAGCGTTCCCAACCAAACCAATTTGCTGGCCTCGAGTAACCGGTTGACCCTCGGCTACAAAGATTTTGTCCAAGTGCGCGTACAAAGAATCAGCGTACTTAAGCTGACCGCCTTCGTAGAACGCATGACGAATCACAATCACATTGCCCCAAGAACGTTTGAAATCTCTGGCTAAGCTAACTACACCGTTTCCGACCGCCGACACTGGGGCTCGATAGATCGCTCCGGGCCCGGCTGAACTCACCCAATCTTCGCCCAGGTGCCCGCGAATATTAAAGCCTCGCGACTTCTGGTAACCGTCTGCGTTCGGAGTCCCGACAGGAAAGTCGAACCGATCCGCAATTGACGTAGAAACCATGGCGGGATCACCAAAGGCAAACGTCGAGAACGATAGTAGGGAGGAAGCAAGTCCGATAACGAGCGCTAACCGGGCCATGCGGCTTGGTTTTAGACGTGAATCAGCACCTTAGCAAGGCAAAAATGCAGATTTTGGACAAGTTGCTCGCAGTTAAGAGGAAGAAATCGCCCGCGGAGCGCCTCTAAGACTTGATCCAATGGTAGACGCTATTTTTTTCAGAAAGTAAAATTAATTTTTGAAACCCAAAATGATTACTTTTGCCTCTGCCGTTCGCTCCAACGCACAGCGACGGTATACAATTCCGCTGCGCCGGAAAGCCCGAGCTTTTCGCGAATGTGGCCGCAATGGACCTGTACGGTCTTGATACTGATACCGAGGGCGCTCGCGATTTGACGAGTGGGATTTCCCCGGCCTAAACATTGGAAGATTTCAAGTTCGCGCTCGCTGAGCAAGGTGAGGTCGAAGTTCTCCTCCCGAGTTGCTGGTTCAGAGGGAAGAGAGATTTCTTTGCTCACATAGATCCCCCCCTGAATTACCTCACGAATGGCTTGGCAAATTTGCTTTGTCGTCTCACGCTTTACGACATAGCCACTCGCGCCGGCGTGTAGCGCCGTGCGTGCATATTGTGGTGAGCTGTGCATCGAAAGGACGATGATCTCGACTTGGGGCACCCGCTGCTTGATTTCAGCGATCAGCTCAAGACCCGAACCATCCCTCAGAGAAATATCTACAATGGCGACATGAGGTTTTTTCTTTTGGATAGCTTCGACACAGTTTTGGCGGCCCTCTGATTCCCCGCAGACCGTTAAGTCCCCTTGCTGGTTGATGACGTTGGCCAACCACTCCCGGACCAGCGGGTGATCGTCCACGAGAAATACCCGTTGCAGAGGTTGTAGGGAGTGGCGTTCAGCCGTTGCAGTCATTTGGAGGGATTCGGCGCGGACTCCGGAAAAGAACACGTAACCGTCGCGCCGGACTCTCCGCCACCAAGCGCAAGGCTTCCGCCGATAATTGATGCGCGATATTTCATATTCCTCAAGCCCATCCCTGGGTGAATCGGCTTACTTGCTGGAATTCCGGATCCATCATCACTAATCACGAGCCGCAATTCCAGTCCGGCCCTAGCAAGTTTAATATCGATCTTAGTCGCGTGACCGTGGCGGATAGCATTGTTAACCGCCTCTTGGGCGATTCGGTAGAGATGGTTGGCAACGACCGTATCCTGAATGCGAATCGATTCAGCCAAATGAAATCGACAAGCCACTTTGAACCGGCTCGAAAAATGAGCGGCAAGCTCCGAAAGAGCTGACGGCAGCCCCTCCCCACCTCCTTCGAGAGGAAAAAGTCCTGACGCGATGCCGTGCGCCATCGAGATGGCATCTTCGATTAACCCGACCACACGGTTAGCGTCATTAACCTCGGGAGCATCCCTGGCCACCAGTTTTTCTACTAGAAATTGCTCGGCCAGAGCAGTCCCGGTGAGGTGCTGGCACAGGCTATCATGGATATCGAGTCCGATTCGCCGTTGCTCTCTTTCCCCGATCGCCAGGATTTCATTTTCTAGTCGTCGACGTTCGGCTAGTTCCGAAGAAAGGCTGGCTGTGCGCTCCTTCACTCGCTGTTCCAAGGTCTCGTGCGTTTGCCGAAGACGACTGAGCAGCCATACCACAATGAAATAGAAGGATAGCACGATGGCCGCATTCCAGATCGGAGCGAAGCGATTGGAGTAATGTTCTCCTGATAGGAGACTGACGATGGTCGTAACCAAGGCACTGACCATACTGACCAGGCTGCCGAAAAACGCGCCGACGAACCAAGTCGCTAGTCCTATCGCCACCAGGTAGAACACCGTACACGAAATCTCGTAACCGGTTAGAAAATCGACCGTCGCAACGCACGCAACGATCACGAACGTAAGCCCAACCAAGGCCGGTTTTGGCAGGTGATTCAGCTTAACGATAACATTCGCCACCATATTTCGGGGCCTTAGCACCTCGTCACTAGACTGAACCTAACATCGCGGCCTGCCTTGACAATACGCTGTACGGCTTCATCCAACCGCGCGCACTACCAAGTCAGAGCTCAACCGGAAATCCGATTTCAACGGTCCGATCGCTTGGTAGTTGGAAAAAGTCCGCAGCATTTTCCGCGTTGCGACTCATCAAACGGAATACGGCTCTGCGCAATCTCGAAAGACCCTTGCCTTTGGATGAAACCAGCGTTTCCCGCCCCAGAAAGAAGGTGGTTTTTTCCGGGCGTAAATCAAAATCTTGGGCTCTGGCGGCGTCGGCTATCTTCTCGATCGTCGGAATTTCCATGTATCCGAAGTGGGCAATAACTCGGAAGAAGCGATCGCCGAATGCTGTTATTTCCAATCTCGGTTTTTCATCCGGTAGATAGGGTACCCGTTCCGTGAGGAACGTGAGGAGGATATTCCGCTCATGGATCACCCGATTATGTTTCAGATTATTCAACAGCGCGACAGGTGTTCCGACCGGTGAGCTGGCTAGGAAGACGGCAGTCCCCCGAACCCGATGCGGACTAAGTTCGTCCGCCAGTAATCCGGAAAGCTCGATCGATGCGACAAATTGATCAAACTGCATCGTTGACTGGAGTCGCTTCCGTATCTGTTCGCGCCCGATCTTCCAGGTTGTCATTCCGTAAAACAGCACTCCGCCGATCGCGATCGGAAGCCACCCCCCATGAGCAACTTTCAAAATGTTCGATGCGAAGAACGACACTTCCACAACTCCCAAAACGCTACAGAGAGCAACTACAAACGCGATTGGCCAACGCCACACCCGGCTTGCTATCCAGAAGAAAAGGGCGGTTGTGGTCAACATGGTCAAAGTGACGGCAATTCCGTAGGCAGAGGCTAGGGCTGAGCTCGCGCGAAATGACACGACTAGCGTAACGCATACGATCGCGAGAAGAATGTTGACCCGAGGAATGTAAATTTGTCCCGATTCCTTGTCGGACGTGTGCATGATCTGGATCCGCGGTAGATACCCCATTTGCACCGCTTGCAGCGTCAGAGAGAAAGCGCCCGAGATTAGAGCCTGTGAAGCAATCACAGTGGCGGCGGTTGCCAGGGCCACAAAAAACCAAAGTGCCCATTGCGGAGCCAAAAGAAAGAATGGGTTCGTGGCAGCATCAGGCGAGGAAAGGACCAGAGCTCCTTGACCGAGATAATTCAAGGCCAACGCTGGGAAAACGAAGAAATTCCAGGAAAGTTGGATCGGTGCTCTCCCGAAATGGCCCATGTCTGCATACAACGCCTCACCGCCGGTAACTGCCAGAAATACACTCCCCAGAACCGCGATCGAACTTAGACCGTGCGTGACCAGATAATGTAAGCCGACAAACGGATTGAGCGCCGCCAGAATACTGGGATGCCATAGCACATGTACAAATCCGGTGGCCCCAATTAACAGAAACCAAATCAGCATGACTTTTCCGAACATCCCGCCCACCGCAGCCGTCCCAAATCGCTGAATAGAAAACAGTGCAATCAGGATACAGATCGTGAGAGGTACTACTGCTTTCTGGAGTAGCGGCGAAACCGTGTTAAGCCCTTCAACCGCCGAAAGGACCGAGATAGCCGGAGTGATGACACCATCGCCGTAAAGAAGCGCGGCACCAAACAGTCCGCAGACAGTCATGATCGTGGCAGCATTCAGGCCACTCTTTCGGGTTTTCTCGGGAAACGCTAAGGCCAGCAGCGCTAGGATGCCGCCCTCACCGTTGTTGTCGGCTCGCAGTACGATCCCGACGTACTTTACCGACACGAGAACAATGAGACTCCAGAGAATTAGCGAAACACTCCCATAAACGTCTACTGGGCTTCTGCCATGGCGTAGACATTCTTTAAAAGCGTAGAGTGGGCTGGTGCCGATGTCACCAAAGACAACTCCCAGTGCCACCAAAGATAGGGGGACGACTCTCCCTCCTTTTGATAGTGGTCGCGTCTTCGCAAACAAGAATCGTTTGCGAGCGGGAAAGGAGACTATATCTCGGGACATTGTCCAGAGGTCACGCGTATAGCTGTTGCTTGATTAAAAACGGTCCGGGGCAAGCAAGCCGAGCTTACCCCGGGACCGTTCCCCTGCAAATATTATGTGCTACGCTATTAGGCGTGCCTCGCGCTCCGACCCTATGCTGTTGTAGGGTAAGCTGCGGCAGACGCTTCGACGGGGACCGCCGCTGTGCGGCCGTTGTGGGCAATGACCGCCTCCGGATACGCCTCGGCGCCATGTTCGTGAAGGTCGAGACCCTCGAGCTCGCCTTCCTCCGAAACCCGCAAGGTCCCGGTCGCTTTTACTGCATACATGAGAGCCATCGCCACGACGAAAACTCCGACACCAATGCAGGTATTGCCGATAAATTGGGCAACCAATTGATCGATCCCGCCTCCATAGAAGAGTCCTTTGACCACGGACGAAGTGTCGGCGCCGGTGGGAGTCGATGCACCAAACTGGCCCGTCGCGAAAAGTCCAAGGCTGTACGTTCCCCACATACCCGCCGCACCATGAACCGGCCAAGCGCCGCAAGGGTCGTCAATGCGTAGCCATTCAAGCAGGTCGGTCCCCCAAACCACTACCACACCTGCCACAGCGCCGATCATGATCGCGCCGAATGGTGAAACCCAATAGCAAGGACATGTAATGGCGACCAATCCAGCGAGTAGTCCATTGAGGCACATACCGCAATCCCACTTTTTGGTTCGTGGGTACACGTAGAATAGCGCCAGCAAACCGCCTGCGCATGCCGCCAGGGTCGTGTTGGTTGCTACCCGGGCAACGCCGAGATAATCCATCGCGGAAAGAGTGCTACCAGGGTTAAATCCATACCATCCGAACCAAAGAATAATCGCGCCAACCGAAGCAATCAGCAGGTTGTGAGCAGGCATAGGCCCACCGCCATCACGCTTGAATGTGCGGCCAAGACGCGGTCCGAGAACAATTGCCCCCGCCAGCGCGATCATGCCTCCAATCGTGTGTACCACGGTCGACCCGGCAAAATCGTGGAACGCCGTCTTCCAGAAAGGAATCGCGTTTAGCCAACCATCCGGGCCCCAGGCCCAGTGTCCGAAAATCGGATAGATAAATCCGCTCACTCCCAGGCTATACCAAAGATCACCCCAGAATCCGGTACGACCCACCATGGCGCCAGAGGTAATGGTTGAGCACGTATCGGCGAAGGCGAATTGGAACAGAAAAATCGCGATCGTTGCGACGCCGGTCGATTCGTAAGTATCCGGGAGGTTCTGCAAAAAGAACCAGGTATGTCCATTACCATCTCCCCAGCCGATAAATCCGTTCCCGTGTCCGAACATGGCAGCGAACCCCCACGCGTAGAACAGAATGCCGCACAGACATGTATCAACGACCCCTTCCAGCATTACGTTGATCGCTTCGCGGGTTCTCGCGAAGCCGGCTTCAAGGAACATGAACCCTGCCTGCATGAAGAACACCAGGAAGGCTGTTACCAACACCCACATGGTGTTGACCGGATTGACGTAAGGCGGGTTCGGCGCCGGCGTAGCTGCCGGGGCCGGTGAAGCCTCAGTAGTCGGAGATGGACTTGCTGACGGTGAAGCAGTCGTCTGCACCGCAGATGGCGAAGCCGTCTGGGCGTGAACTTTAGATGCGGAACTAAAGTAAAACGACGCTAGAAACATCAACAGGAGACAAAGACCCAGTCCTAGGGTCTTGCCTCCGACGATTGCCGCGAAGAGCTTCCGCTCCCGGGGATCTTTCAGTTTTTCAAAGAATCGGTTGATCATATTTTGGTGCCAGGCTTCACCACGAGTTGGTTTGGTTTTTCGGAAATTCGAACTGCCCAATTCGTCTGCGTGAAACGAAATTGGCAGCACCCAACTACCGAAAACTTATGGAGGCACCGCTGAGCAATCGGTATGCCGAAATGGCCGAACTCAGCAAAAAATATAAACCTATGTATTATACAGCCGATAGTACGATGTACTATTACTGAAGAGTCTCGTTTACTGGATTATTGTCGACTGTCATGCTGCGCGAAATGCTGCTAACCTCGCCTCAGATTGGCGATTCTTGTACACAGCCGCTGGTCTTCGTTTAGATCACGCGATGCGGACAATAAGAGAAAGTTGTATATTGCCTCGAACGAGTCCAAACAGGATCACCGCAGCCCCGGCGCGTCTCCGCCTAGCCCCTATCAGGCCAAAACGTTTGGAGGTGAGCCGCTTTAGCTCGTGACGGTTCGACTCCTCATTTTGTCCGAAACGCGCTGATAACCTCAAAGTGTGTTAAAAGGGGCGGCTCCCGCGAATTACCCAGCGCGACGTTTTTCACACCGCGATTCGGTTCGACGATTTTACCTGAAGAGCGGTGGGGATGCTTAACGGCGGGGACATTAGCGGGAGCCGGCCGGCTTACGCGTATGAGCTCTCGCCGCGGATGCCGAGAGCGACCCGCCGTTCCTTTCGCTCTTTGGCAATCCGTGCGCCGTACCCGCTTTCGCGAAACGCTAGCAACGGGTCCGCCGATAAACCCCGATTTTTCCGCCATTCAATCAACGCCGGTCGCACATCGGTGAAGAACGCCGCACGTAGGCATTCCTCGGCGTCGATCTCGGAATTGCTTTCCTGGTGCTTAGCCAAGTCCGAATGCTGTACCAGCGCAGCTTTGGCGTACAACTCCTGAGCGGTGCAGACGGTCTGGATCGTCGCCTCGATCTTTGATTTGTCGTTGTGCGATTGATCGATCATATACGCGATCTCTGGCCTACGACCGGTTTCCCAACGGTAGAATAGGATCTCATTAAAGATGCGGAAGACCTGATAAGGATCGATCGATCCTAATGTCAGATCGTCATCCGCATAACGGCGATCATTGAAATGGAATCCGCCCAACATCTCTTCATCCAATAGCCAGGCCACAATCTGCTCGATATTCTGGGCTTGGTAATGGTGTCCCGTATCCACTAACACTTTGGCCTTTGGTCCAACGGCTTTCGAGACAACGTAAGACATCCCCCAGTCCGCCAGATCCGTGTGATAAAAGGTTGGTTCGAATGGCTTGTATTCGACCAGCATGACTTGGTCTGAATCCATTGCTGCAGCGACTTCTTGCAGTGATTCCGTGATCGCCTTCTTACGCCACCGGATATTTGCCTGGCCTGGATAGTTCGATCCATCCGCAAACCAAAGAGACAAATAACGGCTGGAGATCTGTTTCGCGATCTTAACGCTGTCCAGGATATGGGTTAAGGCAGCGTTTCGAGCAGTCGCATCCCGGTTGCAAAGAGAACCATATTTATAAA
>Ga0210396_10001589_pt1 | contig 24301 bp, 20 predicted proteins | sample IncBWH17OmetaG_FD_155466 | JGI IMG/M metagenome (GOLD analysis project Ga0210396, IMG submission 155466) | Forest soil microbial communities from Barre Woods Harvard Forest LTER site, Petersham, Massachusetts, United States - Inc-BW-H-17-O ... | reverse complement strand
TACAATAGCGTGCACCACATACCGCGTCTCGGTGGGCAAGCGGCACAAGATCGGTCCGGGCGCCATCGTCGGCGCCATCGCCAACGAGGGGGGCCTGCATCGCAGCGACTTCGGCCACATCGCCATCGGGCCGGACTTCTCACTGGTGGAGCTGCCGGCCAAGCTGGCCCCCTCGACGCTGAAAAAGCTTGAGCACACCCGCATCTCGGGCGTGCTCATCGACCTGCGCCCGGAGCGGTCAAGCAAAGCCCGCGACACCGGCAAGCCACGCAGAAAACACCCCGGATGACCCTGTCCGAGGAAAGGGACGCCCAAGGCGGGCTCGAACAGACCTCCCACGTGGACCGGGTCGCGTCGCTCACCGGTATCCGCGCGGTCGCCGCCATCCTGGTCGTCGGCACCCACGCGGCTTACGCCACCGGCAAGTACACCCACGGCTATTGGGGCCTGGTCGGTGCCCGGATGGAGATCGGCGTTCCGATCTTTTTCGTGCTGTCCGGCTTCCTGCTGTTCCGCCCGTGGGTGAAATCGGCCGCCACCGGCGGCCCGCCACCTTCGCTGAGCCGCTATGCGCGGCACCGGGTTCGGCGCATCATGCCCGCGTACATCGTCACCGTGCTGTTCGCCTACGTTCTGTATCACTTCCGCGACGCGGGACCCAACCCCGGGCATACCTGGACGGGACTGCTGCGCAACCTCACGCTGACGCAGATCTACGCCGACGGCTACCTGGGCAAGTACCTGCACCAGGGCCTGACCCAGATGTGGAGCCTGGCGGTGGAGGCGGCCTTTTACGTCGCACTACCGCTGCTGGCCTACCTGCTGCTGGTGCTGCTCTGTCGGCGGCGGTGGCAGCCGAAGTTGCTGGCGGCCGCCCTGGTGGGGATGACGTTGATCAGCCCGGCCTGGTTGATCCTGGTGCACATCGATCACTGGTTTCCCGACGGCGCCCGGCTGTGGCTGCCTACCTACTTGGCCTGGTTTCTTGGCGGCATGCTGCTGGCCGTGCTGCAGGCGATGGATGTGCGCTGGTACGCGTTCGTGGCCATACCGCTGGCGGTCATCTGCTATTTCATCGTCGCCACTCCGATCGGGGGCGCGCCCACGACGTCGCCGACATCGGTGGGCGAGGCGCTGGTCAAGACCGTCTTCTATGCGGTGATCGCCGTGCTGGCGGTGGGCCCGCTGGCCCTGGGCGGCGCCCCTGCTATCCAAGGCTGGTACGCGCAGTTCCTGGCCACCCGGCCGATGGTGTGGCTGGGTGAGATCTCCTACGAGATCTTCCTGATCCATCTGGTGACGTTGGAGTTCGCGATGGACTACGTAGTCGGGTATCACGTCTACACCGGCTCGATGCTGAACGTGTTCATTGCGACGCTGGCGCTGACCATCCCACTCGCCTGGCTGCTGCACCGCTTCACGCGGGTGCGGAACTGAACACCCGGCCGACGATTAGGTAGGTTATCCTGCCCTAAGTTAGCGGAGGGCGTTGAAGGGGTGTCAGGACATATGACCGAACAGAGGCCATCACGAGGTTGGGCGGGCGCCGTGCTGAAGCTGATGCGCGCCGGGGACTACCGACTCACCGTGACCGGCCGGCGTGAGATCAGCCCGCACTACCTGCGGTTGAGCTTCGACGCCGGCGGGATGCTCGCCGAACACCCCGTGCACCCGACGATGTGGATCCGGATGTGGTTCGCCGACGGCGACAAGCTGCACCAGCGTGGTTACACGCTGGTTGACCCGAACCCGGCCGGCGATACCGTGGACATCGAATTCGCGCTGCACGACGGAATCGCGTCGCAGTGGGGGCTGGCGGCGCAGCCGGGCGACACCATCGAAGCGACGGTGTTGGGCAGCAAATTCGCCATCCCAGAGCCGCGCCCCGCGGGCTACGTCATCGTCGGCGACTCTGCCTCACTGCCCGCGATCAATTCGCTACTTACCTCGATTGGGGACGCACCCGCACGTGTATTCCTGGAGGCCGGCTACTCCGACGACAAAGATCTCCCGGTTGCGCGCAATGAGGACATCACCTGGGTGGATCGCAAGGACGCCGGCGAAGCGCTGCTGCATGCGGTCCGCTCGGCGGCCTTCGACGCCGACGACTACTTCGGCTGGGTGGCCTGCGATAGCCGCACCACGCGGTCGGTGGTCAAGGTGCTGCGGGAGGACTTCGGCATACCGCGGAAATCCATTAAGGCGCAAGCCTATTGGGTGGCCTGACCAGCGCGCCAGTCCTCGCCTCAACCAACCTGTTCGAGTGGTTCCTCGAGTGGTAGCGGTTCCCCGACCGGCATCCTTTCCCCTTCGGAGGCGGGCGCCGCTTTTGGTTTCGGCGCCGCTTGCACCGCCGCCGATGGAGCCGCAGCAACCCGTGCGGACTCGATGGGCACTGCAGCCGGCGCCTTGACGGGCTCCGCGACCGCTTCTTCCGCAACTGGCGCGGGTGGCGCAGCGGCCGCTTCCGGCGCGGGTGGTGCGCTGGTTGCGGCCGGCCCGGATGCCCCACGGTTGTTTGCTGCCGACGCAACTTGCGCGACTGTCATTGCTGCCATAGCTCCCCCTGGGACCATGGCTCCCCCGGATGGCACCGCTGCCCCGGGTGCCGCGGCAACCGGCGCCGCAGCGGCCCCTGCCGCCGGGGAACCGGCAACTGGTGCGGCTGCCGCATCGGCCGGTGCTGCCGAGGATGCCGCAACCGACGCGGGTGCCGCGGCCGCGCCGACACCGGGTGCTGACGCTGCCGCGCCTGACGCTCCGCCGCCCGCCGGCTGCGAGACCCCCGACATTGGCGCGCCGGCCATCGGCGCGACTGCCCCCGATGACGCTGCTGGCGCTGCTGCCCCGGATAGACCGCCCAGCATTCCGGGCAGAGTTTGCATCAGCTGCGCCAGTGGTGCCAAAGCCCCCGCGGACGACGAGGCGCCCGCGTGGTACCCCGCTATCGCCGACACGTCCTGGGCCCACATCTCCTCGTACATGCCCTCAAGGGCCATGATCGCCGGGGTGAGCTGTCCAAAAATATTCGCTCGTATCGCCGAGATAAAACTGTTCCGATTGCCCGAGATCGACTGCAGCGGCACCGTCATGGCACGCGCCGCCTCGAACGCGGACGCGACCAGCTGGGATTGCAGGGCCGCGGTTTCGGAATGGGTTGCCGCCGCGGTTAGCCAGGCCACGTAGGGGGCTGCGGCTTGGGCCATCGCCTGCGCCGCTGCACCCTGCCACGCCCCGCCGGCGAGATTAGAGGTCACATTCTGAAACGAGGACGACGCCGAGCGCAACGAGTTGCCCAACGACTGCCAAGCCTGTGCGGCCTGAAGCATCGGTCCCGACCCGGCGCCGGAAAGCATTCTCAGCGTGTTGATCTCTGGAGGCAAAGTGGGGAATTGCATCACAACCCTTCCTCAGTCGGCCGCAACTCGGCGACTGCATCACCAGCATCTATCCGCGCATCGCGGCGACAGGCGCAAACCCGAATCCCCGCAAAACGCCTCCCGTGCCTAACCTGCGTAGTTGTGTGACCACAACCGCCATGTCGCTACAGCCCCTCCAGCGACACCCGGATGATCGATCATCCGCCGATGACCGATGGCCATAACATAGCGCCAATCCGGTGCCGAGTTCGGCAGTTTCGACGGAAAAACCCGCCGCATTCACATATGGGTTACTTTTCGTCAGGCCGACGACCCGCGGCTGCCGATCGCGAAATTGGTCCTGACACGCTATTGCTGGGCGGGCACCCGCGTCACGATCGGGACGACGAACTCCTCGATCATTGCCCGCTCGTCGGCCTCGTCTTGGCCCGGGAACATCAACAGGGATGTGATCACCCGCACCACCCAACGGGCCCGGCGCTCGATGGTGGCGGGGTCTCCGGCGCCGAGTGAATTGACGAATGCGGCGGCCAACGCCGTGATCACCTCGGACTGGCCGGCGATCTCGCCGCCGATAGGTGGGCGCGAGACGGCAAACCACGACGCTAACGCCGGGCTATCGCGAACCAGCCGTAACGTGACGACGATGCTCGCGATCAGCCGTTCACGCGGGTCGTCGACACCGTCGATCCGGTGCTTGATCTCGCGGCTGAGCCGGTAGGCCTCGCGATGCACGTATGCGGCCCGCAGCGCCTCACGGTTCTCGAAATAGCGGTACAGCGTCGCGCGGGAACAGCCGGCGGCCCGGGCGATTTCGTTCATACCGATCGAAGCGGGGTCGCGCTGGGTGTAGAGCTCCTCGGCGGCGTCGAGTATCCGATCGGCGGCCACCTCGGTGCGGGTGGCCGCCAGCCAGTCCGCCATCAGGGCTGCACCGTAATCGGCACCGACAGTGGACGTCGAACGTAACTGCCGCCCGACCACACGATGCCGGCCTCGTCGACCTCGAAATCCGGGCACCGGGCCAGCAATTCGGTCAGCGCGACCCGCGATTGCATTCGCGCGGCCGCCGCCCCCAGACAGTGGTGTGCGCCGTGGCTGAACGTCAGGATGTTGCGCGGACAGCGGGTCACGTCGAGCTCACCGGCCGCCGGACCGTACTGGCGCTCGTCGCGGTTCGCGGACCCATACAGCAGCAACACCCTGCGACCTGCCGGGATGACGGTGTCGCCAATCGTCACGTCACGGGTGGCGGTGCGCGCCAGTCCCTGCACCGGCGACGTCAGCCGCAGCAGTTCGTCAACGGCGCCGGGGATCAGTCCGGGGTCGTCCACCAGAAGTCGACGTTGGTCGGGCCGCTGATGAAGCAACGGCATCGAACCGCCGAGCAGGCCCGTGGTGGTGTCGTTGCCGCCGGTGACCATCGTGAACGTAAACCCCAGCACCGACAGCGTGCCGGCGGTGTCGCCGGCCCCGCCCCCGCTGCCGACTCCGGCAGATACCAGATGGGAGATGGTGTCGTCCTCGGGCTCGGTTCGGCGCCGGTCGATCAGCCCGGTGAAGTAGGCCATCATCGAACCGACGGCATCGCCGACGGTTCCCAACGCGCCGGCGATCCCGCCGTCTGCGGCGTTGGCGGCGACGATCGCCTGGGTCCAGCCGTCGAACTGTGCCCGGTCTTCTTCGGGCACACCGAGATAATGCGCGACAACCATCGACGGCAGCGGTTTGAACAGCTCGGTGACGATGTCCCCGCCGCCGTTGGCGCGCAGCCGCTCGATGCGCTCGACGACGAACTCGCGCACCTTGGGCTCCACCGCCTCCACCTGCCGCGGAGTGAAACCGCGCGACACCAGCTTGCGGAACTCGGTGTGCACCGGTGGGTCTTGCATCACCATCGGCGGATTATCGTGCAGCCCAATCAATTCCAGCTCACCGTAGTTGACGGTCAGCCCCTGCGCCGAGGAGAACGTCTCGTGGTCGCGGGCCGCCGACCAGACATCGGCGTGCCGGGACAGCACGTAGTAGTCGTCCTCGGGGTGTTTCGGGGGGATGACGTGGTGCACGGGGTCGTGGTCGCGCAACGCCCGGTACATCGGCCAGGGATTGGGCCAGGTGTCGGCGGTGGCGAGCCGGAATCCGTGAGACATTACCTGCGCCATGTCTCATTCGTACGACAGTGCTTGCCAGATGTCAATGTTCAGCGTGAAGCCAGCTTCACATCCGCCGTCGAGCGTGAAGCCAGCTTCACGTTCGGGACAACCTAGATCGCCGAGCCGGGGTTCAGGATGCCCTGCGGGTCCAATGCGTGCTTGATGCGCTGGTTGAGGTCCATCACGTCGGGCCCGAGATAGCCGGCCAGCCACGGCCGCTTCAGCCGGCCTATACCGTGCTCACCCGTGATCGTGCCGCCAAGGCCAACGGCCAGGTCCATGATTTCGCCGAACGCCAGGTGGGCACGCTCCACCATGTCGGCGTCGGCGGGGTCGTACACGATCAAAGGGTGGGTGTTGCCGTCGCCGGCGTGGGCGATGACCGAGATCATCAGGTCCTGCTCGGCGGCGATGCCCGCGATTCCGCTGACCAGCGCCCCCAGCGCCGGCAGCGGCACCCCGACGTCCTCCAGCAGCAGCGATCCCTTCAATTCGACCGCCGGGATGCAGAACCGCCGCGCCGCGACGAATGCCTCGCCCTCGTCGGGATCGTCGGTGGAAAACACCTCTTTGGCGCCGTTTTCGGCGAACACCGCGGCTATCAGTTCCGCGTCCTCGGCCCCGGCCCGGCCACGCTCGTCGGACCCGGCCACCAGCATGGCGGCCGCATCGCGGTCCAGGCCCATCCGCAGCTTGTCCTCGACCGCATTGATCGCCACCGAATCCATGAATTCCAGCATCGAGGGGCGGAGCCGCGCGGCGACCCCGAGCACCGCGTCGACCGCCGACTCCACGGAGGCGAAGGTGGCCACCACAACGCTCGACGTGTTTTGGGCGGGCAGCAGCCGCAGCGTCACCTCGGTGACGACGCCCAGTGTCCCCTCGCTGCCGACGAACAGTTTCGTCAGGCTCAGCCCCGCGACGTCCTTGAGCCGCGGGCCACCCAGCCGAATCGCGGTGCCGTCGGCCAGCACCACCTGCATGCCGAGCACATAGTCGGTGGTGACGCCGTATTTCACGCAACACAGCCCGCCGGCATTGGTGGCGATGTTGCCGCCGATGCTGCAGATCTCGAACGACGACGGATCGGGCGGATACCACAGGCCTTGTTCGGCGGCGGCCTTTTTCACCTCCGCGTTGAACAGGCCGGGCTGACACACCGCGATGCGGGTGATGGGGTCGACGGTGATGTCGCGCATCTTTTCCGTCGACAGCACGATCCCGTTGTCCAGCGCGGTCGCCCCGCCCGACAGGCCGCTGCCGGCTCCCCGGGTCACCACCGGCACCCGGTTGGCGCTGGCCCAGCGCAACACGGTCTGCACCTGCTCGGTGTGTCGCGGCCGGACCACGGCCAGCGGTTTGCCGGCCGACGGGTCGAAAGCGCGGTCTTGGCGGTAGCCCTCGGTGATGGTGGGGTCGGTGACGACCATCCCGTCGGGGAGGGCGGCGATCAGACCGGCCAACACGTCCACGCCCAGATCCTAGGCCCCCGGATCTTCAGCGAACTCCGGCGCGCGGTCCAGCTCGCGCAGCGACGGCAGCCCGCACGCGATGAGGCCGACCACCAGGATCGGCACCGCCAGCGCCAGGAACGTGACGTGCAGCCCGGCGGCGTCGGTGAGCGGTCCCGCGACCAGCAAGCCCAACGGGCCCGCGGCGTAGGTCAGACCCGTCATCACCCCGACCACCCGGCCACGCAGATGATGCGGCGCCCGGGTCTGCATCACGTAGTTATAGATCGGCTGGATCGGCCCGTACACCAAGCCGGTCACCGCGCAGAGCACCAGGATCACCGGCAGCGGAGGCAGGAACGCGATGCCGGCCGTCGCCGCACCAAAGGTGAGGGTCGCGATCAGCACGGCCGTACGCCGCCGCAGGTGATTCGACAGCACGGCATAGCCGAGCGCGCCCGCCACCCCGCCGGCCCCGAGCGCCATCAACGCCCAACCCAACTGCGCGGGTTGGTGCCGGTCGGTGAAGTACTTCGGAAACAGCACGCTCTCCATCGGCAGGTACAGCGCCGTCACGACCAGGTCGATCAGCCCGAGCGTCCGTAGCACCCGAAGGTTCCAGACAAACCGGAGGCCTTCGGCGACGCCGGACACCAACCCCCCGGGTCGAGTCGCGTGGTGCGGCTTGCCGGTGCCCTCGAGCCGCATCACCCCAATCGCGAGGAAGGACAGCCCGAAAAGCCCCGCCGTGATCCACATCGTGTTGATACCGCCAAGCGTGGCGATCAACAAACCGCCGATGCCTGGGCCCACCACGTACGCCAGGTTGAGGATCGCCTCGTAGGTGCTGTTGGTGCGGTCCAGCGACCAGCCCGCGCGGGCGGCGGCTTCGGGCAGCATCGACTGGCGCGCCGTTGTCCCGGCCGGATCGAAACCGGCGGCGAGGAAGGCCAGGACGGCTAGCTCCACCAGGTTGATCGCGTCCGCACCGAAGCACCACGCGGTCAGCGGAACGGCGGCCACCGCCGTGCCGGACAGGGAATCGGAGACGAGCGAAATCCGGCGACGCCCGAAAAAGTCGACCGCGGTACCGGCGACCAGTGTGGACAACACCAGTGGCAGCGTCATGGCGGCGGCCACGATCGACGCGTCCTTCGCGCTGTCCCGGTGCTGCAACGCCAGCCACGGGAACGCGATTATCGAGATGCCGGTACCCGCCGTCGCCATCAGCGTGGCGAAGAGGATCAAAAACGCTGGGCCACGGCTATTGCTGCTCATCGATATCGCGGCTGAATCTAACGCGAAAGCACTTGCTGGGGCGACCGAATTTCGTGACTGATACCGCTCGCATGCAGGATGTTCATGTGCTCGTCCATCCGAATACCGGCCAGCCGTTCACTTCGCCGGTTGGGCCCGGTACCGGATGGCCGGGCGAGCCGGCCACACCGCAGACTTCGGTGGCCGCCGATGCCGCGGAGGTCCAAGTGCTGGCGGGCGAAGCCGGCACGATTGGAGAACTCAACGCGCAGATCAGCGTGTGCCGGGCCTGCCCGCGGCTGGTCAGCTGGCGTGAGGAGGTTGCCGTCGTCAAACGCCGGGCCTTCGCCGACCAGCCCTACTGGGGACGCCCCGTGCCGGGCTGGGGCTCGGAGCGGCCGCGGCTGTTGATCGTCGGATTAGCGCCCGCCGCGCACGGCGCCAACCGGACCGGACGGATGTTCACCGGCGACCGGTCTGGAGACCAGCTGTACGCGGCACTGCACCGGGCCGGGCTGGTGAGCTCACCGATCAGCGTGGACGCCGCGGATGGGTTGCGGGCCAACCAGATCCGGATCGTCGCGCCGGTGCGGTGCGCGCCTCCGGGCAACGCCCCGACGCCGGCGGAGCGGGTGACGTGCTCGCCCTGGCTGGATGCCGAATGGCGGTTGGTGCGCGACCATGTGCGTGCCATCGTTGCCCTGGGCGGGTTCGCCTGGCAGGTCGCGCTGCGGCTGCCGGGAGCATCCGGAACCCGCAAGCCGCGGTTCGGCCACGGCGTCGTCGCCGAGCTGACGTCCGGCCTGCGTTTGCTGGGCTGCTACCACCCGAGCCAGCAAAACATGTTTACCGGTAGGTTGACTCCGGCAATGCTCGACGACATTTTCCGCGACGCGCGGAAGCAGGCAGGGATTCGGTGACGACAATTTTGGTTTCCGGCGCTAGCGTCGCCGGCACGGCGTTGGCGTATTGGCTTGGGCAGCATGGCTTTTCGGTTACCGTGGTGGAACGCCACCCCGGGTTGCGGCTGGGCGGGCAGGCGATCGACGTGCGGGGTCCGGCGCTGGGGGTGCTGGAACGCATGGGCTTGCGGGCCGCCGCCGAGGAGCGCAAGACGGCCATTCGCGGCGCTTCCGTCGTCGACCGCGACGGCAATGAGCTGTCCCGCGACACCGAATCCACACCGACCGGCGGTCCCATCGACAACCCCGACATCGAGCTATTGCGTGACGACGTGGTCGAATTGCTATTCGAGGCAAGCAAACCAACCATCGAATACCTTTTCGACGACACCATCACCGCCATAGACAACCGCGGTCCGGTCGCCGATGTGACCTTTGAGCGGGAACCGGACCGCAGCTTCGACCTGGTGATCGGCGCCGACGGCCTGCACTCCAATGTGCGCGAGTTGGTGTTCGGCCCAGAGGAGCGATTCATCAAGAGACTGGGGACGCACGCGGCGATTTTCACCGTGCCCAACTTCCTGGACCTGGACCACTGGCAGACGTGGCACTACGGGGACTCCACCATGGCCGGGGTCTATAGCGCCCGCAACAACACCGAGGCCCGGGCCATGTTGGGCTTCATGGACCCCGACCTGCACATCGACTACCGCGACACCGAAGCCCAGTTCGCCGAGTTGGAACGGCGGATGGCCGATGAGGGCTGGGTACGTCCGCAACTGCTGCAGTACATGCGGTCCGCGCCGGATTTCTACTTCGACGAAATGTCGCAGATCGTGATGGACCACTGGTCAATCGGCAGGGTGGCGCTGGTAGGTGACGCCGCGTATTGCGTCTCGCCGTTGTCGGGTCAGGGGACCAGCGTGGCCCTTTTGGGCGCCTACATCCTCGCGGGCGAGCTCAAATCCGCCGGTTATGACCACGGGTTCGCGTTTGCCAACTACTTCCAGCTTTTTCACGGCTATACCCACCGCACGCAGTTTCTGGCCAGCGACAACATTCCGGGCGGTGCGCCCATATCGCAGGAGCAGTTCGACGCCATCGTGAACTCGATCACGCTCAAGCACTACTAACCCGTCAGGGTCCGGCCGGGAACGTTCGTAGCGCCGCAGGCGTTGACGCCATCGTGCATCTTTCCGTCCTTGATCTCGTCCCGGTGCGCACAGACCAGTCGACCGCGGATGCGCTGGCGGCCACCGTGCAGCTGGCGCAGACCGCCGACCGTCTGGGTTTCACTCGCTACTGGGTCGCTGAACACCACAACATGCCGTCCGTGGGCGCCACCAGCCCGCCGGTGTTGATCGCCTACCTGGCCGCCCAGACCTCGCAGCTGCGACTTGGGTCGGGTGGTGTGATGCTGCCCAACCACGCGCCGCTGGCGGTGGCCGAGCAGTTCGCGCTGCTGGAAGCGGCGGCCCCGGGCCGCATCGACCTGGGCATCGGCCGGGCGCCCGGCTCCGACCCGGTGACGTCATATGCGTTGCGTGGCACCCATGACGATCGCGACATCGAGAACTTCCCCGACTATCTTGACGACGTCGCGGCCCTGATGAGCGCGCGCGGCGTGCTGGTGCCGCTTCGCTCGGGGGAGTACCGGCTCAAGGCCACGCCGGCCGCCGCCAGCGAGCCGCGGCTGTGGCTGCTGGGGTCGTCGATGTACTCGGCGCGTTTGGCTGCCGCCAAGGGGCTGCCGTATGTGTTCGCTCATCACTTCTCCGGTAAGGGAACCGAAGAAGCGCTCGAGCTTTACCGCTCCCGGTTCGTCCCCAGTCGCCTGACCGCAGAGCCGGTCACGTTTTTGACGGTTAACGCCGCGGTGGCCGAAACACGTGACGAGGCAACTGCATTGATGTTGCCCAACCTGCAGATGATGGCGCGGCTACGCACCGGGCAGCCACTCGGGCCGGTGCCGCTCGTCGAGGAGGCTCGAGTTGCCGAGCTGACCGCAGAGCAGCAGCGCATCGTGGACAGCGGACTCGAACGCGCCGTCCTGGGCACACCCGCGGAGGCCGCCGAACAGGTGCGCGCACTTGCCCAACGGTTCGACGTGGACGAGGTGATGGTGCACCCGGTCGCATCGGCCTACCGCGGCACCGACCCCGCCACCGCACCGGCGCGGGTGGCGACGCTGGAGCTGCTGGCCAAGGAGCTCTTCTAGCCTTCTGTCACCGCCGCCTGCTGCGCTCGACTTGAAGCGGGATGAGGCGCGTGGCTGGTGATCCAATGCTGCAACTCGGTCGCGGGCAACGCCGGAGTGTGCACGAAGCCCTGTGTGATCGTGCAGCCGTACCGGCGCAGTGCGCTCAACGTGATCTCGTCTTCGACTCCCTCGGCGACGAGGTCCGCTCCAAGGCTTTGCGCCAATGCCACCGTGGACCGCACGATGGCAACCGATCGCGGGTCTTGGGCGAGTCGCGCCACGAATACCTTGTCCAGTTTCAGCTCGTCGACCGAGACGTCCTGCAGGCGTGCCAGCGACGACCATCCGGTGCCGTAGTCGTCGAGTGAGATGCGGACGCCGAGGCGCTGCAGCGCGGCGACGGTATTACGGGACCGCACCGAGTCGACGAGGGCACTTTCGGTGATCTCGATGATGAGAGCGTCGGCGGGCAAGCCGCGGGTTCGCAGCAGCCGCTCGATGGTGCCCACAAGGTCAAGGTCAAGCAGATTCGTCGTCGAGAGGTTCACCCCGACGGCCGTGGCGATGCCTTGCTTGCGCCAGGATTGGATCTGTTCGAGGGCGGCGTTGAGTACGCGGTTGGCCACCATGCGCGTCAGCCCGGCGCGTTCGGCGGCGGGCAGGAATTCCTCCGGTAGCAGCAAGCCACGGCTGGGATGGTGCCAGCGCAGCAGCGCCTCGACGCTGTGCACACTTTCGTCGCTCGCGATGATCTTGGGCTGGTAATACAAAGTCAGTTCGTCGCCATCAAACAGCGCGGTGCGTAGTTCCTCGATGAGCATGGGGTCGTTCTCGCGACACAACTCGAACGCCGAGTGGTACACCGCGATCTTGCTGCTAGCGGACTTGGAGTGGGGCATCGCCGTCTCGGCGCGAGTGAGCAGCTCCTGCGGATGGTCACAGTGGTCCGGACATAGCGCAATGGCGATGCGGGCATCGACTCGCACCGTGATCGGATCCAGCGCGAACGGTTCGCTCAAGGCCTCGAACAACCGGCCCGCCTGCGCCCGTGCGGCATTGAGGTCGGCCCCTTCGGCCATCAGGATTGCGAATTCGTCATCACCTATGCGCGCAAGCAGATCCTCACGACGCACGCTGTTCGACAGTCGATTCGCGATGTGGCGCAACAGCTCATCGCCATAGCGACGACCGACCGAGTCGTTGATCTCTTGGAATTCAGAGAGACTCAACAACAGCAGCGCTCGAGGTGACGCCGCCCTGGTTGCCGACGACGACCCCGACGACGAGGCGGACGCCGCGGTCAGGGCCGTCGCCAGTGAGCGCCGATTGGGCAGCGAGGTCAACTCGTCGGTCATGGCGTGCTTGTGGCTCTCGGCCAGCATGCTGACGTCTCGGAAGGTCACCGAAAATCGCGCGGCTATCGCGACCAGGCTCAACGCGGCGAAAGTCGTCGCGGGTCGTGAGTTGTGACTCAGGATGGCGACTGCGAGCGCCACGACAGTGCAAGCCACAGGCTTGAAGTAGGCGCTGAGTCCGCGTCTCGGTACGGATACCACCGACGACGAAGTCGTCCAGCTGGCCAGTGCCACCAATAATGACGATGCCGGCCAGCAGGCATCGAGCAAGCTGCCAACCCGGTATGAGCCGGCAGAGGTCTCGAAGAGATATGCAGCGTCCGCGAACGCAAACAGAACAAAGCCGACGACCAGAAGGATCCAGCGAAATTCGTTGCGCCAATTGCGGGTTGGCATCATACCGGCGACCAAAGCCAGCAGGACCAGATCGCCCCACGGGTAGAGCAGGCCCACCAGCACGGTTGCCGGTGTGCGGCTCGCCGCCGCACGGATGGGCCCTGCCGTCAGCGCCGCGGCCACCGCGGCCATGGTCAACGCGCAGACCAGGGAATCGAGCCGGATCGGGACGGGCACCCCTTTCAGGCGCGCCCGCATGAGCAGCAGCAGCCCGGCGTAGACCAGCGGATAAAACGCCAGGTACCACGGATCAGCCAGCGATGGCGACTGACCGTCCGGCACCCACAGGGCGTAGACAACGTCTCCCATCGCCGAACATGCCATGCCGGCGGCGATCAGAATCCAAGCCAAACGGTCAGCCATGACACGGTAAGCGCGAACGGCGATCAGCGCAGCCGCCGACAGGTTCAATGCCGGATACAAGAAATCGGCGAAAAATATGTTGTGACCGGCATTCGGGTTGAGGATGCTTGACACGGTGAAAGCGATCACACCGATTGCCAACACCGCCAAGGCAATCCGGATTGCCAACGGGGGCCACCGAATGGGGTTGGGCGCGTCGTTCGATTTGTCTGGTGTTGACGTCGCGACTTCAAAGCCCGGCAGCAGCGTTCCTGCCACCGTCTGGTTGCCGGCGGTGCCGACGGGCAATGAATTGGCGGCCGATATCGCCGAACCGTTGAACTCCGGGAATGCATGGGGGAAGGGCAGATCGGGCACAAAACTGCGGATACGTTTGCCGCCTTCGCGCTTGGCGGCATACATAGCCAAGTCGGCGTGCCGGAGGAGCTGGTCGACGGTGCAACTGGATCCGGCGGTGGCCATTGTGAACCCAATGCTCGGGCGCACCTCTACCGGAACGCCGTCGATTACGATCGCTGCGCTGAATGACTGGAGGACTCGATGCGCTGCCGCTTGTGATTCCTCGACGGAATCTTCGATGAGCACGGCGAACTCGTCACCACCAAGCCGTGCAACAATGCCTTTATCCGCCATAGAAGCAGTGAGCCGCCCAGCGACCCGGACAAGGAGCTCGTCGCCGGCCGGATGGCCCAAGTCGTCGTTGACCGACTTGAAATTGTCGAGATCGAGGCACAACACCGCGATCGGTGCGGCATCGCTATGACGACGGGCGACGGCCAGCTCCAATCGTTGGAGGAACTGATTCCGATTGGCCAGACCGGTCAGACTGTCCCGAAAAGCCTCGTGCGCCACTTCAGACAACAAGCGCTGGTTTTCGACCAGCATAATGAGCTGTCGGACGAGCACCGCGACCACCAGGATTCCCAGCGCGACGGGCAGCGGTCCTTGCTCCATCTCGCGTAGCGGATGGCCCAACCCGGCCGCGGCGGCCAGCACCAGCGGCAGGTACGGCAACCACAGCCGGACACGCGACGTAATCTCACCCTGCGTCGGCGCTGTGGGGGACTCGCGGACACTGGACAGCGCAGCCAGCGCTACCATTCCCAACCCGGCGACTCGGGTCACGTCGACCAGATCGCCGGTGTGATAGCTGCCGACTCCGGTCTGGAACACGATCACGATGTCGGCGACACCGATCGTCGCGATTCCGCCGGCGAACAAGTTCAGGCTCGGCCGGCGGCCGGGACGAGCCCGCGACAACATCACGAACGCCGTCGTGATGATGATGACGTCGGCGAAAATGTGCGCGAACGTCGCGAGCTCGGAGCTACCGCCCTCGCGTATCAGTTTGTCGAGCACGAATACCCAAGAGGTCACGAACAGTGAACTCGCCACGATGGCGCCGTCGAGCAACAGTTGCCGAAAGCGGTGAATGCGATCGGTTAGCAGCGTCAAAGACGCCATGGCGCCGAAGGGATACAAGATGAGCACAATTTCAGCCGCCGCCGGGTGAGCGGCGTGCTCGAATTCCGGGCGAACGTCGTAGACGGCCCAGATGACCTCACCGACCGCCCAGCCGAAGAGGCCCGTCGCCAGCGCCAACCATCCTAATCTGCGGCGCCCGACAGCGAAGCGAGCCGCATAGCTCGCACATCCCGCCGCGAACACCAGACACAGCACCGACACGATTTCGTCGATCGGCCGAGTCGCGTAGGCGCCCTTCCACCCCCAGACCCACGATGCTACGACCAGCGCCGCCGCGACGCCGTATCCCCCGACGACGAGCCAACCAACGCGCGCGGGCAGCCCGAACCGCCGCCACACATTTCCCGCATCGCGTTCCATAGCCGCTCCAGGCGCAAATTTGCGGTGAACAAGTGGAGTGCTCCACCGCGCGTTATAGAAAGAATAGCCGTGCGGCCTTGGCGAGTTCGTTCACCACTAACTCGCGGTCAACGCGAAGATCGGGATGGGCCGCGATGTCTGGCGCTGGTAGCCGTTGTACCGGTTCGCATTGTTCTTGTTGGCGAGCTGCCACAGCCTCGGGTAGTCGGCGTCCTCGGGGGTGACCCGCCGCGCCGTCACCGCGAATCGCTTCGGGCCGATGTTGATTTCGCACTCCGGGTGCTTGCGCAGATTGTGATACCAAGCCGGGTAGCGGTCCGAGCCCGCGTTGGAGGCGACGATCAGGTACGAGTCCCCGTCACGCGCATACGACAGCGTGCTGGTGCGCGGCTGCCCGGTCTTGGCGCCAACCGTGTGCAGCAGCAGGCTAGGTGGCATGCCGGGCACCCAGTGCCCGATCCAGCCGCCGGTCTTCTGGTAAATCGCGTCGTGGATCGGCAACATCCGCAGGACTGCTTGCTCAAGCGGCGAGAGCTTGGTCATGGGGCCAGTCTTACTGACTCGCGTCGATTCGTGCCAGCGCCTCCCGCAGGATCCGTCCGGTGGCTTCACGGTCGGGGTCGCGGCGCAGCACCAACCCCTTGGCGACCGACAGCTTGTCGCCGTTGCGGCGCGGCAGCACGTGCAGGTGAACATGAGAAACCGTCTGAAACGCGGCGCGGCCGTCGTTGATCCCGATGTTGGTCGCGTCGGCCAATTCCGTCGCACGCGCTGCACGCGCGATCCGCTGACCGATGATGATCATCTCGGCCAACGTGTCCGGCGGGGTGTCGATGAGATCTACGGTGTGTCGTTTGGGCAGCACCAGGGTGTGGCCCCGGGTGAACGGGCGGATGTCGAGGATCGCCAGGTTGTCCTCGTCTTCGTAGATCCGGATAGCCGGGGCTTCCCCGGCGACGATCGCACAGAACACGCAAGACATGGCCGTCACGGTACGCTGCGGCGATGGACGCCAGCGACCTTGCCTTCGCCGGCGCGGCCGCACAGGCACAGATGCTGGCCGACGGTGAACTCACCGCGCCGGAGCTGCTCGAGATCTACCTGGAGCGGATCGCGCGTCTGGATAGCCAGCTGCGCGCCTACCGTGTGGTGCTGACTGACAAAGCGCGTGACGAGGCCTATGCAGCGCAGGATCGCCTTGACGCCGGCGAGCGGCTGCCGCTGCTCGGCGTGCCGATCGCGATCAAAGACGATGTCGACGTCGCCGGGGAGGTGACGACGTGCGGCAGCGGCGGCCACCGGCCCGCGGTGACCTCCGACGCGGAGGCGGTGCGCCGGCTGCGTGCGGCGGGCGCGGTCATCATCGGTAAGACCAATGTGCCCGAGCTGATGATCTTTCCCTTCACCGAGTCGCTGACGTTCGGGGCTACCCGCAACCCGTGGAACCCCAAGCGCACGCCGGGCGGAAGCAGTGGCGGTAGTGCCGCCGCGGTGGCTGCGGGGCTGGCTCCGCTGGCGCTGGGTTCCGACGGCGGCGGTTCCATCCGCATCCCCTCGAGCTGGTGTGGCCTGTTCGGCCTCAAACCGCAGCGCGATCGGGTCTCGCTCGAGCCGCACGACGCAGCGTGGCACGGGCTGAGTGTCAACGGTCCGATAGCGCGGTCGGTGCTGGACGCGGCGTTGTTCCTCGATGCGACGACGACGGTGCCAGGTCCCGAAGGCGAGTTCGTGGCAGCGGCGACACGCGACCCCGGCAAGCTGCGAATCGCCTTGAGCACCAAGGTTCCAACGCTGCCCGTTCGGGTTGGCGAGGAAGAGCTGGCGGCCGTCGAGGGGGCTGGCGCGTTGCTGCGCGAGCTGGGCCATGAGGTCGTCGTCCGCGACCCCGGGTATCCGCTGGTCGCGATGTACGCCAACTTTCTGCCCCGCTACCTGCGCGGCATCAGCGACGACGCGGACGCGCAGGCGCACCCCGAACGCCTCGAAGCGCGCACCCGCAACATGGCGCGCGCGGGATCCTTTTTCTCGGACCGGCGGATGGCCGCCATCCGTGCGGCGGAGGCGCGAGTTGGCAGCAGGATCCAGGCGATCTTCGACGACGTCGACGTCGTCGTCACCCCGGGTACCGCGAACGGCCCGTCCCGCATCGGTGCCTACCAGCGCCGGGGTGCGGTGTCGACGCTGCTGCTGGTGGCACAGCAGGTTCCGTATTTCCCGATCTGGAACCTGACCGGCCAGCCCGCCGCGGTCGTGCCGTGGGACCTCGACGGTGACGGGCTGCCGATCTCGGTGCAGCTGGTCGGCCGGCCGTTCGACGAAGCGACGCTGTTGTCGCTGAGCGCACAGATCGAAGCCGCACGACCGTGGGCCCAGCGGCGACCGCCGGTGTCATGACAGCGTCTATTGGCGCCGACCCGCTTCGCCCGGCTGCGCCGCGCTTGCGATCGACGCCGAAATCGCTTGCCAGGCCGCCAGCTTGGCGCCCGGCGGCATGACATGCGCCGGGCTGGTTGACGGCAGCCGCTGGTAATCAACAGGCCAGTCCCGCTCGCCGGCTAACCTGCGGAACAGCTGAGCCGCCTTCGCTCCGTTGAAGTACACCCGCGTGATCCTCGGATAATTGGCGAACAGTACGCCAAAGTTGTTGACCACCAAGCTCTGTGGGTCGATCGCGGAGTCCGCACTGCCGATTCGGCGGCATCCGTGCAGCACGTCCCAGAGCGAGACGCCGTGGCTGCGCAGTGCCGCCAGCCGCACGTCATATGGCGCGTTTGGATCGAAGTCGAAGAGCTCACTGGTGATGCGCCAGAACGCATTTCGCGGATTGGCGTAGTACTGATGTACGGCCAGCGACTGGGCGCTCGGGAATGAGCCCAAAATGAGCACCTCGGCATCATCGTCGATGACCGGCGGGAAGCCCCGGAGCAGCGGTGTGGTCTGGCCCGACATAATGCCCTACATAATGGCCTGCCAGCGTTATACGTTGGCCAGCGTGGATGATCTGCTTGCCGGATTGGAAGGCGCGGCGCGCGCGGAGCGAGCCGAGCTCGTCGAGTGGCTGCTGGAGCAGGGCATCTCCGCCGACGAAATCCGGGCGGCCAACCCGCCGCTGCTGCTGGCCAGCCGCCACCTGGTCGGCGACGACGGCACCTACGTTTCCGCGCGCGAGATCAGCGAGCAGTACGGAGTCGACCTGGAGCTGCTGCAACGCGTGCAGCGCGCGATCGGTCTTGCCAGCGTGGACGACCCCGACGCGGCCGTGCATATGCGCGCGGACGGCGAAGCCGCGGCCTACGCGCAACGGTTTGTTGAGCTGGGGCTGGATCCCGATCAAATGGTGCTCGTGGTGCGCGTGCTCGCCGAGGGCCTGTCACGCGCTGCCGAGGTCATGCGCTACACCGCGCTGTCGGCGATCATGCGCCCTGGAGCTACCGAGCTTCAGGTCGCCGAGGCGTCGAAGGCGCTGGTCAGCCAGATCGTCCCGCTGCTCGGCCCGATGATCCAGGACATGCTGTTCATGCAGTTGCGGCACATGATGGAGACCGAGGCGGTCAATGCCGGAGAACGAGCCGCGGGCAAGCCGCTGCCGGGAGCGCGCCAGGTCACCGTCGCCTTCGCCGACCTCGTCGGCTTCACCCGGCTGGGTGAGGTGGTATCGGCCGAAGCGCTGGGACAACTCGCCGGCCAGCTGGGCGGCCTGGCGCGTGACTTAACCGCCCCACCGGTGCGGTTCATCAAGACGATCGGCGACGCGGTGATGTTCGTTTGTCCCGATCCGGCGCCGCTGCTGGATACCGTCCTCAAGCTCGTCGAGGTCGTTGACACCGACAACGACTTTCCCCGGTTGCGGGCGGGAATCGCCTCCGGGATGGCGGTGAGCCGGGCCGGCGACTGGTTTGGCAGCCCGGTGAACGTGGCGAGCCGGGTCACCAACGCGGCGCGACCAGGCACCGTGCTGGTTGCGGATTCGGTGATGGAGGCCGTCGGCGACGACGCGGGATTCTCCTGGTCTTTCGCCGGCCCGCGTCGCCTCAAGGGCATCAAAAACGAAGTCAGACTCTACCGAGTCCGGCGAGGCGATGGCTCCCCCGAGGGCTGAACGTGCGGTGCGCATATGGGCAGGCCCGGAGCGATTCTTGGGGGGCGTCTAACAGCGTCCTGCGCGAGTCCGACGCGGCCGGGTCTACCCCTTCTTCCGGCGCTTGAGAATGATCACTTCCGGGCCTGCTTCGCTCCCAAAAATACAACGTCGGACGCCCTGTTATCAACGGTTTTCCGCATTGGCGCCGGCGCGGAGGGCAACAGCGGGACGTTCGCTGCCGGTGAAACGCAGTTCCATTACACATGTAACGGTGTAATTATGTAATCATGAAACAACACCACATGCACGGGCGCGGGTACGGCCGCCCCGGCGGCTGGCAGCAAGCCCAGCAGCCCGATGCCACCGGCGCGGCGGAATGGTTCGCCGGGCGCCTCCCCGAGGATTGGTTCGACGGCGATCCCACGGTCATCGTCGACCGCGAAGAGATCACGGTCATCGGCAAGCTGGCCGAACCCGAAAGTGCCGGAAAAGATGAGAGCGAGGCCCGCGCCGAAGGCCGCGTCTCGCGATTCCGCGAAGAAACCCGGTCCGAGCGGATGCGCATCGCCGATGAAGCGCAGGACCGCTACGGACGCAAGGTGTCCTGGGGTGTAGAGGTTGGCACAGAGCGAATTCTGTTCACTCACATCGCGGTACCGGTGATGACGCGCTTGAAGCAACCGGAGCGCCAGGTGCTCGACACGCTCGTCGACGCAGGCGTCGCCCGGTCCCGCGCCGACGCACTCGCGTGGTCGGTCAAGCTGGTCGGTGAGCACAGCGAGGAGTGGCTGGCCAAGCTGCGCACCGCCATGTCGGCGGTCGACGATCTGCGCGCGGAGGGCCCGGATCTTCAGGCTTAGGCCAGCCCTTAGGGCAGCGAGAGCCGTAGTGCCGCTTCGACATTGGCGACCGTCCGGCGGAGGCTATTCGTTGTTGACCCGTTCCACGATTTTGTCGACGACCTGGCCGCCTTCATCCTTGTCGACGTGGTATGCGCACGCATTGACGTCGACGATCACGTTGTTCGCCACACCCAGCGCCCGCTGGCACCCCCAGCCGTCAGCGCCTTCCTGCGTTTCCACCACGGCGATCTTCGCAGGTTGGCCGCTGATTTCGGCAAACGTCCACCTATAGGTCTTGGCTTTGCTCGTGTTCGTGACGGTCACCGTCTTGCCGGCGCATCCTTTCCACTTGTCGGCCGAGGTCTGCATGAACGCCTTGGCTTTTTCGGCGGACGGATACAGCACCACGGCTTGGTTGACCCAGTGGTCATAGTTGTCGCCCGGCTCGGAGGACACCAAGCCGCTGACTCCTGTATAGCCGGTGCCCGAATAAACCGGATCCTGGCTGGTATACAGCGCCCCCAAACATCCTGACGGTGACACCGTCACCGAGGAGGTGTCCATGGACGTAATGGGCTTGCCGGGCTGCATGTTTGAAGAGCCCATGACGCCGTTGATTTCTGACGGGCTGAGCAAAAGCGAGCTGAGACGCTCAGCCCGTATTGGGTCGGGAGTCCGCACCGGTTTGGGTTTGATCAGTAGCCAGATGCCCAACCCGCCCACGACGACAACGAGCAGCACCGCGACGGCGGCGATGATGGGCCAGGGGTTGCGCTTGCCCGGTGCTGGGGGCTGGTTCCAGGGTGGGGGGCCGGCGAACTGTTGCGGTGGCGGTGTGCCCGGTGGTGTGCCGCCCCAGTTGCCGCTGCCTTGGTAGTACTGCGGCGTGGGGCTCGCGGCCGGCATGGGGCCGCTGTCGGGCGCCCAGCCGGGGCGGCCGGTCTGCGCGGCCGGCGGGATCGGCCCCGAAGCGGCCGGATTGGGGTAAGGCGCTGGCGACTGCTGGAAGGGCGGGGGCGGCGGCGTGCCGAATGCGGGCACCGGCACGGCGGGAGACGGGGTGGCTGCCAAAGTGGGTGGAACAGAGCTCGTTTCGGGGCCGGGCAGGGTGGCTTCTTGGCTGCGTCGCAGGATATTGGCGGCGTGGTCTTGATCGGGGTCGCTGAGTGCGTCGTGGGCGGCCATGGCCAGATCACCGGCGCTGGCGTAGCGGTCCTCGGGCTTTTTGGCCATGCCGCGCGCGATCACCGTGTCGAAGGCCTTCGGGATGCCCGGGCGCGCGGTGCTGGGCTGCGGGATGGGGTCCATCAGGTGCGCGGTGACCAGCGTGCCGGCGCTGTCGGACCGATACGGCGGGGCGCCGGTCAAGCACTCGTGCAGCACACAGGCCAGTGCGTAGATGTCGGCGCGGTAGGTCACCTCGTCGTTGGAGAACCGTTCGGGGGCCATGTATTTCCAGGTGCCCACCGCGGTGCCCAGCTGGGTGAGTTTCTCGTCGGTGGTGGCGCTGGCGATCCCGAAGTCGACCAAATACGCGAAGTCGTCGCGGGTGACCAGGATGTTTGGCGGTTTGATGTCGCGGTGCATCACCCCGGCGGCGTGGGCGGCATCCAATGCCGCGGCGACCTGGGTGATGATGGCCACCGCGCGCGGCGGGGTCAGCGGGCCGAACCGTTTGAGCACGCTGTCGAGGTCGGTGCCCTCGATCAGGCGCATCTCCATAAACATTTGCCCATCGATTTCGCCGTAGTCGTGGATGGGCACCACGTGGGGCTCCTGCAAACGACCTGCGATGCGGGCTTCGCGTTTCATCCGCTCGCGAAACACCGGGTCCTTGCTGAAGGTGTCCGACATCAGCTTGACCGCGACGGTCCATTCTTTGACGGTGTGCTCGGCCTCGTAGACCTCGCCCATCCCGCCACGGCCCAGCAGCCGTTTCAGGTGATAGGGGCCAAACATCGACCCCACCCGCGAGCCCTGCGCGTCGCTCATCGTTGATCCTCCAAACCAACCCGCCGCCTCGCCGACATTATCAACAACCTCCTGGCAGAACGGTTGGTCGCAACCCACGTCTGGCAATCATGACGGTAAGCCCCCACCAGCGCGCCCGCACGATATCGGCAAAATTTTCGCGTCGACGCGGCACTGCCGATCGGCACCTAGTCGATGCAGCGAAAAGCCTTGTGGCAATTGGTCAACCACGGCACACGATCTCCCATGTCGTCGACTGAAAGCATCCAAGCAGCGAAAAATGTTACCCAGCAGGCACATTCAGCTGTGTCCAAGTGTGAACTTACCCCCGCTGCCCGGGTCTGACGTCCTCGTCACTACTTGCGCTGATCTGGAACGTGAATTCGTGGTCGCAGATGCGGATGTGGTCGCCGTCGTTCAGCGTGGCGGCGGCGCGGATCCGCTGGTGCTGCACATGCACGCCGTTCGACGACCGGAGGTCGTTGATGATGTAGTTGGTGCCCGTGTCGACGATGACGGCATGGTGGCGGCTGACGTTGGCGCTGTCAAGGACGATGTCGTTGTCGGACAGACGCCCGATCCGGGTCGCCGCCGATTGCAGCGGGTAGCTGTGACCGGAGGCGTCGTGCAGGTAGGCGACGACTTTCTGGCCAGACACCATGGTGCGCTGATCGAGCACTGTGATCGTGCCCGCGGCGGTTGTCTTGGCGCTCTTTTTGACGTCCAGCCGTTCCTGCCGCAGGATCCGCTCATTCAGGTCGCGCAGGGTCTGGCCAGGGTCGATCCCGAGGTCGTCGGCGAGCGTTGTTTTCACGCGGCGATAGGCGGCCAACGCGTCGGATTGGCGGTCGGTGAGGTAGTAGGCCGTGATCAACTGAGCCCAGAGCTGCTCGCGGTAGGGGTGTTCCACGGTGAGAGCCTCGAGTTCGGTGATCACGGCGGAGGCTCGTCCGCAAGCGATTTCGGCCTCCGCCTTTGCGGTGTGCACGACCATCTTGTCCTCGACGAGGGAGGTGGCGAACGTGTCGACGAACTGAAAGTCTCGCAGGTCCTCGAGCACGGGTCCACGCCATTCCGCCAACGCGGCCGACAGGTGCCGGGTGGCCTGTTCGAACCGGCCGGCAGCGGCCGCATGCACGCCCGCGGCCTTCTCGACGATGAACCGCCCGATATCGCAAGTGTTTTCCGGGATGTTGAGCCGGTAACCCGGCGGCGCCGCGGCCAACACCCCTCGTGGGTCGATCCCGACGCCGGTGAGGAGCTTACGCAGGTTGGACACGTAGGAGTGAATGCTGGCCCGTGCCCCCGACGGGGGCCACCCCTCCCACAACGCCGTGATGAGCCTTTCGACGCCAACCGGGCTGTTGCGGTTCATCAGCAGCATGGCCAGCACCGCCCGCTGTTTGGGGGTACCCAACGCCACCAGGGTGCCGTCAACACTCATCTCCAATGGTCCAAGCAGACCGAATTCGAGACGTCTGTCTAGCATGGTCGCTTACCAGCCCTCCCGGGTGCCAACGATGCGTCATTTACCTGTCATTGTGATACCAAGTCCGCGGATTCGGTACGAATCGCGCACACGCGATTCCGTCTTGTTGCCGGTGCGGGACGAGCCGCCGCTCGTGCTCAAATGCCTGGCCCGCCAAGGTGATCATTGACACCCGTTGCGAATCGGCTTGGCGTTCATGGAAACACGCGTTGGCGGGCAGCCGGCTGGTTGCCCGCCGTCGCGATTGATGCATCAGTTGCCCGTTCCGGTGGTGACCACCATGAAGTTGTGGCTGGTGGCCCAGGCCTTGGCGAAGAGCGCCATGGGGATCTGCTCGTCGCGGCCGTCGGGGGTGCCGCTGTCGTTGAGGTGCACGACGCCGTTGGCGGTGTCGACACCGGTCACGACCACCGCGTGGTCAGACACCGGGTTGCCCTTCTCATCCTTTTCCTCGACCGGTTGGTGCCAGATCATTTCGGCGTTGAGGCTGACGATCACCTTGTGGCCACTGCCCAGAAAGTGCTCGAGTGACTCCATGCCCGTCGGGATGCCGGTGCGTTCGGCGTGGTCCGCGTCGGTCATCTTGGCGTCGACGCCTTAGTGCGCCAGCAACGTC
>Ga0210396_10001587_pt1 | contig 24324 bp, 22 predicted proteins | sample IncBWH17OmetaG_FD_155466 | JGI IMG/M metagenome (GOLD analysis project Ga0210396, IMG submission 155466) | Forest soil microbial communities from Barre Woods Harvard Forest LTER site, Petersham, Massachusetts, United States - Inc-BW-H-17-O ... | reverse complement strand
GCGCCGCCGCGGCGGACCCGATGTGGCGATCACTGGGTTCGCCGACCGAGAGGTGACAGAATTCCGCCCCTGCGAATTGAGGCGAAACTGTCTGAAAACGAACGCAATGCAACCGGATTCTACATCACGGTTTCTACCTCCGACTTAGACTGTTAAAATATACAGTTAAGGTAGACTGTTATACTCTACAGCAAAGATAGATAATATTACAGCCAAGCTAAAGCGATCGAGCTCGGTTCAACACGCGGGCCTGTGTATGGCAGGCCGATATCAGCTGGGAGAGACGTATGCGGTACACAGCTCTTGTCGGTCTCGCCGGCGCATTATGCCTGGGATTCGCCCCTGTCGCCGCCACCGCGGCGTCGGTCCTGGGGATCAACGGCGATGCGCAGGTTGACTCCAGCACCATCAACTTCGGGCAATTCCCCGCCGGCCCGCCCTACGCACCGCCCCCGGGCTACGGGAGCTTCGAGGTTAGTCTGGTCAATCCGGGCGTCTTCGCCAGCAACGGCGTAACCGTCGGTGAGTCTGGGATGATCGAAAGCATCCCCGCGGTGGCGGGTCCGGTTACGCTCCCGACCGCGTTCATGACGTTCGATATCGGCGGTTCCAACCTGCAGCTGTGGGCGACCAATGTAGCCGCCGGGAATCATGGGCCGTTTACCCTGATCGACACCCCGTTTGGGGCGGTGGCCTCTCTCAACACCAGCGGCTATGTCCTCGATACCACGACGAGCAAGAGATTGGGCGACTACACGATGATCGCGTCGGCGACCTTCGCCGGCGAGACCGTTGCGGAACTGCTCGCCAGTCCTACGCCCATCGAAACGCCTTTCAGCGCCACCTTCACCTTTACGGCGGTTCCTGAGCCGGCGACGTGGGCGATGATGCTCATTGGCGTGGGAGCCATGGGTATCGCTCTACGCTCGAAGAGGCGGACCAACAGTTTCGCCTGACGGCTCGCCGCTGGATCCGGCGGCGGCCTCCGCCAAAATAGACGACGCAGGGCGCGGAAGAGTCCGCGCTCTGTTTCTATGAACCTGCGGGACCGTGGCCGGGCGCGAGGCGCGGAGCTCGCCGGACGGACAAAGTCAGTCGGCCGGATGGTTCATCCGAACAGGAAGTGACTCGCCAGATCCTCTCGGATCTCCTGCATGTGCGTGTAATACTGCAGGAAGCCCCCGTTATAGTTGCCGTCTTGCCGTCGGTTGAACTCGCCCTCGAAGTTGTAGTAGCCCGGCGTGCAGTCGGTGTTGCGGCTGGTCTTCCCACGATGGGCGATCACCTCCTGCACCCACCACTCCTCGGTCTCAGGCTTCACGTCGATCTCTTCATGACCCCCGTCGCGGGCGAGTTTCACGCATTCGGCGATGTGGTCGCCCTGCGTCTGCAGCATGAAAGTCAGATTGAACTGGAACGACGCCTGGTAGCCGCCCATGATGAAGAGGTTCGGATAGCCATGCGTGTGCACGCCGAACAGAGTCCTCATCCCTGAAGCATAGGTCTCGTTGATCTCCCGGCCGTCGCGTCCGCGGATCTCATTGTAGATACCCGTCTTCTGCACCTCGAAACCGGTGGCGTAGATCAGCAGGTCCAGCGGATAGGCGCGGTCCTCGAACACGGGACCTTCAGGCGCGATCTGGGTGATCCCCTTGCCCTGTGTATCCACCAGATGGACGTTGGGCCGGTTGTAGACCGGCAGGTACTCGTCGTCGAAGCACGGCCGCTTGCACATGAACATGTACCAGGGCTTGAGCGACTGGGCGGTCGCCGGATCCTGCACGACCTCGTCGATGCGCGCGTGGATGCGCATCATGTGGTCGATGTTCTCGTTCTCCTGGCGGCGGATCTTTTCCTCGCGAGAGAGGGCTGCCAGCTCCGCCTTCTTCGCCGCGTCGACCTCGCGCCCGCGTATGTGCTTCATCCGGCGCGCCTGTTGCCAGCCCGGCTTCAGGCGCCCCGCCCACTCCGGGTCGGTAGGCCGATCGCCGCGGATGTCGATCCCAGATGGCGTGCGTTGGAAGACATAGAGCGCCTTCGCCGTTCGGGCGAGCCGCGGGATCGCCTGCACGGCCGAGGCGCCGGTGCCGATGATCCCGACCACCTTGTCCTCGAGCTTCTCGAGTTCCTCGCCCGTATAGGCGTAGTCCCAGCGCGAGGTGTGGAACGAGTGACCAGCGAAGCCTTCCATGCCGGCGATCTTCGACAGCTTGGGCTTGGAGAGGGTGCCGTTGGCGCAGACCACGAACTTCGCGGTCATCCTGTCGCCGCGGTCCGTCTCGATCCGCCAGCGCCTGGCCCGCGTGTCCCAGGTCGTGCGGATCACGGTCGTGCGGAACACCGCCAGATCGTAGAGGCCGTACCGCTGCGCGATCGCCTGGCAGTGGGCGAAGATCTCCGGTCCCTTGGCGTAGAGGCGGGAGGGCACATAGCCCATCTCGTCCAGCAGAGGCAGGTAGTCGTAGGCCGGCACGTCGCACGCCGCGCCCGGATAGCGGTTCCAGTACCAGGTCCCGCCGACGTCAGCCCCGCGCTCGACGATGCGGATGCTCTCGACGCCACGCTCGCGCATCCGCGCGGCCGTCAGCAGGGCCGAGAAGCCGCCACCGATGAAGAGCACCTCCACTTCATCCTCGATCGGCGCTCGGTCTGGCGCCGGCTCGGCGTGAGGGTCAGTGGCATATTTGGCCAGGGCGCCGCTGAAGTCGGAGGTGTACTGCGCCGTTCCCTGGGGTCGGTAGGCGAGGCGAAGGTCGCGCTCGTCGGCGAACTTCGCCTTGATGGCGTCGTAATAGGCCTGGTCCGCTGACTCCAACGGCGTTCCTCCTGCCCATGTCGGCCAGCCCCCTTGGCAGGGACTTTTATTGGCTCAGCCTACACGTGCGGGGGGCGGGGGCAACTGGATGCTCACAGACCTCCCGGCGCCAGGAGCCGCCCTAGAGCCACCCGCCTCCATGAACGCCCTCATAGGCGGGCAGCAGGCCGGCGAGAATTCGCGTCCAGCCTTCGATGTTGCCCTTCGCATAGGCCTCGGGCACGCCGTCGTTGGTCAGAGTCAGAATGCAGCCAGCGCCGTCCGGCTCGATTTCCACCGTGACCGTCGTCATTCGAGGGTCGAACTGCGGAACGCCGAAGGTGAAGACGAGCCGCCGCGGTCGGTCGATCTCGAGATACTCTCCAAAGTGACGGACGTCGCCCATGTCCGGCCGCCGTTCGGTGAAAGTGAAGCGGCCGCCCACGCGCGGATCGACTTCCGCGACGATCATTTCGCCCGTCGCCGTCGCAAACAGGAATCGCCGCGCGACCGTCACATCCAGAAATGCGTCGAACACGCGTTCCGGCGTGGCGTCGTAGCGATGGGTCACCACCACCTGCGACAGGGTTTCGGCGCTCATGGCTTTTCCTCCTTCAGGATCTTGTCGAGTTCGGCGAGCCTCCAGGCCCACTGCGCCCGTTGTTCTTCCAGCCACCGGCTCGCGGCCTCCAGCGGCGCGAGATCCAGCGCCAGCAGGTGCTCGCGACCGCTCACGCGTCGCCGCACGAGGCCAGCGTGCTCGAGCACGCGGATATGCTTGGAGACTGCGTTGAGCGACATCTCGAATGGCGCGGCGACCTCAGTGACGCGCGCCTCGCCCGTGGCCAGCCGTCCGAGAATCGCCCGCCGCGTCGGATCGGCGAGCGCGGTCAGGGTGTGATCGAGGGGCGTATATTCAACCATATGGATGAATGTTGGCGCAGATCCAGGGACAAGGCAACCCCAGGATCAGGCCACACAAGACTATCAAGTCTTCGATCTCGAGGCGCCTCGACCATATTTCCGTGCATCGAGCGCGGCTGGGGTCAGTCGCCAGCAGGATGCAGAGGAACCCCGTCATGTCAGACCTTTCCGGCAAGACCGCCCTCGTCACCGGCGCATCCCGCGGCATCGGCCGCGCAACAGCCATAGCGCTCGCCAAGGCCGGGGCTCAGGTGATCGTCCACTATGGTCACGGCCTGGCCGAGGCGAAGGCGGTTGTCCGCGAGATCGAGGCTGCCGGCGGCCGGGCGCAGGCCGTGGGCGCAGACCTTTCCGCTCCCCAAGGCCCGCACCGACTGGCCGCGGAGGTTCGTCGAATCGTCGGCGAACGCCTCGACATCCTGGTGGCCAATGCGGGCGTGAGCCGCGCCGCGCCAATCGAGGGGTATACGGTCGACGAATTCGATCGCTTGTTCGCGGTCAATGTCCGCGCGCCCTTCTTCCTGGTGCAGCAGCTCCTGCCGATCCTGAACGCGGGCTCCAGCGTCGTCCTGCTTTCATCCCTGGTCGCGAATTCAAGCGTAGGGACGCTGTCGGCCTACGCCGCCACCAAGGGCGCGGTCGACACCCTGGTCCGCCACTTCGCCCAGGCGCTGGGCGAGCGCGGCGTTCGCGTCAATGCGGTGGCCCCTGGCGTGGTGGAGACCGACATGTCCACCCTCACGCGTACGAAGCAGGGCCGCGACTACGCCCAAGGGCTCCAGGCCCTCAAGGGAATCGCCCAGCCTGACGACATCGCCGGCGCGATTGTCTTTCTCGCCTCCGAACCCGCGCGCTGGATCACCGGTGATATCCTACGGGTCGACGGCGGTTCGAAACTCTTATGTGGAGTTGCTTACGGCGCGCTTTCCTCTCGCGCGATGGCGGCCATGAGCTCCGCGAACACTCACCATTCGCCTCTTGAAGGGCTACCGGCCCCGGCCTAGCGTGCGGTAACGCACTTGGGGACGGCGAACATGCGCGCGGGACACCTTGGGACAATCGCGGCTCTGATTTTCGGAGCGGCGGCGGCGCCGGCTGCGGCGGGTTCGGCGCCCGCCCCGACGGACGTACCGCATTGCGACCGCCCAATCGGAACAGCTTCGATCTCTCCGCCGCAAAGGGAGTGGTGGACGCAGTACGGGTTGAGCAGTCCCGAACAGCTGATCAAGCTGATGGCCTCGAGGTCGAACTGCCTGCGGATCGTCGACCGCGGTGCGGGCCTTCAAATGAGGAACGTCGAGCGCGGTCTCGGCAGTTCGGGTGAGCTGCAGCGCGAGTCCAATGTCGGGGCCGGCCAGATCAAGGCCGCAGACTTTGCAATCGTGCCAGATGTTGCCGACGCTAACGCCAACCAAAGTGGTTCGGGCGCTGGGCTCGGGGGTCTGCTTGGGGGCCGCGCCGGATACTTCGGCGCCCTCGCCGGCGGGATCCACACGCAGCAGGCGACCGCGCGCGCCCTCCTGACCCTGGTCAACGTCCGCACGACCGAACAGGAATATGTCGCCGAAGGCACGGCTTCCCACACCAATATCGGCTTCACCGGCGGCGGGTTCGGCGGCGGTTTGGCCGGGATCGGCGGGGGCTACTCGAACACCTCGATCGGCCAGGTGATCGCCCAGGCCTATCTCGTCGCATTCACCGACCTCGTCGCCCACATGCAGGGCATGCAGCCTGGCGAAGCCGCGGCCGCCGCCCCTGTGAAGGCCTATCTGGTCCAGTCGCCGATCCAGATGCACACGACGCCCGCGGTGAATTCGACGGTCGTGCGCAGCTTCCACAGCGGCGAGACCGTCTATCCCACGGGCCAGAAGAACGGCGTGTGGTGGGAAGTCGACGACGAGACCGGCAACCGGGGATGGATCACCTCTCCGCAGATCGTCCCGAAGTAAGCGGGGTTCGGCGACTCTGGCGCCGCGCGTCCGGCCGGCTCGTTCTCTTCTTTCCTGCGTTTAAGGGGCCGGCGGGAACGCCGGCGCACCGGCTGCATCGTTCGATCGCTCCAATCCGGAGACCACGACGACCATGACCAGTTCAACCGAGATGGATCGCAGAGACGCCGACATGCGCTCGCGACGGGTCGTGTCGCCCGAGGCCTGGGAGACCGCGCGCCAGCAGTTGCTGGTGAAGGAAAAGGCCCTGACCCGCGCGCGCGACGCCATGGCGGCGGAACGTCGGCGGATGCCGTGGATGGCCGTCGAGAAGGCCTACGCGTTCGAGGGCCCCAATGGGCGCGCGAGCCTGCTCGACCTGTTCGAGGACCGCCGCCAACTGATCGTCTGTCGCGCCTTCTTCGAGCCCGGCGTGCATGGCTGGCCGGAACATGCCTGCATGGGCTGTTCCCTGGGCGCCGACCAACTCTCCCACCTATCCCACTTGAACGCCCGTGACACGACCCTGGTCTATGTCTCGCGCGCGCCTCAGGCAGAGATCGCGCGCCTGAAGGCGCGGATGGGCTGGGACATGCCCTGGTACACCATCACCGACAGCTTCGACGCCGACTTCGGCGTGGACGAATGGCACGGCCACAACGTGTTCATCCGCGACGGCGACCGCATCTTTCGCACCTATTTCATCAACAGCCGCGGCGACGAGCCGATGGGCTCACTCTGGTTCTATCTCGACCTCACGGCGCTCGGCCGTCAGGAGACCTGGGAGGACTCACCCGAGGGTTACCCCCAAAGCGCGCCCTACCAGTGGTGGAACTGGCACGACATGTACGGCGCCTAGGCCTCTTCGGACTCTACGGCCCGATCCGCTGGCCGGGCCGACGCAGGATGACAGCCCTCGGCCAGTGGTGGTCGTGACCGCTCGGCTCGACCGTGATCAGCCAGCGTTCCTCCCAGGCGCGGCGGATCAAAGACTCGAGGTCGGGTTCATGGGCGTGGAAGGCGAGTTCCTCGCCGGACTCGGTGCGCAACCTGAATCCTTTGAAGTCGCCGAACCGGTCGTAGAGGATCGCCGAGACCTTTCCAGTGCGGCCTTCCTCGCGGCCGTGGCCGGGCCTGTGACCCGGATGCGGACCTCTTCCCTTGCCGGGGTAGCCGTTGAGCGAAGGGGGCACCTGGCCACTGAAACACGTAAGGGCCAACTGACTATTGTCAGACGATAGTTTCCATATGTTGAAGTGTTGTCGGACTATTGCTTAAGTTGGGTGCAAATTGTACCGAACGATTACGTCCGGAATCCTTCGCTTCGTACAGCGCCTGATCGGCTAAGGCCAGAACCTCCTCCCAATGCGCGATTCCGCTGGTCCGTTGAGCCAGACCAATGGAAACTGTGATGTGCCGATGGGTCGGCTCGGCCAGATTGAGCGTGGCAATATCGGAGCGCAGGCGCTCCGCCAGCGCCAGCGCCTGAGCCTCCGAAGTGTTTGGCAGGATGGCTGCGAACTCCTCGCCACCGTAGCGGCAAACCAGGTCGTCGGCCCTGAGTTTGCGGATGAGGAGGTCGGCGACCTCTCGCAGCACCTCGTCGCCGGTAGCGTGCCCGAGGTGGTCGTTAATCCGCTTGAAGTGGTCGATGTCGAGCATGAGAACGGCCAACGGCTGCTTGTGACGAATGCTGCGAGCCCACAGTAGGTCGCAGCTTTCCTTGAATGCGCGTCGGTTGAGAAGTCCGGTCAGGGGATCGCGTTGAGCGATTGTCTCCAGTTTGGCCTGGAACCATTGGCTCGCGAGCAGAGTGCAGCCCGCCGTGAGCGTCAAACTGTCGACTATGCCGGAGATCACGAACACTGAAAGAGCGAGATCTGTATCGCCCATTTTCTGAATGTCACTGACGCTGCGCAACACGACACCGACCAAGCTCAGGGTCGTGCCCGCGGCAATCATCAGACGAGTTGCGCGAGTTGGGCCACGGTTATCGGAAAGCAACGCCCCAAGCGCAGCCGCTAAAAAACAGCCAGAAACCACGTTGAAGGTTAGGACGCGCGCCAGAAATGAGGGTTGTACATAATTAAACCAGGCGATGCTGCAGATGCCGGCGGCATAGATCGCCAGGCCGACCTTCGAAGGTGGACGGCGTTCGCAGGCGACGAACAAACCTTCGGTGATTTTCAGAATTCCGCCAAGCAACAGGGCGTTGGCCAGGACAATCGACAATAGGTCTGGCGCAATGCCTCGCAATGCGACCAACAGCATGCTGAGGGGAAATCCGGCCGCTCCCAGCGCCCAGTCGCGGGTTGGAGGATAGTGGCGGTGTGTGCGCCACAAGAGCAAGGCGATGGTGCTCTGGGTCAGTGCAACTACAATTTGAACCAATAACAAAGTATGCAGATCGATGTGCATGTTGAACGACATGTATGCGCCGCTAAATCTCGGATTGCCTAAATTGACCACGGGCGTTTCCGATCTGACGCCTCCCTTGGACTGGGCGCGCGTGGCGCGGTCAAGTGAAGGTCGGGCGGCGGCGCCGCGGCATAGCGTTGCGCCCCTCGCGGCCTCGCATGTGAGGTGGCGGCAGGTTTGACTCGATTGGAAGCAGGCGCTCCTTCCGAAAGGGGCCTCGTCCCATCGCAGACGCGCCTGTGCTAACCCTCAGGTCCGATGTCCGACCTCTTCTCAGCCGCCGGCCTGACGCCCGAACAACCACGCCCCCTGGCCGACCGGTTGCGCCCGCAGTCCCTCCCTGACGTGGTGGGCCAGGATCATCTGTTGGGGCCGGAGGGGCCGATCCGGCGGATGGCGGCGGCGCATCGACTGTCCTCGATGGTCCTGTGGGGGCCGCCGGGGACGGGGAAGACCACGATCGCCAGGCTGCTGGCGCGCGAGGCGGCATACGAGTTCGAGCAGTTGTCGGCGGTCTTCAGCGGCGTGGCCGACCTGCGCAAGGCGTTCGAGACGGCGCGCGGGCGCCGTGCGGCGGGGCGGGCGACCTTGCTCTTCGTCGACGAGATCCACCGCTTCAATCGCGCCCAGCAGGACGGCTTCCTGCCCTATGTGGAGAGTGGCGACGTCACCCTCGTGGGCGCGACGACAGAGAACCCCTCGTTCGAACTTAACGGGGCTCTGCTCTCGCGCTGCCAGGTGTTCGTGCTGCGCCGCCTCGATGCGAAGGCTCTCGAGACCCTGCTGGAACGAGCCGAGGCGTTCGAGGGACGGCCCCTGCCTGTCACTCCCGCCGCGCGCGAGGCGATGATCGCCATGTCCGACGGCGACGGCCGTTATCTGCTCACCCTGGCCGAGAGCCTGTACACCCTGGGCGCGGGAGCCGGAGGGGGGCCACTCGACGTGGCGACCATGAGCCAGGTGCTTCAGAAGCGCAGCCCGGCCTACGACAAGGATCGGGAGGAGCACTACAACCTCATTTCGGCGCTGCATAAGTCCGTACGCGGATCCGATCCCGACGCCGCCCTCTACTGGCTCGCGCGGATGCTGGCGGGGGGGGAGGATCCTCTGTTCATCGCGAGGCGCCTTGTGCGCATGGCCAGCGAGGACATCGGCCAGGCCGATCCCCAGGCCCTCGTGATCGCCATCGCCGCAAAGGATTCCTACGACTTCCTGGGCAGTCCCGAGGGCGAGCTCGCCCTGGCCCAGGCCTGCGTCCACCTCGCCACCGCGCCCAAATCTGTGGCCGTGAACAAGGGGTTCGGCGCAGCGACACGAATGGCGGCCGCCACAGGTTCCCTCATGCCGCCATCGCACATCCTCAACGCCCCGACGCGGATGATGAAGACCCTCGGCTACGGCAAGGGCTACCAATATGATCCGGAGACGGAAGAGGGTTTCTCGGGGCAGGACTACTGGCCCGAGGGCGTCGAGCACCAGGTGTTCTACGCGCCGCGGGGCGACGGCTACGAAGCCGAGGTGAAGGCCCGCCTCGCCCAGTGGTCGGCTCTGCGGCGCCAGAAGGCGGGGGAGCGATAGGCGTGCCCCGGACCAAGCCTAATTCCCTCACGCGCGAAGAGATCGATTTCGTCACTGGCCTGGTGATCCACCAGGACGATGAGCTGCTGGCGCTCGCCAAGCCGGCGGGGATCTCGAGCCAGGGCGGACGGATCGACGTGAACACCCTGGACGAGCTGCTCGGCGCCTTCGCCAAGCCCAGCGGCGTGCGCCCACGCCTGGTGCACCGCCTCGATCGTGACACCTCGGGCGTGCTGCTCGCCGCGCGCAGCCAGCCGGCCGCCGCCTACATGGGCAAGATGATGATGGGCCGGCGGATCCGGAAAACCTATCTCGCCGTCGTCGCCCCCGGCGCGCCCGCGCCCCGCGAGGGCCTCATCGAGGCGGCCCTGCTGCGCGAGGACATCGGCCGGGAGTCCCGCGTGAAGGTCGCCGACCCGGCCCATCCGGAAGCCAAGGCCGCCGCCACCCGCTACCGCACTCTTGCTGCAAACGACGCCGCCGCCCTGGTGGAGTTGAGGCCTCAGACGGGTCGGATGCACCAGCTGCGCGTCCACCTGGCTCACATCGGCCGGCCAATTGCCGGCGACGCTCGATATGGAGGGGCGCTCGTCCTTGCGGGGGTTCCGGTCCCTCGTCTGATGCTTCACGCCGCCTCTCTCGCCTTTCCGCATCCCAACGGAGGCAAGGAGACCCGCATCGACGCCGGCTTGCCGCCCGACATGCTCGACCTCCTGGGCCGGCTCGGCCTGAGCGCGCCGGAGGCGGGCTGATGGCGGAGGTGAAGCTCCTGCACGTCGCCGCGGCGGAGGACGGCATGCGGCTGGACCGCTGGCTTCGCCGCCGGTGGCCGAACCTCAGCCAGGTGCAGATCCACAAGCTGGCCCGCAGCGGTCAGTTGCGCGTCGACGGCGGCCGGGTGAAGGCCGACACCCGCCTCGCCGCCGGCGCCACGGTACGCGTGCCCCCGCTGGCCGACGCCCCGCCGCCCGCGCCCCGCGAGGGAATCAGCGAGCGGGACGCCGCCTTTGCCCGCAGTCTGGTGATCTACGAGGACGACGAGGTCATCGCCCTCAACAAACCCGCCGGCCTGGCCGTGCAGGGCGGCACCAAGACGACAAAGCACATCGACCGGCTTCTCGGAGCCTGGGGGGAGGGGGCCTCGCGCCCTCGCCTGACTCACCGGCTTGACCGCGACACGTCGGGCGTATTGCTGCTGGCCAGAAACCCCGACGCCGCCGCCTTCCTCGCCGGCGGCTTCGCGCGGAGACGGGCGGAAAAGACCTATTGGGCGATCGTCGAGGGCAACCCCAAGCCGGCCCAGGGGACGATCGAGCTGCCCCTGGCCAAGGTCGGCGTCGACGACCGCGAACGCATGATTCCTTCGACGGCCAAGGACCCCAACGCCAAGCCGGCGATGACGGATTTCGCGACGATCTCACGGGCGGGCCCTCGCGCTGCCTGGCTCGCTCTTCGACCGCACACCGGACGCACCCACCAGCTGCGCGCCCATTTGCTGGCCATCGGCCACCCGATCCTCGGCGATCCCAAGTACAGCACGCCGGAGTCCATCGCCGCTTCCGGCGAGCTGAAGCTGCAGCTCCACGCCCGCCGCCTTGTGACCCCCCACCCCACAGGCGGGCTGATCGACATCGAGGCGCCGATCAGCCCCGAGCTGAAGGCCGGTTTCTCGCGCTTCGGCTTCGAACTCCCCGAGGCCAACCAAGACCCCTTCGCCGGCAGGTCGCGTCGCTGAGGGAACCTGTGGACCGCCGGCGTCTCGCCGGCTCTTCTTCTTCCTCACATCAAGACGAACGAGAGCCGGCGAGACGCCGGCGCACCGGGCGCTACGACGCGGCAAGGCATGGAACTACTTGCTCCATGTCCAATCCGAGGCGCTGGCGCGGCAGCCACCGCCGGGAGCGCCGGTCCAGGCGCGACCGCGGACCGCGCGGCCGGCTCGGACGGCGGTGGCCTGGCCATCCTCGAAGGCTACCTGACCGTTGACGACCACCTCGCTCACCCCCGTCGCCAGCTGGTGCGGTTTCTCGTAGGTGGCGTGGTCCTGGATCGTCGTCGGGTCGAACACGACGACGTCGGCGAAGTCGCCCGCCTTCAGCCGGCCGCGGTCCTTCAACGAGAGATTGTCCGCGGGGAAGGCGCTCAGCCGCCGCACCGCTTCCTGGACCGTGAGGGCATGATCCTCGCGCACATACTTGGCGAAGACGCGCGCGAAGTTGCCATAGGCCCTGGGGTGCGAGTTTGACTTGAGGAACACCCCCTCCGGCGCAGGCGCCGCCTCGTCCGAACCGAAGCCCACCCACGGCAGGGCGGTCTGGCGGCGGACATTGTCCTCGGACATCAGGAAGTAGGCCACGCCCACGCGCGAGCCATCCTCTATAACGAGATCGATCGCCGTATCCTCAGGGCTTTCGCCGCGCACCCGTGCGACCTCCGCAAGAGTCTCGCCCGTCAGCGGCTTGAGCTTGTCGTTCTTGAACGCCAACAACAGGGTCCTGTCAGGACCGGCCGCCCAATAGATGTTCTCCCAGTCCTTCGGTCGACTGCGCATGGCCGCCAGCACGCGCGGACGCACTGCCGGGTCCTTCATGCGGGCGATCCAGGCCTCCAGCCCGCCGTCGAGCACCCACGGCGGCATGGCCGCGTCCAGGCCGGTGGCGCCTGCGGTGTAGGTGTACATGTCCGCGGTGATCCGCACGCCCGATGCGCGCGCTGCGTCCACCTTGGCGATGAGCTGATCAAGCTTGTTCCAGTTGTCTTTGCCACTCTGCTTGAGGTGGTAGATCTCCGCCGGCGCGCCGGAAGCCCGGGCGATCTCGATGGTCTCGTCCACCGCTTCCAGCAGCCGGTCGCCTTCGCTGCGCATATGGGCGATGTACATGCCGCCGCAGCGAGCGGACTCCTGCGCCAGGGCGATCAGCTCGGGGGTCCTGGCGTATTCGTTTGGGGCGTAGATGAGAGCGGTGGTGACCCCAAGCGCTCCGTCCTCCATCGCCTGGCGAACGAGGCCCCGCATCTCTTCGAGCTGCGCCGGGGTGGGCTGCACATCGCCTTCGTCCAGTACGTCGCTTCGCACCGTGCCGGCGCCCACGAAGCTGGCGAGGTTCACGCTCATTCCCCGCCGCTCCATCTCCCTGAAATACTGGTCGAGCGTGGTCCAATCGACCGGATAGCGGATATCCCCCTCGCGCTGCTGTTCGAGCGCGGCCATCTTCGGGCTCAGGGGCGCCATGCTGTCCTCGCCCATCACTTCGAGCGTGACGCCTTGCGCCAGATCGCTCAGGGCCCGCCCATCGGCCATCAGGCTTTCTTCGGGATGGGCGAGCATGTTGATGAAGCCTGGGGCCACGGCCAGCCCCTTGGCGTCCACCACTCTGACCGCGTCGCGCTTGGGCGCGTGCGGCCCGACATAGACGATCCGGTCCCCCTTGATCGCGACTTCGCCGGCATAGGGCGCACCGCCGGAGCCATCAAAGATCGTCCCGTGCGTGATCAAGACGTCGTAGGCGGGCGCCTTGGCTCCGATCAGCGCCGCCCCAGCCAACAGAACCATCAGCCTGCGCATCATCCGTCCCCCCTTGCGAGCTGTGAGCCTACGCCGCCGTATCCGGATCGCGCCATCCCCGCCGCGGGCGTTGTGCGATTGGCGCCTGCCCCCGAACTGGCCCAGGATCGGCGCCGACGGGGGAGGGAACACGCACATGGCGATGGATCGAAGAGAGATCGTCCGGGGCGCGGCTGCGCTGGCGGGAGCGGTGGCTTGGCCGGCGGCTGCCGCTGAGCCCGTGCAAAAGGCGCCTCGGTCCCTGCGCATCCTCATCCTCGGGGGGACCGGTTTCATCGGTCCGCACGAGGTGGATTACGCCCTGGCCCGTGGCCACAAGCTCACCTTGTTCAACCGCGGCCGCTCGCCCCACGCCTGGCCGGGTGCGGTGGAGGAGTTGGTTGGCGACCGCAACACCGGCGACCTGAAGTCGCTCGAGGGTCAGACCTGGGATGTTTGCATCGACAATCCCACCACCTTGCCGTTCTGGGTTCGTGATGCTGCCCGCGTGCTGACGGGCAAGGTGGGGCAGTACATCTTCATCTCCACGATCTCGGCCTATGCAGCCAACGATCGTCCAGGAGCCGACGAGACGGCGGATCTGGCGCCCTATACCGGCAAGGACCCCATGGCGGAGACCCAGAAGAGCCTGGTCGACAGCCATATGGAACTCTACGGACCTCTCAAGGCGGTGAGCGAGCGGGAGGCCCAGCGCCAGTTCCCCGGGATCGCCACCATCGTGCGGCCAGGTCTGATCTCCGGACCGGGCGACGAGACCGACCGCTTCACCTACTGGCCCGTGCGCCTGGCCCGCGGCGGCGAGGTCCTGGCGCCCGGCGATGGCAAGGACCCGGTCCAGCTGATCGATGCGCGGGACCTGGCGCAGTGGGTGATCCGCCTGGCGGAGGCGCGCACCTTCGGCACCTTCAACGCCACCGGACCGGCGCGGCCCCTGACGATGGCGGCCTTCCTGGCGGAAGTGCAGCGCGGCGTGGGCGCCAGGGACCAGTTCGTCTGGGCGTCCGCCGATTTCCTCGCCTCGCAAAAAGTGAACCCCTGGTCGGACATGCCGGTATGGGTCCCGGGCGCGGGCGAGACCGCCGGGTTCGCCCGTCGGGACATCCGTCGCGCGCTGGCCGCCGGCCTGACCTTCCGTCCACTGACAGTCACCTCCGCCGACACCCTGGCCTGGTTCAGGACGCTTCCGCCCGAGCGGCAGGCGCACATGAAGGCTGGCCTCACGCCTGAGCGCGAAGCCGAAGTCCTGGCAGCATGGAAGGCCCGGTCAACTCGATAGGATTGTGGAAATCGTTCGGCCCAGAACGTAGCCGCCTTTCGCGCGCGAGCGGCGCGCCGCGTCCTGGGCCTCCGCATCTGGCGCCTTCCCGGCGCATAGCTTTACGAAACGTCCAGAGGTGTCTTCTAGTTCCATCGGCGCAGCCCGATCGAACAGAGAGAGCTGGCAAGGATTGCGTGCGCGCCGGAGCTTCCCGCCACGGCGTCGCTTCGGCTAGAGACCCTTCGCCATTCGCAAAGGAGACACACCATGGATTTGCAGCTGAAGGGGCGGAACGCCGTGGTGCTGGGCGGCACGCGCGGGATCGGCCGGGCCATCGCCGAGACCCTCGCCGCCGAGGGCGCAAACGTCGCGGTTTGCGCGCGCAACGCCGAGCAGGTGAACGAGGCGGTGGAGGCCCTCGGCCGCAAGGGTGTGAAGGCGACCGGCGGCGCTGTCGATGTGATGGACGGCGGGGCGTTGAAGGCGTGGGTGGCGAAGGCGGCGCAGGAGCTCGGGGGTGTCGACATCCTCGTGTCCAACGCCGGGGCGATGGCTATCGGGGCCGATCCAGCGTCCTGGGAGCAGAACTTCCGCCTGGACGTGTTGGGCGCGGTCAACGCCGTCGAGGCTGCCATGCCGTTCCTGACCAAGGCCGCCGAGGCCACGGGCGACGCGTCCTTCGTGATCATCTCCTCCGTCTCGGCGGCGGAGGCGGACAACGCCAGCTCCTACGGCCCGATCAAGGCGGCCCTGATCCACTATGCGAAGGGTCTCGCCCGTCAGCACGCTCCCCAGCACGTGCGCGCCAATGTGGTCTCCCCGGGCGCGATCTACTTCAAGGGCGGTGTGTGGAACACGATCGAGACCAACATGCCGGCGATGTTCAAGGGGATGCTCGAGCGCATCCCGATGGCGCGCATGGGCACGCCGCAGGACATCGCCAACGCTGCGGTGTTCCTCGCCAGTCCGGCGAGCTCCTACACCACTGGGGTGAATCTGGTGGTCGACGGCGCCACCAGCCGGCGCGTCAATTTCTAGTCGGAGCGCCGTCATCTGCGCGGTCCTTCGGTCAACATGACCGCAATGTTCGACGACCAGGCACGCCACGTCGCCGACATGACCGAGTAGACCGAGGACCGCGGCGCGATCGCTGTGCAGCCGAATCAGGAACGGCCGCTCGAGGGACAATGCATGTCCCAGAGCGGTCGCGATTGTTGCTTGGTCAGTGACATAAAATCGAGGAGACTTGGACTGCGCGGGTTGCCGTCGAACGCTTCGACGGACGACTGAGAGCAAGCGGCGACCCTTTGGGTCGTTCCGAGACGACGCAAGGGAGAGGGACTCTGACGAGCGAGCCGGTTCTGGTCATCGGCGCGGGCATAGCCGGACTGTGCACAGCGCTGGCGCTCGGCCCGACGGGTCGGGCGGTCACTCTGCTCGAGCGTGATCTCGCGCCGCCTTCGGGCGACGCCGACGAGGCTTTCCGTAGCTGGACGCGACGCGGCGTCGGCCATCTGCGGCAGAGCCACGCCTTTCTGGCGAGGCTCGGCAAGCTGATAAAGGCGGATCATCCGGCGTTGCGCGAGGCTCTGCTCGAGATGGGTGTGCGCGAGCTTGGCTTCGAGAGCATGCTCTGGCCGACGCAGAAGGCGACCTACGTCCCCAAGCCGGTGGATGCTGAGTTCGCCATCCTGACGAGCCGGCGCACGACCCTCGAGCTGGTCATGCGGCGGTATGTGGAGACCCTACCGAACGTGACCATCCGTTCGGGGGCCATGGTCAGGCGGCTCCTGACCGAGCGGGACCCGTCCGGCGTCCCAAAGGTCGTGGGCGTGCTCGTCGAGGAGGGTGACGGCGAATCTCGCGAGCTGAGGGCGCCGATCGTGATCGATGCGGGCGGCAAGAACAATTCGGCCATCGAGCAGCTCGTAGAGGAGGGCGCGCCGATCGCAGATGAATCCGAGACTGCCGGCATCCTCTACTTCACGCGCCACTATAGGTTGAAGCCCGGCAAGACGGAGCCTCAACGCGAGGGCAATCCGCCATTTGGCGGCGATCTCGGCTACCTCAAGTTCGGCGTCTTCCCTGGCGACAACAACTGCTTCTCCATCACCATGTGCGCGCCGGAGATCGAGTACGAGATCCGCAAGGCGATCGTGCGTCCCGAGATGTGGGACAAGATGATCGATAATCTGCCTGGCCTGAAGGTCTGGTGCGACGCCGAGCAGGCCGAGCCGACCAGCCGGGTTTTCGGGATGGGCGATCTCCACAGCCGGTGGCGCGACCTCGTCACGGATAAGAAGCCGGCGGCGCTTGGTTTCTTCGCCGTCGGAGACTGCGTCGTGCGGACGAATCCGCTCTACGGGCGCGGCTGCTCACTGGCGGCGGTGCAGGCCTACATGCTCCGCGACGCCCTGGCGGAGACCGCTGACCCCGCGGGCCGACTGCTTGCCTACCACCGACGTGTCCTAGGTGAGCTGCGGCCGTACTACCTCGCCATGCGCGCGCAAGACCGCAACGCCATCAAACGCGCGGAGCAGGCGCTGACCCCCGGATACAGGCCGACCTTGCGCGAGAAGGTGCTGCGAAGCTTTGCCGAGGACGGGATCACCCCTGCGATCCGCTCTGACGTCGATCTGCTGCGCGAGAGCATGCGGGGATTCCATATGCTCGAGCATCCCAATGCGTGGTTCCGCAAGCCGAAAAACTTCGCGAAGATCATCAGGTACTGGGCGCGCGGCAAGAAGCGGAATGCGGCCGCCTATGCGCCGAAGGCGGGGCCCAGGCGCGAAACGATGATGAACGCGCTGGGCCTCTCGCCGGAGGCGGACATCGTCATCCTGGCCCAGCGTCGCGCGAGCGAACGACAGGGCGAGGGCAAGATCGCCGCCTAGCGGCTGCAACGATCGCGGAGACTCCGATGCCCGAGTTCAAGCTCATCGACGCCGGCCAGGTGCGCCTGCGGGTCGCCGTGGAGGGAGACGGTCCGCTGGTTCTGATGGTGCACGGGTTTCCGGAGAGCTGGTACTCGTGGCGCCATCAGATGGGACCGATTGCCGAGGCCGGCTTTACCGCCGCCGCGATCGACGTGAGGGGTTACGGCGGCTCGCAGAAGTTCGGCGAGGTCGCCGCCTATTCGATGGAGAACATCGTCGCCGACGTGCGGGGCGCGGCCGACGCCCTGTCGCCTGGGCGTCCGGTTGTGCTGGTCGGTCACGACTGGGGCGCGCCGATTGTCTACAACTCCGCGTTGATCCATCCGGACCGTTTCGCCGCCATCGCCACCCTCTCGGTGGTCTACACCGGCGTGCCGACCCGCTCGTACGACGAGATCATCAAAGAACGGTTCGATGACAAGAACATGTTCTTCTACCAGTCCTACTTTCGGGAGCCGGGACGAGCCGAAGCGGTCTTCGACCCGAACCCACGCGATTTTCTGAGGAAGTTCTTCTATATCGCCTCTGGTGACGTAGACCTCGCGAAGATCCAGAGCGCCTTCGCCAAGGATGCGAGCGCCGCGCTCCTGGACGGAATGCCCGATCCGGATCCGTTCCCGGCGTGGCTCACCGCTGCGGACATCGACTACTACGTGCGCGAATTCGAGGGCTCCGGTTTCTTCGGCCCACTCAGTCGCTATCGAAACCACACGCGCGACTTCCAATACCTGCAGCAGTTCAAGGGGCGTACGCTCGCCCAGCCAGCCTTCTTCATGGCGGGCAACCGGGACGGCGCCTTCAATGGCTTCGGCGCCCTCGAGGACCCGGTCGGACTGATGAGAGGGTTCGTGCCGAACCTGGAGGCCTCGCACGTGCTGGAAGGCTGCGGTCACTGGACCCAGCAGGAGCGCCCCCTCGAGGTCAATGAACGCCTCGTCCCGTGGCTCGGGACGCTGAGAGGGCGGATCGTCTAGGCGCGTGGAGTGTCCGGGGTCCAACACTCAAGGAACCGTCGCTTTTTGATCCCATTAGTACAGACGAAAGGCGCCGACGCCGGCGTACGGGCGGCGGTCGGTATCGGAGGAGGAGATGCTCGGAACAATCCTCATCGTCATACTTATCCTCGCCCTCCTTGGCGCCCTGCCGAGTTGGGGCTGGAGCCGTGGTTGGGGCTATTATCCGAGCGGCGGTCTTGGACTGATCCTGATCATCGTGATCGTCCTGGTGCTGATCGGGAGGATGTGAACGAACGCGGGCGCCTGGGCGTCAGGCCACCAAACCTCGCAGAGGCGCAACTCCGGCGCTGTCAGGGAAGACCACACCGTCCAGCGCGGCGCGCGAGAGGCTGAGGTGGTCGGCCAGGACACCCTTGAACAGGGCGCGCATGTCCACCGTGGGAGCGGTGTCGCGGTTCTCAAACAGCTTGGCCTGCTGCAGCGACGGCCAGTCGCCGACGATGCCGCCCCGACGGATCGCGCCGCCCATGAGCAGCGCCGTGGAGGCGGTGCCGTGGTCGGTGCCGTTGGTGCCGTTGACGCGAGCTGTGCGACCGAACTCGGTGACGCTCACCACGATGGTGTCGTTCCATTCCGGCCCCAGGCCATCAGCCAGGCCGCCGATGAAGGCGTCGAGATAGGCTAGCCGCGTTGCGAGCTGGCCCTGGGACGCCCCCTGGTTGGCGTGGCTGTCGAAGTTGTCGATCGAGACTGCAGCGACCTGCTTGCCGTTGGCCTCGGTCATGAAGGCGGCGAGGGTGGCGCCCAGCCTTCGCGACTGGGGCAAGCCCTGGCGCAGAACCGGAGCGACAGTCGGGCCACCGGCCATGGTCTGGTCCTCGGTCGCCGGAGCAGCGGCGGTGACGGCCTGCGCCTGCGCGGTCTTCGCCATGGCTTCGGTGGAAAGCCCTGTCGCCAGGGCCGCGCTAAGCTGCGGATCGTGGGCGTAGAGATCCTGCAGGATGCTTGGCAGGCGGCGGTCTGGCTCGGCCCCGCCGCCCGGCGACCAGGAGGCGGTCTCCACCGCGCCGCGCAGGATCAGCGGCGCGGTCGGGCCTACGGAGATCCCCGCGCCCTTGCCGGCGGGGCCCATGGCCTGGAGGGCCCTGTTCAGCCAGCCGGAGGCGGAGCCGTAGACCTTGTTGACGCCGCTCTCGAGCACGTCCTGCGCCTCGAAATGGGAGCGCTCGCGGTCCGGCGTGGCGACGGCCGGGACGATCCGGGCCTGGCCCTTCTGCGCCAGGGCGTAGGTCTGGACCATCGACGGGTGCAGGCCAAAGGTCTCGTCCAGCTTCAGGGCGCCGCCGCCCTGGCCGAAACCGGGGATGGCGATCGGACCGCGCAAGGCGGCGTAGGCGGGATCGCCCACCGGCGGCGAGAGCGAAAGGCCATCCAGACCGCCGCGGCAGACGATAACGACGAGTTTTCTCCGGGCCAGGGTCCGGTCGACCGCGGCGAAGGCATGCGAACCGGCGAACTCTAGGGTGACGCCGACGCCCAGGGCGCCGCCCACCAGGGCGCGGCGGGTGAAGGAGGGGGTCATCGGCGCTGGAACTCCGGACTCATGAGGAGGATGGAGAGACCCTCGGCGCGCGTTTCGGCGCGCCCAATCGCCTTCGCAGCGAGCGGACCAAGCCGAGCCCCCAGTGCGGCGTCGGCGAGTTGGCCGGGATCGCGATCGGCGACGGCCTGGGCCGAGAAGGTCTCGCTCCAGGCCATCCGCTTGACGAGGCCGTCAGGGTCCAGCCAGGCCGCGCTCTCGTCCGGCCAGCCCTTGGGGGAGGGGGCGGAGAGGGGCTTCTGGCCCATGGCGGTCATGGCGCGTACGGCGTCCTGGATCTCTCCGGGGCCCGTCCCCGCCCCGCGCCAGGAGGAGACCAGGAACTCGTAGGGGCTCTTGAACTTGGTCGCCTGAGGCGTCCAGGTCTCCGGCGAGCGGATCAGGGTCTGCGCCACCACGGCGAGGTCGCCGTGCGAGTCCAGGTAGGCGGCCTTCAGCCGCGCCACGAGGGCGGGCGGCGGATCGTCGGCGACGAAGTGGCGGGCGATCTTCGTGGCGAGGTGGTTGGCGGTGAAGGAACTGGCGGCCAGGTCGCGGATGACCCAGCGGGCCTGGTCGTAGCCAGCTTCCGGATAGCGCTTGCCCATGATGTCGCGCGCGCCCGGCTCGTGGGCGTTCTCGCGGAAGTAGAATTTGCCTGAACGATCGCCCTCATTGAGGCCGCCGATGCTCCAGCCGGTCATGGCGCGGGCGAACTCGGTGACGTCGGCCTGGCTGTAGTTCGACTGTACGCCCACGGTGTGCAGTTCCATGATTTCGCGGGCGAGGTTCTCGTTGAGGCCCGCGGGCTTGCCGTTGTTCTCGAGGTAGCGGGCCGCCTTGCTGTCCGGGCCGAACGAGCGCGCCTGGTCTAGATAGAGCAGCATGGCCGGATGGCTGGACGAGGCGACCAGCAGGTCTTCGAAGCGGCCAAAAACGTGCGGGCGGATCGCCTCCTGTTCGAACGGCCCGATCAGGGTCGCCGTGACGACCTTGGTCGCCGAGACGGTAAAGTGGTTGGCCCAGAACAGCGCCCATCGCTCGCGGAACGAAGCGTCCGTGCCGGCGGCGAGGTTGAGCCGGCCGGCGAAGTCGGGACCGGCGTCCCTGCGGATCAGCTGGATCGCCATCTTCACCGGATCGGGGGCTGGCTCGCCGGCGGCGCGGGCAGTTCTTCGCGTCGTCTGGAACTCGCGGTACTGGGCCAGGCGGTCCGCAGAGGAAGCCATCTGCGGATCGATGGTGTCGGCGCCCTGGGGCCGGATCTGGTCGGTCAGCCACCCCTGCGGGTCGCTTCGCGCCGCAACGATCTCGCCGGCCCTGGCGCCAAGGCCGAGCCTCGTGGTGGCGATGGCGGCCATCAGGTCCTTGTCGTAGGCCAAGTTCTCACCTTTTAAGGGCCTGGAACGCATGCGAGGCCTCGCCTGCGTTTTCCACGTAGCGGACCGCGACTTCCGTCGCGCGCGCTAGCGAACAAGGAGGCAGAATGCCCGGACCCGACCCGCTGATCGAGGCGCGCCGGTTCTACAAGGAGGCGAGGGCAGGCGAAGAGACCGGCGGCGCCTTCCCGGTCCTGCTCGACGGCCGGCGCGCCCGCACGGCGCGCGGATCTGTCCTGGCGACGCCCACGCGCGCACTGGCCGAGCTGGTTGCCGGAGAGTGGGACGCCCAGGGGCCCTCCATCGAGCCGGCCGACATGCCTGCGACCCGCCTGGCCTCGCAGGTTCTCGACGGGGGCGAGGAGGCCCGTGCGGTCCAGACGAAAACCCTGGATAGTTACGGGGCGTCGGATCTGATCTGCTATTTCGCGGATTCGCCCCGCGCTCTGGTCGAGCGCCAAGAGCGGTCCTGGGGATCACTGCTGGACTGGGCGAAGAGCGAACTCGGGCTCGAATTCACCCGTGCGACCGGGATCATCCACAGGGAGCAGCCCCTGCAGACCCTGGCCGGGCTCACCGAGCTGGCGCGAGCCGCCGCACCCTTTGAGTTGGCCGGCCTCGCCTTCGGCGCTGGGCTGTTCGGCTCCGCCGTCATCAGCCTCGCCCTGCGCGCGGGACGCCTCGACGCGGCCGGAGCGATGGACGCCGCGCGGCTGGACGAAATCTTCCAGGAAGAGCAGTGGGGCGTCGACGCCGAGGCTCGCGAGCGCGCGGAGGCCATGGCCGCCGAAGCCCGCCTGCTGGAGCTCTGGTTCCGAGCTCTCTGAACTCGGAGCGCGGACGTCCTCGTCCGCCCGATACACGGCTGCCGAAATGAAAGTGCGGACGGGGACGTCCGCGCTCCGGGGGTCTACGCCTTGCGCCCTCGCCGACGCTTCGGCTAGGCGGATGCCTTTGGCGCAAGGGAACCGGCCATGCAGCACATCCTCGAGGAGCTCGAGCGGCGCCGCGCCCTGGCGCGCGCCGGCGGCGGCGACCGGCGGATCGCCTCCCAGCACGCCAAGGGCAAGCTCACGGCGCGCGAGCGCATCGACCTGCTGCTCGACGAGGGCTCGTTCGAGGAGTTCGACATGTTTGTCGAGCACCGCAGCCATGACTTCGGAATGGAGGCGCAGCGCGTGCCGGGCGACGGCGTGGTCACCGGCTGGGGGACTATCAACGGGCGGCTGACCTATGTCTGCTCCAAGGACTTCACCGTCTTTGGCGGATCATTGTCGAAGGCCCACGCCGAGAAGATCGTGAAGGTCCAGGAGATGGCGATGCGCAATGGCGCGCCCATCATCGGCCTGTTCGACGCCGGCGGCGCGCGCATCCAGGAAGGCGTCGACTCCCTCGCCGGTTATGCGGACATCTTCCTCCAGAACGTGCTGGCCAGCGGCGTCGTCCCGCAGATCAGCGTGATCATGGGTCCGTGCGCCGGGGGCGACGTCTACTCGCCGGCGATCACCGACTTCATCTTCATGGTGAAGGACACGGCCTACATGTACGTGACCGGTCCGGACGTGGTGAAGACGGTCATCAACGAGGACGTCAGCCACGAGGACCTGGGCGGTTATCGCGTGCACGCCCTCAAGTCAGGCGTCAGCGACGGCGCCTTCGACAACGACCTCGAGGCCCTGACCCAGGTCCGCCGGTTGGTGGACTTCCTGCCCCTCAACAACCGCGACGCCGGGTCGGTGCGCGAGAGCTTCGACGATCCCGACCGCGAGGAGCGTTCGCTCGACACCCTCGTCCCAGCCAATCCGAACAAGCCCTACGACATGAAGGAGCTGATCCTGAAGGTCGTGGACGAGGCGGATTTCTTCGAGATCTCGGCCGATTACGCCAAGAACATCATCTGCGGCTTCGCCCGCATGGACGGCCAGACGGTTGGCATCGTCGCCAATCAGCCCCAGGTGCTGGCGGGGGTGCTCGACATCGACGCCTCGCGCAAGGCCGCCCGCTTCGTGCGGTTCTGCGACGCCTTCGGCATCCCACTCGTCACCCTCGTCGACGTGCCAGGCTTCATGCCTGGGACCAAGCAGGAGCAGGGCGGCCTGATCAAGCACGGAGCCAAACTGCTCTTCGCCTTCGCCGAGGCGACTGTGCCGAAGGTGACCCTGATCACTCGCAAGGCCTATGGCGGCGCATTCGACGTGATGAGCTCGAAGAACATCCGCGGCGACCTCAACTACGCCTGGCCCACGGCCGAGATCGCGGTGATGGGCCCAAAGCAGGCGGTGGAGATCATCTTCCGCGCCGACATCGGTGATCCCGACCGGCTCGCAGCGCGTGAGGCCGAGTACAAGGCCCACTTCGCCAACCCGTTCGTCGCGGCCTCGCACGGCTATATCGACGATGTGATCATGCCCCACGGCACGCGGCGGCGGATCATCCGCGCCCTGGCGAGCCTGAAGTCAAAAGCGCTCTCCAACCCCTGGAAGAAGCACGACAACATCCCGTTGTAATCGGTCCCGTGCCTGACCCCCTGATCCTCGGCCTGCTGTTTGCAGTCGCCGTGTGGGCGGGGGTGCAGAATGCCCTCGCCGGCGGAGGCTCGTTCGTGACCCTGCCGGCGCTGATGTTCAGCGGCCTGGACGCGCGGGCGGCCAACATCGCATCGACCCTGGCGCTGTTCCCCGGACAGACGACCACCGGATGGTTCGGCCGCGACCTGGTCAGCGGCGCCGAGGGCCTGAGTTTCCGCACCCTGGTCCTCATCAGCCTCGCCGGAGGGGCGGTGGGGGCGGGAATCCTGCTCCTCACACCCTCCAGCGTCTTTGGCGCGATGGTTCCCTGGCTCGTGCTTTTCGCGACAGGCCTCTTCGCCTGGGGCAGCTTCGCGCCGAGGCCGCAGTCGGGCGGCCATCTTGGGCCGCGGGCGGCGATGGTCGCGCAGTTTCTGATCGCCATCTATGGCGGCTATTTCGGCGGTGGGATCGGCTTTCTGATGCTGGCTGCGCTCACCGC
>Ga0210396_10001586_pt1 | contig 24325 bp, 14 predicted proteins | sample IncBWH17OmetaG_FD_155466 | JGI IMG/M metagenome (GOLD analysis project Ga0210396, IMG submission 155466) | Forest soil microbial communities from Barre Woods Harvard Forest LTER site, Petersham, Massachusetts, United States - Inc-BW-H-17-O ... | reverse complement strand
GACTGGCCTCGTGACGTTACGTCCGAAATAGTGCGCGCCGGTAATAATCGCGACCACGAGAGCCAAAATAAGGACGGCCATGTGTTCTTTCCGAATTCGATTCAGGCGCAGACCGTAGCGTGCATTTCGAAGCCATGCTCGCACATTCTGAGCTATTGCGAAAATAGTCCGCAATAGCTCGTCTGAGACTCGCTATCGACGGCGGATCTTGGGAAGGCAGAAAATCGGGTCGCACCATCTGGGACGGAAACTTGCCTCACGAAAGAAACCTGCCCTGCCCCTGGAATCATCTGATCGCCGTGCTTACGAACATGGACCACATAACGATCAATTCAGGCGTCTTAGGAGCGGAAATCCTCTTGCGCCAGCTCGGGTAATCCAGACCCCGGGGAACGCGTTTTTCCGCATCCGCGGGACGAGGCCGATAGGCTGCCCTTTTGCTATTTGCTATTCCATGAGTAGCCTAAGGCGAGTCATCGGCCCGATTCATCATTTGACACCGACTATGTAACCCGACTAGTCTTCTCGGTAGGGTTACTACACGGAATGAGGTCAACGGGATTCAGTAAGCGCACAGAAAAGGAAAGGATTCCTCTGGCGAGGCGCCAGATGACCGCTTTATCCTCGCTTTGGTGGTTACTTCCAGGTGATCACCGGACAAAGGGGCGCACGGTGGCTGAGGCAGTTTATATGTGCCAATTAATCGATCGGCGGGAGTGCGATCCAGGATAATTAGCTCTGGCTTGTGGTTGAGTTGTTGAAATATGAATTTGAACCCCTTCGTGAGGACGGCGCGTTAATTCTCTACCGCGTGCGAAGCCGGGAGGAGCAAGTTGAAACTCTGGTGCTTTCGTTGCTCGGCGAACGCCCATTACCAGAGAGCGTAAAACGCCTCGAAAACGAGTATTCTTTGAGAGAAGAGCTCGATCCGGCTTGGGCCGCTCAACCGATTTGCCTGGCTGCTCACGAGGACCGGACAGTTCTGCTGCTGCATGATCCCGGCGGTCTGCCCCTTGATCATTTGCTCCGCCAACAGTCGGCTGGCTCGGTCGAGTCGCTCGGCTTAGTCGCTGAGGAAAAGCCATTCACGCAAGGGCTGGACGTCGCGTTGGCATTGCGTCTCGCGATTCGCCTTTCGGGTACCATTGGCGCCTTGCACCGGAGAGGTATCATTCACAAGGATATCAAGCCCGCCAATATTTTAGTAAATATGGCGAATAGCCACTGTTGGCTAACCGGATTCGGTATTGCTTCACGGTTACCACGCGAACGCCAGCTTCCGGCACCTCCGGAGTTTATCGCCGGTACCCTTGCGTACATGGCGCCCGAACAAACCGGCCGAATGAATCGCTCCATTGATTCGCGGAGTGATCTCTATGCGCTCGGAGTAACGCTTTACGAAATGCTCACCGGGACCCTTCCTTTCTCGGCTACAGATCCAATGGAGTGGGTGCACTGTCACATCGCCAAGCAGCCGCTCCCTCCGGACCAACGATCTGAGGCTGTCCCGGGCTCAGTTTCGGCCATTGTGATGAAACTCTTGGCTAAGACCGCGGAAGAACGTTACCAGACAGCCGCGGGTGTTCAGGCTGACCTTCAACGCTGTCTTGGTGAGTGGGAGGCGGTAGGACTTCGGCGAGCTCAGCCGAGTCGGACGAACTCCGGTTCGTCTGCGCTGTTCCGGACGAGCGGGGGCTCGTCCGACTCGACTGAGCTTGTCGAAGTCCTACCGGACATCACTCCGTTTCCTCTTGGCCAACACGACACACCAGACCATTTACGGATTCCCGAAAAATTGTACGGACGGGATCGCGAGATTGAAACTTTGCTTGCCACCTTCGACCGGGTTGTCACTAAGGCCCGGCCAGAATTAGTGTTAGTTTCCGGATATTCTGGGATCGGTAAGTCGTCAGTGGTTAATGAGCTGCACAAGGTGCTGGTCCCGCCGCGAGGATTGTTCGCTTCAGGTAAGTTCGACCAATACAAGCGTGACATCCCTTATTGGACTTTAGCCCAAGCCTTTCGGAGCCTGGTCCGCCCTCTGCTGGCCAAGAGCGAGGTCGAGTTGGGCAAATGGCGCGAGGCTCTTCAAGAGGCACTCGGTCCGAATGGACGGCTTATCGTCGACTTGGTTCCCGAACTAGCATTGATCGTCGGGCAACCGCCGGCCATTCCCGATCTTCCCCCGCAGGATGCGAAAGCCCGTTTTCAACTGGTATTCCGACGCTTTGTTGGTGCATTCGCGCGCGTGGAACACCCCCTGGCGGTATTCGTAGATGACCTACAATGGCTGGACGCCGCCACGCTAGACTTATTGGAAGATCTCTTGACCCAGCCAGACGTGCACCATCTCTTGCTGATTGGCGCCTATCGGGATAATGAAGTCCACTCGGCCCATCCTTTGTGGCACAAGCTCGACGCGATCCGCCAGGCAGGTGCGCAGATTAATGAGATCGTACTAGCGCCTTTAAACCGCCAAGATTTGGGACGGTTGCTGGTCGATACCCTTCACAGCGACCCTGAGCGAATCGTACCGCTGGCACACCTGGTCCACGCAAAAACGGTAGGCAATCCCTTTTTCGCAATTCAGTTTGTTACTGCGCTCGCTGAGGAAAACTTTCTCAGTTTCGATCACAGCGCTGGCAGATGGTCTTGGGACCTGAATCGCATCCAAGCTAAGGGCTATACCGACAACGTAGCGGACCTTATGGTTGGGAAGTTAAATCGCTTGGCCAGCGCGACCCAGAAGGCACTACAAGAATTAGCCTGCCTCGGAAACAGTACCCCGGTCTTGACGCTTTCCTTGGTTCACGGAACCTCGCAAGAAAGGCTCGCCTCCGACTTATGGCAGGCTGAATGTCTGGAGTTCATTGTGCGATCGGAGGGCTCCTATAAATTTACCCACGACCGGGTCCAGGAAGCCGCCTACTCGTTAATTCCAGCGAGCCTACGCGCGGAGGCGCATCTCAGGATAGGTAGGCTGCTTAAATCGCACACTCCTCCGGAAAAGCGTGAGGAAGCGGTTTTCGAAACTGTTAATCAGCTTAACCAGGGCGTCACGCTAATCAGCTCACTCCAAGAGCGAGAGGAATTGGCCGAGCTGAATCTGTTGGCAGGCAGACGCGCAAAATGCTCTACGGCCTATACCTCGGCACTCAAATATCTTATATCCGGTGCAGGCCTTTTGGCAGATGACGCTTGGGAGCGCAAGCATGAGCTCGCCTTCGCCTTGGAATTGAACCGGGGTGAATGCGAGTTCCTCACCGGCCAGTTGCCAGAGGCGGAAGAGCGTTTGACCAAACTTTCGTCTCTCGCCACCAACACCATTGAACTGGCGACCGTTGCCTGTTTGCGCATGGATCTGTACACAACGCTTGGTCAAAGCGATCGCGCGGTCGACGTCTGTCTCGACTATCTGCGACACGTCGGCATTCACTGGTCTCCGCATCCCAGTGACAAAGATGTTCGAAAAGAATATCAGCGGATTTGGTTAAACCTTGGGACACGGTCCATCGACGACCTCATCAACTCGCCAGTAATGGAGGACCCTTCATCCTCCGGGACCATGGCCGTTTTGAGTAAAGCGTATTCTCCGGCTTTGTTTACCGATTCCAATTTGATGGCCCTCACCGTTTGTAACGCGGTCAACCTGAGCCTGGAGCGAGGCATCTCTGACGCTTCACCCTTCGCTTTCGCCTGGTTGGCCATGGTCGCCCAACGCAAATTCGGCGATTACCAGAAAGGATTTCGGTTCGGGCAGGTTGGCTACGAACTTGTTGAACGACGCGGCTTGCGACGCTTTGCCGGCCTCACTTCTCTTGCCTTTGTGGCATTTGTAGCACGTTGGACGAAACACGTACGGGCAAGCCATGATGTGCTGCGTCACGCGTTCGAAGAAGCAAACCAGATTGGTGATCTCACCTTCGCAGCTTACGTCTGCAACCACTCAATTTCCGGGCTTCTCTTTAGTGGAGACCCGCTTCCTGATACCCAACGCGAAGCCGAGCATTATCTTGAGTTTGCTAGCAACGCTCTCTTTGGCCTCGTAGTTGATATCATCGCGACGCAAACCGCGCTCATTCGAACGTTACGCGGTTTGACCCAAGAATTTGGTTACTTTGAAGACGCGCGAGTAAATGAGCGTCAGATGGAAAATCACTTGTCCAGCAACACATTCCTCGCGATCGCTGAATGCTGGTACTGGATCCGAAAGACGCAGGCACGTTATCTAGCCGGTGACTATAGCACTGCATTGGAGAGCTCATTGCGGGCGCAACGCCTGCTCTGGACCTCGCCCTGTTTCCTCGAGGAAGCGGAATATCATTTTTACAGTGCGCTTTCCCGAGCGGCAGCTTGGGATTTCGCTGGAGCCCAGAATCAAAGAGAGCACTTAGAGGCCCTCACTCGGCACTACAAGCACCTCCAGGTCTGGGCAGACTATTGCCCGGAAAACTTTAGTAATCGTGCCGCTCTTTTAGGAGCAGAGATCGCGCGCATCGAAGACCGTGTGGTTGAAGCGATGGACCTCTACGAACAAGCCATCCAATCAGCATCCGTAAACGAGTTCGTCCACAATGAGGCGCTCGCTAACGAGCTCGCCGCGCGCTTTTACTTAGGACGTGGTTTCGACAAGATCGGGCGCACCTACTTGCGTGAGGCTCGGCATTGCTACGTCCGTTGGGGCGCAATTGGAAAAGTGCGGCAGCTTGACGAGTTATATCCTTACCTAACAGAAAAAGAACCGACGCTTGGTTCGACTTCCACCATCGGCGCATCCGTTGGCGAGCTAGAGCTAACCACCGTGGTCGGAGCATTGCAGGCTCTATCCGGCGAGATGGTCTTGGAAAAGCTGGTCGACACGCTCCTGCGCATGGTGATTGCGCACGCCGGCGCTCAGCGCGGTCTGTTGCTTTTTGCTCGAGGCCAGGATCAGCGAATTGAGGCAGAAGCAACCACCGCCGGGGACGTAGTTGTCGTCCACCTGCAAGAGGCGCCAGTGACAGATGACGCTGCACCAATATCGATCATTCGTTATGTCGCTCGCACCCGAGAAAGCGTGATCCTTGACGACGCTTTGACTCGGCATCCGTTTTCTACCGATAGGTATCTCCGTCAGCACCATGCCCGATCCATTCTCTGCCTGCCGTTGATTAACCAAGCGAAACTGATCGGTCTTCTATATCTCGAAAATAATCTAAGCCCTGGGGTTTTTACACCGATGCGGATCGCAGCGCTGAACTTGCTGGCGTCGCAGGCAGCTATCTCGCTCGAGAATACCCGTCTTTATCACGATCTTGAGCAACGTGAAGCCAAGATCCGGCGTTTGGTCGACGCTAACATTATCGGGATCTGTATCTGGAATTTCGAAGGCGAGATTGTGGAGGCCAATGAAGCATTTCTTCAAATCCTGCAGTACAGCCGCGAAGACCTTGCGTCGCGTCCCCTACTCTGGACGGAATTGACTCCGCCGGAATGGCGGGAGCGGGACGAAAAGGCGCTGGTAGAGCTGAAGATGACCGGAACCACCAAGCCGTTCGAGAAAGAGTATATCCGGAAAGATGGGAGCCGAGTGCCCGTGCTGGCTGGCCCCGCGCTTTTCGAAAAAGGCGGCCGTGAGGGGGTCGCTTTCGTGGTCGACTTAAGCGAACAAAAGCGGGTCGAAGAGGAGCGGAAGCACGCTGCGGAGGCTTTGCAGAAAGCACACGCGGAACTCGCGCACGTGTCGCGTGTGACCACCCTGGGAGAGTTGAGTGCCTCGATCGCGCACGAAATCAATCAACCACTGGCAGCAATAGTGGCTGACGCCGCGGCTTGTACGCGCTGGCTGACGACGCAGAACCTGGAGCAAGCTAGAAACTGTGCCTCACGCATCATGGCAAACGGTAATCGAGCCAGTGGAATCATCGCCCGGATTCGGGCGTTGGCAAAGAAAACGCCACCGCAGAAAGTTTTGCTCGATCTCAATGAAACTATTGCCGAGGTCATCTCGATTGCCGGTAGTCAAGTCCAACGGAACCAGGTGGCGCTTCAGACCAGGCTCTCCCCGGATTTACCACTCATCCTGGGAGACAAAATCCAGTTGCAACAAGTTATTCTGAACCTGCTGGTGAACGCTATCGAAGCAATGAGCGGACTCCAGGAGAACCAGCGAGAAATATTGCTAAGTTCGGAGACGATTAACGAGACGCTGGCTGAATTGGACAAATCAGGGCGTAGTAGCACCGTCTTGCCGGATGGCCAAAAGGGCCACGTATTGGTTTCGGTATACGATTCAGGACCGGGATTGGATAAAGAGAGTCTTGGCCGTATCTTCGAAGCCTTTTACACGACCAAGTCGCAAGGCCTTGGCATGGGGCTGGCAATCAGTCGTTCCATTATCGAAGCTCACGGAGGACGTTTGCAGGCCCGGTCCAATTTTCCCAGAGGCGCCATCTTTGCGTTCGCTTTACCTATAAGCGATGCAAAAGGCTCCGGACCCGCCACTTAGTCTGTTCTTCAGCCCCGGAAAAGAGCTACGCAGATTTCAAAAATGTCAGTAACTCGGTGAAGTAGGCCAGCTGATCATCGTACATCGCAAAATGACTGCCTTTGTCGGAAATCCAGGCACGCGCGTTAGGCATCAACTCAGCCATCTTTCGAAGGTCTTCCGGAGACATCTCATCGTATTTCGCTCCCATCACTAGCGTCTTAGTACCGATTCGGGGAAGGTCAGCCCAACGGTCCCAGTCTTTGTACGCACCAGTGGCGATCAACTCATTTGGGCCCTGCAAATAGTTATAGACCTTTTGGTTCCAGTTTCGAAAGTCTCTCGTAATCGGTTCTGGCCAAGCCTTAAGCCGGCAAATGTACTGATCGTACAGTTGCTCAAAGACTATTTTTTTATACTCCGGCGCCTCGTACTGACCACTCTTTTCATATCGCTCGAGAACCCTCTTCACCTCGTCAGGCAAAGCCGCTCGCAATTGATTGAAATATTTTTCGAATGAGGGAATCGACGCTGCCATATTGCTTATGATTAAGCCCTTTAGATGTTGCGGGTAGGCCAGTGCGTACTCTATCGCGAGCAATCCGCCCCAGGAGTGGCCCAACAAATAAAATTGTTCCAGTCCCAAGCCTTTTCTAACCGCTTCCACTTCCTGGCAGAACCGTTCCACCGTCCAAAGCCTCGGATCATCTGGCTTATCCGAATTGGTTGAATCGAGTTGATCGTAATAGTAGAATTCAATTTGATTCGGGGGAAGAAAATCCTCGAAGCATTCAAAATAGCTGTGGTCCAGACCGGGTCCTCCGTGTAGCAAAAGAACTTTAATCGGGGCGTCGCCAACCTTTTTTGTCCACACCTGATAGCCACCGTCGATCTGAACCATCCGGGAACCGCCAGTTCTCACTTCGGTGTCTGTCGGAAGAATTAGTTTATCGACATTGCTGCGCGACGCTCCTAGGGCTCGCTGGAAGACGGCAGCAGTTATTGCCCCGCCGGCAAGAGTGATGAAGGATCTGCGTTTCTGCAGATGAATCTTTTGTGCACCCTCTGATTCGGCAGAGATGCCTGGTGCGGAAGGTAGTTCCTGCTTACCCTTAAATTGTTTTCCTGGGCCGACGGTCCGACAAGTTAGCTTCCTAGTCGGGTTTTTATCTTCTTTCATATTCTCTCGGTATCCATCTAATAAGTGAATGGCATCGCGGCTTCAGCGGATTCCAAAATTAGTAACCTGTATCGATTCATCAAAACAGTTACTTGGATTTTGGAAGCGCCCCGGGCTTTTGTCCTAACTGCCGGTTTCCTCATCCGTAGCCGTAGGCAGAGTCTCGGATGAAATTGTTCCTGGGGGTGTGGCCCTATCCTCCTAGCGGGAGCCGAGCCAAATATGGGTCGGTATACCTGGCCCTCGGATCGTCAAGACATCTACCGGTCGCCCAGGAAGTGAAGGATAGCGTAGTTAAGGAGCTCAGGATCCTGCAGCCGCAATCTGCGTTCGAACGGGTCATCATTGCTCGCTTTTCCGATACCAACTCTGCGGGCTTACCCGCTGCGGTGGGAATAATAACCTTTCCAAATACCTCTCTACGGTTACTGACTAGGAAGGCAAGGCGTATCAATGAATCGTAATAAACTCGCCTTATCTATGCAGAAAACCACATCGACCTAGTAATGAGACGCAATTATGAGTCCGCTTCCGTCTGAACAAACCGCTAACCTAAAGAATCCAGACCAGGTCTTTTCTAACGGTCTGCTTAGAAATGCCAAAAGCAACCTAACCAAAGTCGCTGCCTGGATCACGGAGCGTGATATCCCTTTCCTGGTGTGTAGCGTTGGGTTGATTGTTATGCTGCTTTGGGCCGGATCATTCAAGATGACTGGTCCCGGCGCGGAAGCCATAACGCCCCTCGTTTCTAACAGCCCGTTCATCGGCTGGCACTTTAAAGTATTCGGTCCTATTATCGGCTCCGACATAATCGGTCTTACCGAAATCATCGCAGCCCTATTGATCATCACAGGCTATTTCCAGCCTAAAGCTGGCATCGTGGGCGGGCTCATCACGACATTCATGTTTCTCACCACCAGCTCGATGTTCATCACTACCCCCGGCACGGTGATCGCCGTTCCCGGGATAAGCTACATGAGGTACATGAGTTTTCTGGGCCTGTTCCTTTTCAAGGACGTCATATCACTCGGAGTATCTTTGTACCTGATCAGCTATTTCGGTAAAAAGGCGATCCTTTCCGAAAACAAATCGATGAACCGAACGCCTTGACTATCGAGGGAATCACTGGGCCAAGCGATCGGACTCGAGTGGTGGCAGCCCCTTTCGACGGCAATGCTCTCAGGATGCCGACGTTGCCGGTTCCAGTTTCGCAGCGTTTGTTCTTTCTGCCAATTCCGCTGGGGGTTTTGGATCGGCAACGGCACCGATAAGAGAGCCTTTCTTGAATTGATTTAGATAGTCCAAAATATGCTCCTGCACATAGGACTTTAGTTGGAAGGCGATATCAGGGTTCGCAGCGCCCAAAGTGATTCGAACCACCATCGAGGTCTCAAGGAGTTCGCTAATCATAACTTCCCATTTGCCGCCGTTCCAAAGCGGATTGGTGTGCAGGATCGTCTCCACTTGCCTGCGTATCGCTGAAAGTGAAGCATCCAAAGATAAAACCAGCGAAAAAGACGTTAGCGATTCGGCGGACGTTCGCGTCCAGTTAGTGAACGGTCGTTCGAGGAAGTAGGTAACGGGCAGGATCAATCGGCGCAGGTCCCTTAATCTTACCGAAACGAAGCTGAAATTAATTTCCTCAATGGTTCCGACGACATTCTCGACCTCGATAACGTCACCGAGAGCGATCGGTTGGGTGAGCGCAAGCTGCAGACCGGCGAAGACGTTTTGGAGTGTTCGTTGAGCCGCGATCCCCGCTACCAGTCCAAGGATTCCGGCAGAAGTCAGGAGGCTGGCGCCAAAGGCCCGGACTTCATCAAAAACCATTAAAGCTGCACCCGCTGTCGCCAGAATAACCAGAACATTTAGCATGCGATGCATGACCGAGTACTGGGTTTCCGCTGCGCGAATTTGGCGATCCTCAGCGCTCGATTTCAACCTTGCACGCAGCGCTATTTTAGCCTCGACCAACCGGAGCGTCGTCAGAGTGTCAATTCCAAGCAAAATAATAACCAGAACCAGGGTAAACCGCTCAACGAATTCGAAAACGGGATTGGGGAGTCCGAGCATCGGAATGACTAGGAAAACAAACCCGAGTGGCAAAAGGGCCTGCAGGGCTTGGGCACCAACCACCATCAGGATCGCGCGAGAATGTTCGAGATCTTTCATCGCCATCTCTCGCAAGCGACTACTGCAGAACCTTCCGAGAGTAACAATGAGGTTGATTAAAACGCCTATCGCGAGAGCAACCGGCAATTTCCACTCCCATCCCGGCATGTTAAACCAGGGTGAAATCGTCGATCGAAGTCCGAAATCATAAAGAACAATCAGAAAAGACCCGATGGTCGCTGTGAGAAAAGTTAGGCGCGGCATCAGCAGTCGAATAATCAAAAACAGGATCACCCGGCCGCGAGGCGGCGCCTCGTATTGACCTTCGGCCGCCAACTGAGTTGGACAATGGATGCTGACGTGACCAAACCTGCTTAGCGTGTAACGGTTTAAACGCCGTAAACCGAGAAGCGCCAAACAAAGAATCAATAGGTGAACAAGCGCCACGATTACAATTTGCCACATGGGATAAAGCTCCAGATGCGCAATTAATGGCATTTCGACCTCGAAAGCAACACCGCCCGGCAGGCGAGCAGGTCCTTTGACCTAATCGTTGCCCGAGCGGACGGAGTCCGCCAACAGCGTCAATCTGGTGTCGAAATGGCGCGACTCTGCAGAGAGGCATCCGATGGAGACTCGAGATAGCGATCGAGCTCTACGCCATCCTGTTCGATTATTCCGTTATAAAAGTCGGTACGGCACAGGGAGCGGCTAACCGCTTGGCTGGCGATAGTCCCGATCATGAGTAAAGGAACCAGAGAGAATTGATGAGTCATCTCAAAAACAATCAGAATAGAAGTAATAGGCGCCCGGACCACCGCTCCGAAACAGGCGCTCATTCCTGCCACGGTAAGGGCAATCCGGTCACTCGGCTCAAGATTGACGAAAAATCCACTTAGATCGCCAAAAACCAGACCAACGGCGGCGCCAAAGAAGAGAGTAGGCGAAAAGATGCCTCCGACTCCGCCCCAGGCGTAAACGGCGATGGTTGCAGCTAACTTAGCGATCAATAAGATCGTCGCCTGGGAGCCGGTAGTGCTGCCGCCAAGCATCGTTTCCAGATCTCCATAGCCGAGGCCAAAAACTCCTATTTTGGCGATCGCCAAAAAGACCGCGATTCCAAGAATCCAATTAAGCAGCGCGCCGACCCCGGCTTTCAGGAAGAAGGGAATCCTCTGTATGTGTTTGATTTTAGCTCGCCAAGCTAGCGTGCCATTTTGAAAGGCCGCGCCTACCAACGCTGCCAGCCCCGCGGTAGGAATTGCGAGCAGATACACAATACCGGAAATGTGTGAAACTGCCGGGATAGCAAACGCGGGGCTTACTCCTAACAAAGCATGGCAAACCAAGGTTGCGGTTGCCGACGCGATCAGTACCTGCGCCAGGAATCCTCGATCATTCAGGCTGATTTGTTCCAGGACGAAGGCGATCGCCGACAATGGCGTATTGAAGGCCCCTGCCAATCCCGCCGCCGCACCACACAGAAGCGCCGGCCGCCGGTTCTGTCTGGCCACACCAAACCAACCCGCGATATTCGATGTCAGAGCCCCGGCGAGATGAACCGTCGGACCTTCTCTTCCCAGGCTGCATCCGCCTCCGATTGCGAGTACGCCGGCAAAGAACTTCGCTACCACTACCTTAGCGGGCATAAATCCGAAGTCCCGCCAGTAAGCCACCATCACCTGAGGAATGCCGCTCCCGGATGCAGCGCAGCTGACAAACATAAGAATCAGACTCGCGCTGATTGATGTGACTACAATTGTCAACAAGCTGAAGAACACGAAAGTGCCGTGCCCCATTTGCCGAGACGGCACTTCCCACAGAATCGAGAAAGTGAGGTTGAGCGCGCTTTGGAATGCAACTGCCGCCAAGCCACCGCACAATCCGTAAACCGCGGGAAGCAGGAACATCCGAAGGTCAGCCGTGACCTTCCGCGTGTAATCGATAAACAACGGTCTCAAATTCTAGTTGAGCGCTATGCCGCAATTGGGATTTGGATTTATAACGACCTCGGAAGATTCTAGTCTGGTCGGAGCCAGTTCTTGGCCATGAAATGGTCTAAGAGAACAGCCCAGGGCTTTAGCCCTGGGAACCTTGGCAAACCATCCCGCCCTGAAAGGGCGACTGAACGGTTCCCCTCATTGTAGCTCGTCACCACTAAAAGCGCGTTCGGGAGATGCATCGATGCGACCTTCTATATCTTGCTAACAACGCAGGCTGCTCCGGATACCGCACCGCGTGTCGGTCGCCCTTTCAGGGCGATGACGTGGGGCACCCACCCAGGGCTGAAGCCCGGGGCTGTTCTATTAAACCATTTCATGGTTAGAGCCGAATCCCTTTGTCCTTACACCGAGCCCAGAAGAACCATCGCAAACATCTATTAGCTGGTTATTTACCTTTTCCGGTCGGCGCGTCTATCACCGAAGGCGCAGAATCGAATAACGGACCAATTCCTTCGGCCAAGGTTGGGTGTGCGATGATGGCGTCACTGAGCGCGGTAAAAGGCAGTCCCGCGATCATGGCGACCTGAACTGAAGCCATAATCTCTCCCGCCCCCACACCAAAAGCCGTGAAGCCGATGATGCGATCACTGTCAGTTGCTACCAGGGCCTTAAGAAATCCACGGGTCTCCGACAGCGTGTGGACTCGGAGTACAGCATGCGCCATCGGGATCTTGAACAAACGGTAGGGAATAGCTTTGGCCTGGGCTTCTTTCTCACTCAAACCGACGTGAGCGAGTTCCGGGTCAGTGAACAAACACGACGGCACTTGCCGGTTAGTCTTCACTCTTTTGCCCCCCGCGATATTCGCCAGGACCACGCGAAAATCGTCGACGCTAATGTGCGTGAACTTGGGGCTGCCGGCTACATCCCCAACAGCCCAAACCCCGGGCACCGTGGTCTCGAGGCGTTCATTGACCTGCACGTAACCGTCGTCGGTTAGTTTCACACCCGCCACGTCCAATCCGATATCCTTTGTATTTGGAACCCGGCCGGCAGCGACCAATATATGAGTTCCGGTTAACGTTTTCTCCGTTCCGTTTTGCTCTAAAACAATCTTAACCGAATCACCCGATTTGCCGGATACCCGTTTCAATCGGGTATTCAGCACTAGCTCGATACCCTCATCCTCGAACAAGCTTCGAAGCGCATCCGTCACATCGTCGTCTTCCTGATGGACCAAACGATCATGGCGTTCGATAACCGTTACCTTGCTCCCGAACCGACGCATCGCCTGGGACAGTTCTAACCCCACGTAACCGCCACCCAGCACCAGGAGGTGTTCCGGGATTTCACCCAGTTCCAAAGCTTCGACATGAGTGAGTGGCTCTGCTTCCGCCAGGCCCGGGATTGGCTCGATCGCAGCATGCGTACCGGTATCAATCATCACATTGCTCCCCCGAACTTGGCGCGTCGTTCCGTCGGATAATGTTACCTCCAAAGTTTTCGGCCCGATGAATCGCCCAGACCCGATAATGAGATCGGTGCCACTAGCTTTGTAGTGCTCCAGATGAACCTCTACCAAGCCTGAAACCATCTTACGTTTGCGCTCGCGCACTGCCGCCATGTCGATCGCAAAACCTTTGTTGTCGATCCCGAACTCATTAGCTCGGTCGAAATAGGAGGCAACTTTGGCGCTATGAATAATGTTCTTGCTAGGTAGACAAGCTATGTTCGGACACGCCCCACCGATATACTTGCGTTCAATTACCGCCACCCGCTTGCCTTGCTTTCCATAGGTCCACGCCGCCAGTTTTCCGCCCGCCCCACTGCCCAAAATGACGAGATCGTATTCTGCAGCGTCAGCGCCATTACCTGATGGTTGTGAAGAAATCTTGGTCATAGTTTTGTTTTAAATACCTTTGATTTCGCCGCCATCGATCCGGACCGAGGTTCCGGTCAGCCATTTCGCCGCAGGGGATACCAAATACGCCATTAAATCAGCGACTTCTTCGGCCGTTCCATAGCGACTAATGCCTATCTGCTCCGGAAATTTCTTCGTGGCTTCTTCCACGGTCATTCCATGGGCCGGCGCCCACTTTTCCATAAATGTCCGGCGGCGATGCGTCATTACTGCTCCAGGAACAACGCTATTGACCTGCACACCGTCCTCGATGCCCTGCTCGGCAAAGGCCTTGGCCATCGCAATGATGGCGGCATTGATAGCAGCGACGGCCGCGAAGCCAGGTTTGGGGTCTAAAGCAGCACTCCCGGACATCAAGACAACTGATCCTTTGGAGGCTTTAAGTGCGTCCCAAGCCAAGATCGTCAACCGACGGGCCCCATGGAACTTTAACTCCAAACCGTCTTGCCACTGTGCGTCGGTCATCTCGAACAAATCAATTTGGGGCACCGCTCCCGCGATATTGACCAGAGCATCGATCCTGCCGAACTGATCCAGTGTCTGTTTGATTAACGTTTCCGCGGACTCTCTGCTGCGTAAATCAAGCGCCGCCGTGAGTGGAGTAGCTCCGTTTGCTTTGACTCCTCCGGCGGTTTCTTCGAGCGCTTTCCCGTCCCGAGCGGCCAGGACTAGCCCGGAGAAATCCTTCGCCAAACGGATGGCGGTGGCGCGTCCAATTCCCTGGCTCGCACCGGTAACAATAGCAACTGACTCTTTCATGTTTGTGTCCTTCATTTCGTTAATTACCAATTGCCAGACGACTAAGGCGTGAGCGTCTCGCGAGCCGCCTCGCGGATGATATCGACCACTTCGTCGGGCGCAGTCAGCAGCGGAGTATGATCGACTGATCGAACCCGCACCTTGGCTCCCATCCGTTGCGCCATGAATTCTTGGGTCTTTGGGTTGATCATCCGGTCTTCTGTCGCGATCAGGAACCAGGAAGGTCTCGATTTCCAACCGGGTTTCGGCGCCGACTCTTGAATACAGGGCACAGAAAGCGGCCGTTGCACCGCCTCACAAAGGGTTTTCGTTTCTTTCGAAGAGTTTTGGGCAAAAGCGTTTTGGAAACCTTCATGGGTCATCCAAATCAAGCCGTCTCCATCGGGCTGCAATTGGGGAGCCTGTGGGTGAGGTGGTTCCTTATAGAATACGTCGGCGACGGTCTCGCCCTCGTCCGGAGCTAGAGCCGCTACATAAACTAACGATTTAACCCGATCATTTGTGGCGCCTGCGATGACAGCTCCGGCATAGGCGTGCGCAGCCAGCAACACCGGACCTTCTGTCCTCGCGATCACGCGATTCAAGGTCGCGATATCTTCCGATAGGGAGGTAAGAGGGATTGGCGCACAGATCACGTTCAGTCCCTCCTTACCCAAAGGGAGAACTACTTGATTCCAGCTGCTGCCATCAGCCCATGCCCCATGAACCAAAATTACCGCAGCATTCTTAGCAAATAAGCTCATATTTGTTTTCGCGTTTCTGTTTAGTTTGGAAATGAATTCTGAAATCCGGTGATCATTTACCGCGGTTCAGCCAAAGAAAACGCCCTTCATGCGTTCAGCTTGGCAAGGTCGCCACCGCTGCCGGTAGCTCTATCAACGACCTTCGAAATATTCCAAGATCTGCGCATTCGCCAAAACCGCATTGACTTCGCTCCTCTTGCCATTAGAAAGCGCAAACAGACGAAATCTGTCGCGGAGTGAATCGAGCGCCGGCTTTATGTCGCTAAACGTCGGCAGGTCCCGGTAGAGCCGTAACAGCTCGCCTTGCCTTTCCGCGGGAATGTGTGCTTTAAACCTTCGACAAGTGAACTCCAATGCGTCACGCTTGCATACAGAGAAATCAGCATAATCCCGCATCAGACCACGCCTAAAACTGTATTCGGCCTGTTTCTCCGTCCAGCACTCAGCGAACTCTCCTGCCCTGGGGCCCACGTCTTGGGCTAAGTGTCTCGCCATCCGGGAAGGGTCAACCAGTGTGCCGTATACATCGAAGGTCAACGTGATCTTCATATGGTTTCGGTGTCCGTATTCCATCGTGCCCAAAAAGTCTCCTCTGCCCCGTTCGGAGCGCCCGCTATCTTCATGTCTAAGTAACCTCTCCTAAACTAATAGTCCAGTTACTTAATGCATATCGGATCATGGAATCTGTACCAGATTTCGTGCCAAGCTTGTCGTCCCAAAGATTTGTACCCATCCCCAGGCAATTAGGCGCCGAAACTGCCCGGCCTTTATAAACGGCGGTTCGTACTTGCGAGCTTCCGTCTATAGCCGCCGCCCTGGTGTTTTGGACAACCCATTTCCTCTCCCCTTATCGACTCGCTATAGCCGGCAGATCCATAGACACTCAAATAACCATTGCTGTCGTTTTTGAATGGTTACTCCTGCTTTGTCGCCGGTTAACCGAGTTGAACCGACAGAGTTAACTCGTGATTTAATCAATTAGCCGGTGGCTGGGCAGAATCTATTTCTCCCAGAAGGCCTCGCAGTCGCTGTTTGCCGCGCGAGAGCCGGGACATCACCGTGCCAATCGGTATTTTCAGCGTGCTTGATATCTCCTTGTAGGAGAGATCCGCGATATAAAACAATTCCAAGGCGGTTCGGTAGTCCTCCTCTAATTCGGACAATGCACTCAAGATCACCCGCACATCGGCCGATCGTGGTCCGGTGGGATCGATAGCGGACTGCTGATGATGCTTGAGTTCGAGCTCGACCTCGGGATGTGCCTGTCGTCTCCGCAACGTCCGGAAAAAAGTCCTGCGCAGAGTAGTAAATAGCCAAGACTTGATTTTATCGGGTTCGCGGACTTGCTCGTGTTGCCCGCAGAGGATCAAGAACGTTTCTTGGGTAAGATCGGCCGCCTCGGTTTCACTGCATGCCAGAGTGAGGGCGAACCGGTACACCGGTACATAGAAATCGGAAATAACGCGTTCTAGAACGAGGCGGCTTTTCACAGGGATAGACAACAAGCCCCGGAACCGCAGCCAGCGCCAGCGACTCGAGCCGCTCGACCGGAGCAGTTTTCGGGGCCCTCTACTGCTATTTTCCTAGGTTGACTGCATCTTCGAAAACCATCGCACTGCCCGCAAACGCGACGGGTAAGTCAACCATTGACCGCACCGTGACGTTAGGCTCGATACCCCATGGATCGTAAATGGAGGCTTCCGAACGCTGAACCCAAGCCGCGGAGAGCCCCGCAGAGCGGGCGCCGATGATGTCCCAGGGATTACTGGACACCAACCAAAACGGAGCGGACCACACACCTGTCGCTCGCCTCGCATAAGTATATACCGACGGATCCGGCTTGAAGCTCCGGATGTCGTCGGCTGAGACGATACCTTCGAAATAGTCGCCGATATTCGCGTTCGACAGAACCGCGTCAATCTCGCTTCTCCTACCGTTAGAGAAGGCAAACAGGCGGAACCCGTCGCTCAGCAACGGGAGCGCTTCCCTGACGTCACTGAATGCTGGTAGACGTCGGTACAAACGTAGTAGCTCGCTCCGTCGTTCCGCGGAGATCGCTGTCTTGAAGCGTAGGCACGTGAAGTTGAGCGCATCGCTGGTGCACACGGAAAAGTCGGCGTAGTGGTTCATCAGGCCACGGCGAAAGCTGTATTCGAGCTGTTTCCCTCGCCAGTAATCCGCGAAGTCGGCCGCCTTTGGACCAACATCTTCAGACAGATGGTCCGCCATCGCGGCAGGATCTACCAGCGTGCCATATACATCGAAACCCAAGGTAAGGTTCATATCGTCAGAGATTTCTATTCTCAATACTTAGCTCTGCGGCCCTTTTTGACCGCACTTTGCTAACCTGTTCGTTATTCTGAGCATGGTTACTATGCCAACATCAGTGCAACACGTTTTATGCCAACCCGCTTAGCTAACTCCTGTTGCCTGTATTTAGTTCGTTTACTCAGCAAAATCGGACCTGATTTCAGCGGTACGAAGTTTCGAACTCTCGATTTTACGACCCAGGCACTCAGGATTACCGAGTTTTCATTAGTGAGGCCGTGGAAATACTGCTCACCTCCACTGCTTCTCTGATAGCCGCAATGCTCGGCGGATGGATAGCCGGCGCAGTTTGACTGATCGGCAGAAGGCAAGTGTACTAGAGAATAGTTAGTTCGGCGCCGTGCTTGACTTATCGAAATATGAATTGGAAGCCCTTCGAACAGAGGGAGATCTGATCCTCTATCGCGGGAAGGGCCAGGGCGGTCATTCTCAAGTGCTGGTGCTTTCCTCCGTCGGTCAACACCTCTCTGCGGAGAGCCTAAAGCGCCTGGACAATGAATTCTCCTTAAAAGATGAACTGGATCCGAGCTGGGCCTGTCAACCACTCGGCGTGGCTAGTCATTGGGGACGAACAGTTCTAATATTACGTGATCCCGGCGGTGTGCCTCTCGAGTCGGCGTTTGGGTCCCCCGTAGCCGCAAGCTCGGCCGTTGCCGGAGCGCGTGAGTCCCGCGGCCGCGGGAGCAACGGGTTGGACTTCGCATTCTGTTTACGTGTTGCCATTAATTTAGCGGCTGCGATCGGTGGTTTGCATCAGCGCGGGATCATTCATAAGGATATAAAACCTGCTAATGTTCTCACCGACCCGGCGAGTGGCCGTTGCTGGCTAACCGGCTTTGGTGTCGCTTCACGGTTACCACGCGAACGCCAGCTTCCGGCGCCACCCGAGTTTATCGCCGGCACGCTTGCCTACATGGCCCCCGAACAGACGGGCAGAATGAATCGCTCCATCGATTCCCGGAGCGATCTTTACGCGCTGGGCGTCACGCTTTACGAAATGCTCACGGGGACTCTGCCCTTCTCGGCCTCGGATCCAATGGAATGGGTGCATTGCCATATTGCCAGGCAGCCGCTACCTCCGGACCAGCGTTCCCAGGCTGTCCCGGCAACGGTTTCGGCCATTGTGATGAAGCTCTTGGCTAAAACCGGTGAAGAACGTTACCAGACGGCCGCCGGGGTTCAGGCCGACCTTAGACGCTGTCTTAGCGGATGGGAAGCGGTACGGACTAACTCCCGCTCGCCCGGAAGAGCGCGAACGAACAGGAGTTCGTCCCTACCGAACATCGCTCCGTTTCCGCTTGGCCAGCACGACACGCCAGATCGGTTACGGATTCCCGAAAAACTCTACGGACGTGATCGCGAAATTGAAACTTTGCTTGCTTCCTTCGACCGGGTTGTCGCTAACGGCCGGCCCGAGTTGGTCCTGGTTTCCGGATATTCCGGGATCGGTAAATCGTCAGTCGTCAATGAGCTGCACAAGGTGCTGGTCCCGCCGCTAGGATTGTTCGCTTCCGGCAAGTTCGACCAATACAAGCGTAATATCCCTTATTGGACTTTAGCCCAAGCCTTTCAGGGCCTGGTTCGCCCACTCCTGGCCAAGAGTGAAGTCGAGTTGAGCAAATGGCGTGAGCCTCTACAAGAGGCAGTGGGTTCGAACGGACGCCTTATCGTCGACCTGGTTCCGGAATTAGAACTGATCATCGGCCAACAGCCAGCCGTTCCCGATCTTCCGACACAAGACGCGAAAGCTCGCTTCCAGTTGGTGTTCCGGCGCTTTGTCAGTGTATTCGCCAGGGCGGACCATCCCCTGGCCTTATTCGTCGATGATCTGCAATGGCTGGATGCCGCCACGTTGGATTTCTTGGAGGATTTGCTGACCCAGCCGGACGTGCATCATCTCATCCTGATCGGCGCCTATCGAGACAATGAGATCGACTCGGCCCACCCCCTGTGGCGTAAACTCGACGCAATTCGCCAGGCCGGAACCCAGATCCATAACATCGTACTGGCGCCTTTAACACGCCAAGATTTGGGCCGGTTACTCGTGGATGGTCTTCATGGTGAGCCTGAGCGGATCACACCGCTGGCACACTTGGTCCACGCAAAGACGGCGGGCAATCCCTTTTTTGCTATTCAGTTCGTTACTGCGTTGGCCGAGGAAAACTTTCTGAGTTTCGATCATGGTGCCGGCAGCTGGTCTTGGGACCTGAATCGCATCCAAGCTAAGGGCTACACCGATAACGTGGCGGACCTGATGGTTGGGAAGTTAAATCGTCTGCCCAGCGAAACCCAGAAGGCACTACAAGAGTTTGCCTGTCTCGGAAACAGCGCCGCGATTTCCACGCTTTCCATGATTTACGGAATATCGGAGCAGCATTTGGCCTCTGCCTTGTGGGAGGCTGAGCGTTTAGAATTCATTGTGCGATCGCAGGGCGTGTATCGGTTCACACACGATCGGGTCCAAGAAGCCGCTTATTCATTAATTCCAGCGAGCGAACGTGCGGAGGCACATCTCAGGATAGGTAGGCTGCTGAAAGCGCACACTCTTCCACAAAAGCTTGAGGAGGCCGTTTTCGAAATTGTCAGTCAGTACAATCAAGGGACCAGTTTAATCACCTCGCGCGAAGAACGCGAGGAAGTGGCTGAGTTGAATCTCTTGGCAGGCAAACGTGCGAAGACTTCTACGGCCTATACCTCGGCGCTCAAATACCTTGTTTCCGGTGCAACCGTCTTGGGAGAGGACGCTTGGGAGCGCAAGCGTGAGCTGGCCTTCGCCCTGGAATTCCACCGGGCCGAATGCGAGTTCCTGACTAACCAGGCGGCGGCTGCGGAGGAACGCTTAAGGATGCTTTTGCTTTCACGCCGCGCTGTCAATACGGTCGAACTGGCGGCCGTCACCTGCTTGCGCGTGGATTTGTACATGACGCTCAACCGGAGCGAGCGCGCCGTCGATATCGGTCTGGACTATCTCCGATATCTGGGCGTCGATTGGTCGCCTCATCCGACTGAGGAGGAAGTGCGGCGGGAATATGATCGCATCTGGGCAAATATGGGGAACCGTACAACTGAGCAGCTCATCGACTTGCCTTTGATGAGCGATCCGGCGTCGCTCGCAACAATGGATGTTCTCACCAAGTTAGTACCGGTGGCGGGGCATACGGATGCCCGCCTCAATTCTCTGGTCGTTTGTCGGATGGTCAACCTAACGCTCGAGCATGGCAGTAGCGACGGTTCGGTCTTCGCCTATGTATCTGTTGCTCTCTTAGCCGCGCCAAATTTAGGAAATTATACGGACGGATTTCGATTTGGGCAGCTCGGTTATGAGCTGATCGAAAAACGCGGGTTAAAGCGTTTTCAGGCAAGGACCTATACTATTTTTGCGAGTCACGTTATGCCATGGACAAAACATGTCCGGGCTTGCCGCGACCTGCTATATCGAGCTTTTGAGACAGCCAATGAAGCGGGCGATCTGATTTTTGCAGCGGTCGCTTACAGCACTAGAATTACAAACTTTTTGGTAGCGGGAGATCCCCTCGCGGACGTGCAACTTGCAGCCGAGCAAGGCCACGAGCTTGTTCTGAAGAGCCGACTTGGCCTCGTAACCCCGCAGCTCGGGCTTATCCGAATGCTCCGTGGCTTAACGGTTAAATTTGGCTCCTTTGACGACGAACAGTTTAATGAGCTTCGCTTCGAGCAGGAGCTCGCAAGCGGTCAGGCCGCGTTACGCAAGTGCTTTTACTGGATCCTAAAGTTGCAAGCTCATTTCTTTGCCGGAGCTCATGCGCAGGCCGTCGACGCGTCATTGAGGGCGAAACAGCTGCTTTGGACGGCACCATCGCATTTTGAAACTGCAGCCTATCACTTCTACAGCGCCCTAGCGCGAGCTGCCTTACTCGATTCTGCAACATCTTCCTTCGTTTTGGCGAAGGACGTACACTTCGCTGCTCTGATTGGACATCACCACCAGATCGCCCTCTGGGCGAAGAATTGTCCGGAGAATTTCGAGAACCAGGCCGCATTGGTAGGCGCTGAAATCGCGCGCATCGAAGGTCGGCCGCTCGACGCGATGGATCTTTATGAGCAGGCCATCCGCTCCGCCCACGCCAACGGCTTCATCCAGAATGAAGCGATTGCTTCAGAGTTGGCTTCACATTTTTACGCGGCCCGCGATTTCGACCTAATTGCCCAAGAATACCTGCAGAAAGCTCGAGACTGCTATCGGCGCTGGGGTGCTAATGGCAAGGTCCGGCAACTTGACCAGTTAAATCCGCAACTTGGTGCTCCGAAGGCTTCGGGTTTAACGAGTGCAATCGGCACACAGGTCGATCAACTGGACCTCGCTATCCTAATCAAAGTATCCCATGCTCTCTCGGGTGAGATCATCCTGGAGAAGCTGGTCGACACGCTCATGCGCACGGCAATCGAACACGCCGGCGCTCAGCGCGGACTCTTAATTCTTCCGCGAGACGGTGAATACCGGATAGAATCCGAAGCCACCACCAGGGGTGACACGATCATTGTCAATGTGCGGGAAATGCCCGTGACCGGGACCGCACTGCCGGAGTCGATCCTACGTTATGTTACCCGGTCCAAGGAAAATGTGATTCTGGATGACGCCTCCGTCCAAAATCGTTTTTCCGAGGACGACTACCTTCACCAACAGCAGTCGAAGTCTGTGCTTTGCCTGCCCCTGGTAAAGCAGGGCAAGCTCGTGGGCGCGCTCTACCTGGAAAACGGCCTGGCGCCCCGGGTATTCACACCCAGCCGATTGACGGTGTTGGAACTGCTGGCCTCGCAAGCGGCCATTTCTTTAGATAATGCCCGACTCTATGCCGGCGTCGCCCAGTTGAATGCCGAGCTGACGCAAGAAAACACCGATCGGAGAAGAGCCGAAGAGGCTCTGCGTGCCAGCGAACAGCGTCTGCAAGACATTATCGATAACACCCCAGCCGCCATTTTTGTTAAGGACCTCGAGCTTCGTTACCTTTTGATTAACAGCGAATTCGAGCACCGGCACAATGTGCGGCGTGACGAAATCAGGGGCAGAGACGATTTTGACATTCTCCCTTACGAAGTTGCTAAGGAGGTCCGAACCAACGATGTCAAAGTCATCGAAGCCGGCACACCCATTCAGTTCGAGGAAGTCGTACCCTCCGCGCAAGGAAATCGCTGCAATATCTGTTCGAAGTTTCTTCTCCGCGACCGTAACGGCACGCCCTACGCGGTTTGTGGAATTGCAACGGATATCACTGAACGGAGGCGGGCTGAGGATGCTTTGCAGCAAGCCCAGGCCGAGATCGCCCGCGTAAGCCGAATGACCACGATGGAACAGTTGGCTGCTTCGATCGCGCACGAAGTCAACCAACCCCTGGCAGCGATTGTGACCAGCGGCGATGCTTGTTTGCACTGGCTGGCGGCAACCCCTCCGAATCTAGGAAAAGCCCGCGGAGCCGTCGAACGCATGGTCCGGGATGGGAATCGGGCAAGCGATGTTTTGAAACGGGTCCGCGCCTTGCTGAGAAAAACGCCTCTGGTCAAGTCGCCTGTGAACGTTAACGAGGTAATCCACGAAGCGCTGGCGCTGGTAGCCGGTGAACTGCGCAAACAGGGTGTGGAATTTTCGACAGAGTTGGACTTAAACCTTCCGTCCGTCACTGCCGATTTCGTGCAATTGCAGCAGGTACTTCTCAATCTGGTCATGAACGCGATTGAATCTATGGCCGCTAACACCAATCGCTCTAGACAATTGCACATCCATTCCCGCCTTGACGATAACGCTCAACAATCTGCCGTGCTTGTCGCGGTGAGCGACTCAGGAGTTGGCCTCACCACTACGGAAGTGGAACAAGTTTTTGAGGCGTTTTACTCAACCAAACCGGAAGGGATGGGAATGGGTTTGTGGATCTGTCGCTCGATAGTCGAGGCGCATGGCGGGCAGTTAACCGCCCGGGCAAACGACACCGGCGGCGCAACCTTCCAATTTGTTTTGCCATCATCAACGGAGGCAGGCGCATGAAAGCGGGCGATCCTATCGTGTTCGTAGTCGATGACGATCGCTCCATGCGCGAAGCCCTGGTTGATCTAATTACTTCCGTCGGGCTCTCCGTTCAGGCATTTAACTGTGCCCAGGAGTTTTTGGCCTGCAGTAAGAGTGATGCTCCAGCATGCCTTGTCCTTGATGTACGCTTACCTGGCCCGAGCGGCCTCGACCTCCAGCGCGAATTGCTCCATTCGGAAACACCGATCCCAATCATATTTATCACCGGCCATGGCGATATCCCGATGTCGGTCCGCGCCATTAAGGATGGAGCAGTAGAATTCTTGGCCAAACCATTTCGGGACCAGGATCTACTCGATGCGATTCAGCATGCTCTGGAGCTTGATCGAGCTGCCCGCAGCGACCGGGCTATCGTGGCGGGTTTACGCCACCGTTACGACTCGCTAACCAAGCGGGAGCGAGAAGTCATGGCCCTAATCGTATCGGGCTTACTCAACAAGCAAATCGCGGCCGAGTTGGGCAGCAGCGAGGTCACCATAAAAATCCATCGCGCTCACGTCATGCGCAAAATGAAGGCTGAATCTGTTGTCCAACTTGTTCACATGGCGGAAAAGATCGGCGTACCTACGAAAGCGCATTAGTAAGCCGTAGGCAGTAGGTCAGTAATCAGTGCAGGAGCTAGGAGCTAGAATCTAGGAGCTAGGAGGACGATCGCTAGCGTACTGCGCTTACCGTCACGGAACCGAGCCCGCGCCCGGATGGGACTAAGCTTCCGTGTCCCATCCGTTAGCAGCGCCCACGGCACGTCATACTAGACCGCGTGGAAACGCCCCCCTCTACGTGTGCCCGCCTCCTGGCTCCTGGCTCCTCTACCC
>Ga0210396_10001585_pt1 | contig 24328 bp, 18 predicted proteins | sample IncBWH17OmetaG_FD_155466 | JGI IMG/M metagenome (GOLD analysis project Ga0210396, IMG submission 155466) | Forest soil microbial communities from Barre Woods Harvard Forest LTER site, Petersham, Massachusetts, United States - Inc-BW-H-17-O ... | reverse complement strand
AACAAATTGCGCCAAGCCCGCCTCCAGCAATGCGCCGCGCATGCCCGCAACCAACCGCAGGTAGCTCAGCAGCAAGGATATCGAAACGGCGGAGCAGATCACGAAAGCCACATGGATCGAGACGTGATCTACGAGATACGCCATCAACAGGTGAAAGGAAAAAAAGGCGCAGGCCAGAAAAAAATAATTCATGGGATGCAGCTCGATTCCCTTCACGGTGGTGAGCAGGAAAAGCGCAAAGAAGAAAAACAGCAGTGAAACCGGCGCGAAATAACTGACGCGCCCCGCCAGCGGGCCGGGCTGCAGCTTCTGCGGCAGCGCGATGCCGACGTGGTAACCCGACACCAAGTTCTTGTAGTTCCACGTCAGATCCCACCCGTCCGCTTGTCGCAACTCCTGTGTAGGTGAAAGTGTGTTTTCCAGCAGGTCGAAGCCCGGAAAATTCGTGATGACGTGCAGCTGAAAATCCTTTACCTGCGTGACTTCATCCCCAAAGCCGTAACTCCAACTGTCCATCCCGTGCGAGCGATAAGCTACGCGCAGCGCCGCCGTCTCGTGGGGTTGCAGCTGGGCCGTCGCCACCGCTTCAGTTTTTTGATTGCTGATCGTGAGTGGAATATCGTTCAGCGAAAAAACCAGATCGTCGTACGCGGCCTGGCTTGCCGGCAGCCGCATGCGAAACGTGACATCTTGCGGCTGATCGCCGGGATTGCGGTAGCGATAGGCTCCCGAAAAATCCACCTGGTACGTGCTGTACCACAGCAGCCCTTTCCTGCGGTAATCCAGCCGCAGCGCCGCGTTCGCGCGGGTTTGTTCCAGCGGCAGCGAGATGCTGGACTTCTCGTCGACCGTGCGCACGGTCGTAATTCCGTTTTGCGTGGAAGTGACTTGCTTGTGAGAAACGACCTGATAACCGGCGGTGGGCGGCGTTTGCTCCTGCGCTGTGCCCCAGGATGACGACACACGGCTCTTCAGTTGCTCATCAGTGGAATATGTACGGTAGAAAATCGTGCTACCCAGGATGGCCCAAGCGATCGAGGTACAGATGACGATGAATCCGATTGCGGCAATGCGCTTTATCATTTTCGTTCACTCCGTGATTTAAGGACTCCGTCCCCGCCGCACAGCCATTCTCCGCAAATTGATTCACCATGTCAAGTACTTTGTGATATAAAGCTACCCATCACACTTCGACTGGCAAGTACTCGTCCTGTCCACTGTCTGTCGTGAAATCCAGTGCAGGATCAGCGTGTCTACGAGGTTTTCGTCGCGGCAGGCTGCGCGAAATCTTCGAGGCGGCGGGCCAGGGATTCTGGTAGCTCGGCTTCCAGGTGCATGTGGCCGTCCGTTACTTCGGAGTGGAGGACGCGGCCTGTGGCATGTACCAGCGAGAGATTGCGGCCGTCGGAGAGCGGGATGCGCAGATCCACGCGGACGAGCGGATCTACCGGGAGCACGGCGTCCATGCGGGCAAGCAAATCTTCGAGGCCCGCGCCGGTGACGGCGGAGGTGAAAATTTTATTTTCGTTGCGGCCGTTGGCTTTGGTGAGCGCGGCGAGTTCCTCGGGTGACAGACGATCGGTCTTGTTGAAAACTTGCAGGCGCGGGCGATCCTGTACGCCGAGGTCGGTGAGGACTTTCAGCACGTCCGCATCCTGCTCGGCATGATGAGGATTGGAGATGTCGCTGACCTGCACGATGAGCGCGGCTTCCTGGACTTCCTCGAGCGTGGCGCGAAAAGCAGCGATCAAATCGGGCGGCAAATCGCGCAAAAATCCTACCGTGTCCGAAAGCAGCGCGCGGCGGCGCGAAGGCAGACGGACGGCGCGCACGGTGGGGTCGAGCGTCGCGAACATTTTCGAAGACGTGAGCACGTCCGCATGAGTGAGCGCGTTGAAAAGCGTGGATTTTCCGGCATTGGTGTAGCCCACCAGCGCGATCATGCCCAGCGGCACGGCCTGGCGCGCGCGGCGGCGCGTGGTGCGCTGGCGGCGCACGGTTTCGATGGCCTCTTTTATTTTGCTGACGCGGTCGCGAATGCGACGGCGGTCGGTTTCCAGTTTTTGTTCGCCAGGGCCGCGCGTGCCGATGCCGCCGCCCAGCCGCGAAAGTTCTTCGCCGCGTCCGGTGAGACGCGGCAACAAATAATTCAATTGCGCCAGCTCCACCTGCAGCTGGCCTTCGCGCGTGCGCGCGTGCATCGCGAAAATATCCAAAATCAATTGCGTGCGGTCAATCACGCGGGTGCCGATGCCCTTCTCCATATTGCGCAGCTGCACGGGAGTGAGGTTGTGGTCCACGATCACCAGCGGCACGTGGCGCAGCTCGGCCTCGGCGCGAATTTCATCGAGCTTGCCGCGGCCGACGAGCGTCGCGGGATCCAGCGCCTCGCGGATCTGCAAAATGCTGCCGGAAATTTTCGCGCCGGCGGATTCGGCGAGCTCGTGCAGCTCTTCCAGCGAATCGCGGCCGGCAGCTGAAGGATCACCAGCACGTCCGCGCGGAGTTTTTTTCAGGCTCACGCCGACTAGCAGCACGCTTTCGCGATTGTCCACCGATTGCGCGGTTTTCATGCGGATGGATTGGCCCTGGCCCCGTGCAAAGTGCGGGAAATTTCAATCATTGGTAACCCGATTATACGCCGAATGCGCGGGAGGTGCGAATGGCGGATTGTCCGCGCTGTCCCGCGACCAATTCAAAAGCTCGCGGCAACGGCACCGCGAAAGGAAATGGCGCTGCGCGCCGTCAATTATGTCGGAGCTAAAGCTCCGACCCACAAAGATTCTCGCGTTGCGGAAGCAGCGGCGCGGAGTTCAGCCCGCAGTGGCAGCAGAAGAACGCGCCGAGGCGGCGAGAATCAAATCGGAGAGGAACTGGCTGAGGCCGCGGCCGGAAACTTGGAACTCGAGATCGCGCGTGGCGCGGTCGAGCCAGCCAAGATAGACGAGCAGCGCGACTTCCGCCCACGATTCCGCGGCTTCAGGCGTAAAACCAATATCGCGCAAGACGCTGGAGACATGCGCCGAGCGTTTTTTCTCGATGCCGGAAATGCGCGCGGCGACACGCTCGTCGCGGCGGGACCACGCGCGCAGCGCCGCTTCCCGACGCGCGCTGGAGAGATCGGCGCAATGTTCAACGAAGCGCGCCCAACGGGCAGCGGCGCGCGGAGTGATGACGGTGTCGTCCAGCCAGGCGGTTTCGTCGCCTTCCCAACGGTCGAGCATCTTCGCCAGCAGCTCTTCGCGATCCTGAAAATGCCAATAGAAGCTGCCTTTGCTGACGCCGAGGTCACGCGCCAGCAATTCGATCCGTACGGATTCAATTCCCTCAGTGGAAAGGCGCGCGAACGCAGCGCGAATCCAATCGTCAGGCTGCAGCGGAGAAGATTTAAGGGCGGTTGCGGTAGCCATGTGGTGTTCTGTGTGTGTCGCGGAACGATACCGGAGTGCATCGAGCGCGTCAAGTTGCGCGATTGTTACGATTTTACGAGCGCGAGAGCCGCGCCGGAAATTTCAGGGGCGTCGCCGAAGCCCGTGAGCCAGTGCACGCCGGATTCTTTGCGAAACCAGGTGAGCTGGCGCTTGGCGAAGCGGCGAGTGGCTTGCTGGATTTGCTGCACGGCGTCTTTTTCGCTGAGGTGGCCGGCGAGATGTTCGCGCAGCTGCGAATAGCCGATGAACTGGAATGGCTTCGCGTCTGGCGCTGTGCCGCTTGCGACGAGCGCGCGAACTTCTTCCAGCCATCCGGCTGCGAGCATCGCCGCGGTGCGCGCGTGAATGCGGGCGTAGAGCGCGGCGCGCGGCGGCAGCAGTCCGATTTTGATGATTTCGTAGCCTTGCAGCGCGTCGCGGCCGCTGCGATGGATTTCGCTGACTGGTTTTCCGGTGAGCAGGCGCAATTCGATCGCGCGAATAATTTTTTGGGTGTCGGCGGCGGAGATGCGCTCGGCGGCTTCAGGATCCAGTCGCGCAAGGACTCGATGCAGATGCTGGGGGCCACGATGTTCAGCTTTTTGGCGTAGGCGCGCGCGAATTTCTTCGGAACGCTGCGGAGCGTCGGCGAGTCCTTCGAGCAGCGCGCGCAGATACAGGCCGGTTCCGGCGGTCAGGATGGGCACGGCTTTGCGGCTGCGCAGATCGCCCAGAGCTTCGAGAGCGTGGCGGCGGTAATCGCCAGCGGTGAAAACTTCAGCCGGTTCGACAATATCCACCAGATGATGCCGAATGCCGCGCTGCTCGGCAGCCGGAACTTTCGCCGTGCCGATATCGAAATGGCGATAGACCTGCGTGGAATCGCAAACCAGAATTTCGCCGCCGAGTTTTTCGGCGAGATGGATGCCCAGCGCGGATTTGCCGGAAGCGGTGGGTCCGAGTACGACGACGAGCCGCGGCAGTGCGCTCATTCGGAGAATTTCCAGTAGCGCAGCAGGAGGGCGAGTAACACTAGCGCGGCCAGTAGGAGCGCGCCGATCACCTGGGTGCGATTGAGTTTCATGGGATGCCGATGGATACGTTATCACCGCGGGGCATCGCAGATGAAGATGACTTGTGGAGGTCCGCATCCGAAGCGAAGAGAGAGCCGTGCCTACGGCAGGCAATGAGCGCCGCTCCGCGGAGAGAAGTAGTAGCGTTGGTAGGCGCGGGACCCGCCCCTACGGATGTGCGGACGGCGCAGCGCGCCGCGGGCTACTGCGTCGCGCCATCGGGTCGAATGTTGTAGTAGAAGCCGATGCGCAAATCGATGAACGGACCTTTGAATTGCGGCGGAAGCGGCTCGAAAGGACTGGTAGCGCGGATCGCGGAAGCGGCGGCGGTGTCAAGCGGCTCTTTGCCTGAAGTCCGATCCAGGCTGAGGCTTTCGCCAGGGAAGCTGCCGTCGCGATTGATGCGGAAAGAAATCGCGACGATTCCCTTGTCACCCAAATAAAAAGATTCCGGCATCACGGTAATCCAGTTCTGCTTCAATTTGGCCAGCAGCCGGTTGATGTAGCTCTGAAAGTCCACGCCCTCGGTGGGAGTGAGAATCGTGACGCCGTTGCCCGCCTGCGCTCCACCGCCGCCTCGTCCACGGCCACCGCCGCTGCCACCGCCGCCGGAAACCGGGCCTTCCGAAGTGTACGTGCCGCCGCTGGGGGCATGCTTAACCGCATCCTGCAAGTCATTCTGGAGCGCTTTACCGGGTGACGCGTCATGTAGCCCAAGATCCAAGTGGCTCGGCGGCCCCTTCGGAAGCACCGGCAAAAGATGGGAAGTCGAGTCGGGCGGGGGCGGTGGCGCCGTCGCCGTATTCGGGGTCGGACTGGTGTTCACTTTCGCCGTGGGCGCCGACGGCAAATCCAGCGGCGGGCGCTCCGAAGGCACCGGAGGCGCTTCGATGCGATGCTCTTCGGCTCGCGGCGGCGCAACTTTGGCCAAAGTTTTCGGGGTGATCTTCACCACAGGGCCGGGAGGAGGCGAAGGACGCCGCGAGACCGCGCCCTCGTCCGGCGGCAAATAGACCACGCCGAGTTCTTTGCTGGCGAGTTCGATTTCGTCACGCGTGGGCACATGCGTGGGGAAAATTTTCGGCAGAAAAATCAGGAAGATGATGAACGCGATGTGCGCCGCGACGGAAATCACGCGCGTGATGGCGTCCCATTTGGCGTCTCTGCGATCTTCAGGCTCGACGAGAAGGTTGGCTTCGCCGGTATTGAAAATATCTGGCGAAACGATTTCGCGCAGCTGCGCGGTCATTTGGGGCGGCTGATCGAATTTATCAATCTCGCGCTGCTCGGGTGGCTCCACATACGCTGGGACCACCACGCGGCGGTCCAAAATCGCGAGCGGCGCAAATTCGGACGGCGGCAAGAATTGTTCGAACGGCTTCACGCCGATGCCGCGCGGCACGAGGCTGCGCTCGATCAGCACATCCAGCGGAAGATGTTCCGGGATGGTGGTCTTCCCTGTGAGCGGCGGCGCGTCGGACAAATCGGAGGGGACGACGGTGCGATCGTCCATATACGTCGTCAACCGGCGCGGCGGCTTCTTGTCACCGTTGTCGGTGAACGGGCGCACATCGGTGGGAACGAGAGTTCGCGGAATCATCGATTGTCCTGGGAGACGACGGCATCCAGTTGGACGCGGCGCGCGTGTTCCTGGATGCCCGCCATCACGCGATCGGCCAGCTCCAGCGCGGCGCGACCGGAGGCGCCATCCACGCGGGGCGGGCGGCGATTGCGTACCGAGCGCGAGAACGCGCCCAGTTCGGCGCGCAGCGGCTCTTCCGGCGACGTCGGAATTTTTTCAAAATTGATCTGCGGCTGCGGCGAGCCTGGCTCCACGCGCACGCGCAGCAAATCCTGACGCGTGAAGTCCAGCGAAAAATATTCGTGCGCCTGGAAAAAACGCATCTTGCGCACGCGCTCCGTGGAAACGCGGCTGGCGGTGACGTTCGCCACCGTGCCCGTGGAAAATTCGATGCGCGCTTGCGCGATATCCACTTTACCGGTGATCACCGGGATGCCCACGGCTTTCAAGTCCACCACGGGCGCGCCCACCAGTGCCAGGAGAATGTCCAGGTCGTGAATCATCACGTCATACACTACGTCAATATCGAGACTGCGCGGCGTGAAAACGCCCAGGCGATGCACTTCGAAGAACATCGGCTTGGAGACGATTTTCTGCGCCGCGGTGACGGCGGGATTGAAGCGCTCCAGGTGGCCGATCTGCAGGATGCGATTGTTGCGCTGCGCCGAAGCGATCAAGCCGTCCGCTTCACCGAGCGATGACGCCATCGGCTTTTCCACCAACACATCCATGCCCCAATCCAGCAAGCGGCAACCGACGCGCGAATGATCCTCGGTGGGCACGGCGAGGCTCACCGCGTCAATTTTTTCAATTTTGAGCGATTCGAAATCACGGATTACGCGGGTTTTGAATTCCGCGGCTACCTGCGCGGCGCGTTCGGCGTTGGTATCCACCACGCCTACCAATTCCACGCCTTGCATTTCCGACCACACCCGCACGTGGTTGCGCCCGAAATCTCCGACGCCGACCACTGCGACGCGTATGGGTTTTTCAGTCACGATTTCCCTTGGGCACCGAGGATTGCGGAGCGAAAAAATTTGGCTTCAGGGGCTAAAGCCCTTTTCTCTCGCCCGACGTTTCGGCGGGGCTGAAGCCCCGCCCTTCCAATTCCGCCCTTCCGCGTCATGATTTCCTTTGGGCGCTGATTTTTTGCGCCCGACAATTGACACCTGCTACAAGATTCAAATCAAAGTCAAAGGCGCCCAGCTAAAGCTGGCCGCTTCAAATTCCAAGTCAAATTCAACGCCTCGGCGTGGGTGCATTCTCCCGCGAGCTGTCGCCGCCGGCGGCGCGATCCGGCGCGAAGGCTTGGATCGCGATTCCGGCTTCGTCTGCTGCGCGAATCATGGTTTCGCGGTCGAAGAGCAGCGTTCTTCCGGCATCAATCGCCAGCGCCGTCGCGTTCGACCTCTTCATTACTTCGATGGTCTTCAGACCCACTACCGGAACATCGAAACGCATATCCTGGCGCGGCTTGCTGACCTTGACCACCACCAGACGCTGGCCGCCGGTGATGCGGGCGGCGCGCTCGATGGTTTCGTCGGTGCCTTCCATGGCTTCGATCGCGACGCAGGCGCGATCACGCACTACCACCATTTGGCCTAGATCCAGTCCGGCGATCTGCGTCGCGACGCCGCGGCCGTAGGCGATGTCCGCTGCTTCGCATTCATCCGGCGCGCGGCGAGTGAGCACACCCGCGGCGGGCAGCAGCGGCCCGAGAAATTCCGTGGAATTGACAAGCTCGATGCCTTCGTCTTCAAGCACGCGCGCTATCGCGCCAATCAGCGAGTCGGTATTTTTCGAGGGCAGCGAAAATAGTAATTTCGCGAGGCGCCAATCCGGGCGAATCGCACTGAAAATTTTGTTGTGCTTCACTTGCCCGGCCATCACCGCGCGCTTCACGCCTTCCTCGTGCAACAGCTCAATTGTGCGGCTCAGTTCCCCCAAGCTCACCCAGTGCAGGCGTTTCGCCACGCGCTCGAGCGCCGGCGAAGCTTCTTCTTTAATCGCGATCACGGCCATTTCGATGCCGCGGCTGCGCGCGCCCTCCAGCACCAGAAACGGAAAATCGCCATTCCCGGCGATCAATCCCCAATGCGCGGAATTCGCAGGAATTGCGTTTGCCGAATTATTGTCCGTGGCTGGCAACGTCATGCTATTTCGTCAGGCCTCGGTCGGAGGAGGCCGACTCGATAAATTGAACTAAGGTTAAGACGTCCGGCGAGTCCGCCAGGGTTCCACGCATCTTTTCCAGAGCTTGCGAAGTGTTCAACTTCGAGCGCAGCAGCAGGCGGTAGGCCTTTTCAATCGCCGCGATGCGCTCGGAGGAAAATCCCTGGCGCTCCAGGCCCACGCGATTCACGCCAAAGCAGCGCGTGCCGCGCGGCGCCACAATTTTCGAAAACGGCGGCACGTCCTGGGTGATCACAGTATGCGCGGCGATGTAGGAATGCTTGCCAATGCGGCAGAATTGGTGCACCGGACAGAACGCGCCCACCTGCGCGTAGTCTTCGATGGTGACGTGCCCGGCAAGCGTCGCGCCATTCACCAGAATATTGAAATCCCCGAGCTGGCTGTCATGCCCCACGTGCGCGTAGGACATGATCAAATTGTTGCTGCCCACGCGCGTAACGCCGCCGCCCTTTACCGTGCCGCGATTCACCGTGGAAAATTCGCGGAATTCATTGTGGTCGCCCACTTCGATGGAAACGCGCTCGCCTTTGTACGTGAGGTCCTGCGGATCTCCGCCGATCACCGCGAAGGAGTAAACGTGATTGACGCGGCCCAGGCGCGCGGGGCCGTGCACGACGGCGTGATGATCCAGAATGCAACCGTCGCCTAATACGACTTCGTCGCCCACGACAGCAAAGGCGCCGATTTTTGCGTCCTTGCCGATTTTCGCGGTGGTCGCAACGACGGCGCGGGGATCAATCTCACTCATCTACTTCTTCACCGGAGCATGCGCGACGGAATTTGTGGAGCGTTCAGGCGTGCCGTCGGCTTTAATGTCCACCATGGCGCACATCAGCGTGGCCTCGACGGCGAGTTCACCGTTCACGCGCGCCCACGCCGCGATCTTGCAAAAAGGACCTTTGAAGCTGAGGACGTTGGCTTCCACGCGCAGTTGATCGCCGGGAATTACGGGGCGGCGGAAGCGGGCGTAGTCAACTCCAGCCATGTAGAGCAGCTTGTTATCGCGATCTTTGATGTCCAGCAGCAGCAACAGGCCCCCGATTTGCGCCATGCATTCGATGATAAGCACACCCGGCATCACCGGCTTGCCGGGAAAATGCCCTTGAAAAAAATATTCGTTGATGGTGACGTTCTTTATTCCCACAATCCGCTTCTTGGGTTCCATTTCTTCAATGGCGTCCACCAGAAGGAACGGGTAGCGGTGCGGGAGGATCTTCTGGATCCCTATGCTATCGAGGAGCATCGTGTATTGGCCTCTGCCTGCAAGTTGATAGTTTATTGATTCCGTACTAAGCGCCTATCGGTCGCCTGTCAGTCGCCATTGATATTTGTAGAGCCGAGCCCACTGCTGCACTGGGCGGTTTCCACCGTGCGCTATTTTCGCGAGCGCACAATCGAACAATTCTATACGAATTGCAGGCAGGTGGGAATCGGCGATGGCGTAGGGGGCGAGTACATTCAAGGCGATGCTCGCAGGATTTACTTGGACGAACTCAACGATGGAAGTAACTCGCGATTATAGTCGCGGGAATGCCGACTAAAACCACTAGGACTCCGATATCGACGATTGCAATCAATAGCGGCTCGAAATAGCCAATTCCGGACGGGAGATAAGATTCATTCGGATCCGCAGGGTTCACCCAAGCCGCAACGTTCGTCCCGAGAGAATAACGGTCAATAACTTTTTTCACGCCCCAAAGGACTCTGTCACGGATAAGACGTCCTGCGTAGTGACGTCCGTCGATTCGATAGCCGTACCAGATTTCCACGCGAATTGTTTCTCTGCAACCACCCAACGTCCGGCGGCTTTCTTGAATCGTGGCATTGACTCTAGTCCAGTCTCTCGCCCGTATGGCAAACAGAATCTCCCTCAGCGCGTACAGCGGAACGGAGAGATACAGGAAACTGCTCGAATGTTCGCGCTCGTCGCCGATGCCAGTATCGAACAAAGTCGCTCCCGTATCTCGCTACGGACTCCGAAAATCCACAAGCCTCTAACCAAGTTTGGCGAGTGCGGCGTGGGCGCGTTCACGGTCCGAACGGAACACCCACACTTCGAACTCAAAAGTTTGCTTCCTTGGCGTCAGCCATATACCCAAAACACTAAACTGGGGCGCGGTATTCACGATTTCTGTGAAGTGCGAAGGGATGCTCTAAGCATCCAGTTCGGCCAGGATCCTGTCGAGTGTGGGTTGTCGGGTTCCTTTCCACAGCAGCTCCGAGGATGACAGAGCCTGTTCGCGTGACGCGACAAGCTGAACATGACAATCGCTGCATTCCGTGATGCCGTCACGAAATTCCGATTGGCACAGAGGGCAGAACATATATGGGCGCAGAGTTTACTACACGTTGCTGTCGTTCGACCGCTAAGCCGGACATTGGAAAGCGCGCCCGGCGTGCCGCAACGCGGCATCTCTGCTAGCATGGCCGCGGGTGAAACTTCGATGGCTTCCGCGAGGAATTCAGGAAACGTACCGATGAAGGCGATGCTGCGGGAATTGCGCGGGCGGCAGAGCGAGATGGTGAAGCTGCTGGGGGAATTTGTGCGCTGCGAATCGGCGAGCCACGTGAAGCGCGCGGTGGACGAATGCGCGACGATGGTGGCGCGGGAATGGCAGCGGCGCGGGGCGAAGGTGCGGATTTTGCGGCAGGCTATGCGCGGTAATCATGTGCGCGCGGAAATTTGGGATGGGGCGGGGCGCACGAGCGGGCAAATCATGGTGCTGGGCCACACGGACACGGTGTATCCGCTCGGCACGCTGGCGAAGATGCCGTTTCGCGTGGCGGCTGGACGGGCTTGGGGGCCGGGAACTTTCGACATGAAGGGCGGGTTGGTGCTGGCGCTTTTCGCGGTGGATGCTCTGCGCGCGCTGGGCATCCAGCCGAAGAATCGGTTCGTGTTCCTGTGGACTTCGGATGAAGAGATCGGCAGCGAAAGTTCGCGGCGCGCGATCGAGCAGGAGGCGCGGCGGAGCGATGCGGTGCTGGTGCTGGAGCCGTCCTTCGGTCGCGACGGTCGTCTCAAAACGCAGCGCAAGGGCGTGGGCGGCGCGGAAATACTTGTGACCGGGCGGTCGGCGCATGCGGGGATTGATCCGGAGAAGGGCGTGAACGCCGTGCATGAGCTGGCACTGCAAATCGCGCGGTTAATGAAGATGAACGACCCTCGGCGCGGGATCACCGTGCAGACTACCGTGATGAATGGCGGAACGATCGCGAACGTGGTGCCGGAACACGCGCGGGCGCTCGTGGACATTCGATACGCGCGGGCGGCGGATGTGCCGCGCATCAATCGCAAGCTGCATTCGTTGGGGCCAATCCTGAAAGGTGCACGCGTTTCGGTGGTGGGCGGGGCGGATCGTCCGCCGCTGGAGCGGACGGCGGCAGTGCGGAGATTGTTTGGCGTGGCGCAAACGCTGATGCGCGAGATGGGGTTGCCGCTCAGTGAAGCTTCCACCGGCGGCGGGTCGGACGGAAGTTTTACCGCAGCGCTCGGCGTGCCGACTTTGGATGGATTGGGCGTGGTGGGCGATGGAGCGCACAGCCCGCGCGAGCATGTGGTGATAAGCAAGTTGCCGGAGCGGGCGGCGTTGATCGCGGGGTTGCTGGCAACGTTGTAGCGTGGCACAAATCGAAGAGGGATCCCTGCCTGCGGCAAGCAGGCTTCACCCGCTGTCGCGGGTTCCCTTCGCTAAATCACTCAGGGCAGGCAGGATGACGGACTAAATAAAGAGCACAGGCAAGATTGATTGCCTGTGCCACGAAAATCGGGCCGGCGGGACGCCGGTGTTACGAAGACTAGCGCAAATCTTGCTGGTGCAGATACGTCAGCGCCTGCTGCTGCAAATCACCATAATCAGTGTGCAACGTCGCGCGCAACGCCTGTTCGGTGTCCGGCGCCGTCGCAATGTTGTCGAGCAACCGCGTAATGTCGCCGATGCCGCCGGTCTGGATGATGGATTCGACGACGGCAAGCGACCACGCGTACGCGAGCGAGGCGTCGCCGCCGTCCAACCCCATCCACGATCCTTCGAGGCTCGCGAGCGAGGGAAGTTGTCCCTGCGCGGAAGCGTTCAGCAGCGCGCCCGCGGTGCCGGTGCTGCGGCGGCCTTCCATATATTGGGCGACACCTTCCTGCAACCAAGTCGGCGCGCGACTGTGCGTTTTCTGCCCGATGAAGCTGTGCGTCAGCTCGTGCTTCAGCACCCGCGCCAGCTCCGGAGTGACGGCCGTCAACCCCTGCACCGGGATGCGCATCCGCCCGTCATTCAACGCTCCGACCCATCTGGGGGCGCGCGTGATGTCCGCAAACGATTGCCCGGTATAGAGAATCACGCCGATGGAATCCGGAGGCGTGAAATCCAGCTGCGATTCCAGGTCGCGAAAATCGTCTTCCAGGACCCGCATGATTCCGCGCGCCAGGTCTGGCGTCGCGCTGCCGTTATATTTCAGATCGAAATGCGCGGTTTCGCCTTCGCCGTAGCTTTCCTCCTCGGCCTTATCGCGCTCGGCTTTTTCCAGCGCGCGCTCCACTTCCGCGTCGGGACGCAATTTTTCCGCGCGACGCCATTCCGCGACGGCCAAATCCATTTTGTTCGCGCCATAGTAGGCCCAGCCGGTGAGCTTGGCGACGTCCGGAGAATCCGGCGCAATGCGCCGCGCGCGTTCCAGCGGCTCCAGCGCCGTGGTGAACTGGCTCTGGTGCAAATAGAGCAGCGCCAGATTCAGCAGCAAGGGAAGACTTTCCGGCGCGAAACTGAGCGCCTCGCGGTAGTGGTCAATCGCGCTGGGCGTGTCGCCCTTGCTCACCAGAAATTGCGCGGCGGCATAATGCGCGGCGGCTACTTTTTCGATGGCCAGCGGCGCGTGCGAACGAGCGTCGGTCTCCAGTTGGGCGATATAACCGAAGTCAATCGCGTAGTCGTGGATGACGAGCCGGGCGATGTCAGCAAACCCACGCACCGGATCCACGTGCGGAGCGGTGACGGGCGGTTCGCTAGTGGCGCTGGAACCCGAAGTGTACCGGAGGCCGTCGCGGTCAATGCGCGCGACGATGGATTTCGGGATGGACATCGAGCCAGCGGAAGTTTCGTAATGGACGCGGTCGCCATCTTCGGTGACGTTGGAGGCCACAATCCGCCGGCCGTTCCTAAGCACGATAGTATCGGCGGCCGCTGAAGACACGACCAGCAACAGAAGCGACGCGATGGGCGCTGCATGACGCACACCTGAATTTTACCAAGCGGGTCGGACGGCGCGGGCGCGCTCGTTCTCGGCTGATGCCCTAAGTGGCATAGCCTGTACCGCGGAACAGGCGGTGCGGCGCGAGGCAGCGGCAATTTGTGCCGGCATGCGTCAAACATTGAACACAGAGTGCACAAAGCCCAAAAAAACGGAGAGCAGCGGGATAACCCGGCATATACTCGCTGCAATCATAGTTGCAGAGTGAATTACGTGCGCAGGTCCATGCGAGTGTCCCTGGTCGTTCTGCTGCTGCTCGGCGCTGATTTTATCGGCACCGCGCACCGCGCCAATGCAACCCAAAGTGCCGCGCAAAATCCTGCGCCGCAACAAGCCTCAATACAGCAATCCATCGCAGCCCCAACTGTTCCCACCGATCCGCGCGCGCTCTACGAAGCTCTCAACGCGCTGCGGCCCGACGGAGCGCGCGTGTACACCGTCAAAGACCTGACGCTTCGCCGCGACGTCATGAGTTTCACATTCACCGAAGGCAAGCTGGCTTTCCTGGAGCCGCTGGGCGGGCGCATCACCGGCGCGGTCTTCTCCGGCCGCGGCCACGTCATCGCCACGCCGCACGAACGCGGCGAACGCCGCTCGCTCGCGCAATTCATCGGCGTGCCCCTCCTGGATCAAGCGTTTTCAGACGCGTACATCCGCTTCGATGACGACACCGCCGCCGAACTGCAACGCCAACTCGCAGCAGACAGTGTCGAACCCAGCAATGATCCCGCTTTCACGGCGCACTGGATCCCAGTCACGGCCGGACTCGCGCCCACGCATTCGCTGCGCACCATGGTGGATTGGCTGGCCGCCGAGCCGGTTCCCTGTTTTTACGTTTTGTTACAAACCAACACCGTGGGGCCGGTAGAAGTCTCAGTGGACAATCGCCGCGAAGAGCAGGTGACCATCGGACAGCCGCGCTTCACCGATGGCGCGCGTTCCTTCGACGTGTGGGCTTCGTTCCAAGCCGCAAATTCTCCGGCCACGCGCCCCGAAGCGTTCCTACCCGTGGAGTATCGCGTGGACTCCTCCATCGCGGACGATCTCTCGCTGCAGGGCAAGACCAGTCTGCATCTACGCGTCGGCCGCGCCGGTGAACGCGTGGTTCCGATGGAGATCTCGCGCCAGTTGACCGTGGACGAAATTCAGGGCGAGGACGGCCAACCGCTTGCCTATTTTCAAAATGAAGAGCTCAGCCGCCGCGACGCTGCCCGCCGCGGCAACGATTTCATCCTGGTGGTGCTGCCCGCAGGAAAACCTGCCGGTGCGGATTTACATTTGCAGATTGCCTATCACGGCAACGTGATCACGGACGCAGGCAACGGCGCCTATTTTGTCGGAGAGCGCGGCGCCTGGTACGCGCACATCGGCGGCGAGCATTTCACGCCTTACGACCTCACGTTTCGCTGGCCTAAGCGACTGGCGCTGGTGGCGACCGGCGTGGAATCCGAAGCGCGCGAGGACGCCGAAGCAAAATCCGGCCGCTGGCGCTCGGAAACGCCATTTCCCACCGCGGGCTTCAACCTGAGCCAATACCAGATGGCCAATACCGCCGGGCAACCGAAAATTCAGGTGTACGCGAACAAAGAGCTCGAAGAAGCGATCGCGGCCCGTCTGCAACGCGGAGCTCCCAATTTCGTGCCGCCTTCGATGCTCGATCGCTACAAGGATCCGGACCGCTTGTCCGGCGCCACGGACCAGCCTCCCGCGCCCAGTCCCACGTCGGCGTTGAAGCAGCTCGGCACAAGCGTGCAGGACTCCATCCACTTTTTCGAAAATCTGAATGGCGCATTTCCTTTCGACCATCTGAGCGTGGCGCAGATTCCGGGTTCCTTCGGACAAGGCTGGCCGGGGCTGGTCTATCTTTCGACGCTGGCGTTCTTGCCAGCCGAAACGCAAGAGCGCGCAGGCCTCGACGAGTGGGCACAAAGTGAAGCGCGCGACCTGATGCCCTGTCATGAAGTCGCACATCAGTGGTGGGGCAACGTGACCGGCGCGGCCAGCTATCGCGATGTGTGGATCGAAGAAGCGATGGCGAATTATCTGGCGCTTTGGTACGCGGACACGAAGAAGCCCGGCCAGCATCGCCTGACGAATTGGCTGGAACATTACCGCGCAGAGCTGACCGCGAAAGTTCCAGGCACGGAGCGTTCCATCGAAGATGTCGGCCCGCTGGTTTTGGGGCCGCGCCTCAGTTCGTTGAAAGTTCCGGACGCCTACAACACGCTGATCTACGGCAAAGGCACGTGGGTGATACACATGCTGCGCGAGATGCTGCGCGATCCGAATGCCAAGGACCCGGACGCGCGCTTCCGCGAATTGCTGCATGCGATTCTGGCCGAGCACCAGTTTCGTCCGCTGTCGACCGCTGATTTTCAGCACGCCATCGAGCAGCACATGACTCCGGCGATGGATCTGGAGGGCACGCATCGCATGAACTGGTTCTTCGACCAGTGGGTGCGCGGCACAGACTTGCCGCGCTACACCGTGAAATTCGAAGTGAAGCCGCACGGGAACGCGTTCATCGTATCCGGCAGGCTCGAGCAACAGGGAACCGAAGATGTTTTTACGGCGCCGGTGCCGCTGTACGCGCTGCGCATCGGTGGAAAACCGGAACGCTTGGGGGTGGTGGTGACCACCGGCGCAGAAACGCGATTTCATTTTGAATCGCGCATTCGCCCCACGCGCATGGTGATTGACCCCAATCTCACTTTGCTGTGGAACAAGGGGTAAATTCAAAGGCACGACATTCCACCGCGCGCAACACTCAAACTTCACAGAAAAAAATTTTCTTTCAACTTGCGTCAACGCGATTCCGGTTTTATCCTATGCAGTCTTAATTGTGTCACTGGGGCGAATGTGCTTTTGCGGCGCCTCTCGTGGCTCCCAATTTTTTGCAACTCATAGCAGCCGTCAACCGTAAGTCGCCGGCGTCTTGGGGTCGAGCAACCGGCGATTTCGTAATTCTGATGCCCCTTCTTTAAGCTCGCGAGCATCTACTACTGTGTTCTGAGGCGACCGCGTGGACCCGGAAGGCTCTCAAACACCCATCGAATCGACCTCGGCTCATCCGATCATTGAGCCGGGCTATACGCTGGGCACTGTCACCGACAAGATCAGCTCGATTGTGCTGGGACGCGGCACGTCGAAGGGCTGGCTATTCGGTTTCGCGATTGCCTTCTCGCTGTTGATGCTGCTGAATTTCACGGTTGGCTACCTGCTCGTCAAAGGCGTGGGAATTTGGGGCATCAATATCCCTGTGGGCTGGGGATTCGCCATCGTCAATTTCGTGTGGTGGATCGGCATCGGCCACGCCGGCACGCTGATTTCCGCGATTTTGCTGTTGTTGCGCCAGCAATGGCGCACTTCGATCAACCGATTTGCGGAAGCCATGACGCTTTTTGCGGTGGCTTGCGCGGGAATGTTTCCGCTGCTGCACATGGGCCGGCCGTGGCTTTTCTTCTGGCTGATGCCCTACCCCAATCCGATGTGGCTGTGGCCGCAGTTCCGCTCTCCGCTGGTTTGGGACGTCTTCGCGGTATCCACGTACGCCACGGTGTCGCTGCTGTTCTGGTTCGTGGGATTGGTTCCGGACCTGGCCACGCTGCGTGATCGCGCGCGAAACCGCGCGTCAAAAATCATTTACGGAATTCTGGCGATGGGCTGGCGCGGTTCGGCCGTCCACTGGTCGCGCTACGAGACTGCTTCCATTCTGCTCGCCGGACTCGCGACGCCGCTGGTGGTTTCCGTGCACACGGTGGTGAGCTTCGATTTCTCCGTGGCGCAAGTGGCCGGGTGGCACACTACGATTTTCCCGCCATATTTCGTGGCGGGCGCGATTTATTCCGGCTTCGCGATGGTGATGACCCTCGCGATTCCCATACGCAAGTTTTACAACCTGGAAGATTTCATTACGATGCGCCACTTGGGAAATATGGCCAAGGTGATGCTTGCCACGGGGCTGATCGTCGCCTACGGCTACATGATGGAAACTTTCATGGCGTTCTACAGCGGGAATCCATTCGATCGCTTCGTGGTCGTTGATCGCATGACGAGCCCGCCATACGCGTATTTCTACTGGATGCTGATCGCCTGCAACATCGTCATCCCGCAAATCATGTGGCTGCGGAGCGTGCGCAACAACGTGGCGATTCTTTTCGTGATTTCGCTGGTCGTGAACGTGGGGATGTGGCTGGAACGGTTCGTCATCGTGGTGATCAGCCTGCACCGCGATTTTCTGCCGTCTTCCTGGGGCATGTACTACCCGACGCGCTGGGATTGGGCCACCTATGTCGGCACCATCGGACTATTTTTGACTTTGCTGTTCCTGTTCATCCGTTTCCTGCCGGTGATTTCAATTTACGAAATGCGCACGCTGGTGGAAGAAACGGACGAGGAGAATCCCAAGAAATAAAGGCAGGCTCAGGAACCGATGCAAATTTTTCATCACAGCACGAACACCTTATCGCGGGTGAGCATCTACGGCGCCGTCTTCATCCTGGCGTTGCTGGGTGGCGTGCTGTATGCGATCGAGCTTTCACCCATCTACACGCGCGTGAACGAAGCGCGCGAGCAACCCGTGCCTTTCAGCCACAAGCATCATGCCGGTGAGCTGGGCATTGACTGCCGCTACTGCCACACCACGGTGGAAAAATCCTCGTTCGCGGGCATTCCGCCGACGCAGACGTGCATGACCTGCCATTCGCAGATCTGGACGAAGGCGCCGATGCTGGAGCCGGTGCGCGCCAGCTATCGCGACGACAAATCCATCGCCTGGACGCGCGTGAATGCGCTGCCTGATTTCGTGTATTTCGATCACAGCATCCACATCAGCAAAGGTGTCGGCTGCACCACTTGCCACGGACAGGTCGCCGAGATGCCGCTCACCTGGAAGGCCAACACGCTATACATGGACTGGTGTCTGGAGTGCCATCGCGATCCCGCAAAATACGTGCGCCCGAAGTCCGAAGTATTCGATCCGGGGTACGTGACGCCGGCAAATCAAATGGAACTCGGCGCGAAACTGGTGAAAGAGTACAAAATTCACAGTCTGACAAATTGCTCGACGTGTCACCGCTGAAGGCGAAAAACAGAAAACGATGAGCTCTGATCTCAATCCGAAAGTTCCGCAGGCGATGGACCTGGTAGCGCTGCGCGCGAAGCTCGCTCAGGAAAACGGCAAGCGCTTCTGGCAGAGCCTGGAAGAATTGTCGGAAACCAAGGAATACCGCGAATTTCTGGAGAATGAATTTCCGCACGATCCCGAAAAAGATCCGCAGGGCCTGAATCGCCGCGACGTGCTGAAGCTCGCCGCCGCTTCCGCCGCTCTTGCCGGGCTGAGCGCCTGCACGAAACTGCCCACGCAAAGAATTGTTCCGTACGTGAAAGCGCCCGAAGAGATTGTTGCGGGCAAACCGCTCTTTTACGCCACTTCGATGCCGCTTGCGGGAGTAGCCAGCGGTCTGCTGGTCGAAAGCCACATGGGCCGGCCCACCAAAATCGAAGGCAATCCCGAACATCCCGGCAGCCTCGGCGGCACCGACGTATTCGCGCAGGCAGCAACCTTGGGCCTGTACGATCCGGACCGCTCGCAAACGGTGGTTTTCGAAGGCCGCATCAGCAGCTGGGCCGCGTTCCTTACCGCGATGGGCAACGAGAAAGCGGCTATGTCCGCTGATGGCAGCGGCCTGCGGATTCTTACCGACACCGTGACGTCGCCAACTTTGGCGGCGCAAATCAACGCGATCCTGAAAAAATTGCCGGCGGCGAAATGGCATCAGTACGAACCGTGCGGCCGCGACAATTCGCGCGAAGGCGCGCGGCTCGCGTTCGGCAAGCCCGTGAACACCGTCTATCGCATGGATCAGGCCGACGTGATCGTTTCGCTGGATGCCGATTTCGTTTCCTCCGGCCCCGGCCACGTGCGCTACGCGCGCGAATTTTCCTCGCACCGAGTAATCGAAGGCAAGAACGCGAACCTGAACCGCCTGTACGTCGTCGAGAGCATGCCGAGCAGCACCGGAGCAGTGGCCGATCATCGCAAACCATTGCGTGCAGGCGATATCGAAGCGTTCGCGCGTGAACTCGCCGCCGCAACGGGCGTTGCCGGAACCAACGGCGGCGCGGCGAGCGGCAAAGTTCCCGCGGAGTGGACGCGCGCCGTAGCGAAAGATTTGGCGGCGCATCGCGGCACATCGCTGGTGATCGCCGGCGAGGAACAGCCACCTGCCGTTCACGCGCTTGCGCACGCCATGAACGCCGCGCTCGGCAGCGTCGGCAAGACCGTTTATTACACCGAGCCGCTCGAAGCGAGTCCCGTGAACGAAATGGAATCGCTGCGCGAGCTGGTCAACGACATCAACGCCGGCAAAGTGGACCTGCTCTTCATGCTCGGCGGCAATAATCCTGTTTACGACGCGCCGGTAGATTTCGACTTCGGTCCCGCGCTGCTGAAAGTAAAAACCCGCGTGCATTCCGGCTTGTATTACGACGAAACCGCGGAACTGTGCCACTGGCACGTCCCAGCCGCGCACTTCCTGGAAGCTTGGGGCGACGCGAGAGCGTTCGATGGAACCGTGGGTGTGATTCAACCGCTGATCCAACCGCTCTACGACGGCCATTCTGCAAATGAGATCATAGAAGTGCTCGCCGGAGACGCCGGAAAATCCGGCCACGACATCGTGCGCGATTATTGGAAGAGCGTGCGCCCGGAAAAAGATAAAGCGTTCGATGCGTACTGGGAACGCTCGCTGCACGACGGCGTGATGGCTGGAACCGCGCTGCCTGCAATCTCCGTCGCGGTGCGCGCGGATATCGCCCAGCAAGTACAGAACACGCCCGGGGAACAGTTGCAGATCGCCTTCCGTCCCGACCCCACAATTTTCGATGGCCGCTTCGCCAACAACGGCTGGCTGCAGGAATTGCCGAAGCCGAATACGAAATTAACGTGGGACAACGCCGCGATGCTCAGTCCCGCCACAGCGCAGCACTTCGCGCTGGTGGACGGCGATTATTTGAAGCTGCAACTCGCCGGACACGAAACGAAAGCAGGCGTCGTGATCGTACCCGGTCACGCGGACAACGTCGTTACGCTGCACCTCGGCTACGGACGCCGACGCGCGGGAAGCGTTGGCACCGGCCCCGGCTTCAACGCCAATTTCATTCGCACTTCCAACGCGCCCTGGCTCGCCAGCGGACTGAAAATCGAAAAGACCGGCCAGGAATATTATTTCGCGGTCACTCAGCATCAATATGTGATCGATCAGGAAGGCCATCAGGTGGAAAAAGAAGGCGTCGAAGCCGCGCGCCGCGACCTGATTCGCATCGCCACGCTGGAAGAATTCCAGAAGAACCCGAACTTCGCGAAAGACCCGCACGAAGAAGCCACCAAGGGCTTGTCGCTATATCCCGACTTCAAATCGGAAGGCTACGCCTGGGGCCTGGCGATTGATCTGAACAAGTGCGTGGGCTGCAACGCCTGCGTCGTGGCTTGTCAGGCGGAAAATAATATTCCGGTGGTGGGCAAGGAACAGGTGATGAAGGGCCGCGCGATGCACTGGATCCGCGTGGACACCTACTTCCGCGGTGGGATTGACAATCCCGAAACATATTACGAGCCGGTGCTCTGCATGCACTGCGAAAACGCGCCGTGCGAAGTCGTGTGCCCGGTGGGCGCCACGGTGCACAGTCCCGAAGGCCTGAACGAAATGGTGTACAACCGCTGCGTGGGCACGCGCTATTGCTCGAACAATTGCCCCTACAAAGTGCGGCGCTTCAATTTCCTGCTGTTTTCGGATTACACCACGCCGAGCCTTTTCGGGATGCGCAACCCGAACGTGACGGTGCGCAGCCGCGGCGTGATGGAAAAATGCACGTACTGCGTGCAGCGCATCAACGCGGCGAAGATCACGTCCGAAGAGCAGAACCGCGAAGTGCGCGACGGAGAAATCGTCACCGCCTGCCAGGGTGCATGCCCCGCGGAGGCGATCATCTTTGGCAACATCAACGACCCCAACAGCCGCGTCGCGAAATGGAAAGCGCAATCGCGCAATTACGGCTTGTTGGACGATTTGAACACGCGCCCGCGCACCACGTATCTGGCGCGCGTGCTGAATCCGAATCCGGAGATTCACGGATAGCTTTATGAAGCGCAAACCACTTTACGGATTGCTGGCGGAGTTTGAGACGCCCGATGAGCTGCTGAAAGCCGCGCAACGGACTCATGACGCGGGTTACAAGAAGATTGACGCGTTCTCGCCGCTGCCGATCGAGGGCCTCGCCGAAGCGGTCGGCTTTCACGGCACGATTCTGCCCGTGATTGTGTTCATCGGCGGGCTGCTCGGCGGCCTCACCGGTTTTGCGATGCAGTATTACGCCAATGTGATCAGTTATCCGCTGAACGTGGGCGGCAAACCGTATAACAGCTGGCCCTCGTTCATTCCGATTACGTTTGAGTTGACGGTGCTGGGCGCCGCGTTGTGCGCCGTCTTTGGAATGCTGGCGATGAACGGGCTACCGACACCGTACCACCCGGTTTTCAACGTCGCGCGGTTTGCGCTGGCTTCGAACGACCGATTTTTTCTGGTGGTGAAAGTGCGCGACAAAAGTTTCGAGCTGTCGAAGACGAAAAAATTCTTGGAAGGCTTGAATCCACACGGAGTGTTTGAGATTGAAGTTTAAGAGACATCTCGATATTCGGCCACGACCGGAAGGCGCGGCTTCAGGGGCTAAAGCCCCTGAGTTGCCGGGCTTGACGGCGGGGCTGAAGCCCCGCCCTTCCAATGCAGCCGGCGCGCTGGCGCGCGCCACGAGCATTATGCGAATCACGAGCCTCGCCGCGCTCGCACTGCTGTTCGCAGGCTGCCGCATGGACATGCACCAGCAGCCCAAATACCTGCCGTACGAGCCAACTACTTTCTTTGACGACGGCCGCAGCGAGCGCCCGGTCGTCCCTGGGACCGTGGCGCGCGGACAATTGCGCCTGGACGAATTGCTATACACCGGAAAAGAAAATGGCGTGCTGTCGAATAAATTCCCGTTCCCCATCACGCGCGAGGACCTGGAGCGCGGCCGCCAGCGCTATAACATCTATTGCACCCCGTGCCACGATTACACCGGCAGCGGCCAGGGCATCGTGGTGCAGCGCGGATTTCCGCCGCCGCCGTCGTATCACATTGACCGCCTCCGCCAGGCTCCCGTCGGACATTTCTTCGACGTGATGAGCAACGGCTACGGTTCGATGTACAGCTATGCTTCGCGCATCGAGCCGGAAGACCGCTGGCGCATCGCCGCTTACATTCGCGTGCTGCAACTCAGCCAACACGCCACCGAGCAGGACGTGCCGCCGTCGGAGCGTCCACAATTAAATCAGCAGAATGCGGGGCAACCGCAATGAGCTTGGTCAGCCAAATCTTGCACGCTTATCTCCTCGCCTATGTTTACTGGCTGATGATTCCGCTGGGCTGTACGGCGATCTTGATGATGCATCACCTCACGGGCGGCTGGTGGGGCTATCCCATCCGCCGGCTGCTCGAAGCCGGCTCGCGCACGTTCGGCGTGATGGCGGTGCTCTTCATCCCGATTTTGCTGGGCATGAAGTCCATCTACTCTGCGTGGGCGAATCCGTCCGAAGAGATGCTCCACAATCCGAACTACCATTTCAAAATGGAATACTTGAGCACGAACTTTTTCATCGTCCGGGCCGTTATTTATTTCGCGATTTTGATGGGCCTCTCCCATTTTCTGAACAAGTGGTCGCGCGAACAGGACGCGACCGGCGATCCGCGCCTCGCGAAATATCTGGAAGGCATCAGCGGCCCCGGCCTGATTCTGTGGGGCATGTGCGTATCGTTTTCGATGATTGACTGGGTGATGTCGCTCGAGCCGCAATGGTTCTCCACGATTTACGGCATGATTTTCATGATCGTGAGCGCACTTACGGCAATGTCCTTCGTGATTTTCGTGCTGCGCCGCTTGACGGACGATGAGCGCGGCAAGGAAATCCGCGAAAAAGTCACGCCCGGGCAGTTCAACGACCTCGGCAACCTGATGCTCGCCTTCACCATGCTCTGGGCGTACTTGTCGTTCTCGCAGTTCCTGATCATCTGGGCCGGAAACATCAAGGACGAAATTCCCTGGTACATGACGCGCGCCTTCGGCGGCTGGGGAAAGCTCGCGGTGGTTCTGATCGTCCTGCATTTCGCGCTGCCTTTCCTGCTGCTGCTGCAACGCAACGTGAAGCGCCGCGTGCATCGCCTTTCCGCCGTCGCGGCCATGATGATCGTTCTGAGCATGGTGGATGTGTACTGGCTGATGGTCCCGGCTTACGAACAAGATGGCCCGCACCTCGGCTCGTTGGGCTTGGACCTAATTTGGCTCGCGGTAATCGGCGCGCTGTGGATTGCCACCTATTTCTGGCAGCTCGGCAAAATGCCGCTGCTGCCGCTGCACGACCCGCGTTTCGAAGGAGAGCTCCAGCATGAGCATGGAGACTAAGCACGGGCCGGGCCAGCCTCCTGCTCCGGGCGGCTCGCACGAAGCCTACGAACACAGCGACGCCAACCCGAGCGGATTACTGCACTCGGGCGCGTGGCTCATCGCCGTCCTGGTGGTGGTGTTCGTCTCCATGGCGTGGCTGTTTGGCTTCTACGGCAAGGTGCAAAGCCTCGGCAAGCCCGCGTCACCCTTTCAAGATGCGCGCGTGCTGCCTCCCGCGCCGCGGCTGCAAGTGCAACCACGCGCCGAGCTGCATGCCTATTGCGAGCAGCAGCACAAACTTCTGAATTCCTATGGTTGGGCGGACGAACATAACGGTGTGGTGCGCATCCCCG
>Ga0210396_10001584_pt1 | contig 24329 bp, 20 predicted proteins | sample IncBWH17OmetaG_FD_155466 | JGI IMG/M metagenome (GOLD analysis project Ga0210396, IMG submission 155466) | Forest soil microbial communities from Barre Woods Harvard Forest LTER site, Petersham, Massachusetts, United States - Inc-BW-H-17-O ... | reverse complement strand
TTGTTCGAGATCCCCGGCGGGTGGATGGGCGACCGCTTCGGCTCGCGCTATACGCTGTCGCGGATCGTGCTTGCCTGGTCGATTTTCACGGCGCTATCGGGCTCGGCGATCGGATTCCTGTCGTTGTTTGCGTGCCGGTTTTTCTTCGGCGTCGGCGAAGCAGGCGCATTTCCCAACATGGCGCGGGTGCAGAGCCGGTGGTTTCCGCTTGTGGCACAGGGACGCGTGGGGGGAATGCTGTGGCTGGTGGCGCGGTGGGGCGGGGCGCTGTCGTTTGCGCTGTTTCCGCTGCTGATGTCGGCGGCGGGTTCGCCGAGCTTCCGGCACGTGCTGGGGCGGTTGCCGGGGTCACTGGCGACCGTGCCGAGCTGGCGGATCGCGTTCTGGATTTGCGGGCTGCTGGGGCTCGTCTGGGTCGCAACGTTTTTCCTGTGGTTTCGCGATGATCCGGCGGAGAAATCGTCGGTCGATGAAGCGGAGCTGGCGCTGATCCGCGCCGGGCGCGCGCAGGCCGATCCGCATGCGCAAACGGCGATGAGCCGCCGCCTTTGGGTGGAGTTGTTTTCCAGCGGACGCCTCTGGGCGATCGCGGCGGCGTACATGTGCGGGTCGTTCGGGTGGTCGTTCTTCGTGAGCTGGATGCCGCGATACATGACCAGCGTTCATCATCCTTCGGCAACGATGGGCAAGTGGCTCAACACGACGCCGCTTCTGGTGGGCGGGGCGGCGTGCATGCTGGGCGGGGCGCTCTCCGATCAGCTCGTGCGGGCCAGCGGATCGATTCGACTGGGCCGGGGGGTGTTTCCCGTATTCGGCTACACGACCGCGGCGATCTCGATGGCCTGCATTCCCTTCGCCCATACGCCGGGCCAGGCGATCGCGCTGATGTGCCTCGGCTCGTTCGGCAACGACATGGGCCAGGCGGCGCAGTGGGCCTCGATCATCAACGTCGGCGGCCGCTATGCCGGCACCGCCTTCGGCATGATCAACATGGTCGCCAACGTGGGGGGCAATTTTCTTCAGCCGATCATCGGGGCGGAAGTGTTCGGCCACTACGGTTGGCCGCCATTGTTCGCCCTCTACGGCGGCGTTTTTCTCACGTCCGCGATTCTGTGGGTTTTCATCGATCCAACCCGGCAATTCTACCGCGACGATGCGCCGCCGGGCGGGTTTGCGGCCGTCCCGCTGGCCAGCCGGAAAAGTGGCCCTCAAGGAAGTTAAACATTTCGTTGCTTGCGTGGAAGCATCCGATCTTCGATACTCAAATCCCGGTAAGATTGTCGATAGGGGAAGAAGTTCATGAGTCGGTCGAATCGCCTGACGCTGCGGGAAATCCGCCGGGTCAACACGATGATCGAGCAGGTGGGGGAGCTGGGCGCCGACCCGCACGTCTGGCGGCCGCACCTGATGGACCAGACGCGGCGGATGCTGCGGGCGCGGGTGGCGATCTCAATGGACTGCACCAACGCCGCCCCGGGCACGATTCCACAACTCATCGATCCGCTGGACATGGGCATGGAGGAATGCGATCACCGGCGCCTCCAGCAGTATTTCATGAGCGGCGAGATCTCGACCGACCCGTCAGCGACGGCGCTGTTTTCCATTCATGAGCGCGTCCGCTTTCTCACGACGACGCGTCGCGAGGTCTGCCCCGACCGCGATTGGTATGCCTCCCCAACCGTTTCCGAGGCCCGCCGCGGCGCCCACATCGACGACTTCGTCTGCTCCACGGTGGCCGTGGCGCCCCATGCATTGCAGGGATCGATCTACTACCGCGATTGGGACGATGCGCCTTTCTCGGCGCGGGATCGCCGGCTGCTGCGGTATGTGCATTTTTGCCTGCTGCACCGGCTGCGCGACAGCGCGCTGGCGCACCGGCGCCTCGCCACCGAAGTCGATCTGTCCCCGCGGCTGCGACAGACCTTCGGGCTCCTTCTGGGTGGGGACGGGGTCAAGAAAATCGCTGACGAGCTGGGCGTGAGCCTGCATACGGTGAACGGGTACGTAAAGACCGTCTACCGCAGGCTCAATGTGCGGAGCCGCGTGGAACTCATTGCCGTGGCACGCAAATGGCATCCGCGGGCGATTCTGCTGCCGCAGGAGCTGATCGCCGCGATGAATGATGCGCGTCGGCCAAAGGCGCCGCGGGTGGCGCACAGCGGCGATCCCGCTGCCGCCGACGAGGCTTGGGGCGGATAAGTTGCACGTTCCCTCTGCGGCTCTTTCCTGTTTAATAGCATCGCATGTTAAGGTTCAGCACTTTGTTGGGCCCGGGTACGGCGCGGGCCGGGATGGCTACTCTGCGACGGCCCTTGGCGCGCAAACGTCTGATCCTGTTGATTGCAGTGATTCTTCCTTGCCTGCCATTGCTGAGCGGGTGCGCGGGAGTGACGCTGGCGACGCTGGGGTCCATCGCCGGCGCCACGGCGACGGCGGCACAGGCGGGCACGGAAGTTTACACGCTGGGCAAGCTGGACACGGCGGAGATGGCGAGCCAGGAAACCGCAGTGAACGCCGTGCGTCTGGCCGCCGACGATCTGGGACTCAAACTCCAACCGCCGGAGCCTCGCCACAACCGCGATCCATCCGTCGAGGACTTCAGGTTCCTCGACGACAAAAACACCGCGATTAGCGTTCGCGTCGAGGCGCTGACGCGCTCGATGGTGCAGATGCGGATCGAAGTGGGAATCTTCGGATCAGAAGTGTCGGCGCACCTGTTTCTTACGCGGGTGCGCGCTCATTTGCCGCGGACCCGGCCCAGTGAGACCCGCCCTGGCGAGACCCGGCCCGTCGCGACATCGTCGCTAGCGCCGTCGTCGGACGGTTCAGACCGCGGCCTTCTTCTTGGGCCGGCGGGTAGGTTTCCGCTCGACGGGCCTGCGCGCCTTGCGAAACTCGGCCGTGAAGAAGGCGGCGCTGTCGAACCCCAGGTCCAGGACACCGGCGTTGGACAGGTCGCGGGCAGCGGCTTGCGCCTGGATGCTGTTCAGCCCGATGCGGGCGCCCAGATCGGCGGTCGAAAAACTGCCGTCCAGGCCCACCGTTCGGAGCGCCTCGTCCATCAATTTGTTTGCTTCGCTGGTCATTGCGCCCAGTGTACCGCCGATTCAACGCGAAAAACACAGCTTTGCGCCCGATTGCCAAAAATCAAAAAACGGATCGATCGGCGGTTTTATTTGCCTCCCGGGGGCCAATGGTGATACATTGTTGCGGATCAGCCTGAAAATCGACCACGGAGCCGCGCCATGACAACGAGGGTTTACGTCGGAAATCTGGGGGATAGTGTCACCACCGAGGACGTTGAGCAGTGGTTTGCCCGGCACGGGCGCGTCACCAGCGCCGAGTTATTCAGCGACTTATCGGGCCGGAACGGGGGTTTTGCGTTCGTCGAGATGACCAGCGCCGACGCCGCCCGCCGGGCCATCGAAGCCCTCAACGGCACCGCTCAGGGCGATCGCAAGCTCGCCGTCAAGGAAGCCCCCGCCGAGGAAGAGGAAGTCGGCCCCGTTCCCGGCGGCTTTGGCGATCGCGGCGGCCGTGGGGGCGGAGACTACAATTTCGCCGCCCGCGAAAGGATCTGACGCTCCCGTCGCCCCGTCTCAAACGTCTCGCGACAGCTCATCCACTCCAACGCCTTCGCCTGGGTCTGGCGGATGAACGCTTCTTTTCCATCCATGTAGGCTTCAATATCGAGCGGATGCGCCGCCGCCAGGCGCTGCTTGAGCTGCGCGTATTCCTGCGCCAGCTCGGCGTGATCCCGCAAGAAATCGCGAAACGCCAGATGCCGCCGCACGTGCGGCGACTCCGCCGCAAACGTGTGCACGTGTTCGGTCCGCACGCCCGCGGCGTTATCGCGCCGAAAGTACCGCCGCCCATCGATCCCGAATTCCCCCATCACTTCATACCCAATCTCCCGCATTCTTTCTGCGCGCTCGTCGACCTGTAACAGATCGCCCGCGACCGCCAGCATATCGATGATCGGCTTGGCATGGATCCCGGGGATCGACGTGCTGCCGATGTGGTGGATTGCCAGCAGGCTCTCACCCAGCGCCGCCTTCACCTCGCGTGCCGCACGTTCGAACGCCGCCGGCCATTGCGGATCGTAAGGGACTACCATGACTCGCCTCATAGGCGCCTCAACCGCGTGTGTAGTCGTTTCAGCGCCGAATCAGTCGGACGTCCTGCGTTCGGCGAACTCGAGTCGGTTTCCAAAGCAGTCGACTGAGTAGAATCTTCTTCTCGGTGGAAGCAGGTCATCGTACTTGGTCTGGAATCCCGCCTTGTGCAGGCGGTCGGCGAGCGCCGGCAGGTCGCCGACCAGGAAACACGGGTGCGCTTTGGCGCTGGGCCTGAACGGCTCCTCGACGCCCAAATGCACCTGCCTGGCGTCATCCAGCAGAAACCAGACGCCGCCCCTGGATTTGAGCGAATCGGGCTTCTCGATTTCCGGGAGGCCGAGAAGCGATCCATAAAACTCCCTCGCGTCCGATTCCCGGCCTTGTGGCATCGCCAGTTGAACGTGGTCGAGAGAGAATCGCATCGTTTGTTTTCCTGATCTATTGTACCCGTACCGCACGGTGCGGCCGACCGTGTGGCATGAAGCACCGCGTCTGCAAGCAGAGGCTTCCACTGTGAAGCACATCGGTTCAGGCTGCGACGTCTACCATCCGTCCGATTGGCGCACCGCATTCCGGGCAGACGCCGCTTGTGTTGCCAGTGAGGTCGTAGCCACAGCGGCAGTGGCCGGCGCGTATGAGCATGCGGCGTTTGAGACGCCACCAGGACCAGAGCAGCGGAACGATCAGGAGAACCGTCTCGATGCTCCAGTACGGGACGATCAGCCCGTAGTCGTAGCTGCGAGGGCGCAAACCCGCCCAGCCGTACTGAAAGTGGCTCCAGACGAATCCCCACTTCTTCTTCCCCCGACCAAACCCGAAATTCACATCCCGTGGCGGAAATGTGGAGTGAATGGGAATGGAGGAAAGGCGTGTGTGGAAATTGCGCACATAGGACGCCTCGATCAGATTCTGATAGACGCCTTGCGCGCCGGATTGGACGATGTTATCAAGACCAATCGAGCCTGGTCCCGTCTGCACCGAGACCTGTCGCCAGAAAGCCGAGTTACCTTCGTCGAAGAAGTGCGACCAAAAGAAAGCATCCGTGACGTAGTAGCTTCGTGCCCAAGCCCCGGCGGTCATCAACGCGAGGGCGAAACTGCCGGCGGCGGCCGTGGTGAAAAGAACCTGCCTGACCCGCTGCCCGCGCGTCGACGGATCAAACGCGCGTCGCGCCCACCGCCGCTCCCATCGACGCCATGCAAGCAGCAGCCAAGCGGCTGGCGCCGCCGCCAGCGCGATCACCACGATTCGCGGCACCACGACGTACCGCAGGTGATCATCCGCCAGCACCTGCGGCTCGCGGCGGCGGTAATCGTCCCGCACCTCCCGCCACGCGTTGTACTCCGCCAGAGACCGCCGATACTCCGCCGATCCCCACGGCGCTGCATTGACTTCCCTGTTGATCTCCCTGCCCCGCTGCTCGATCCGATCCCCTTCCGGGACATACGACTGCACCGCGCGATACCATACGCAGGCGGTGCTCGCGCAAAGCACCAGCGAAACCGCGGCGACAATCGTGAATGCCCGGTGACGGCTCATTTCGCCGCCTCCGATTTGCGCACGAGCTGCACCGCGGCATCTTACCATCCACGGACCCGCGCGACCGAGATCATGGGGCGGCGAAGCACGGAAACATTGCACGGCGGGGCCTTTCGTTTCGTGCTTCGTATTTCATTCATTCGGATTTGATTCGTCATTCGTCATTCGAATTTCGTCATTTCGCCTGAGTCCTTCGTGGTTGAAAATCTTTGCCGCGCGCCGCGCCTAAAGTCGGTTCGGATTCGGAGGAATTGCCCATGATCGAACGACTGGAATCGCGGACGCTGTTCAGCTCTGTTCCCGCCGGGTTTGCGGACACGGTGGTGGCGTCGGGACTGGTGTCGCCGACGGCGATGGACTTTGCGCCGGACGGACGGCTGTTCGTGCTCCAGCAGACCGGCGCGGTGCGCGTCATCCAGAACGGGCAGTTGCTGCCGACGCCGTTCGTCACGCTTAACGTTGATTCAAACAGCGAGCGCGGGCTGCTGGGCATCGCGTTCGACCCGCACTTTGAGACCAACCATTACGTGTATCTGTACCACACGGTGCCGGCGCCGGACCTGCACAACCAGGTGAGCCGGTTCACTGCCGATGGCAACGTCGCCGTACCCGGCAGCGAGGTCGATATCTTCGACCTCGACCCGCTCAACGCCGCGCACGGGAACCACAACGGCGGCGCCATCCACTTCGGTCCCGACGGCAAGCTGTACGTCGCCGTCGGAGAGAACGGCACGCCCTCCAACGCGCAATCGCTGAACACCACGCTCGGCAAGATTCTGCGCATCAACCCCGACGGCTCCATCCCGACCGACAATCCCTTCTACAGCCGGACCACCGGCAACAACCGGGCGATCTGGGCCCTGGGCCTGCGCAACCCATTCACCTTCGCATTCCAGCCCGGCACCGGGCGCATGTTCATCGACGACGTGGGCGAGAACACCTGGGAGGAGATCGACGACGGAATCGCCGGCAGCAACTACGGCTGGCCCGCAACCGAAGGACCGACCAGCGATCCGCAATTCCGCTCGCCGCTCTTCGCATACATGCATGGCGCCCCAAGCCAGGGCGGCATCGCCATTACCGGCGGAAGCTTCTACGACCCCAAGCACGAGAACTTCCCCGCCAGCTTTGCCGGCACGTACTTCTTCTCTGATTTCGGCGGCGGGTGGGTCCACAATTTCAACCCGGTCACGAAAAAAGAAAGCAGCTTCGCGACCGGCTTTGACGAGCCGGTCGATCTCAAAGTCGATGCGCAGGGAGACCTGTTCGTTCTGGATCACGGGGACGGGGCTGTGCATGAAATCTCATTCGGTTCGGCGCCGTCGTCGGCGCAGATCATCATGCCAAAGGCCGAAGCGATGTACCGCGCGGGCGAGCGAATCCATTTCAGCGCCGCCGCTTCCGCAAAACAAAGCTCGTCGCTGTCGTGGCAGGTGGTTTACTTTCAGAACGGCGTGAATCAGGACGTGGTCGAGAGCGTGAACGGAAAGCGGAGCGGCTCGTTTGCCGTTGCAGGAGCCGGAACAGCGCCCGGCGATTTCTATCGCGTCCTTCTCACCGCCACCGACGCTCAGGGACAGGTGATGACGATTGAGCGGGATATTCACCCGCTCGTCGGCAACGTTTCGATTCTCTCGAATCCTTCCGGAGCGGCCCTGGCGATTGACGGCACGGCGCTCTCGACGCCCGGCGAGTTCAGCGGTGTCGTCGGCTCGATTCACCAGGTGACGGCCGGGTCATCTCAATCCATCAATGGGTTTGTCTATACGTTGGATAGCAAGGCCCATGTGCCACAATTGGTAGTATCGGGGATGCATGGCCGATATTTTCTGCACTTCCGCAAGCAAATCTAATTGACTTGGGGGGTCACAGGGGGTTTCATACTTTTGCCTGCCGCAAGAAAGCACATGTGAATCCGGGGTGAATTCAGAAGCTCACTGGCTGGCTTGCGGTATCATATCTTAGTCCAGCAATATTGTGGGAGGCAGGGTTCCATGCAGGGTGATGTCGCCGAACAATCGATGGCGGTGGAAACTGGCGAAGTGTGTGCCAGTTGTGGCCGCACCATCGGCCGGCTGGAACAACCCTTTATCTGCGGCGAGAACATCGTCTGCTTCGGTTGCTACCGCCATTTGAACAGCGACCAGCCGTCGCCGGCGGGAGAGCACGGAGAGCACACGTTCCTGTCGGATGCGCGGATCCGGATCACGAATCGCGGGCTGAAGTTCGGCGGCGCCAATTACGACATTGCCCAGGTGCGCTTCGCGCGCCTGCGGGTTGTGCCCGCCCGGCGTTGGCTGGGCTGGACGCTGGCGTCTTGCGGACTGGCCGTCGCGTTGTTCGGACTGAACCGCCACCTCGATGAGAGCGACAGGAGATTTCTGGCGATCGGTGCCGGACTCCTGGTCGTGGGAATGCTCTGGGCGATGGTCATGCGGCCGATGTTTTCCGTGATCCTGACGCTGGCCGAATCGGAGCACGTGGCGCTGCGGACGCGCAGCCGGCGTTACGCCAGGCGGGTGCTCGACGCCGTCGCCGAGGCCATCATCGAACGCGGCCAGAGCGCTTCGATTCCCCCCGCCGACCAAGCCACACGGTTCGAGTGATGACGCTTCGCGCCAGGGGTGGCGGGCAGTGCCCGCCCTACATGGGAACCCCGTCAACTCTGAGTAATTGACCGGCGGATCGCCGCCAGCGGCGCGGAATCGTCGAAGACGGTGCGGCCGTTGACAACGCGGACACCCAGATCGTTCCAGAGCTTTGGCAGGTCGACCGGGTGCGGATGGAGAGCCATTTGATCGTAGAGGGTCTGGAGGACGGCCGTACCGGTGGCCTGGTCGGCGGTCTGGAGGACGCGGGCCATTGGCCACGAAGCCGATCCGTCGCCCCCGGCGTCGAGAATGGCGCGCAGCCCATCATCGAGCGATTTGCGGTTGTGAGTTTGCTGGCGAATCTCCAGATCGGCCAGCAGCCAGAACATGCACCCGCCCCAGTAGGTGCGCCCCCAGGTGTGCGTGTAATCCAGCCCGCGGTCGCCCCGCTCGGGCTGGCCCTCGGGGAAGTTTTCAACCATCTGCTTCCACACCTTCGCGACCGCCAGGTTGCCGATGCGGGCGCGGGCGATCGGCTCGAGGTAGGTCGAGAGCCCTTCGTTCATCCAGAGATGCGATTCACGCAGGTCGGGGAAGGCCAGGTGAAACATTTCGTGGGTGAGGACCCAGTCGTCGTGCAGGTCGTCGGGCGTGACCTCGCGGGCAAGCTGGATCTCGATGCGGCCCGAGCCGTACGTCTGGCCGCTGATATCGTGCCCATGCCCGCCCAGCGAGATCAGCAGGTCCAGATGCCGGGTGGGGAAACGATGGTAGTAGCCGCTGACGGCGCGGGCGGCGGTTTGGATCCACAAATGCAGGCTTTCATCCTGGACCTGCGGGGGTTTTACCGAGATTTCGACATGGATGCTTCCGCCGTCGATCTGGATGGCGGAGGGATCGGACGCGGCGGCCCGCATCGGCGCCGAAGGAGCACATCCCACTACGGCTGACAGCAAACAGATCGTCAGGTGACCGCGAAAGCCGAGCATCTGCCGCGACTCTAACGCCAACCCAATCGAGTCTGCAATGAAGTAGCAGGCAGCGTCATTCACCCGCGCGGTCGCAAAACGGAGGTTCACGCTTGACCGTCCGCCGCCAAGGGCACACGATATCGATTTATGCGCACAACCACCCTCGCCTCCGCACTGCTGTTACTCGTCGTAGCTGGCTCCGGACTGTCGGCCCAGGAGCCTGGCGTTTTGCAAACGCCACGGTCTGATATTAAGTGGAAGAAAATTGTTTTGTCGAACACGTTCTACTCCGAAGGCGCCAACTTCGGCGACTTCAATCACGATGGGAAGATGGATGTGGTGTCGGGGCCGTACTGGTATGAGGGGCCGGACTTCAATCCCGAGAAACGTCATGAGTACATGCCCGTGCAGAGCTACAAACCGGACAACCAATACTCCGACGACTTCTTTGCCTTCACCTTCGACTTCAACGGCGACGGCTGGGACGACATTCTGATTATCGGGTTCCCCGGCAAGGAAGCGGCGTGGTATGAGAATCCCAAAGGCAAGGAAGGCCACTGGGCCAAGCACGTCATTTACGACATCATCGACAACGAATCGCCGACCTTTGGCGATCTGTTCAAGAACGGCAAGCCGGTCATCGTCTGCTGTAGCCACGGGTACATCGGCTACGTTCAGCCGGACTGGAGCGATCCGGCCAAGCCGTGGCACTTCCACCCGATTACGCCAAAGGGCACCTATCACAAATTCACCCATGGCTTGGGCTTCGGCGATGTGAATGGCGACGGCCGCAACGACATCCTGGAAGCGCACGGTTGGTGGGAGCAGCCCCCGTCGCTGGAAGGCGATCCAGTCTGGAAAAAGCACGAGGCGACGTTCTTCGACAAAGGATTTGGCGACGGGTGCTCGCAGATGTACGCCTATGACGTCAATGGCGACGGCCGGCCGGATGTGATCTGCGCGCTCCAGGCCCATGGCAACGGCCTGGCCTGGTTCGAGCAGAAAGCCGACGGAAGTTTTGAGAAGCATCTGATCATGGGCGCCACGCCCGCGGAGAATCCGCAGGGTGTGAGCTTTTCGCAGCTTCACGCCGTCGACCTGGTCGACATGAACGGCGACGGTCTCATGGACATCGTGACCGGCAAGCGCTACTTTGCCCACGGTTCGCATGGAGATGTCGACCCGCTCAAGCCCGCCGTGCTTTACTGGTTCGAGCTCACGCGCGACCAAAACGGGAAGGTGCAATACATCGCGCACAAAATCGACGACGATTCGGGGGTGGGAACGCAGGTCGTGGCCAAACGGATTGACGGCCAGAAGATCCCTTCGATCGTCGTGGGGAACAAAAAGGGAACCTTCGTATTCATACCGGAGCAGTGATGGAGGGAGTGGTGTCGTCACAGTTTTTCCGGGTGGACGGTGCCGACAGCGAGTCGGGGCAGGAGACGTTTCTGGTGCTCCGTGCCAAGAGCAAGCCTCACGCCGAGCGGCTGGCGCGGAAGCAGGGGCTGCTGGTCGCGACGGTGCGGGTGGCCAAGCCGGCCGATTGGGAGCAGACCCCGCACAAGGCCACCGCCGCTCCCCCGATCGAACACGCCAATAATGATCCCATCATGGACAAGGCAGAACGTGGCGTCGAGAAACCTCTGTCTGCTGCGGCGCCCCTCCAGCCGCTGCCCAGGCCTTCCGAGGGCGCGCAGCCTGGCCGCGCGACGGCGCAGCGGACCGGCGCCGCGCCGATCATGCTCTCGGCCATCGCCGGCGCGCTGATCGTCGGGGGGGTCTTGGCGTTGTCGCTGGCCCTGTGGCCGGATGACGCGGCACGGAACGAGCTCCAGCAGGTGGATTTTCGCTTACACGAGTTGAGCCAGACGGTGCTGGGAAGCGTGCTGGTACTAGGGGGATTGATCGTGTTTGCCGTGGCGGCGGTGCTCTATTCCGGCAAAGCGAAGTGAATCAGAACCAGATCGCTCCGTAGACACCGATGTAGAACTGGTTGAGGTCGCCGCGGGCATTCTGGCCGAAGTCCATGGTGCCGCCGTGCATGTAGGAGAGTTGGAGGCCGGCCTCTCCACCGGTGACGGCCAGTCCCAGATTCACAAATACACGGGCGTCGAAGGCCGATGCCCACTTGTCGATCGACTGGGTGTCGGAGCTCAACTTCAGTTGGCCGAAGGCTCCGCCGACACCGACGCCCGGCTCCACGAAGAAGGAATTTCCGAAAGACTGCCGCCAGCTCAGGCGCGCCTCGGGCTCGAGCAGGAGGAACGGCACGTCGCTGCTGCCGGTGATGATGAGGGTACCGCCGTTGGAGATGATGGTGCGGGAGGAGTTGTCCAGCACCAGCGACACGCCGAACGCCGCGCCGAGCCTCAATTCCGGAAGTCTTTCGAACGGCGAGAAACTCAAATCCGGATCAAATCGCAGGGCGTCCATCGAGTGAAGTTGCGACGAAGAACCGCCGACCTCGATGTGGGCGTAGCCGATTCCGAGGGCGAATTCGGGAAAGCCGGGCGTGTCGGCGGATAGCTGCGGCGACGCCGCCAGAAGCGCCCACAGACCCAATAACACGAGACAGGCCGATTTCACGTTTTTGCGCCTTCCCACCCCTGCCTCTCAGATCATACCGCGCGGCCGGGCAGGGAGGTACAGAATCTTTAGCTTTCAGGACGCGTTCGAAGAATCGCGCGAATCTCATCTGCTCTGGGCACGGGAAGGCGGCGGATTTCCTGCGGAGGGAGGGCGTCGTTCAGCTCCAGGGCGCGCTGATACTGCCGCCGCGCCTCGGCCACTTCGCCGCGACGACGAAGCAGCTCGGCGAATTCGATCCGCAGCTCGATATTGTTCGGGTCCAATTCGACCGCCTTGCGATATTCGGCCAGGGAGTTGGTCCATTCATGCTGATTGGCATCCAGCTCGGCCATGGCACGGTGATAACGCACGGACATGGGATCGGCGGTAATGGCCGCGGCCAGCATCTCGCGGGCCATCAGCGGATTGTCGTGAGCCAGCAGCGCCGCCCGATACGCGTAATCGGGGTTGATCGACACCAGCCGCGACGCGTCCAGCAGCCGGGGGACAGCGGCGCCGCCCTGACCGGCGCGAACCATTTCGTCGGCGTCGTGCGCCATCGATTCCGCCAGCGCCACGTTCCACGCCCCGCCCCCGGCGGCCACCAACCAGACCACTCCGCCGAGGACCGTTGCGCCGATCGTCAGCGCCGTGCCGAACGGCCGGCGCGGATTTTCCTTCAGCCGCAGCCCCAGCGCTCCGCCGCACAACAGGGCGAAAACGAACATCGGGCCCGGCTCGAAAAGCGAAAAATCGATCAGGTTATGCAGCAGAAAAAGCCCGCCAGCCACGAGAATCGACGCCAGCAGCCACGGCGCGGGGCGGTCGTCCAGCTCCTGCCGCTGCATGGACCGAAGGCTCGCGATGCCCAGGCCGGCGACCAGCAACAGGAGAAAAATCGCCCGCTTGAACAGCTCGAGAATGATCCACGGGCCTTTCTGCTGCCAGTCGATGGCGATCACCGCGTTGAGCGCGACCGCGATGGTTGGGACCAGAAGCAAAAACAGGATGGCGCCGCGGTGGACCGCGTCGGGAGCGCGGGCGGAGTCGGATGCGGCGGCGCAGTCGGGAAGCTGCGTCAATTCCCACCAGAGCCGCAGCATCCACACGAGCATGAGCAGCCCGCCGGGGATTCCCAGCTCGACCAGGGCGCGGATGAGAAAATTGTGCGGGTCTTTGATTTCTTCGACGGCTTGCGGGAGGCGGAAGCCCAGATACGACTGGCCGAAGTTGCCCCATCCGACGCCGAGCCACGGGTGATGAACCAGCAGGCGTGCGGCGCCGACCCAGTATTGCCAGCGGTAGGTGAGGCTGAGTTGGAATAGACTGCCGTGCTTGAGGCCGTGGCCCATGACCGCCACGATGCCGATGACGAAGGCAACGATTGTGATCCAATACAGCCGGCGGGAGCGGGCGCTGATCCAGTCGCGCCGCCGCCACAGGACCGCGATCAACGCCGCGCCCAAAAGCGGCGTCGCATAGGCGGTCTTGCTCTGCACGTAGCGGTAGAGCATCAGGAGCGACAGCACCAGCACGATCGCAATCGGGACAACCCACCCGGGGTGATCGCGGTCGGCCAGGCGCTGAAGCGCAATCCCCAGCGAGACCATTCCGAGAAAGACCAGCAGGGCGGCGTAGGTGTTGCGGGAAACGCTGAAGCCGACGACGTCGCCGCTCTCGATGTTCTTGCCGATCTGGATCGCCTCGGTGGAGTTGGCATCGGCGCCGTGCTGGTGGAGCATATCCGCCTGGTGCTCCTTCCATTCCCGTTGAAGATCGGGAAGGTCGACCAGGCGGTAGTAATAGCCTTGGGCGAGCAAGACCAGCAGCAGCGCGAAGCCGACGCCGCCCAGCAGTCGCAGCCGCAGCCAGGAATCAACGACCTGAGACGCGGCCCAGAGAAGGACCAGCGCCGTGGTCCAGTGTGCGGCGTTGACGATGGCGATGAACTTGTCGCTGGCCCAGCTCGCGCTCAACAGCGTCCAGGCGCCCAGAAGGAGCATCGCCACGTGCGACCATGCGAACCGGAGCGAATAGCCGCCGTCCACCAGGCGACGGACCAGGACCAGCATCGCCGGCAGGCAAAACAGCAGATCGAGGAACAGCCCGCTCGCCGCTCCGGGCGTCGCCGGGGCCGCGGTCGTGCCGGGGACCGGCAGGAGTTCGTCGCGGACCGCTTCCGACATCGTGGCCCGGACGATCACCAGTACGATCGCGATCAGGAACGCCAGTTGCGTGAGCCGATGCCACGGCCCCTCGGCCGGCGCGAGGGTGGAGGCGGACTTTCGCGCGGACTTGGTGGCGGTTCGGGGCATTTACAGTGACGATTCTGCGGTGGTGTGGGAGATTTCATTGTTCGCGGGACCCGGGCTGTCCGCGGCCCCAGCGCGATCCGCACGGCCCGAGGACGGGCCGTCTCCCCGCGACGAAGCTCGGGGCCTTGCGAGACGTTCCGCTCCACTTGGCGCCGCAATCTCGCCCTCCCGCTCAATGGGCAGCGGGTGTTGCTCGAGCAGCATCACCGTGGCGAGGATCAACAGCGTCTGCACAAAGATGAGGATCGCGCAGAAGGCGTTGGGAACGTGGGGCAGCACGATGGCGGCGACCGCGGTCGCCGCGGTGATCAGCCACAGGCAAAGCACCGCCGTCCGCCGCGACATGCCGCGGGCGACCAGCCGGTGGCTGAAATGGTTCGTGTCGCCCTTGAACGGGCTGTGCCCGCGCGTCAGTCGAATCATGCTGACCACCACCAGGTCGTAAAGCGGCACCGCCAGAACGATCACCGGCGCGAAGACCTTGTACCATCCCGCGGCCCAGTTTTCGCCCGGCGGCAGGTACGTCGTCCGGACGGTAAGGACCCCGAGAAGCAAACCAATCACCAGGCTACCGCTATCGCCCATGAAGATGCTCGCCGGGGCGAAGTTGAAACAGAGAAAGCCGATCAGCGCGCCCAGAAGAAGCGCCAGTGCTCCCGCGACAAACCATTGGCCGATGGAGAGTGTGGTGATGAGGAACGCCGCCGTGCACACCGCCGCCACTCCGGCGGAAAGCCCGTCCATGTTGTCCAGAAAATTGAACGCGTTGGCGATCGCGGTGATCCACAGAATCGTCAGAATCGCAGAGGCGACGGGGCCCAACGCCGTCAGGATGCGCAGCTCGTGTACGCCCAGCACCAGCGCCGTCACCGTGCCCAATTGGACGATGAGCTTGAAGTAAGGTCCCAGAGCCCTGCGATCATCGAACAACCCCATCACGTGCATGACCAGTGCAGCCAGGAGCATTCCGACGGCCATGGGTGCGCGCTCGCGCATGCCGGACCAGTATTGGTCCAGGTGCGGAATTCGCCCCTCGAGCGGTTGCGGCGGATGCCCGAAGACGATCACCGCCAACCCGATCAGCATGGGGATCGCAAATGCCCAGAAAATGGCAACCCCTCCGCCCAGTGGCTTGGGGTTGGCGTGGATTTTCCGACCCCCGGGCCGGTCGACGAATCCGATGCGCGGCGAGAGGTGCTTCATCAGCAGCGTCGCGACCCATGAGATTGCGAAGCTGAGCAGCGACAGCGACGCAATGGCCCAGATGGCGCCGGGTTGTTTGCTGGGCGGAGGGAGAGTGTCGAGCAGGAGAAACGTCATCACACGGTCAAACGGTCGAAGCTGTGCCGTCTATTCCGAGTTGGGGCCGGCGGAAAAAACAGAAGACCCCCACGCGAGGGTCTTCAGGTCAACCAATCGGGTTGCCGCATGCGAGCTTCAAGGCAACCGGGACTTGAGATGCTCGATCTGGTCCTGAAGTTCCTGAAGCTGGCGATTGAGCACCCGTTTATCCTGCTCGGTGCGAGCGTGTTCGACCTTGCGACGGATGCTGCGGGCTTCCAGTTCGAGCCGCTCGATCTCGGCAATGATGTCCGACTCGGGATTGTACACCTGACTCATCGTTTGCCTCCTGCGCACTACGCTTTCCGCTATCGTATTATATCGGACGGAAACTTCGTAAACAATTGAAAATGTTGCCCAAACAGGGCCAAACAGGGTTTGTGACTGCATTGATAAGGCCATGTGAGTGCAAAAATTACCCCGGTATTGGACGGCCGCGGTACGTTCCGCTTGATCGTCCCTGTATCAGGGAGGTAATCATGTTTGCTCGGCGATCCGCTGTAATCGTACCTGCACTGGTGCTGGCGTTAATGAGCTGCACCGCGCCTCCAGACAGGGCGGAGGACCGGGCAGATTCCGCGGCCACGGCGCAGGCCATGGTCGACCGTGGGCTGGCGTTCCTGAGAGAGCACCAGAAACCGGATGGGAGTTGGCAGGACCGCGACGAACCCCCGGCGATTACCGCCATCACCATCAAGGCGTTTGTCCAGGACGGACACTACAAGGGAAACGAAGCTTTTTTGCAAAAGGCGTCCCAAAAGCTGCTGTCGTTCCAGAAAATGGATGGCAGCATCTCCGACGACAGCCTGGCGACTTACAACACCGCCATCGCCATCAGCGCCCTGGCCGAGTCGAACCAGGCGCAATACAAGCCGGCGTTGCAGAAGGCGCTGGTGTATCTCCGCGACATCCAGTGGGTGGACAAGATTCAGGGAGTGCCGGCGAGCATGAAAGTTCCGCCGAGCGATCCGAACTACGGCGGGTTCGGATACGGCACCAAGGGCAAACGGGCGGACCTGAGCAACACGCAAATCGCGCTGGACGCGCTGAAGGATGCCGGCCTCAAGCCGGATGACCCGGCTTTCCAGGCCGCCCTCAAATTTGCGAGCCGTGCCCAGAATAATTCCGAGTCGAACGATCAGAAATGGGCTGCGGACGACGGAGGATTCATCTATAGCGTCGCCGACGGCGGCGCCTCCAAAGCCCTGGATTACACCACCCCCGATGGCCGGGTCGTCCATCGCAGCTACGGCTCGATGACCTACGCCGGCCTCAAAAGCATGATCTACGCCGGCCTCTCCCACGACGACCCGCGCGTCAAGGCCGCCTGGAAATGGGTCGCGCAGAACTGGACGCTCGACGAAAATCCGGGGATCCGCTACGGCGATCCCAACAACCCCAAGGGCGGGGACGACGGGTTGTTCTACTATTACCACACCCTCGCCCGCGCCCTGCACGCCTATGGCGAGCCGATCATCGTCGATTCAAAAGGGGAGAGGCACGACTGGCGGCTCGAGCTGATCCAGAAACTGTCTACCCAGCAGGACGCCGACGGCCACTGGACCGGCATTCAGAAATGGATGGAGAACAAACCGATTCTTTCCACGGCTTACGCGATCCTCGCCCTCCAGGAAGCGCAGCAGGACCTGAAAGAGCATCCGGGTCGTTGATTGAAGCTCCCCGCGGACCGAGGCACGTGAAATGTAAAACGTGAAACGTGGGGGCGGCTTCTTTTCACGTTTTACGTTTCACGTGACGTTTACGACACCGCCGACGTCTGAAGGGAATCCAGCAACATCAAGATGTCGCGCGGCTCGCGCGAGAGCTGAAGACGAAAGGACGGGCAAAGCTGGGCCAACTGCCCGGTGAACTGCCCGCGCGCCCGGTGGGGATGCAGCTCGGGGATCGGCCAGGCACGGCGGAGCAGAGCGGCGGCGTCGTCGCTGTCGAGCATGTCCAGATGCGCACGCGGCCGACGCGCGGCCTCGGCGACCAAAACCGCGCCGCAAATGGCACGATGCTGTTCGGAGCCGGCACGGTGGGTCGTGAGGTCTTCCCATTCGCACTCGACCTGCCCGAACGGCGCCGCCGCCTGCCGCTCGACTGCGCCGGGCACGTGCAGCAGCTCGACATCGCCCTGATGCTCGCGTGCGATCGTCCATCGCTGCCCGATCAGGCGAAATCCCCCCGCCATGAGCATGGCCAGTTCCGCGCCGAGTCCGACCGGCGAGAGCAGCATCGCCGCAAATCCGCCCCGCGCCACGGACGCGGCGGGCACCAGATGCAGCCCCCGGTGCTTGAGCAATTGCGCCAGCGGCCACAGGACCACCGCATCGAACAGCGGCATCGAATCGAGCCTCGCCTGCGGCAAAACCCAGCTTTGCCACTGCCCCCGCAGCAGGTTGATCTCGCACATGCCCCAGCGGTCGTCGATCGTCCAGAAGCGTTCTTCGTGGGCGTAGATTTCCGTCAGCTCGCCGGGGCGGTGAAGCGGCTGGGCGATCACCGGCAGACGACGGATGACTTCGCTCTCGCTGTAGGGCCGCACCGACCCGCGGATCGTCCCTGGGCCGCCGGGCAGTTCATCGACCTCGAACGCGCCAAGGATTTGCGCGATCCACGCGCGCACGGGCGGGACATCGCACGTAAGCTCGACCCCCGGGCCGTGAAGGGTCAGTTTCACCGACGCGCCCGACGGGCGGGACGCTGTCTTCTGCGCAGCTGAGAAAGCCGGGGCCATCGCACCTGCTTATCGGATGACGCGGCGCGGCGACTCGAAAAGGGGGAAGGAGAATGGTTACCGGTCGTGGGCGATGGGCCGTGATCGGTGGCTACGGCAGAGCCACAACTGAACGTTTTGAACAAAACTGAACGTTTTCCGCGGTCTTCAATCGGAAAAGTATTCAGTTATGTCCAGAAACGTTCAGTCGTGGCGTCCGGAGAGGGCGCGGGCGTTGGCTACTTTCGCAAATCGCTTTCGCCGAGGAGGGTGAACCCTTTTCGGATGAGCAACTGGGCGGCGAGGGTGGGGTCTTCGACGTACAGGGCCATGGCCGGGCCGTGCGGGCGCTGGAGCAGGGGGTAGGCGTAATGGATGTTGATCTCCGCGGCCAGCAGCGCCGCGCAGACCGCCATCAGTGGCTGCCGGGTTCGCTTGGGCATTTCCACCGCGAGCAGTTCGGATTCGCTGAAAGAGAACCCGCCCCCGCGCAGAGCCTCGCGCCCGAGGTCCGGTTCGGAACAGATGATCCGCACCAGTGCCGAGTCGGCCGATTCTTCGATCGAGAGCCCGCAGATTTTGCCCGCGCTCTCTTCAAAAGCGCGCAGTAGCCCCTGGAGGCGGCCGACACGGTTCTCCAGGAAGACGGTGAACTGCCGGATGCGCGTCAGCTCGAAACCGGCGCCGCTCTGCGTCTGCGGAGGAAGGATTTCTTCCATGCTCCTCCCAGCTTATCCGATGCAAAGGCGCGTTCCACAATTAAATCGCTTTCCACCGGCCGCTATCTGGCCGGGATTCGTGGCTCAGCAGCCGGGAGGGCGAGGCTCCTGCCGAGCCGGATGCTTCCTCGCGGACTGCGGCTTCGGCTCTGCAGGAGCCTCCCCCGCCCGCCGCCAGTTGCAGGGGAGCCGGGATCAAGCGGCGGCCGATTGGCCGGGGGGTTTTCCGCGGGTAAATGCGCGGACGCAATTGCGCCCGGCACTTTGGGCGGCGTCCAGCGCAAGGCTCGCCGCCATCACCAGATGGGCCGGTTCCTTGAAAGGCGTCCCCGGCTCGACCGCCGCGACGCCGGCGCTGATGCTGATCGCCGCGCTGCGACGGCCCAGGTCGATCGGCGCGGCGCAGACCGCGCGGCGGACCGCTTCGGCCAGCGACGTCGCCTCGCCCCGGCCGCGGCCCGGTAAGATCACCGTCAGCACCGGCTCGCGAAAACGGGCGACCATCTCACCCGCTTTTGCCGCTGCGCCGGCGATGTTGGCAACCGCCTGCACGACCGCCTCCGCGCCGCTCTCCCCATATTGTTCCCGGATGGTCTCGAACGAATCGAGCTGCATCATCACCAGCGCCAGCGGCCTGTTGCCGGGGTCGACGGCGGCAAACTCCGCCGTCAGTGCGGCGTCAAAATCCGCCCGCGTCCCCAGCCGCTTGTGCCCGTCCAGCAGCGCCTGTTGCTCCATCTGTTCCTTCTGTCGCCGCGCCTGCTCGTGGCTGGCCAGCGTCATCTGGATGACGCTGTCGTTGGCTTTTTTGAGGATCGCCTCGTAGCTGACCCCGGAATTCAGCTCGATGTCGAACAGCGGCGCGATTTCGCTGGTGCGGCGGGATATCTGGTTCAGCAGGGCGTCGCAATCGCTGTCGGTCATGGAATACTGCCCGCGGCAATACTCGCGGAGCTCGGCGATGGCGGTGGCGGCGGATTGCTCGACAAAGACGTCGGCGCACCGTCCGGCCAGATAACAGATCTGCGCCAGTTGCCGCAGGGACGGGTCTTCCACCTCCGCCGGCTTGTGATGCCATTTGATCGGCGACGCCAACACTTGCGGAAGCCCCCAGATTTCCGCCAGCACGCCGCCCACCTCGCCATGGGAGGTCAGGAGCTGAGATTCTTCCAGCTTCACCAGCTCCGAATGAGACCGGGCTTTTTCGTTCATCTTCCCGTACTGGTCGCCGAACAGCTCGTCGAGCACGAGCATGCCGATGTCCATCAGCAACGCCGCCACAAACGCTTCCTCCTGCAACTCCAGGTGGACGCGCTGGGCCAGTGTGAGGGCGGCGGTGGCGCTGTAGATCGCCCGCCGCCAGTATTCCAGCGGCCGAAATCCGCGGTGCTTGTAGTTTTTGAGATTGCGCACCAATGAGAAGCCCAGCACCAGCACTCTCACCGTCTGGAGCCCCAACATACTCAATGCCTGGGTCAGCTTGCTGACTTTGGTGGACGGGGAGTAGATTGAGGAGTTGGCCGTCCGCAGGATCTTGGAGACCATCGCCGGGTCTTTGGAGACCAGGCGTGCGAGCTGGGAAAGCTCCGAATTGGGATCGCGCACCAGCTCCAGCACCTGGATTGCCACGGCGGGGAGGCTCGGCAGGCTGTCGCACTCCCTGATTCTTTTTCGGAGTTGCTCGTCCATGTCCACGAATCACCCGTCCGTTGCAGCGGCGCTCAGGCGGCAGGCTTGGCGACCTGCGGCGCCTTGGTCGAAAAAACACGCACGCAATCGCGGCCCGCACTTTTGGCGTTGTAGAGCGCCAGGTCGGCGGCCCGCAGGAGGTGGGCCGGCTCCCGCATGGGCACACCCGGCTCCAGCGCCGCAACCCCCAGGCTCGCCGTCACCTTGATCTTGGCCTGTTCACATGAAAAGGGCTTGGCGCTTACGGCGCGACGGATCGCGTCGGCGATCGTGGCGGCGGTCGCCCGCGTCGTGCCCGGCAGCACCAGGGCCATCTCTTCCCCGCCGTATCGCGCCGCAAGGTCCGTCGGACGCGCGGCGCTGGCAAACAGCTTTCCGATCCCCTTGAGCACCAGGTCCCCGTTCTGGTGACCGTATTTGTCGTTGACGCGTTTGAAGTGGTCGATGTCGAGCATCACGATCGCGATCGGATGGCCCGCCGCCGCGGCGGAACGGAACGCGCCTTCGAAAAACTCGTCGAAACGCCCGCGGTTGGCCAGGCCGGTCAACGGGTCCGTACTCGCCTTGTTCAGCAACTCGCTGTTCTGCTCCTGAAGCGTCGTCATCTGCTGCTGGGTCTGGAGCGTCAGCGCCACCAGGGCTTCGTTGGCCTTCTTGAGGATGTCCTCAAACTTGGCCGGCGAGCCTAGCTTGATTTCAAACAGCGACGCCACCTCGCGCGTGGTATTGCCGATTTCGTCCATCAGCGCGTTGCAGACGGTTTCGTTGATCTGATAGAGATCTTTGAACGTTTTCTGGACCAGCGCCAGCGATTGCGCCGCGGCCGCGTCGTCGACAAACACATCCGCGCACGCCCCGGCCAGTCCGACCAGCTCGGCAAGCTTCTTGAGCACCGGATCGGAAGTCTTGCCCGGATCATGATGGCAGGCGATCGGCATCGTCAGCAGCGGCGGCAGGTTCCATTCGGCGGCAAGCAGCCCGCCCACCTCGGCGTGATCCGTGCCCAGGGCCTGCTGCTCGGCCGTGGCAAGCTGCGAATGCGTCGTGATCGAATCGTGAATCTGCCCGTATTCCGGCCCCAGGACCCGGTCCAGAACCAGCATCCCGATATCCTGGAGCAACGACGCCAGGAAAGCTTCCTCCTGTTGAACCAGCTTCAGCCGGCCTGCGATGTGCCGTGCCGCCGTCGCAGCGTAAATGCTTCGCTTCCAGTAGGTCAGGTGCTTGAAACCCTTGGCCTTTTCGCTGCTCAGCGAGCCCACGAGCGAGAAACCCAGCACCAGCGTCTTGACCGACTGAAGTCCCAAAATCACCAGTGCGTGGCTGATGGTCGAGACGTGCTGGCTACGGCCGTAAAAGCTGGAGTTGACCGTCCGAAGGATTTTCCCCGACAGGGCCGGGTCCTTGGAGATGATCCGCGCGATCTGGGTGATGTCGACGTCGGTTTGCTGTGCCAGCTCCAGCACCTGCACCGCCACCGAAGGCAGCGAAGGCAGGTTCGGGCACTGCTTGATTCGATTGGCCAGGTCCTGGTTCATTACAACAGCCACAAGCGCATCGAGATGCGACGGTCTTACAAGCTCTTCATCGGCTCACTTGGCAACAAACTTGGCAATCCTACATGGCCGGGCTTTGCGGTGCCCCAACCGTTCGGCGCGAGCCGAGTCGGTGGCTAGAATCGAGAAATGATTTATCGCATCGACGTTCGATCCGCCGGCGACACCGATCCGCTGGGCCAGTCTGTCCGTCACCAGATCGAGGAATTCCAAATCCACGTCGGCCCGATCAGCGTCAGCCGGGTGTTTCTTATCGACACCGATGCGCCCCGCCAGCAGGTCCTGCGCGCCGCAAACGAGTTGCTTGCGGATCCCCTCGTAGAGCGGGCCGCGCTCACCGAGCCGTCTGCGACCGATAACGCTCCGAGTCGCATCGAAATCCACCTTAAACCCGGCGTGATGGACCCCGTGGCCGCCTCCACGGAAATGGCCCTGCGCGACATGGGAATTCCGGTCAGGGAAGTGCGAACCGGGCGGGCGTATCTGATCGACGGCAAAGTGCCGCAGGAACAGCTGCGCCAGATCGCCAATCGTGTATTGGCCAACGGCGTGATCGAATCGGTCCACTTCGATGCGTTCATTCCCGAGAAATTTGAGACAGGCCGGGAATATCGCTTCCAGCTTCGGCACGTGCCGCTGCGAGATTTGTCCGACGAACAACTGGCCAGGTTGAGCCGCGAGGGCCATCTGTTTCTCTCTCTGGCGGAGATGAAGGCCGTCCAGTCCTACTTCCGCGAGCAAAGCCGCGAGCCCACCGACATCGAGCTGGAGACCTTAGCGCAAACCTGGAGCGAGCACTGCGTCCACAAGACCCTCAAGAGCGCTGTCGACGTGGAGATGCGGGATGCCGCGGGCAAGGTCGTCGGCACGCGACACTACAACAACCTGATCAGGGAAACGATTTTCGCCAGCACGCAGGAGCTGATGAAGCGCGAGGTCGCCGATCCATTCTGCCTCTCGGTTTTTGTCGACAACGCCGGCGTGATCGCGTTCGACCAGACCGACGCCGTCTGCTTCAAAGCCGAGACCCACAACCACCCCAGTGCCATCGAGCCGTACGGCGGCAGCGCCACCGGCGCCGGCGGAGTCATCCGCGACATCCTCGGCACCGGCCTGGCCGCCAAACCCATCGCCAACACCGACGTGTTCTGCGTCGCGTATCCGGACGATGGCACAGACGCGGAGACGCGGGGACGCGGAGACGCGGAGATAATTCCGGGTCAAAGTGTTCCCGAAAACTCTGTCTCCGTGTCCCCGCGTCCCCGCGTCCCCGTGTCGTCCCTTCCCCGCGGCGTCATCCATCCCAAGCGAATCCTCCGCCAGGTCGTCGCCGGCGTTCGTGACTACGGCAACCGCATGGGCATCCCAACCGTCAACGGCGCCGTCTATTTCGACGACCGCTACCTCGGCAACCCGCTCGTGTTTTGCGGCTGCGTCGGCCTGATCCCGCGCGACCGCATCCACAAGGAATCCCGATCCGGAGACGCCATCGTGCTCATGGGCGGCCGCACCGGGCGCGACGGAATTCACGGCGCAACCTTCTCCAGCGCCGAGCTGACCGACACCCACGCGGATGAGTTCTCGCACGCCGTCCAGATCGGGAACGCCATCACGGAAAAAAAGATGACGGACGTCGTGCTTCAGGCCCGCGACCGGGGGTTGTTCACGGCGATCACCGACTGCGGGGCCGGCGGCCTTTCCAGCGCCGTCGGCGAAATGGGCGAAAAACTCGGAGCGTTCGTCGAGCTCGACAAGGTCCCGCTCAAATACGCCGGATTGCGTTACGACGAAATCTGGATCAGCGAGGCGCAGGAGCGAATGATCCTGTCCGTGCCGCCGGAGAACCTCGATGAGCTTCTGGCTTTGTCATCCTCCGAGGACGTCGAAGCAACCGTGATCGGCCACTTCGGAACCGAGGACCATCGGCTCATTTTACATTATCGCGGCCACGAAGTCGGCCGCCTCTCGATGGACTTCCTCCACCGCGGCATTCCCATGCCGACCCGCAAAGCCGTCGTGGAGATTCCCCGTGACACGGGTTTTCAACCCGTGCGTGGCGCGTCTCAAAATCTGAAGGACCAACTTCTCTCACTTTTGTCTCACCCCAACATCGCCAGCAAGCACTGGATCATCCGCCAGTACGATCACGAGGTTCAGGGCGGATCGGTGATCAAGCCGCTGACCGGGCCGCTACAGATCG
>Ga0210396_10001583_pt1 | contig 24339 bp, 27 predicted proteins | sample IncBWH17OmetaG_FD_155466 | JGI IMG/M metagenome (GOLD analysis project Ga0210396, IMG submission 155466) | Forest soil microbial communities from Barre Woods Harvard Forest LTER site, Petersham, Massachusetts, United States - Inc-BW-H-17-O ... | reverse complement strand
GTCGTCGCCACCGCCGCCGCCACCACCGTCGCCACCACCGCCACCACCGTCGTCGTCGTCGCCGCCGCCGCCACCACCACCACCACCGCCGCCACCACTGCCGCGGCCCGCGCCGCCGGCGCCGTTGCGGCCGGCGGCCCCGGGAGCGAACGAGCCGCCGGTGCCCGAGCCGGGCGTCGCGAAGCGCCCTCCGGGGCGCGCTACGCCACGGGTGTCCCCGGTTCTGGTGGCCGCTGTTTCGGGACCGCCGGCCACAACGGCGCCGGCCGGCGCGAGGATTGCGAGCGGGTGAAAGCCGAACGGCTTCACCGACGCGATCTCGACGCACAGCGCTAACGCGTGTGACGAAGTCGCGCGGGGGGCAGTCGCCGCGATGCCCTCGGGGAAGCGCATGCCCGGCAGCATCGCCCCCTTGTGTAGGAAGAACGTGAGTCGCCCTGAAAGCTCGGTGAGGGCTTGGGGCGCTTGCGCGAGGGCTGCCGCCTGCGCGACCTACCGCGGAGCGGAGGCTCATGCAGTTTTTGGGTACGGTAGTTCCCAGCATGATATGTGCGACGAGACGTCTCGATGCGGACGAGCTCCAAATCGTCGATGACGCGCTCGTCCTGGGCCTATAGGTTTTGTCCGCGGGCCTCTACTTCCACCACCCTGCGTGCCTCGAGCACGACCCGCGCGCGCAGATGCCGGCGCACCCGGATACGCCCGAGCGCGTGCTGAGGTTGGAGGCGGCGCTTGCGGGCGCGGACTACCTCGGCTGGGAGCGGCGCGCGGCGCCACCGGCGAGCGAGGCGCAGCTGGAGCTCGTGCACAGTGCGCGCCACGTGCGGGGGATACGCGAGCTGTGCCTCGCGGGCGGCGGGGAAATCGACGCGGACACGTACGTCGGCGAGGCGTCCTACCGTGCCGCGCTGCACGCGGCGGGCGGCCCGTGCACGATGGCCACCGCGCTGCTCGCCGGCGAGAGCGCGCTCGGCTTCTGCGGGGTGCGCCCCGCGGGTCACCACGCCGAACGCGACCGCGCGATGGGCTTCTGCCTGTTCGACAACATCGCCGTCGCCGCGGAGTTGGCGATCCAAGAGCTCGGTATCGCGCGCGTCTTCATCCTGGACTGGGACGTGCACCACGGCAACGGCACGGCCGAGATCTTCCGCCACCGCGACGACGTGTTGTTCGCGAGCATCCACCAGTCGGGCCTGTTCCCCGGTACGGGCCCCCTCGGCGACGTCGGCTCGGGCGCGGGGGAGGGCTACACGCTGAACCTGCCGGTGCCCGCGGGCAGCGAAGGCGAGCTGTGGCTGTCGCTGTTGGAGCACGTGGTGCTGCCCGTCGCGAGTGCGTTCGAGCCGCAGCTGATCCTGCTCTCGGCGGGCTTCGACGCGCATCGCGTCGACCCGCTCGCGAACTGCCGCCTGGAGACCGCGGACTTCGCCGCGATGGCGTGCCACCTGCGCGACCTCGCGGCGCGCCTGCGTGTCCCGCTCGGCGCGGTGCTCGAGGGCGGCTACGAGCCGAGCGTGCTCGCGGAGTGCACGCTCGCGACGCTTGCCGCGTTTGCCGGCGAGGGCGAGGCGCTCGAAGCGGCGCCGGAGCCGCTGCTGACGTCACGCGCGGCGGCGCAGTTCGCGCGCTACTGGTCGCTGTAGGCGAATGCTGGCGGGCGGCGGTGCTGCCAGCCCTCCACTGCCTCCAGCTGCGCGGCGAGCGAGATCAGACGCGACTCGCTATTGGCGGGGCCGAGCAACTGCGCCCCGACCGGCAGGCCCTCGGGGGTGAGCCCGGCGGGAACGTTGATCCCGGGCCAGCCGAGTACGTTCCAGGGCCAGGCGTAGGGGCAGGCGCCGACGACGACCTTGTCGGTCGCCCACGGCGCGAGACCGTCGATCGCGCCGACGCGCTCGGGGGGCTTGGCGGTCGTCGGGGTGAGCACCACGTCGACGCGGTGAAAGACGCGCCCGACCTGGCGGTGCAGCGGCGCCTCCAGCGCGCGGGCGAGGCCGAGCAGCGGCCGCAAGAGTCGGCCCATGCGCGCGTTGCCGCGCGTGCGGTGGTCGAGCAGCGAATGGTCCGGCACGCGGGCGAGCCAGTCGTCGACGCCGCCGGTCGAGCGGGGCATGAACGGAATCCCGATCAGACCGTACGCGGGATCGTCGCGCACGACTTCGTGGCCGAGGTCGCGCAGGACCTCCGCGAGGCGGTGCACGGCGGCGCGCACGCGCGGGTCGAGCTTTGCGGGGGCGCCGCTGAAGGGGATGCGCTCGGAGAGCGCGATGCGCAGGCGGGTGGGCGGGCTCCCGTCCAGCTGCGCCGCGCGCGCGTAGGGTTCGCTTGGCGGCGGTGGGCGGTGGCGGTCGCCGGGGTGCGCGCCGCTGAGCACGTCGAGCATCAGCGCGGCGTCGGCGACGGTGCGCGTGAGCGGGCCGAGGCAGGTCAGGCCGTTGAACGCCTCCGCGTCGGGCCACGTCGAGATGCGCCCGCGCTGGGGCTTGATGCCGACGAGGCCGGTCCACGCGGCGGGGATGCGCACGGAGCCCGCGCCGTCGGAGCCCATCGCGGCGCTGACGAGGCCCGCGGCGACCGCCGCCGCGGCGCCGCCGGAGGAGCCGCCGGGGGTGTGGTCGAGGTGCCAGGGGTTACGCGTGGCGCCGAACGCGGGTCCCTCGGTGAGTGGCCACTGGCCGATCTCGGGCGTGTTCGTCTTGCCGACGATCACCGCGCCCGCGGCGCGCAGGCGGCGCACCGCCTCGCAGTCCTCGCGCTTCGCCGCAAAGCTCCCGCGGCAGCCGAAGCGGCTCTCCTCGCCCGCGAGGTCGACGTCGTCCTTGATCGCGATCGGGACGCCCAGCAGCGGCGCGCGCTCACCGGCTGCCAAGCGCCGGTCGGCCGCTGCGGCTTCCGCGCGCGCGTGCTCGGCGCGTACGCAGCGAAACGCGTTCAGCGCCGGCTCCGCGGCCTCGATCCGCGCGAGCGAGAGCTCCAGCAACTCACCCGCGGAGACCTCGCGCGCGGCGAGCATCCGCGCGTGCGCGATGGGCCCTGCGAAGGCCAGCTCCGCTTCGCGGTCCATCGCAGCCGGCTCGCGTGCTGTGGTCGCTGCTGCGTGCTCGTCTGCGGCGGCGTCCGTCGCGGCGGTCTCTCGTGCGCTCGTTGCCTCGGCCATCTCGCTCCTATTCCGCGCTCGCGCGGCTCGATTCGAAGAACCCGACCGTCGCCCGGAACCTGCGGGGGCAGGCCGCGATCGCCTGGGTGTCGGTCACGCGCCGGCGTCGGTCGTTCGACCGAACGATGACAGATTCGCTAGGCTCGCGCAACCACTAACGCCTGCGGCCTGCGCCGCGGGCGGGGAGCTAGGATGGCCACGACCACGACCACAGCGCCGGACACGCGCGAGCGGATCCTGCGTACGACGTTGCGCCTGATCGGCGAGCACGGGATCGGCGAGGTATCCAACCGCGCGATCGCCGCCGCGGCGGGCGTCTCGCTGGGCTCGCTGACCTACCACTTCCCCAGCCAGACGCTGCTGCTGCGCGAGGCGCTGCTGCTGTACGTGGGCGAGGAGGTGGCGCGATTGCGCGCGATCGCGGCGAGCCTGCGCGCGTCGGAGCCGAGCGCCGCGCGGGTCGCGGCCGAGGTCGAGCGCATCGTCGAAGGCTCGACGGATCGCATCGAGCAGGTCGCGGAGCTCGAGCTGCACCTGCACGCCTCGCGCGACCCGGAGCTGCACGAGGCCTCCGCGCGCTGCTTCGCGGCCTACGAGGATCTCGCTGCGGCGGTGCTCGAGGCGCTGCGCGTCCCCGACCCCGCGCGCCACGCGCGCACCGTCGTCGCGGTCATGTGCGGCCTCGGCCTGCGCCGCCTCGGGACCGGAAGTCGCGACGCGACCGGCACCGCGGACGCGCTGCTGACGATCGTGCGCGGCGCCGGCGCTCCCGGGCTCTGAGTGCCGCTGGGACTAGTGCTCGCTGGCCGGCGTGAACGCCGCCGGGGCCCCCGCGAGCGCCTAAACGCTGCTTCTGCGGCGCGACTCGAGGTATTCCTGGTTCTGGCGGCGCTCGCCGCGGACCTGCACCGCGATGTAGACGAGGATCACGTTGACGACGAGGCCGATCCCCAGGAAGGTGATCAGGAGCCCGATGTCCTTGCTGACGGCGGCGCTGGTGGCGAGCATCATACGCGCAGCCTACCAGCGGCTCGGGCCGACCGTCACGTCAGCACCCGCCGGCAGTTCCTCGCGGCGCCGACGTCGGCGCCGCGGGCGTGGAGGCTCCGGCGCCGGAGTTACCGCTGCCCCGGTCGCTGGTGTCGTAGCCTTACGGGGTCGCCGCGTAGCGCGCGAACCTGGAGAGGTGCCGGAGCGGTTGAACGGGCGCGACTGGAAATCGCGTAACGGGGGAAACTTCGTTCGAGGGTTCGAATCCCTCCCTCTCCGTGCCGGGTCCGCCTTTACGCTATGGTAAAGGTGTGGCCCGGATCTCCAGCAAGCACCAGGTGACCCTCCCGGTCGAGTCGTTGAGGCGGGCCGGCCTGACCGTTGGAGATGAGGTTGCGATCGAAGCCGAAGGGGCCGATCGCATCGTCGTTCGCCGCATATCGGGCGACGCCGAGCGGGCGCTGGGCGTCTTCGACGGTCTGTACGAGCGCGGCTATCTCGAGCGACTTCGCGCGGGCGAGCGTGCGTGAGCGGGTGCGTGCTGGATACCGACGTGGTGATCGCGGCGCTCGACCGGCGTGACCCGCATCATTCCAGCGCAGCGACGGCAGTCACGAGGCTGGCCGATGATGGCGTGCCGTTGCTCCTGTCGCTCATTAACTACGCTGAGACGCTTGTCAGACCAGCGGAGGACGAGCACACCCTGAAGACGGCGAGGGACGCGCTGGCCGCACTGGGGGTCCAGTTGGTCGCTCCTACACCCTCTATCGCAGTGGATGCGGCGCGGCATCGCGGACTGAACATCAGTCTCGCGGACGGGTTTGCGCTTGCGACGGCGCAGGCTCACGACGCCAACGTGGCGTCGTTCGACCGCAGAGTTCGTCGCGCGCTCCCCAAGGTCGGGCTTCAGCTCGCGCCGCAGCTGAGCTGACCGCCCGCCTGTCAGAGCAAGCGGATCTAGCTCGCGCGCTCCGGTCAGACTGCGAGTATGGTGAATCCCCTTCCGAGCAGCGCACGCATGTCACCGGGATCGGAGGTGGCGTGCGTCGCCGCGGCGGCGCGCGCCGACCGCGATGCAGGCATCGATCGTGTTGGCGCCGGGTATCGCCCGCCGTAGGCTCGCAGCTGCGCGCGCGATTTGCTCGTCGAGCAGTTCGATGGAGGACGCCCTCGCAAGACGAGCGACGCGGGCATCCTTGGCATCGTGCCCACGCTCGTAGGCGATCAGCGCGCCGGCGTCGAGCGTCAGGCCGGCCACTCGGCGATCCGCAGCTCGGCTTCGCGGAGCACCGACTCGTCGAGCGAGATCGATCGCTTCTGGGTCGCCATTGCCCCGACGCTACCACGGTAGGATCAGGGCCGGCGTACACCGCCGGACGTGCCTGCCAGATGCCCTGCGCCGTCCTCCTCCGCCATTTTATTTCGAGTGCGAACCGCGGCCCCGAAAGGGGTCGGGTCGCTGTGGGGTGAATGGCGCCTCAGAGCGCGACGACCACGAACGCGGCGGCGATCGCGAGGTAGCTTGTGGCGATCCGCTGGCGTGCCGTCCGCGGCCTTCTCGTCAGACGCTCGTAGGTCATGGTGCAGGTGAAGGCGGCAATCGCGAGCGGTTGGGCCACCGGTGCGATCGACGCGGCGAGCATCGCGGGCCAGCAGGAAACGACGCAGCCGCTCGCGTTGAGCCAGCCGAACCGCGCGACGGCGGCGACGCGACGGAGCCCGGTCGGTGGCAGCGGCGCGCCGCGGTGGCAGCGGTTGAGCGCGCGCTGCTTGAGCGGCGTCAGCTCGTAGGCGGCGGCCGCGGCGAGCGCGGTGGCGAACAGGGTGTCCGCGGGCAGACCGTGCAGCGTCGCCATGACGATGGCCGCCGGCAGGCCGCAGACCAGCCAGACGAGCAGGTAGACGACCACGAACACCGTCACCGCCGAAGATCGACTGCGGCGAAATGTATTCGTGGCGACGTACTGCACGGCGGGGAGCTCTCCGGGCAGCGCCATCGCCGCGGACATCAGCAGCCACATCCCCATCGCCGCGCCGAGGTCGATCGCGGCGGTGTTCGCGGCGGAGCCGCCGGGGCTCATGCTCGGCATGCACCACCACTCGGGCGCGCCCGTCGCGCTGGAGGCGGCGGTGGGGTGGAGCCACAGCCAGACGCTCGCGACCCAGGCGGCGGCGACGGCGACCGCGACGAGCGTGGCCTGGCGACACAGATCTAGCCGTCGGGGCGCCGCGAGCCGCCGGGCGCGGGCGCTCACGCGTCGTAGAACACGCTGAGACGTCCGAGGCGGATCGGCCGGTCCTCGTGCGGGTTCGACCCCACGCCGCTGGTGGGCCCGGCGCCGGGTGGAACGAGCGTGAGCGGCGCGAACGTCACGGGCAGCTCGTGTCCGGCCCATTTGCCCTGTGCCTGGAGCTCGCGCGCGATCGGCGTGATGTCGTAGGAGGCTTGAAGCGCGTGCGGCGACTCGTCGCCGACCGGGTTGCGCGCGCGCTCGATGCCGAAGAACGAGAGCGTGCCCAGGTAGTGGGGGCTCTCCGGGTGGGGCGGTTCGCCGCCTTCGAGGTCGGCGTATACGAGATAGCTGACGCCGGGGCTGCGCTCGCCTTCGATCTCCTCGACGTTGAGGTAGGCGTGCACGTTCTCTCCGAACCCGTCGGCGGCTTGGGGGGCGATTGGAACGGACACCGTGGACTGCTCCCCGGTCAGCGTGACGCCGTCGGGCGTGGCCCCGATCATCTCTCTCTGTGTTGGCTTCATGGCGCTCACGGCGGGCGCGATCGGGGGGGCCGGCGGCGGTGGCGGCGCGGGTTCGGTGTCATAGGTGTAGCCGAGGTTGGCGGCCGTTGCAAGGACGTCGCTGCAATGCAGCGAGACTTCCTGCCCGTGCTCGTCGAAGAACGAGAACGAGAAGTTGCGCCACGCTTCGTCGGGCGGGTCCTGGTGGTTGGCTCCCAGCGTCGCGATCCATTCGGACCAGAGTCGGTCGATATTGGCGTGATGCAGCCAGAAGATCGGGTCGAGCGCGGCGGTTTCCGGAGATCCCATGAGCCCGCCTACGAATTCGTGTACGGCGTTGTGGGGGGTCATCTCGAGCGTGCCCCCGGTTTCGCCGGAGTGCTGAAAGCCGGTGCGGGGGCCGCCGAATTCGGCTTTGCCGACGAACTGCGGGCGTTGCAGCGCCCGCGTCGGTGTTGTCACGTATTCGGGCAGCCCCTCCTTCCCGGAGTTCAGCCGCGGGTCGCGTTCAGCGACGTACAGGGGGTCTTCGCCACTCGCGGGCGTGCGAAACGGCTCCGGCAGGAACGCGTGGGGGCCGCCCAGGCAGTAGTTCCAGTAAGGCAGGCTCCAATCTGCGGGTCCATCGTCTTCCACGACGGCCGCTCGCAGGATCCGCTCGAAGTAGTAGAGGAACATGCGATGCCACGGCAGGAAGTACCAGGTCGCGTGCTGGCACTGATTCCAGAGCTTGCTGGCCGGCGTCGCGGGGGTGCCGTGGATGGCCGCCTGATAGGACCAGCTCGTCGGGTCCTCGGGGTCTCGTTCGCGCATCCTCTTCACCCCGCGCGCGTATCCCGTGACGATTGGGTCTGTGAGCGCGAGGCTCGAGATCTCTCGCCGCACAAGTACAGCTCCGTTTCCGTTCACGTCTCTCCTCCTTTCGCGAGTGCGCTCGCCGGCTCGCTTCATCCCGCGAGGTGCCCGAGCGCCTGTTGGTCTCTGTCTTGCGGCCTCCGTCCTGCGACGCCGTCTTGGCAAGTCTCAACGCGCGGGCACAGGAGGTCAACTGACTGGATACATTCCTAAGAGCGAGATCGTGCATTTTGCGCACGATTTCGGTGCGCGGATTGCCGCGCAGTCGCGCGGGGGCGTGCCCGAGGTTCGGCCGGTGGCGGATGCCCGCGATGGCCGCAAAAGGCGAGCCGCCGCTCGAGCGCTCCGCGAAGCGCGGCGTCGCCCCCTCGGCTGTCGGTCCGCGAAAGCCGACCCGGCCAGCCGCTTGAGGGGGCGCTGCGTCCCTCCACTCCGCCGACGCCTGCGACCACTAGACTTAGTCGCTCTGCGCCAGTAGCTCAGCTGGATAGAGCGTCGGTCTACGGAACCGAAGGTCGGGAGTTCGAATCTCTCCTGGCGCGTTGCAGAAAAGCCCTGCTCAGGCGGGGTTTTTTTGTGCCTGCGGGGTTGTGCAGAGGCCCGTCTGGGGCTGGGGTGTAAACGGAAGTGCAAACATGCCCGCCAATCCTGGCGGTGTCCAGCGGCTGCGAGCACAGCTCGCCGTAGAGTCGCGCGGCGAGCCGCTACGTGAGGCTGTCTCACATGGGGCAGAACATCTTCTCCGCGCAGCCCCTCCAGAAGTCCGCGCCCGATAGGGCCGAGGCATCTTGACGCTCATCGCGTAAGGGCCGTCGGGTGGCGGGGCTACGCTTGCCGAGAGCCCATGACGCGCTTTGAGGTGCATATCACTGAGGTCATCGAACACGACCAGCCGCTTGGTCCCCTGGACCCGACGCCCGAGGTGCGTAGCGTCTTCTGGGCGGGGGAGACAGACGACGAAGCCGGCGCGCGCGATGCGGCCTACGTGGCGTGGGATGGCAAGTACGGCCCAGGCAAGCAGCCAGTCCAGGCGCTCGTGAATGTCACTCCTCTCGCCGGCTAGGTCGTGAGCACCATCCTGGCTGTGATTGTCTGCCGGCACGCCGCCCACCGTTAGCCCATGGCCCTTGCCGACGCCCTTTTCTCGCGCGGGAGCCTCCGCGACACGCTGGAGGCGACGCTGCCGAGGATCGAGGAAGAAGTTGATGGGGCTCCCGAGGACCACCTGCTGCATGCCGATGTCGAGGAGTGGGTCAAGGCGATTGCGGCGCTGCGGGGCATGAGGACCCCGACGCTGGGCGAGCCGTGGATGGACGACGCTGAGGAAGTCCAGGTGGATGTCTCGCGCGAACAGGCCACCCGCGTCCTCGGCCCCGAAGTCCAGGCTGTGCCGGGCTACCGAGTCAGGGTCCATGTGCCCTTCGATGGCGACGGCGCCGTCTTCCTCCTGAGCCCAAGCACCTACACGAGCAGCCTGCCGATCGCCGAGGTCGGCGACCGCGAGCTGATCCACGTCATCGAATACGCCTACGACCGGCGCGTCAGCATCAAGGGCAGTACCGAGCGCCTGGTCCAGCAGGTCGAGCAGCACCTGCGCTGGGCGAACGACGACATCGAGCAGTACAACGCCAGGCTGGAGCAGCGCGCGCGCACCGCCATCCAGAACCGCCGCGCGCGCGTCAAGCGCCACCGCGAGCACCTGGCGGCCACGGGCCTGCCGACGCGCCCGAAGGAGGGCTCGCCGAAGACGTACATCGCCGACGCCATCGTGCGCCTGCCGGCGCCGGTGCTGCCCACTACCCCCACATCGGCGCCCATCACACTGGAGCCCGTGCTCGGCGATGAGGTCTTCGAGCACATCCTCGGCGTCATCCGCTCCGTGGGACTCGACATGGAACGGAGCCCGAAGACCTACGCCGACAAGGGCGAGGAAGACCGGCGCCAGTTCCTGCTCGCAGCACTGAACACGCACTACCACGGCGCGGCGACTGCCGAGGCGTTCAACGTGAGCGGCAAGACGGACATCCTCATCCGCCACGAGGGCCGCAACCTCTTCATCGCCGAGGGCAAGTTCTGGGGAGGAGCCAAGGCGTTCGGCGAAGCCATCGACCAGCTCTTCGGCTACGCGGCCTGGCGCGACACGAAGCTCGCCCTCATCGTCTTCGTGCGCGAGAAGGACCTGACGAGCATCATCGAGAAGGCGCGGGAGGCGCTCGGGCAGCACGCGCAGTTCGTGGAGTCCAAGGAGGCAGCGAGCGAGACGGAGCTGCGCGCGACGATGAGCTGGCCCGGCGACGAGCAGCGGCACGCGGACCTCAACGTCTTCTTCATCCAGGTGCCCGAAGGCTGAGGCCGTGTCCTGCTCACTCCCTTGGACTACTTCAAGACGATGCGAGTCTGATACGCGCACGCTGTCTTGCTCCGGTTGTCGCTCGCGTCACTTCAATTCCGGCGCGCTGTCGCTCGCCTCGGTCGTCTGCCTCGGCGCCGCAGGGGCACCAAACGCTTCGTGCTTGATCCACCGCAGCGACCACGGGTCCCCCTGGTACGCCTGCTCCAGGTAGATGAGGGCCACCCAGCCCTCCTCTGCGGCGAAGTTCCAATAGGGCACCCGCAGGGTCAAGACCCAGGGTAGTCGGCCATTTCTGTGGCGCTTAACTGCGGCGCGTGGAGGATGCGCGTCGTCTCGCCGGGCGGCACACGTGGCCGCTCGACCACGGTCAGGAATTCCCCGACGCGCTGCTTGAGCATCCGCTGGCCGAGGAGCTGCACCTGCATGGGGTGGATGACGGCCAGGCCGTTGCCGACGTTGCGCAGCGGGACGGCGATGTTGATGCGCGGGCCGCTGAGTTCGACATAGACCGCCCGCGGGTCGGCAAAGTCCTCATGGCCGCCGGGGAAGCGCAGTTGAACACGGCCCTTGTTTGGACCCGCCACCAGCGCCCGGTCGCTCTCGTCAGGCGGGCCGTGGGGTGGGGTCTCGATGAGTAGCGGGCGGTAGGACGCCTGGAGCTGGCGCTGCGCGGCCTCTTGGGCAGCCTGCGTCGCCTCGCGGGTGGCGCGCAGATCATCGGCAGAGGTGCGTAGGTGCGCCTCAATGTCGCGCTTCGCGTACAGAGCTGCCGCGCTGGCAGCGAGCACCAGCGCGACCGTCGCCAGCGCCGTGACCGCGCTCCAGTCGATGGCTGCCATATGGACCATACGGCGCGTGGTTGTGCATGGAGCGGACGCACTGACGAAGCGCAGCGAAAAAATCGAAAAGCTGTCGTTAGCGATCCGGGGATCGAAAAACGCCCCCGCCTCAAGGGCGAAAAAGGAACCAGCGAACCCGAGCTGCTGTCGAGGCTTCGCAAGCGCTCACCCGGCAAGAGCGATCGGGAGGCGCTGGAGCGGGCCGCGCGGATTCAGCTCGGGTTCGAGACGATCCAACGCGCGCAGGAGCGCAGCGCGGCGGCCGGGGTCGATGAGGATGAGGTCATGGCCGAGACCGTGCGTGGCGTGCGCGAGTCGCGCCGGTCGCGGGCTGCGTGGCGAGCGGCCTAAAGAGACCCTGATGGAGCGATCCAGCGGCTCTCGAAATCGAGCACCTCGCTGAGCGTGTCGAAGTGGCCGTCGTAGTGCAGGACGCCCCAGTTCTTGTGCGCGGCCGACGCTGCAATCAGAGCGTCTTGAAACGGTAGTCGATGGCGATTCGTCGCTGAAAGCGTGTGCAGCGCGGCGCGGGCGGAGCGGACAATCCCCTGCGTCAGGGGCACCTGTCGCAAGGCGTCGAGCTGTTCTTCAAGATCCTCGAAGTCGGCCTGGTTCTGCGCGGTGCAGAGAACCTCAAAGGCGACGACCGGCGAGACGGCTATCCGGTCGTTCCGAAGCATCGCCGTCCAGTCAGAGGCGATCTGCGGATGCTCCGTGTGGCTCCAGATTGACGTATCAAAGAGATAGATACGCCCGTCATCCGGCAACGTCACGAATCCGGACGCTTGCCCCAAGCATCGTCATGCAGGGTGGCAACTACCTCGGGGCTGAGCCCTTTGTCTTTCGTGGTCCGCTGGATCAGACGCTCGATCTGCGCGCGACGAGCCTTCGACCTGATCGGCCCCACGCCATTCTGTGCCGAACTGCGGGACCGCGCACGCTGACCTGTAGGGGCGACACGACGTGTGCTCGACTGCTGATCCATCGGACTGCCTCCTGCACGGTTGGGATCACTCCATGATAACGCGGTAATCGGATTCGATTGCCGTGAGCGAGCTAGCGGCCCCCGGGCTTGCTTCCTTGGGATGCCCGATCGACGTGCGCTTGGACGGCTCGGCGAAGTTCGGCCGCGACGGAGCGGGATTCGCTGGCTGCGATCTCTCGGAGGCGGTCGGCGGTCTCGCGTGGGAGCCGAACCGTGAAGGACACCGACTCGGAGTCAGGTTGAGGCATCATGAATCATTTTGAGGCATCGCGTGGTAATGTGATGCCCAGACCATAACAATCGGCCCCGGCGCGGGCAGGAACCCAACGCCGGGACCTGAGCACAGGAGAAGATGCCTCCCATGCCTGACGAGAACCCTATCGTCGCCGAACTCAACGCGATCGAGCGCGACATGCTGTACCTGCTCACCGGGGATGACCTGCCGATCTGGTCCATCTGGGACCTCGCCCGCGCCCTCGAACGCGGCAAGCTCATCAAAGACACCATACGGTCCCTACGGACCAACGGCCTCATCAACCAGACCAGCGACGGGTACGTGTTCGCCACCCGCGCTGCCTTCCGCATGGTCCAGATCATCGGCCGGGTCAACTGACCACGCCGAGCGGAGTGCCACGCCGCAGGACCGGGCGTGGCGGCCCTTGTCCCGCCGCCGTTTGGGGTGCGGGGGTGTTCGTTTGGGTGTACGTCTATAAGGCGAACACCCCAGACGGACACCCTGCTGCCCGCTCGCGGGCTTGGCTCTGCGCCTGGCATTGAGGAAGGGGGTCCCCGCCTCTCCGCTTCGCTCCAACCCGGGGACCCCCTTCCTCGACCCACCACATCACAGATGTTTTGGTGGGGCCAGGCGCAGAGCGTGGGAGAGAGCGAGCGGGCAGCAGGGTGGAAGTGGAGAACAACGACAAGGAGGGCTGGGAGGCAGCGGTCGGTAGAGGTCGGAGGGGGGAGGAGGGACGTGGGTCGTCGGTCGGGTGTGTTTGGTGGCGGGCTGAGGGGCCGGTTGGGGCGTCGAAGGGATGGCATTACTTGGGGGATGGCGGCTGGTGGGCTGGAGCCGGTGTTGGAGCCGCAGGAGCGCGTCGGGCGGGCAAGTCGGCTGTCATTGAGGTCGGCCGACGGCTCATTGGGAGCGTCGGGGCGTTGCGGTCGTGGGTGTTTCCTTGTTCGCTGGTGAAGGTCAGCCGGCGGCGGCGCGCCGGGATGGGGGTAGCAGGTCGTTCCCCCGCTGTAAAGCAAGTTTAAGTCCCCGCCCGCGGCGGGGCGCTGCCGTCACTTGCGAACTTGCTTGACAGCTCCCCCACGACCTGCAAAGGCCGCAATCAGTTGGGCAGCCGCCCAACTGGCTCAAAGGAGCCCGAACCCTTGGAGGAAACCGTGATGCACACCCCGATATCTGACCCATCCAATTGCTACGGATTGTGCTGTCGAGCCGCCCTGCCGTGGGGCACGCGAAGGAATTCGCTTGCTCGGCGGGGGCGGTGCTCGGCTTACATACAGAGAGCCGATGCGATCCCGCTGGCGCATACGACCATGAGAACGGGCACCCTGGAGCTGCAAGTCCCTGATGCGTTCGTGCAGGCCATCGCCGAGCGCGTCGCCGAGTTGCTGACCGACAGCCTCGCGGGAGGCGGCGCGCCGGAGCCGTGGATCGGCGTGGAGCAGGCCGCGGAGCACCTTGCGTGTCCGACGAGCCGCATCTACGATCTGGTGAGCCAGCGACGCCTCACGCCGCGCCGCGACGGACGCAGGCTCTTGTTCAAGCGCTCACACCTTGACGCAGCGATCGAAGCCCTGTCGTAACGCCCGCTGTCCGCGTCCAGCGCTACAAAAGGAGGAACCCCGATGGCCGCTCCCACGATCAAGACGAAGCATCCCGGAATCTACAAGCGGGGCTCCCGCTACATGATCGCCTACCGCGAGAATGGCAAGCAGCGGTACGAGACCTTCAGGACTCTCGATGAGGCCCGCCGCGCGAAGTCAGCGCGGGCGACGGACATCGAGCGAGGCGAGTTCGAGGGGCGCTCCCGAATCACGTTGCATGAGTACGCCCGTGCGTGGGTGGAGCGCTACCAGGGCCGCGGCCGGCGCGGATTCCGCGAGGGCACCCGCGACGAATACAAGCGCTTGTTGGAGGCGTATGCGCTGAAGTTCTTCCCGGCCGGTCTGCGGCTCACGGAGATCACGCCGAGCGGGATCGCGGGTTTCGTGGGGTGGCTGTGCGACCCTGCCAAGCAGGAAGGTCGGACCCTTGGCGACCAGACGGTGCGCAACATCGTGACCCCGCTGCGCGCGTGCCTCGCCACGGCCGTCCGCGAGGGCCTGATCCGGTCGGGGAACCCTGCCCGGGACGTGGACCTCCCGCACCGCCCGACCGCCGAGGAGTCCGAAGAGGAGGAGGTCCGGGCGATGAGCCACGAGGAGCTATCGACGCTGCTCGGGATGCTCCCGGACAACTGGCGGATGTTCTTCTTGTTCATGGCCTCCACGGGTCTGCGGATCAGCGAGGCCGTGGCGCTCCAGTGGCGGCACCTGGAACTCGACGGGTCCACACCGCACGTCAAGGTCCGTCGGGCGCTCGTGAAGGGCCGCATGGGGCCTCCCAAGAGCAGGTACGGCAAACGGGATATACCGCTCGACCACGCGCTCTTGCTGGAACTGCGCGAGCACCGCAAAGCGTCGGAGTGGCCGGGCGCCGAGGACCTTGTGTTTCCGGCGAGCAACGGAGCGCCGCTGAACCAGGGCAACGTCCGCCGTCGCGTGCTCAAGCCGGCGCGCGAGGGGGCGTGCCTGGAGTGGGTCGGATTCCATGCGTTCCGCCACACCTGCGCATCGATGCTGTTCGCCGAAGGCCGCAACGCGGTACAGGTCCAGCGGTGGCTCGGCCACCACTCCGCCGCGTTCACGCTCGACACGTATATCCACCTGCTCGACGGGGACATAGGGCAGCCGCTGAAGCTCGGGCGGGGTGCCGACGAAGCGCAGAGATCCGACGCACCCGGCCGGTACTCTCTGGAGACGAATGTCTGACCTTCCCGCCACATCGTCTGCCGATGCGCTGGGGCTTGCGACCCAGAGCTACGAGGAGTTCCTTGAGGACATCAAGGGCCGCATCCGCAGCGCGCAGGCGCGGGCCGCGCGGGCGATCAACGCCGAGCTGATCGGGGTGTACTGGCAGATCGGCAAGGAGATCGAGCGCCGCCAGGCCGAGGCCGGCCCAGAGCGGGGCCGGCGGACGCAGGGGGTGGTGCAGCGACTCTCAGCCGATCTGCGGGCGGCTTTCCCTGGAGCCACCGGGTTCTCGCCCACGAACCTTGCGCGTATGCGGTCTTTTGCCGTGGCTTGGCCAGAGGAGGGAGGTCTCGCACACGGTGTGCAAGACCTTCCGTGGGGGCACATCGTCGAGCTGGTGCAGAAGCTCGATGACCGTAACACCAGAGACTGGTACGTCCAGCGTGCCGGCGCCTGGACCCGCGCGCAGCTTCAGGCTTACATCGCCACACGCCTGCACGACCGCGACGGGGCGGCGATCACCAACTTCGAGCAGACTCTGAAGGCGGACGACGCCGAGGCGGTGCAGCGCATCACCCGCGATCCGGTCGTCCTTGACTTCGTGCAGCTCGCCGAGGGCGCGAAGGAGCGCGATCTGGAAGTGGCGTTGCTGGCGGACATCGAGCGCTTCATGCTGGCTCTTGGCGAGGGCTTCTACTTCGCCGGGCGCCAGAAGTCGCTTGAGATCGGTGGCGAGGAGTTCATCCTCGACCTCCTCTTCTTCCACCACCCGACCCGTCGCTTCGTGGTCATCGACCTTAAGCTCGGCCCCTTCAAGGCGGAGTTCGCGGGCAAGATGAACCTGTACGTCAACGCCGTCAATGCGCTCATCGCCCACCCCGAGGATCGCGCCACCGTCGGCTTCATCCTCTGCGCCGGCCGCAACGAGGCGGTCGCCCACCTGACATTGCAGGGGATCGCCACTCCGATCGCCGTGACTCGCTACAACGTCGGCGAGCGCGGTGTCCTGATGGCCGGTGAGGACGCCCAGATCACGGAGGGCCTTACGGAGGAGATGGAGGGCCTGCGGCGCGTCGAGCAGCAGGTCGCCGAGTTCGCCGCCCGCCGCGCGCACGAGCTGGCGGAGGACAACGAGGACACGGGACAAGTAGACGGCTGACGGAGCCCCCGGGTACGCGGGCAGGTGCAAACAAAGTGCAAACATGCCCCACGCCACTGCACTCCACTACGCCGGAGAGCGATGGGTGGATTCCCTGCATTAGAGCCAAATCGGCCGACTGCACGGCACCCCACGCGACGGTTGATTTGGTCTACGGAACCGAAGGTCGGGAGTTCGAATCTCTCCTGGCGCGTGCGGCGATGCCCCGCAAATCGGGGCTTTTTGCCTGCTTATGCTGCACTTTTTGATACGGACATAGTTTGCAGGCATATCCGCTGGAGGTCTCTGGAATCCGCTTGGGAGCGACGGGTTCATCCCCATCCCATCCCCGTAGCGGCCTCGGGCTGGTTATCGACGGCTACGTCATGCGAGGGTCGGGAGGGCCGAGGAAGGCTTCGATAGCTGCCCACGCCGCCCTATGGGTCAGGGGTCCGAGTCGCAACGTCCAGTCGTCGCCCAACTCCTGCCGGACCGACGCGGAGAGGTTCGCGGTCTCAAGGCGCTGTCGCTGGTCCTCGGCGCGCTCGAAGCCGGTCGCGCCGTGGTAGGTGGCGTCCAGGCCGTAGCGTCCGCCCTCGACCGGCCAGACGGATAGGCGGTCGGGCGCAGCGAGTGGGCCGGTCTCTGCTGGAAGGGCCATGTTGCCCTCGTTGGGTAGCTGGCGCGCTAGCTTGAGCGAGCGCGCTTAGTGCCGCTGCCGGTGTTGGTGCGCCCCAGTCAGCATCTCCACCGAGCGCTTCACGCGCTGTTGCTGCACACGCTCAGCCGCCATGCGCCGGATCAGTTCGTTCATAGCTCGGTTGGCGTCGCTGACCTCGATGGGCGCAGCCGCTGCACTTGCCTTCGCGTTTTCGACCGCTCGCTTCGCGTCCTCTTGCGAGAAGAAGTCCTGGCCTGATGTTCCGATGATCTCGCCGTTCACAGCAACCTCATGCCAGAACCACTTGCCTGCACGGTTCCGCTCGATCCTGAACTTGGTGATGCGCTCAATCGCCATGGCTTGTCTCCGGTGTAGTGGGCACAGCACCATGGTTTCACGAGGGCCGGACTGATTTGTCGAACGCCTGTTCCCAGCCCGACGAAGCCGTGACCGTCCTGCCGACGATTGAGGGGCCTACTCTGCGTCGGCTGGCGCGAAGCGATACTTGCGCATCTCGGCTGACGGGGCGCAGGGTCGCGGGTCCAGGGCCGCAGTCGCCGAGAATGACCGCACCGCCGATTAGGGTCGCCCGATGCTCTCGGAATGGGCACAGATCGCAATCGCGCTGTTCACGGCCGCCACCGCGCTCGCCGCGCTGCTCTCCGTTCGGCGAGTCGAGCAGGACCGTCGCGCGCGCCTCATTCCCGAGCTACACATCGAGATCCTGTGCGACATTCCGAACAACGAGATGCGGTTGACCGTCGTGAATCTCGGAGCGCCCGCTCGGGGGGTTCGGGTCATGGGCACGGTCGGAGACTTCGGGTTCTTTCATCCCACGCCGCCGACGACGTACTGGCAAGAAGGCGAGTCGCGGACGTATCGGATCAGCATGCCGGTCCTGCCCGGCGTTGAAGCCCAGGCGTTTGTTGAGGCGCGTGACCTCGGGAAGAAATACCTCGTCGTCGCCACGGTTGGCGGTGCGACCCACCGCTGGAACCTTCGCGAGGCCGAAAAGCTCAGCCCCGCTGAGGAGTGGCGGAAGCTATTTCCGAACGATCCGATGCCGCCCGATGTCAAGTACCCGCAGATCGCGATCGAGCTTGTCGAGCGCCACCGCTGAGAGGCGCAGTTCCACTAGAGCCGAGGGGGCGGCGAGACGACAGCGTTGATGGTCGTCACGGACGTTCTCAGCACAGTTCGGCGTAAACGGCCCACCCGTCGTTTACGGCGCTCGACAGGGCGAAGTGCAGGCTCGCGGCTCTGGAGGATGGCTTTCGCGGAGCGTTTGGGGTCCTGCGGCGCGGTAGACTTCGTGGCGTGAGTGCAGCGAACGAGCACGCAGGGCATGAGCTAGTCGTCGCCCCTGACGGGAGTATCCCCGCCGATCAACTGGCGCGCCTTGGTGTTGCGCCCGGTGCCCATCTGCGGGTGGTACAAACGGGTCAGGCTGGGACGCTTGCCGGATCGCTACAGGACTTCCCGGACCTGGCGTGGGAGGATTTCGAGCGCGCCAGTGGGCTTGCCGCGCGTGACCTTGCCTCCACGTGAGGGTTCTCGCCGACTCGCACGCACAGGGCTCCAGTCGGCTGTCGGCTCCCGCTGCGGAGGCGCTCGAAGAGCTGCTGCGTGTTGCGCCCTTCGGAGCGCGCGAGCTTCTGCAGACCGAGGTAGGCCTGCTGGGGCGTGCGCTCGCTCACGTCAGCAAAGGCTCGAGGACCTCAGCCATCACTGTGCCTATCCGCAGACGGCGCGCGAGCGAAAGCAACTCTCCCGGCCTGGCCTCGCCCTGTCGAAGGTAGGTTCGCAGCGCGGACAATGCCACGTCCCGTCCGACGCGCGCGCGGAGGCGCAGGAGATCGACGACCGTGCGCTCCTTGGAGCTGACGGCGATTGAGTCGGGGGATTCAATGGGTTGATAAACGCGGCCGAGCGCAAAGGTGTCCGCCGCAAAGACATGCACCCGCGTCTGCGGGTAGGTGAGCTTGAACCCATCGAATGACAGTCTACACACATAGCTACTAGGTATGTAGCCTTTCATCGCCCACCGTAACGATGTGGCGTAGCCTCCTACCGCCGTACCTGACCGGCGACGGAGTAGTGCAGTCACTCGGCAAGTCGCTTTATCGCGGCGGCAACCGGCGTGACGCTGGCCCGCATCGAGCAGGTGCAAGGCGAGCTGGCGCGGTAGCTGGCGCCGATCGAACGCGAGTACCTGCTGTGGGTCGACCATGCGCGCGGGCGCTGCCTGCCCTACGCGGCGCTCGACGGCGTGGTCGTGGTGCGCGGCCGCGACAGCGGCCTAACGCTGCCGGTGGACCCGCCGACGCCGGCGAGCCTCGCCCGCATGGACCTGAGTGCGGCGGCCTCCTGGGCGAACGGCATCGAGGGCTATGTCGAGATCGAGGCGGTGCTCGATGCGCGTGCGCCCGGCTTGACAATTGTTTCATGGTGCGGTACCGTGTGTCGCGGGTTCGGCTTTGTGGCCGGCAGACATAGATTCTCGTTCGGGTCATCCTGGGCATGGTTGACTTCAGGCGCGCTTTGTGTGTAGGGTTGGGGAGAGGGGCTTGGGTCGTTTCGATGAGGGAGCTTTTGTAATCGTGGTTTCTGCAGGGAGATACATGACGGGCGTCGGCGCGGTCCGCGGCGGGGCCTTGGCTAGATGCCCCAGCTTCTTGCTGGGTCATCTCTCTCTCTCTCTCTCTCTCTTCAGGTCGGCGGCTAGCAGCTAGCTTCGCCGGCGCGGCGCCTGGGCGCCGGCTGGTTGCCCGCGACGCGCGGGTGGGGCGTTTGGCGCCCTGGTGTTTGGCGCCCCGGTGTGGGGGGTGGTCGTGATGGCGCGCCGGGTGCGCGCGCACGCGGCGGTGTCCTCGCAGCCGGGTGGGCGGCGGCGTGGGCGGGGTGCGCCGGAGCTTGGGACGCGGATTGCTTCGCGTGGTGGGCTGGGGCACGATCAGGTGTTGGAGATTCAGCGCTCGCGCCTGTTGGCCGGTGCGGTCGGCGCGATCGACGAGCACGGCTACGCCGCAGCAACCGTCGCGCAGATAGCCGGCCGCGCGCGGATCTCACGCCGCACGTTCTACGAGCTGTTCAGCGACCGCGAAGCATGCCTGGTAGCGCTGCTTGAGGACGTGGCGGCGCTGGTGTGCGAGGAGTTGCGCGAGGCGGGCCTTGAGGGTCTGTCGTGGCGTGAGCGGGTGCGGGGTGGGCTGCTGGTGATCCTTTCGTTCTTGGATCGTGAGCCGGCGCTCGCGCGGGTCTGTGTCGTGCAGGCGCTACGCGGCGGACCAGGGGTCCTTGCGCAGCGTGAGGCGATCCTTGCGCGTTTGGCTGGGGTGTTGGATGAGGCGCGCGAGCAGAGCTCCCGCGCGAGCGACTGCACCCCACTCACAGCGGAGGGTCTGGTCGGCGCGGCGTTTGGGATCATCCACGCGCGCCTAGCACGCGACCAGCCAACGCGCCTGGTTGAGCTGTTGGGTGAGCTGGTGGGGATGATCGTGCTGCCCTACCAGGGCCCCGCGGCGGCGCGCCGCGAGCAGGCCCGCCCCACACCCAAGCCGCTACCCGCTGCGCGGCGTCCCTCGCTGCTGGCGGTTGGTGAGCGGGACCCGTTGCAGCACGTCCCGATGCGCGTGACGTATCGCACGGCGAAGGTTTTGCAGGGTATCGCCGAGCGGCCCGGGGTCAGCAACCGTCAGATCGCCGACTATGCCGGGATTCATGACCAGGGGCAGATCTCAAAGCTCCTCGCCCGCCTACAGCGCTTGGGCTTGACGGCTAATCGTGGTGAGGGGCGTGTCAAGGGGGAGCCCAATGCGTGGTCGCTGACCGCGCTCGGGGAGCAGGTCGCGCTACGCGTGAGCCCCAGCACCAACCTCGACGGCAACCCGGGCTAAAGGCGATTTTGAATGTGGATGAGATCAACGAGAAAGGCTGTGAGCATGAGCGACCCTGAGCACAACCCGCAGAGATTACGCAGCGCACCACGCTGCCCCACCGCCTCTGGTGTTTGTCTGCGTGTCCCTGGGCGTGGTGTGCTCGCGGTGCTCGTGGTGCTGGTGGCGGGTGTGCTGGGGTGTGTCGCTTCGTCTGCGTTGGCGTTGAGCTCCGAACGCCACTACGAGATGGTGAGCCCTGTGTTCAAGAACGGGTTCGGTGTCGAGGACATCGAAGCGGTCGCACCGAACGGTGAAAGTGTCGCGTTTTTCTCGCCTGGTGTGTTTGCTGGGGCGCCGCTTGGGTTTACGCAGTTCGATGATGAGATGGCGTATGTCGCGCGTCGTGGTGGGTCGGGTTGGTCGACGTTCTCGTTGTTGCCTCCCGCCAATCTCACGTCCGCTATTTACGGTAATGGTACGGGTGATGATGTGTCTTCGACACTTGAATCGACATTCGTGCTGGGGCAGTTGGGGCCGAACAACGAAAACGCCGCGCAGCTGGGAGCCCAGGCTGAGCTTTTGTTCCATGCGACGGGTGTGCCTGATACCGCGGCGAGCTGGGAAGTTGGCGGGCCGATCCTGGAAGAACCCCAGAAACACTCCTTTGCCGCTCATGGTCCGCTTTATCGGGGTGGGAGTGCCGATTTGTGTCATCTCGTAATTGGGCCGGGAAGCGACGCAGAAAGAGTGGAACCGTTGCTGCCAGTGCCTGTGGGGGCTAGCTCGCTGCGTCTTTATGAAGTTGCGCGGGGTTGTGGTGGTGAACCTGTGTCGTTGCGGTTTGTGGGGTTGAACAATGCGGGTGGGCTGGTCAGCCCCGGCTGCCAGGAAGTATTGGGGTTGGATACCACCTCGGCTGGAACTGGAGCTATCGGTGGGTTTCGTGTGCAGAATGGCTTCAATGCGGTTTCTATGGGTGGCCGGGAGGTGTTCTTCACAGCAAACGTCAATGATTGTAGTGAAAAGCCGGCTCGTTTTCAGTTGTTTGTGCGTTTGAATGGCGAACGGACGGTTGAAGTGTCGCAGCCGTTGACGTCCGCGTGTGTGGAAGTGCCGTGTGGTAGCGATGCGGTTGCGGGGGCGCGCGCGAGCGCTGAATTCGCGGGTGCCTCCAGGGACGGGTCGCGGGTGTTCTTCATGACGAATGCGTCGCTGGTGGAAGGGGACAGGGATGAAGGCAACGATCTCTATCTGGCGAGCATCGGTTGCCCATCTGGTAAAGGTGAAGCGTGCGCGCCGGGTGAGACGCAGAGCACGGGCGTCACTTCGCTTGTGCAGGTTTCTCACGACCCGCACGCGGGCGAATCAGGGGATGTGCTGGGTGTGGTGAGGGTCGCGCCGGACGGTTCGCGTGTGTATTTCCTCGCGCGCGGTGCGCTCGTCGAAGGCATCAACGCTCAGGGCCTGGCGCCGGTCAGAGGAGCGGACAATCTGTATGTCTATGACAGCACGACGGGAAAGGTTGCGTTCATCGCCGATCTCTGCTCAGGGCCAGTCACCTCCGGAACGGTGGAAGATATCCATTGCCCTGCCGATCTCACCGATGGGAAAGAACCCGCCGAAAACGACGCCAAAAACGACGCAGACCTGTGGGCGGAGAATGCCGGGGAACCGCAGGCTCAGACCGGGGGTCGAGGTGGCGAGTTCCTTGTGTTCTCCAGTTATGGGCAGCTGGTTACGGGTGATACGGATAACGCGCGGGATGTATACCGGTATGACGCTGAAACAGGCGTGCTCGACCGCGTGTCGATCGGGGAAGATGGCTATAACGCGAACGGCAACTGCAACGATGGCGAAGGCGAGACGACATGTGACGCAGACATCGTGCGGAGCGTGCTGGGGGGATCGGTGCAGGACGAGTATGATATGAGTAACCGTGCGGTCAGTGAAGATGGTTCGCGGATCGTGTTTGAGACTGCTGCGCCGTTGTCGTCGCAGGCGACAAATGGTCTCTCGGACTTGTATGAATGGTATGAGGCGCCGGGTGCGAGTGAAGGCAGGGTGTCGCTGGTGTCCGGTGGCAGCGCGACACGACCCGTGGAACTTGCGGTGATCGATCCTTCGGGGGATAACATTTTCTTTGTCACTGCGCAGGGTTTGGTGGCGCAGGATACCGATGGTGCACCCGACGTATATGACGCGCGGACAGGAGCTGGTTTTCCTCTGGTACCGGCGGCTGCGGAGGAATGCTCGGCGGATGCGTGTCAAGGTCCGTTGACGAACCCCGCGCCGCTGCTGGTACCCGGCAGCGTCTCCCAGACGCCGGGCGAAAACCTCACACCACTCCCGGCAGTCCTGGTCAAATCCAGCAAGACCGCAACGCGAGCGAGGAAGCGCGCTGGCGCCTTAAAGGCCTGCGGGAGAGACAAGCAGCGGGCTAGGCGTCGGACTTGTGAAAAACGGGCGCGTGAGAAATACCGTGTACGGAAAGCGATGAAAGCCAGTAACGATGGGAGGGCACGCCGATGACATTCCACAAGCCCAACACGACAATCCTTTGCGGCGTGCTCCTCGCCTGTCTGCTGGCCGTGCTCCTACCCAGCTCTGGTGCTGCCGGTGCTGTCGAACCGAAGCTGGGGATCAAGCGCTTCACGATTCAGACAACCGCACCAACCGAAGAAAAAATGGTAGAACAAGACGGCGAGACGGGACTTGAATTCGTCAACAGGCCTTACACATTCACCCAGGCGGGCGGCCACCCTTGGGGATTGACAACAACCGGCGAATTTACAAGCGAAGAATTCCTCTCTCCTCACGGCTGGGAGGAGGAAGTCCCGACGCGTGATGTGAAGGATATTGTGGTGGGTTTGCCGCCGGGATTGCTGGGTGATCCGATGGCCGCGCCGCGCTGCTCGCTGACCCGGGTACTCGAACACACCGCTTACGAGGAAAACGACTCGCTTGGTTTTTGCCCGGCGGATACGCAGATCGGTACATATGAGCTTACGATCGAGGGGACCCATAGGTTGTTTGGTCCGATTGTGAATGTAACACCAGCGGTGGGTGAGTCGGCGGAGTTCGCGTTGGAGGAGAGCGCGGGACAGCAGACGCCGTTGTTGACGGCGCATCTCGTACGGACCGAAAACCCTATTACAAAGCAGCGTGAATACGGGTTTACCGTTATTAGCGCCTCGATCCCGCTGGTCTCACTTGAGCGGTTCGAATTGACGTTTTGGGGTGTGCCGGCCGACGCGAGTCACAACGCGATGCGCGGACGATACTGCAGCGCGCGGGAAAAAGGAGAACCCTTCACGCCGGCCGATTGCATCGAACCAGGCGGGAAGTCTGCGGGTGTGACGCCGGTGCCGTTTCTCTCGTTGCCGACGGATTGTGCGGCGGGCCCGGAGACCGCGACGATCCGTGCGGACTCGTGGGAGGAACCCGGGAGCGTGCAGGAAGGTCACTACAGCAGTGCGTATACGGAAGCGAGTGCGACGCTGCCCGGGGTGACGGGTTGTGGTGGGTTGTCGTTTGATCCGGGGGTGGAAGTGCAGCCCGATACGTTGCTTGCGGATGCGCCGGTGGGGTTGGGTGTGGATTTGCAGGTTCCGCAGAGTGAGGTGGCGGAAGCGCCGGCGACGCCGCATGTGCGTGATGCGGTCATAACGTTGCCGGAGGGCCTGTCGATCAGCCCCGGGATCGTCGACGGCATCCAAGCC
>Ga0210396_10001582_pt1 | contig 24349 bp, 15 predicted proteins | sample IncBWH17OmetaG_FD_155466 | JGI IMG/M metagenome (GOLD analysis project Ga0210396, IMG submission 155466) | Forest soil microbial communities from Barre Woods Harvard Forest LTER site, Petersham, Massachusetts, United States - Inc-BW-H-17-O ... | reverse complement strand
CGGGCCACACACCCAACCCCCCACCTACCCCTTCCAACAACAAAACTACTGGATCACCAACAACACCCCAAGCCCAGCAACCAGTTCATTCACGAGCACCGGCAGCACCGGCGAAACGGAGAGCGTGACAAAACGGCTAGCTGAAGCCGGTGATCCAAAAGAGCAAGAAGAGATCATCAACACGCTCATTACTCGCACTGCCGCAGCTACCCTCGGCTACAGCTCGACAAGCGAGATCAACAGCCTATCGAGTACATCAGCAGCAGCGCTCGGCATTGACTCACTCTCCGCTACGCGTATCGCTAACACGCTCGCCAGCGCCATCGGCGTCACGGTATCGGTTAAGGACATCCTCAGCGCGGACACGCTAGATGCGCTTGGCAGGGCGCTCGCGCTTCGCTTCTCAGAAGACGAGGGGAGCGAGCGAATCGCTCCCCTCGATTCGCGGACGGACCGCCCATCGGTTCTTCCGCTTTCCCATCCACAGCAAAGACTCTGGTTCCTCAGCCAGCTAGAACCGCAGGATTCGTCGTACAACATCTTCGGAGCCGTGCGATTGCGCGGGAACTTGAACACTCAAGCGCTGGGAAACGCGCTTGAGCAAGTAGTCAAAAGACACGAGACGCTAAGGACTGTCTTTACAGCGGTAGACGGCACACCGCGTCAGGTGATCCTCGACCAACTGAGCCTGCCTCTCGGGATCATCGATCTGAGCAGCACATCGGCTAGCACGAACATACGCGACCTCGAAACCGAGGCACGGCAACTGATCGCTGGCGAAATCCCGCGGCCCTTCGATCTTGCAAAGGGTCCACTACTGCGGGCAGGGCTCGTGCGACTCGGCCCCGAGGATCATGTGATGTGGCTCGTCGTGCACCACATCATTTGCGACGCATGGTCGCTAGGGGTGCTCTTTAGCGAGCTGTCCGTTCTCTACCGAGCGCACCTACATGCCGAGCCTAACCCCCTGGCCTCCCTGCCGGCGCAATACGCCGATTTCGCGATCTGGCAACGAAAGTGGCTCAGCGGACCCCGCCTAGACGCCCAGCTCACATACTGGAAGCAAAGACTCCAGGGGGCGCCACCAGCGCTCGAACTACCAACCGATAGCCCGCGCCCTGCGATCGCGACACACCGCGCCGGCCGCGCGAACTTCACCGTCCCGCCCGAGCTCGTCAAGCGCCTGAAGGAACTCGCGGGCCGCGAAGACGCCACGCTGTTCATGGTCCTGCTAACCACATTCAACGTACTCCTTCACAGATATGGAGCGGGGGACGACATCGTGGTCGGCGCGCCCGTCGCTAACCGTGTCCGCCAAGAGCTTGAGGGTTTGATCGGCTTCTTCGTAAACATGCTGCCATTGCGCACCGACCTGGCGAGCAACCCCAGTTTCAGTGAACTACTTGCCGAGGTACGCTCAACAGCGCTTGACGCCTACGCACACCAGGACTTGCCGTTCGAGCATCTTGTCGAGGCTCTCCAACCTCTGCGGGATCTGAGCCGCAACCCCGTGGTGCAGGCCACATTTCAGCTATTCGAGTTCGCGCGTCCCGGCTCTACCGATGAAGGTGGTCTCGCCCCCGGAGTAGCCGTGGAAGCGTTCGATGCCGGCGAGCCGCAGGTGCGCTTCGACGTTGAGTGGGAGCTGTACGAGCACAACGGGGCACTCGAAGGACAACTCCTTTTCGCCCGCGATCTGTTCGAGCCGGCGACGGCCGCCGGCATGGCAGAGCACTTTGTGGAACTTCTCAGAGCATGTGTCGCGAACCCCGACCAAAAGGTCCGAGAAATGCCGCTGATGGGCGATGAGGCCGCGCATCGCCTCGTGAGGAGCCACAACGAATCTAGGCGGAACGTCCCAAGGAGTTGCGTTCACGAATCCTTCGCGCTTCATGCGGCGGCACACCCCGACACCCTCGCGGTCGTGTGCGGCAGTCACGAAGTCACCTACGGGGCGTTGGAGTCCCGCGCCAACCGCCTAGCGAGGTACATGGCAACAATGGGGGTGAAACGCGGAGACCGTGTCGCCATTTGCATGTCCCGGAGCATAGAAATGGTCACTGGTGCGCTTGCGGTTCTGAAGGCAGGCGCCGCATATGTACCGATCGATCCCTCCTACCCGGCTGAGCGGATTGCCTTCATGCTCGGCGACGCGCAGCCGTTCATGCTCCTGACACAGTCGCATTTGACGGAGCGTTTGCCAACAAGCTCTACGCGGATACTCAGCGCCGACAGCGATTGGCTCGAGAGCGCTGCCGTCTCTGACGAGGCGCTTGGCCCGATCGCACGGGCGTCCGACCTCGCCTACGTCATATACACGTCTGGATCGACAGGCAAGCCGAAGGGAGTAATGGTCGAGCATAGAAGCCTCAGCAACTACATCGCGCACGCCGTGCCGCACACGCACCGCACAGGCGACGGCGCGATACTCGCTTCATCGCTGGCGTTCGATCTTACGGTCACCTCCCTGTGGTATCCGCTTATTTCAGGAGAGCCGGTCGTCGTGCTCGACGGCGAGCTGGACGGTCAGCGGCTCGGTGAACTGATCAAAACCACCAACTCCCTTGCGCTGTTGAAGACGACACCTTCGGTGTTTGAGACGCTCGGGCAGGCGTTCAGTGCGTCCGAGCTCGCACCGTCAGTGGGAACGTTGATCCTTGGCGGGGAGGCCCTCGTATACACAGACTTTTTGCGGGATTGGCGGCGAGCGGCGCCGGATGCCGTCATTCTCAACGAGTATGGGCCGACCGAGACGACCGTCGGCACCTGCGTGTTCTCGGTTGAGCAGGAGGGAGAGCCCGGAGCGCGGGTGCCAATCGGCTGCCCGATGGCAAATACCCAGGCCTACGTGCTCGACGATGCGCTGCAGCCGGTGCCGGTCGGTGTGGTTGGCGAGCTATGGGTTGGAGGTGTTGGAGTTGCTCGCGGCTACCTGAACCGGCCAGAGCTCACAGCCGAGCGGTTCGTTGCTAATCCGTTCGATGAGCGGCCGGGCTCACGTCTATACCGGACCGGAGACCTCGTTCGGTGGCTGCACAACGGGCAGCTTGACTTTCTCGGCCGGCGCGATACCCAAGTCAAGCTCCGTGGCTTTCGCATCGAGCTCGGCGAGATCGAGTCAGCCCTCTGTACCTATCCAGGGGTCGCCCGATCGGTAGCAACTGTACGCAAGGCCAGCGCCGGCGACGTCCTTTTGGCCTACGTTGAGCCGACACCAGGAAGCGACGCAGAGCAGCTCGAGACCGATGCTCTACGCTCGTATCTGCGTGATCGGTTGCCGGCGTACATGGTGCCCGCGAGAGTCTTACTGGTGGACCGCATCCCGCTCACGACCAACGGGAAGGTCGACTACAACGCCCTACCGGCCCCGTCCGATAGCACCTCGTCGGGCGCATCCCGTACCGCAAACCGGGCATCGCTGCCGAGCTACGTTGCTCCCCGAAATGACACAGAGAGACTTCTCACGGCAATCTGGGAAGAGATACTCAACACGGCGAGGGTCGGTATCAACGACGGATTTTTCCAGCTCGGCGGTCATTCGCTGCTCGCTACGAAGCTGATATTTCGCGTTCGAGAGGCGACGGGAATGGACCTGCCGCTCCAGATCCTCTTTCAAGACGAGCCAACGGTCGCCGGGCTAGCAGCCGCCCTCGACAGCGACGGCACCAGCGTTGGAGCTGGTGCGCCACTTGATCTTCTCGGCGAGGCGCAACTCTCGCGCGACATCCAACTTCGCATCGGCAACAGGACACGCCGCACTCTTGAGTTGCGGAATCTGCTCGTCACGGGCGCGACCGGCTTCATCGGCAGCTACCTACTCGCCGAGCTGCTGCGTAGCACGAACAGCAACGCATACTGCCTCGTAAGAGCCAAGTCGGAAGATGAAGGCTACGAACGTCTCCGCGCCGGGATGGCGAAGTTCGGGATCTGGGACGACTCCTTCGCTGACCGCCTCCTGCCGATGACTGGCTCCCTCGACAAGCCGCACCTAGACGTCGCTCCAAAGAAGTGGCGACGTCTAACTACAACGATCGACGCCATCTACCACTGCGGCGCCGAGGTCAACTACATGCAGCCCTACGAGACACTCAAGCCATCCAACGTGCTCGGGACCGAGGGCATCCTCCGACTAGCGTGTACGGGCGCGATCAAGCCCGTCCACTTCGTCTCGTCTGTTGGAGTGTTCCCCAGGTTCTCCTATCCAGCCGACACGGTCTTCAGAGAGCAGATGCTGCCGGCCGCCGACCTCACGCACACGTTCGGCTACACCCAAAGCAAGTGGGTGAGTGAACGTATGGTCATAGAGGCCGGGCGACGCGGCCTGCCCGTGAACGTCTACCGGCTCGGGCGCATATCCGGGCACAGCATCACAGGCGCCTGCCAGGCGAATGACTTTGGCTGGCAACTGACGAAGCTCTCAATCGAAATGAACGCGGCGCCCGCAATCGATCTGCAGGTCGATATGACGCCGGTCGACTTCGCCGTCGAAGCGCTGGTGTACCTGTCCCTCAATCCCGAGCTGTGCGGACAGACGTTCCACGTCGTCTCCGATACCCCGATCCTTCAACCGGACCTCTTGAAATGGATGGAGCAATACGGCTATCGCCAGGAGCAAATCGGCTTTGACGAGTGGCGGGCGCGCGCACTTCAGCGAGCCGGCGAGCATCCTGACACCGTGGCTGCGGCACTCGCCCCCGTGCTCGCCGGTACCTACCCACTGGACCGGATACCGCGATCTACCTTCGACCGGACCAATCTAGTTCAAGGACTGGCCGGCTCGAAGATCGCTTGCCCGCCGGTCGACGACCGTCTCCTGCAAACGTACTTCGACTACTTCGTTCGCGACCGCTACCTGCCGGCACCGATCGCTCCTGGCGATCCCGACCGATGAAAACCCGCGTGTGGGGGCAAGCCACGAGCGTCAGGCGGCCGCGAGAAGCAAGCTCGCACGCCGGCGAGGCGATTCTCGCCGCGATCGTCCCCACCGACGTCGAGACCGTCGAGGCATTCGGCGACACGGCGGCGGTCTTGCTCGGGACGGAGAAGGCAGCCGCAGCCGTGATGGCACGCCGGCGCAGACAAGAGTTCGCAACCGGACGCGCGTGTGCACACAGGGCGCTGCAAAGGCTTGGGCATGATCCCTGCCCGGTGCCGGTAGGCCCATCACGCGAGCCTCGCTGGCCGACGGGCGTGGTGGGATCGATCACCCACTGCGCCGGCTATCGCGCCGCCGCGGTCGCCGACGCGCGACGCTATCGGGCTGTCGGCATAGACGCAGAGCCCCACGAGCCGCTGCCCGCTGGCGTCGAGGCGACGATCGCCCGCCCAGAGGAGATTCGGATGCTCCGCCGAATCTCCCTCGACGTGCCGGACATCTGCTGGGACCGCCTCCTCTTCAGCGCGAAGGAGTCCGCGTTCAAGGCGTGGTTCCCGCTCACGCGTCGCTGGCTGAGCTTCGAGGACGCCTCGATATGCATCAGCCCGGAGGACGGCAGCTTCACGACCAACCTCCTCAGCGGCCCCAACGTTGATACAAACGGGTCGCCGCTGGGAGCCTTCGCGGGACGCTGGCGCGTGGCGAGGCAGATGATCGCCACCTGCATTGTCGTCCCGGCTCACGGGGCCCCCGACCGAGTCTGACGACAGGAGCCGCCTCAATGCTCGAGATCCGCCCCGTAGAAAACCGCCGCGACCTCAAGACCTTCATCCAGCTGCCGTGGCGGCTGTATCGCGACGAGCCTAACTGGGTCGCACCGCTCCTCATGGACCTGAAGAAACGACTGGACCAGAACAAGAACCCGTTCTTCAAGCACGCCGAGGCGCAGTACATGCTCGCCTACCGCGACGGCAGGCCCGTCGGCCGCATCAGCGCCCATATCGATCACAACTTCAACAGCTTCCAGCAGAACGAGTGGGGCCTGTTCGGCTGGTTCGAGTGCGAGGACGACCCCGAGGCCGCGCGCGCGCTGCTCGACGCCGCCGCGTCGTGGCTGCGCGACCGCGGACGCGACCGCATGGTCGGCCCGATGGACTTCACGACCAACGACGAGATCGGCCTGCTGATCGTCGGCCACGAGCACCGGCCGATCATCCTGTGCCCCTGGCACCACCCCTACTACCAGCGCCTCCTCGAGCAAGATGCCGGACTGAGCAAGGCGATGGACCTCTATATGTGGAGCCTGCACGTCACCGGCCGCGAGAAAGTCCACCAAGCGATCTGGGACGCCGCCGACAGGGTCGAGTCCGAGCACGGGATCGTCTGCCGCAACTTCCGCAAGAAGGACCTGCAGAACGAGGTCACACGATTCCTTGAGGTCTACAACGCGGCGTGGGAAACCAACTGGGCCTCAGTCCCTCTCAACGAGGAGGAGGTCCGCCACTACGCGAAAGACCTCAAACCCGTGCTCGACGAGAACTGGGCAATGGTCGCCGAAAAAAAGGACACCGGCGAGGTCGTCGGTGCGGCCCTAACCCTGCCCGACTTCAATCAGGTGCTAGCCAAGCTCAACGGCCGCCTGCTGCCGTTCGGCTGGATCAAGGCTCTGCGCGCGAAACCCAAGATCGACGCGGTCCGCGTGTTCGCACTCGGCGTCAAGCCCGAGTACCAGCACACCGGTGTGGCCGCCCGCTTCTACCAGATGCACTACGACGCAGCCGAACGAACCCCCCAGACAGGCGGGGAGATGGGCTGGATCCTCGAGGTCAACAAGCCCATGAACCGGGCAATGGAAGGCATGGGCGGCGAGATCAAGCGCCGCTACCGCGTGTACGAGCGAATGTTCTAGCAGCGGCTCAGCCGCCACGGCGCACACGGACGGCTGCCGCGAGCTCGTCGAGCGTCTCGACCGTTGTCTCCCAAGACATGCACGCGTCGGTGATCGACTGTCCATAGACGGGCCTCTGGTCGCGCTGCAGATCCTGTCGGCCGGCGAGAATGAATGACTCGAGCATCACGCCCACGAGACCCTCATTCCCGGCGGCAATCTGGTCGGCGATGTCTCGGACTACGGTCGGCTGACGCTCGTGGTCCTTCCCGCTGTTGTCGTGCGAGGCGTCAACGACGACCCGCTCCGGCAATCCAACGCGCCGCAGTCTCGACATAGCATCTCCCACCGAGTCAGCCGAGTAGTTCGGCGCTTCGCGGCCACCCCGCAGAATCACGTGGCAATCTGGGTTGCCGCGGGTGTGCAGGATCGCCGGCGTCCCGTCCACGTCGATGCCGGCGAAGGAGTGCGGCACCGCCGCGGCACGCACCGCGTCGACCGCTACGCCGACATCGCCGTCGGTGCGGTTCTTGAACCCCACGGGCATCGACAGACCCGAGGTCAGTTGGCGATGAATCTGGCTCTCCGTCGTCCGCGCGCCGATAGCACCCCAGCTGACCGCATCCGCGATGTACTGCGGGGTGATCGGATCGAGGAACTCGCATCCGACGGGCAGACCGAGCTCCAGCACCTCCAGTAACAGCTTGCGGGCCATTCGCAAGCCCTCGTTGACGTCGCCCGAGCCGTCCAGATGCGGGTCGTTGATCAGACCCTTCCAACCTGTCGTCGTGCGCGGCTTCTCGAAATACACCCGCATCACGACAACCAGATCATCCTCCAGATCAACCGAGCTCTCGCTGAGTCGAGAGGCGTAGCTCAGGGCAGCGTCGGGATCATGCACGCTGCACGGCCCGACGACTACAAGCAGGCGATCATCCTCTCGGTCGAGGACTGCCTGTACGTGGGAGCGCCCGCGAACGACGACATCCGCCTGCTTCTCGCTCAGAGGAAGCTCGACCAGGAGGGCGTCCGGTGCGAGGAGCGGCACGACACGCGCGATTCGCCGGTCGCGCACGTAGTCAGCCGGACGTTGTGCGCCGACTGGCGGTGATGACGGCTTTGCTTCAGCTCGGTCCATGAGTCTGCGGGTTCCTTTCTGAGCCTGGACGGGACGATACGAGGAGATGTGTCGGCGCCCGGTCTCCAAGCTGTTCCCGCCCAGCAGGCGAGCAACGCAGCAGACGGAGGGCGCCTAGATAAATCGCCAGGCGTAGAAGGGCGCGTAGAGAGACCAACCGAGAACGTGGATGTGGCTATGGTCGGTCATACGTGCGTCTGTGTCCGGTTTTAGCAGACGCCTCGACGGGTCGCAAGGGGGTCCGATCGCCCCGCGTTCATCTTGACTCTGTTCTATACACGCGCGGTTGAACCCGCGACGAGCGGATGGAACACTCGCGTGAGTGTGCAGCTTTTCCTATTTTCGATTCGATGGCTCGTCGAGGGTCTCGATGCGTCTACGCGCCGGTCGCGTGGGGAGTGGCTCGTTGGTTGGTCGTCTCTCGGCGGTCTCGAGCTCGTCGGCGCGCTTGGCTAGCTCCCAGAGCGAGAGCTTGAGCACCCTGGCTATCCGATCTACCTTTCCCCACGAGGGGTTTTGGCGGCCGGACTCGACGTGAGCGATATAGGTCGATTGGAGTCCGGCTTCGAGGCCAATCGTCTTCTGTGAGAGGCCGAGTTCTTCGCGACGTAGGCGGATCGCGCGGCCGAGTGCAAGCTGAGGTTCTGGGCTCTGTGGTGGCATAAATCCCGAACCCTTTCGAGGGTGCCGCCACACCGCGACCGTTTATCTACCAAGTCGCTGTATGATTTCGGTGATAAATGCTGTCGTGGAGGGACGGGCAGTGGGTTCTAATGGAATAGGTTTTGTCGCCAAATCCGGAGCGTCGGTGCTGCCGCTGTACGACAAGCTGCCACATGGGCGACACGGGTTAGCGCCAGAGGCAGTGAGAGCGAACCAGCGCGCTCGGATCTTCGGGGCGACCGTCGAGTTGGTGAATGCTCGCGGCTACGCGACGACGACGGTGCAGGACATCGTGACTGCAGCGAACGTGTCGAAGCGAACCTTCTACGACCTGTTCGGCAACAAGGAGGACTGCTTCCTCTGGGTCTTTGATGTGATCGCGGGACGTGCGATCAGGCGGGTGAACGAGGCGTACCGGGCTGAGAACGAGTGGAGCGACCAGCTGCGCAGCGGCTTTGCGGTTTTCGTGCAGGAGGTCATCGACGAGCCGGCCGCTGCTCGTCTCGCTCTAGTCGAGGCGCTCGGTGCGGGGCCGGTGCTTCTCAAACGTATGGACAGTGCGAGTGCCGTGTTTGAGCGCATGGTGAGGACGAGCTTCGACGCTGCTCCCGACCGCGTCGAGCTTCCGAGCATCATCGCGAAGGGCATTGTGGGCGGTATCTCGCGGGTCGTGCGGCAGCGCTTGGTCGAAGACCGGATCGATGAGTTGCCGGGCATAGCCGACGAACTGCTCGCGTGGACCCTCACCTACAAGTCGCCGGCTGCGAGGACGATCGGGGCCTGCCCAATCGTTGTGGGCGCGCCGCGTGCCACGCTCGGCCCCCCAAGGGACGACCGGGAGGCGCTGATGCAGAGCGCGGCGCAGATCGCGGCTCGGCACGGGTATGAGCGGCTCGCGTCGGATTGGGTGGTGCGGGACGCCGGCGTCTCCGTCGATGTGTTCGACGAGCACTTTCCCGGCGGCACCCGAGAATGCTTCCTCGCCGCCTTGGACCACCTTGGCACCATGCTCGCGGCCACCGCCGTCGGGCAGGCCCAGGCGGTCGACGGGGACTGGCCAGCTCGCGTCCACGCCGGGCTACGAGCGATCCTGGAGGAGATCGCGCGCGACTCGGTCTTCGCGCGACTGGCGTTCATCGAGGTCTTCGCTGCAGGTCCCGACGGCATCGCGGTCCGCTCGCAGGTGATGCGTCGCTTGAGCGACCTACTGCTCGACGAGGAAATGCCGGTCGCGTCCCGCGAGGTGGTCGCTGAAGCTATCGTCGGCGCTGTTTGGCAGATCGCTCATCAGGTCGTCTGGAAGGGCACGATGCGGAGCCTGCCGGCGCTGGCGGACATCGCCGCATACATCGTGCTCGCCCCGAGCCTCGGCGGCGAGCAGGCCGCCCAGCACATCCGGGCAGCCGCAGCCCCGCCTAGCCCGACCGGCTAGTTCGCGTCTTTGGGAATGAGCCGCGCCTTAGAACGCGGCGGCTGTACTCTTGAGGGGCTGAGACCGGGGGCCTTGGGCGCGTATGTCGCGCCTTCGATCAAGGATAGATCGATGAGAGGAGCCAGGGTGGAAGAGACAGAGAGTGGCAAGCATCTAGGGCATGCGACGCTCGGCCTGCTGGTGGAGGACTGGAGCGTTCCGATCATGCGCGAGCTGCTTGGGGGCTCGCGACGTCCGAGCGAACTCGAGCAGCGCATTCCAGAGGCGCCCCACTCGGCCCTGATGCGACGCCTCGGCGAGATGGAAGCAATGGGCATCGTCACGAAGGAGCGCTTTTCCGGCCTGCCCCCACGGGCGCAATACGCCCTGACCGGTGAGGGTCGCACGGCCATACGCATCGTCGGTGCGGCACGCTCGTGGGAACGTGCGTGGTCGCCCGGCACAGAGGACGGAATCGAAGCGCTAAAGCTCATTGCCGACCAACGCAACCGCGAGATCCTGCTCGCACTCGCGGCAGGACGGATGGCCCCGACGGCACTCGAGCAGCGCCTATCTGGGTCACGCTCGACCGTGACCCAGCGACTCGCGGAGCTGGCCCGTAAGGGCATCCTCGCTCGCAACGTCGAGGATGGTCACGTCTGGTACGAGCTGACCGATTGCGCTCGGGAGCTCGCCCTTGTGGGCGTAGCCGCGGCCCGCTGGGAATGGCAATGGGCGAGACCAACCGAGCCAGTCTCGCCCTCCCTCGTCGCTGACGTGCTGCATCTCTTCGCGCCGCTCGTCGACCTGCCCGCCGAGCTCGCCGGCATTTGTCGCCTCCATGTCGATAGTGGTACCGACGGATCTGAGGTCTATCTAGCCGCGGACGGCTATCGGCTGGCAGCCCTTGCATCGCCCGGCAAGCGCCCACGGGGAGCCTGCAACGGCACGCCGCAGGGCTGGGTTGATGGGCTCCTGCTGCGGCGCTGGCGCGGCGTCACGCCGACCGGCGACCGAGCCCTGGTCGCCGCCATGCTCGCCAGCATGAGCGCCGCGTTGATCCAGTAAAGACTTAGGATTTCCTAAAGATTTCCTAAAGATTTCTCTGCCGCGTGTCCCACCAATCACGCTGTCCGGCCATTTGGACTTTCAGCCGCTAGGGGTGACAAAACGCTTTTGTCTCCTGCTCGACACAAAATCAGCGGCTGCTTGGTCCCGTTGTCCGGGCTTTAAGCGCCTCGCACGGGCCGAGAATCTGTGCTAGACCATTTCACTCGTCCCGCTGCCGGGGCAACGGAACTGCCGCGCATCGGGACTCGCCAGGAACCGATCAAGGAGGCTGCCACTTGGGGAGCGGAAGACTTCACCGGCAAGCTCGCGCGGTTGTGTAGCGCGGACTCCCGAGGCCACTCGGCCCGGCTGACAGCCGGGCTCCCGAGCCTCAGACGATCATTCTCGCCTGCCAAACCAGGGAGCGAGGGGAACCAATCAGCCCGGCCGGCGGCCTCAGTTAGAGCCGAGCCGCCGACCGGGCCGACTACAACAACAAGGAGTGTAGAGATGTTGAAGAAACGTTTGCTAAGTCTCGCGGTGGCCGCACTCGCCGTATGTGCTTTCGCGGCAACGTCGGTCAGTCAGGCTTCGGCCGCATACATGAAAGAAGCCGGTGTTCTGCCAGGCTTCCTCGCAGTCTACGGCTTCCCGGCCGCCGTCAACGAAGTGGAACGACCTGTAGGCGGCGGGCTAACGCGTGGCTTTGGGTTCGGTGAGAACCTATTGTTCCGCGCCGATACTCTGGCCGAAGTAGGCAAAAACCTCTCGATCACTCTGGAAAAAGAAGCCAAAGTGGTTGGAATGTCGGAAGCCAAGGACTCGTACCTCGGCGCCACCCTGCTTTCTAACCGCACCGGAGTAAACAACCCTCTGGGCGTAGGTATCCAGTTTGTCGACTTCCAGGACAACGAAGCGCTAAATGAAAAAGGCGAAAAAGTCCCTGCACCGTCCTACGCCGATACCTGGGACCGTCCTTGGATCGCGGCAATCTGCTCGGCAGTGGCCGCAACAAAATGCAAAACGGACGCTCAGTTTGCCCCAACTGGTGAAGGCGGCGTAGAGATCGAAAACGTGTCGTTCGACATCGGGCCGGGGACAGTCGTGCAGGGGACGGCGTGGGGCAAATTCCACCCTGGGACGACTGCCAAACCGCCCTGCATAAGCCTCGAAAAAGCGCCCGCCGCCGCGCCGACGCTTGTCGAGACTCAGGGCAGCTCCGTTGGCGCCACCGCCTCGAAAGTTGAAGGCGAAGCCTGTCTGATCAGTGCCAACAACAACTACTACAAAGTCAGCGGCTCGATCACAAAAACGCCAGCAATCGAAATCACAAACGAATAGGCCGTCCGCTGTGGGGCGGCGACGGCCGTCGCCCCGCAGCATGTGAACTGTCTAAGAACCCTCGCTAGCTCAATGGCAAACGCACTAGTGTCACCGCGACGGACCTGGCTTCTAAGGATCGGCGCCCCCCTCGTATTGGTTTTGGTCTTGTCAGCGTGCGGCACAACGACGAGCCAGCGGAGACCGGGGGCCGGCAGCGGCAGAGGCTTCCTCGCTGCCTCAGCGGCTCCCGTTGCCCGAGTCGGAAGTACACCAATCACTACGGCGACATACGCCCACTGGATGGAAATTGGCGAGGCGACGGTTGAAATGCCGAAGCCAACTGGCCCGCTGCCACCATTTATCACGTACGCTCCTCCCGACTTTACAGCGTGCGTGGCGCATCTACGAGCGTCCATTCGGAGAGCCACGCCGACTGCGCCCTTGCGAGCCTCGTGTAAGTCGACCTACGAAGGGATCCGCACGCGTATCCTGAACTTCCTGATCACCGGATACTGGCTGCGCCACCAAGCATCGGCGCAAGGCGCTTCCGTAAGTGCTAGCCAGGTACGCGCGAAGTTCGAGGAAGAAATGCGGACGCGATACACGGCTACGTCCTTTCGCAGGCTTGAGGCTGCGTCCCATCAGACTGTGGCCGACCTCGAATTCGCTATCGAGACAGAGATGCTGTCTGGCCGTCTCCTAGCGGAATTTGCCAAGGCACATGGTGACCACAAGAACGAACAGGCCGCGGTCCCGGCTTTCAACAAGAGCATCCGCAGCCAGTGGATTCCAAAGACTGACTGTGAGCCCGGCTACATCGTTCGAGACTGTAAGGAGTACCACGAATGATTTCCTCCTACTGGCACACGAGGTGCCCAGTCGCACGCCTCTTGGTCGCCTCACTTATCGTCGTCTTCGCCTTGAGTACTAGTCGAGCGCCCGCCGCAACGCTCAAGGAACACGGTGCAGTACAGGCGTTCCTCGCCATCTACGGGACTCCCGCGTTCGGCGCGGCAACACCGATCGGAGGCGGACTCGCGCGAAATTTCGGATTTGGTAGCAATTTGGCATTCGAGGGTTGCACGATCTGCGAACTCGGAAAAAACCTCGCCATTGAAGTCGGGGGCGTGAAGATTGAATCGCAGCATTGGGTAATGGCGGCATCCCTCTCGTCAAATAAAACGGGAGCTAACAACCCGCTCGCGATAGCGGTCCAATCGGTAGATGCACAAAACGCGACGGCGGGCGGCCTCGCATCGCCGCTCTACGCCGACACATCCACTCGACCGTGGCTCACCACTGTTTGTCCGCCTCCCTCCGCAACTTGTCGCACCGACCCAAGGTTTATAGGCCCTGCTGGTGGCGCAAAGATCGAAGGCGTGTCGCTAGACGCGGGGGGCACGGTCCTCCAGGGAGCGCTGTGGGGTAAATGGGAAAACAGTGTCGAAGCAGGCAAGCCCGCGTGCCTCAAACTGGAAATGCCGCCAGTGGGCGCGCCCGAAACGCTCGTTGTCTCGCAGGGCGCGGGGATAGGTGAACGAGTGACCGCCGTTGCCGGGCAAGGATGCCTAGTCAGCGCGAATAACGAAGTCTACCCCGGAAAAGAACCCTTCATAGAAGTCGCCAACGAATAGGCGTGGTCACAGTACAGCTTCCCTACTTCTTTCTCTTTGCCTTCGTGCAGCGAGCCAGCGCCTTCCGGCGCTTCCCGTGGCTCTTAATCTTCCTTGCTTGGGCCTGACACGAGAGCTTCGTGGTTCTCGTACCTTTGGGGGTCGATACCTTCTCGGGTGGAGTCGGTGCCAGCACATTGAAATTCGAGAAGGTGACCATCGGCTGGGCCACAACGGATGTCCCGGTAAGCGAGTAGCCAGGCGGCAGCGGTTGGTCACCGGGTTCGGCCCCGGTGCTCGTCGTGAGGGTGTGGTCTTCGCCCACAGTTTTACCACCCGTGTTGCTCGCCACCAGTCGATAGTGGTAAGTCGTGTCGGCCTGTAGCCCTTCGATGCCCGCGGACACGGCTTCGCGACTGCTCGTCGCGTCCAGGACGCCATCACCAGTCGGAACCGACGCACCATAGGCTGTGCTTGTGCCATATTCGAAGCGATATGTCGCGGCAGCGCCTTCGGGATTTACCGACCCGTACAACGTCGCGATGCTTGTGCCTGCGCTCGCGGAGCCGGTTACCACCTTCGGGGTTGATGGTAGGGAGACGAACGCACCTGTTGCGCCGCGCGATCCCCCGCCGCCGTTGACAACGACCAGCCGATAGGTGTAGGCGGTGAGCGGCATGAGGCCTGACAGGGCGGCCTGCACATCGACCGGGCTAGTGCCGGCGCCGGCGTCCACGGTCGGCGTCACGCCGCCAGCAATGGGCGAGCTGTATTCGAAGTAGTAGTGCGTGTCGTGGCCGCCCGGATTGAACGCTCCAACAATCGTTGCCGCGTTCTGCGTGACGCCGGTCGCCGCGCCGGTCGTCGGCGTCGCGGGCAGCGTCAGGAAGGATTGGATCGCGCCTTCGCTCTTGCTCGTGGCCCCGCCGTTTGCGGCCGCTTCATTTTCCGCGACAACGCGATAGTAGTAAGTTGTGTCGGGCTCAAGGCTCGTAGCCGCTTCTTCCTCCGGCACATCATTGTACTGTGGACTCAACAGAAAGCCAGGTGCGGTAGACGTTGCACCGGCAAGTGAGGGGCTCGTCCCGTACTGGAAGTGGCCGTTGGTTTCTTCGTTATTCGGGTTGATCCTGGCGTCAAGCGTCGCCACGGTCTGCCCCAGGTCCCCTACACTCTCACTGCTGAGCGTCGGCGCCGCCGACGGTGTGGCAAGCGTCTCTTCAGGTTCACACGCGACCTTGCTTGCTCCGTATTCGATCGCGAGCTGGTAATGGTAGGTCTGGTGCGGCTGCGCGATGGCGGCGAGGCTAGCCGTCGCCTGGGTGGTCGACTTCACGGGACCCGCGCTCGTCGTTGACGCTTCGCTGGAAGAGTGCAGCCCATATTCGAAGTGGTAGGTGGTCGGCGTGCCGCTTGGTTCCACAACGCCGGGCATCGTGGAGGTCACTGTTGTCGACGGCGGTTCCGTTTTACACGTAGGACCTGAACCGAAGATGTCTACGCGGTTTTCCGGAGCGTTGTCTGCAACGTAAACACTGTCGCTGACGCCATTGATCGCGACTCCGGCGCTGTTAGCGACTTCACCATGATTACCGAATCTCCCGACTTCCGAAAACGGCTGCGGTTCAAATACGGCCATCCTAGTGCCCTCCGAGAAATACACGTCACCGCTCGTCGGTGCGACCGCAACGCCGGCTACTGGTTCGCCTTCACTGATTACAGCGTTGACGGCGCCTTCGGATTGGAGTTCGCGCACCTTTCCGGAGCTGCCAACTACGTACACCGATGTCCCCGTCGCGTTGACGGCAATAGCAGCTGATCCGCCGCCGAATTCATCTTCGTATTCACTGTGAAACACAAGGTCGCTGCTGAATTCATCGATCGCCTCAAGGGCATTTACAACGTAGACATTCCCGCTGGCGTCGACCGCGACGCCTACGGGTTCAGCGAAAGGCGTCGCCTCTCCGCTAAGCCGACCGACATAGGCCCCGCTAGCGTCATATATGTCCACAACGTTGTTACCCCGATCGGCGACGTAGAGATCGCCCGCGTGGCCGTCGGTAGTCGAGTTGTCCACCGCGACGCCGGCCCGGCCTCCGGCGAACGAGAAAGCCTCGGGACCCGCGGAGCCCGCGTCACACTCCCTTTCACCAGTACCGCTACCAGTGATCTGACAGACGAATGTGCCGCTAGCGCTGAACTTGTCGACCGCATTGTGACCCGTATCGACGATGTACACGTCGCCGCTTGATTCGTCAACTGCAACACCACTGACGCTTTCGAAGGATTTGGCTGGCGTTTCGCCGCCGGTGAACGATGTCAGGTACGAGGGAAGGCTTTCGGCGTGCGCCACAGCCCCACCGAGCCCGAGGGACAGCGCGAGGACGCCAACAAAGACAGCCGTCAAAACCCTTGGGCGGGGTGCGGTGCGGAGAGCGAGGTGTTGAGTCATCATCAGTGGCACCTCTAGAGCTTGACGCTGGTCGTTTTGGCGACGGCTATTTTGCCGGCCGTGAGGCTCGCTCGTAGCTTGAGCTTTTCGTGATGCACAAGCATCGTCTTACCCGTTCTTGTGAGCGACACTTCGATCTGGCTGGTGCCCGCCCTGACGTTCTTCTTGGTCTTCGTCTCGAGCCCCGCACCGCTGAGTTTGACGGTCCCAGTTGCGCTTGTCTTGAGGCTCACCACCAGGCGACTTGCCTTGGCCTTCGTTTTCACGACCTTGACCGTCGGCTTTGTAGGTGCGCAACCGGTCACGGCGATCCTGGTCGGTTGCTGGACGACTCTGCCGTTTTGGCCAGCGATCGTCGTGGGCATAAGAAGCTTCTGTTCACAGAGGTTTCCAGTCGCGGTAAAGATCGAGTACGGCCCCTCGGGAAGCTGGAGCTCGAATCCCGAGATCGGTACGTCGGGAACGCTCGCGAAGGTCGAGCTCGTGATCCCGTGTTTGATGTCCGTGTTACCGACAAGGTCGATCGTGATTCCGTCCCCCTGAAGAACCAAGTCCAGGTCGGGAAAGGCCGCAGCTGCGTGCGAGACAAGGATCGCCGGTCCGGCAACGGGTACCGGCAGTAGTGGGGTATAGGCGGTCGCGGTCCCAACGAATGATCCTGGAGGGCAGCCAGCCGGGTTCGCTGCGAACTGCTGTTCCGTGCAAGCCTTGTTCAGCGTCGTGTTCCTTGCCGGCAACGACTTCGGCAATTCAACATGCACCGAATGAATGGCGGATTCACCGGCCTCCTGGGAAACACGGACGGTGAGCGATGCACCATTCGCTTTGGAGGTCGCGCCTTGGCTCGCCACGGTGAAAGACGGCGCGAACGGCAGGCTGGCGCAGCCGCCGACGCTGAACGGCGCGGACAGCACCGCCGCCGTCCCCGACAGCGAGGTCGCGGTGCCTGTCAGGCTCAGTGGCGCGCAGTCGGTTGGATTGACCGTGAAGCCCGGCCGGTCGAGTGTCGTCGTGACCGAGCGGATGTCGAGCGGGATGCCGTCAAGTATCGAAGGCAGCGGTCCCGATACTGCGGTGATGGAGCCGTCGCTGTTGACCTGAAGCCACACTGGCACGACTACATTGCCGAGGTTATACGGGCCAGCTACGGCGGGCACGACGACCGAGAGCATGAATGGGTAGCCGTTTGAGCCGCGCGCGAGGTAGACAGAGCCCTGAACGGTCAACGGATCGGAGCCCGCTCCCGCGCTCGTGCTGACCGTGCCGATACGGCTTTCCGCAGAGCAGCCCCCAGCGATAGCGACCGTCGCTTCGCATAGCGGAACCCTGGAGACGTAGCCGAGCAACCCCTGAGGCAGCTTCGCGTCGATCTGTCCGAGCGCTTGCGTGCCATCGGCACGAGCAAAGGTCACCGACAGCGACGAGGCCGCGCCCGCCTGCGCGCTGGCCGTGGAAACCGACGCCGACGGCGAGAAGGGCAGCGGCGTCGGACACGCGGCTCCAGTTCCGTTGTAGCTCGTGTTGAACGTCGAGGGTGGTGTTGCCGGCGATCGTGGGTTGCTGTAAGGGAATAGTTGCGTTGTGGTCGTGTGCGGACCGCATGTTGGCGGGTTGACGAGCACGGCGTTGGGTCCATCGTCGAAGTGCAGCCTGAAGTTCTGGAATGGAAGCGCCGGTAGGTTCGAGAACGTGGTTGTCAGCTGTCCTGTTTGGGGATTCGCCACAACCGAGCCCTGCAGCTTGATGTCCAAGCCGAAGCCCTGCAGCTCCAAAAAGATGCGGAACATCTGGCCCGATGTCGGGTCGGTGCCGAGCGGCTGTCCGAGGTACACGTTGCCCTTCAACGGGCCTTCCAGCAGGGACGTCTGGACTTCGTCTTCGCCAATCACCGACGAAGCGGGACAGGTAGCAGGCGTGTCCGAACCAGCCCCGAGCTGTTCGTTGGTGCAGCCTTCGAGCCGTTTCGACGCTGCCGACGGGGAGATCGTCATGCCCTGGGGGAGGGTGACGGCGGCCTTTTCGAGGTCGGCGGAGCCTTGGCTTTCAGGTGCTTCGTTCTGCGGCAAGGTGAGACCGACAGATAGGCCTGTCGGTTCCCCCGCTTGGGTCGTATCCGGCGTTAGCGAGATGGAGGGACCAAACGGCACCTGCGCGCATTCGGTCGGGACTGGGCTTGACGTCAGCGCCGACGAAAAGACTTCAGGTTCTTGGTAGGTGTCGACCGAGAGCGTAGTCAACGGCGTCTCCCCGCAATCCGTGGGGTTGTCCACCAGCGGACGCAGCGGCGCCGTGCTCGAGCAGCCGGTGCTTACTTCTCCTGATAGTCCTTTGGGCTGGCCACAGTAGCGCTGTGCGTCGTGGCTTGGTGAAGCGGGCACACCCCACAGCGTGAGGCTGCTTTCCAGCACGGTGCCTGCGTCAGGACGCTGAATTTCCGGCAGCGACAAAGTAATCGCGTAGTTGTCAGAAGCGTCGACCGACGCCTTCAACAGCTGCAGGGTGGGCGTCACCACGGCGTCTGCCACGTCGAGTCCGAACATCGCCGGTGCGTCGGGCGGCGGAACGAGATTGTAAGCAGCTATCGGGATGGTGACTTCCGCGCCGATGTGGGCGCCGCCCGCAACCACACTACCCACGCCCACTTGTGTGGACGGCGGGCAGGCCTCCGCTTCGAAGGTGGCCAGCGGACATCGCGGCGTCGCCAGCGGATCGCCGACAAACCCCTGCGGGAGCTTCACGACGAGTTCTCGCGGATTGCCCCCGGCTGGAGCGATCGTGACACCTCCACCGAAGGTGCGCTTGAATGAAAACGTCGTGCCCGCGTCAGGGTGGCCGCCAGCAAGCGCGTTGGACGTTTCGACGCCGAACGAGTTGATGGTCAGAGCCGCTTGCGCTGAGGAGATGCCCAGCAGGCCAAATAGAACTAGGAGTGCTACGACGACCAGTCGCGTTCTCCGTAGAGAAGGTGGGAGAAGAGGCCGGCTGCCTGAAGGCACGAGAAGCTTGGTCATTTCTTTTTCGCCTTCCTAGGCCCGTACTTCGCACGGGCAGTCCTTTCACAAGCTTTGCGCTTGGCGCGCTTGTTGTCGTGATGGCAGGCTTTCAATGCCTTGGCGAGCTTCTGTGGTCGGGTCAGAGACTTGATCTCGCCAGCTGGACGGGAGGCGTCTAGTGGCACAGAGGTGTCCGGTGGCAGACCGGCGACGGGCGTGGCCGGCGAGGCAAGGTTCGCGCCAAATCCCGTCTGCGACGGCGGCTGAGGATCGGGGGTGCTTGTCGGTTTTCCGCAGCTCGATTGGCCCGATGGCGGAAGCGGGTCACCCTCGGTGCAGGGCTGAAAACCCCCTTCGGCGCGAGCGTCGTATACGTCCGCGACGCCGTCGTTGTCATCCCATGGCACAAGGGGCTCTTCAGCAAGGAAGAAGGCGTTTTCCAGTTCATCGCCTACAATCGCCGCGACGTGATAGCTGTGCGAACTACCGGACGGCGAGATCTGGGCGGTTTGACCGTCGTCCCATTCGGCGATCACCGTAGGCGGCGACGGGACGCCAGCGGATTCCGCTTCGTAAACTACGCGCTTCCCGCTGTCTGAGACGCCGCTGACGGGCGTAAACAGCGGACCTGTAAATCCCTCGTTTCGCGTCAAGTCGTAATTGGCGGTGGATGCTCCGGAGGTCACGAGCACGGGTGCTCGGCCGGCGCTCAACTCGTACAGGTCCGGTCCCCCATCGATGTCGCTTTGGGCTGGCGCCGCGAGGTCTTTGGATGTCACGATCACAACGTACTCGCCGTTGGTCGATGCGACGGCGTCGCCCGCGGCGATGTCCGAAGCGTGGGTCAACAGCTGCGCCCCGGTCGACTGGCTCCACTCCCACAAACCCGGTTCGCGCCCGCCAGTGGTAAAGAGCAGATGCTGGCCGTCGCCGCTCATGCCTATGTAGGTCACATCTTCCTGATCGGTCGCACACGACAGGCACGTTGAGGTCACTTTGGCTTCGCGGACTGGTCCGTCGACGTAGATCTGCCCCGTTCTAGCGCCGGGATACTGCGGATCAAGCGCCCCAGTGGCCTGCAAGTACACATCCGAGCCGTTTGGTGGTGCCGCCAGGAAGGTTCCACCCGAGACGCCCGCCAAGGCCACCAGCACATTTTCCACGCCGCCGACGTCTTGTCGAGCAGCCTCAAGCGGTCCGGCAGGTAGACCCGTGCCCGAGGTCGGCATGACAATCGCCTGCCCGGAGGACAGGATTGCCGGGACGCTCGCGATTACCGGCAGCTCAGCTTCGCATTTCTCCCCAGATTCTAGTTCAACAGGTGAAAGCAACTGTCGGGGGAAAGTAAGGCCATTAAAGGCGGCGTTTTCGTTCCACTCGTACGTCGTGGCGTTTGCAAGATTGCCTGAGACAGTGTTACAAGCATCTGATGGTTCAAGTGAAAACAGTGACTTAAAGGTGACCTCGCTGAGTTCGGGCGTAACGGACGAGACAGCGAAGGGCGTGCCGACGCCGCGACCCGAAGCGTTCGCCGGGATCGGGGTAATGCCATGGGAGATCAGTTGCGGCGCGGACGCTCCATCTGCGTTCACGCGATAAACCAGATCGCCTGCCCATTCCCCGAGTTCAGCTTCGCTGGGATTTGCGAAGGCCGAGGCATCCGAGCCGAGGGGCCGGTTAGTTACGATCAGCACCTCCGAGCCATCCTCGGATGCCCCGAGAAATGCAAACTTCGGGCTTTCCTGCTCCGGCGGCTGTGCGGCCGACGCCAGCAGATCGCGGCTGCTCCAGCCGTCTGCGGTGCGCATACTGCGATACGAATTCGCATCACCGCCGTTCTCGGCTGCTCCAGTCCCTGCAACGGCGCCGTTCATCATCCAGAACACCGCGGAACCGCCATCCTGTACGTCGATCGGTCCCCCGAGTTGCGCGGCGAGGTTGCCTTCTGGGATAAGGTTCGGTCCGAGCGTGCCGGACCCTTGTGGCACTTTACTCTCCGCGCGGAACGCGATCGGCACCGACTCGACCGGAAACCCGGCATTCGCAGGTGAAACGAGCTCGTAAGCGCGGCAATCGGGGAGTCGTGTAGATTCGCTGTCGTGCCGGTACTGTTCGTTCGGACATTCCGCCCCGAAGGCGGTGGAAGCAAAACTCAGGCAGAGTGCCCCAATGGCGCAGAATTGAAGTAGTACCCTTTTCGTTAGGGGCGCGGGCGCCGCAGCCGGGGTCAGCCGCGGCGCCCGCTGAGTCCGGCCGCGATAGGACGATCGCGTTCGGGCCTCTACGAGCGCCACCACCGGAGAGGTTGTGAGGGTGGCGCTCGTACAAGCCCCCGTCGGAGTCGTAGCGCGTTGGTCGCGGTGAATCGCTGCGTGTACGGCATTCCTGATTGTGTGAAGTAGCGCGCGACCTTTCGGCTGGCGCGGCGTTGACGATGACTGCAACCTGCCCCTCCGGTCCTTGCCCCATATTGAGTGGATCGAGGGCGGCCCGATGGGTTAGTTCACATCGTTGCGGCTCTCGTCGATCCGCAGGGGATTGAACTGCCGCTATGACAAGGAATCAAGCCCGCGTGTATAGAAAGACAAAGGTTCGGTCTCACAGTGGAAAAGAACGTCGCTGGGGACTAGCGACAACTCTACGGGCTCGTAGACGATGGTTTCAGCGTCGACAGCGACGGGCGCCGCCGAAAGTCGGCTAACCGACGGCCGCTGGCTCGATCAGCGGCACGTCAACGTCCGCGACGCGCTCTACGCCCTCGAAGCACCAGCGGAACCAGATCGTGCGCTCCGCCTCCCATAAATCGAAGGGATTGATCTCCCCGTCGCGGCGAAGCCGGATGAGAACCGCGATCCGCTCCTTGAAGTTGGGTTCCTCGGGGACGGGGGTCCGCAGGAACGCGCGCGCCCCAGCGGCCGTCATGTGAACGGCTTCGGCGAACACTTCCACCTGCGACCAGACCCCGGTCCCGGCCCCGGGCGCGAGCGCGGCTAGGTCCAGTAGTGCGTTGCCGTCCTCGGCGACGTACACCTTCGCCTCGCGAGGGGTGAGCCGCCAAGCGGGCCGGGGAGCCGTAGAGAGGAACCCGGCGTTTAGTCCCAGCACCGTGCGAAGGTAGGGGCTGCTGCCGTCCTCGTAGGTGCTCGTCCAAAGCCCTCCGCCGGGGAGCCCGTGCTCATCGTCAAAGATCGCGACATCTGCTGTTTCCTGCGGCGTCTGGCCGCTACCGGCCATGTCCACCCAAAGCTGAGGCGGAAGCGTGACGGGAGGGATGAGCACCGCTGGAACTCTTGCGCAGCCAGGGTGGCACATGCGTGCTTGAAGAACAGCTTTTCGATCAGCGCGACGACTGTCTGAGTGGGGTAAGCCGGGGGCTCACGTCCATCACACCCACGTCAGCGTATGCCGTCTGGGGTAGGGAGAAGTTCGCCCACGGCTCGGTACAGGTCGAGCGGGTGGTTGACGATGGTCTCGGCGCCGGCGGCGGCGAGCTCGTCTGTGTCGCCGATGCCCCAAGAGACGCCGATAGCGGGGATTCCGCAGGCGTGCGCGCCGACGATGTCGAATGACCTGTCGCCAACCATCACGGCGCGCTTCGTGTCGAGCGCTGAGAGGACTCGCCCGATAGTGGTCTGCTTGTCCTCACGGTTGACGTCTAGATCAGGTCCGGCGACGTGCTCGAAGGTAGCGCGGAGGCCGAGCGCGGCGAGTAGTGGGTCTGCGAAAGCGAGCGGCTTTGACGTTGCGACCGCCAGTCGGTGAGACCGCGCAAGAGTGACGAGGGCCTCGGGGATGCCGGGGAATACCGTCGTCTCGTGCAATGAAGCGTCGCGGTATCGAGCGCGATAGCTCGCGAGACAGGCCAGGACGAGCGGAGAGTCCGGCGGCTGCCCGACGAGCTCCGCGAACGCGATCGTCAGCGGCGGGCCGATGAAGCGCTCGAGGTGGTCGAGTTTCGGGCGTGGCAGGCCATGCACCCTCAGCGCGTAGTCGATGCTTTTGCTGATCGGGACGCGTGAGTCGACGAGCACTCCGTCGAGGTCGAACACGATCGCGGTCGGAGAATCCTCCATACCGGCGTGCGAGGAGCTAGCAGGCGCGCCGTCGCGTCTACGCGGCGCTCACGGCGTGCCAGCCGCGGTCCTTCCTCTGCTCGACCTTGCCTTCGTCCTTCAGAGCGGGCAGTACGCGATAGAGATAGTTCTGCTGTATGCCCATCCGCTCGGCGAGCTCGCGAATCTTGATGCCAGGCTGCTCCTTTACCAATGCGAGCGCTTCCGCGCCTCGGGCTCCGCTTCCTTTGCGGCGGCCGGCTTGGCGTTTGCGTTGCGCTTTCGCGGGGGCCGCTGCTTTGGCTGTCGCGGCTGTGGCCTTTGATCCGCGGGGACGGCCCCTTTTACGCGGTGGCGTTATGGCCGTGCCTGCCGCGCGGGCACTGCGAGGCGCAGGAGCCGTTGTGCCGGCGGCACCTAGCGCACTGACGGCTGCCTCTAGGCGGTCGTGCTCTTCGACGAGCGGCTTCAGGTGCTTCAGACGGGCGGCGATTTCTCCGCGCTTCTGGTCGAGAAAGTCCGGCATGGTGCTCCCTTCGATCCGATGGGATGGTGCCGCGGACGCTACAAGACCCGCAGGCGGGGCGATCAGGCCGTAGACCGGGTTGTTCGCCTCCGTGTAGCGCTTGACGAAGAGTCCGCGCTTGCACAGCCTCTCGGCTGCGTAGCGAACCTGCTCGCGGTCGCGTGCATCTGCTTCGTGTCCGGTCTCCTGTGCGAGTTCAAACACACCCAACTCGCGTGGGTCTTTGAGGAGGACGGTTAGTAGTACTTTGGTAGTTTGGTCACTCGTGTTGGGGGTGCTGGTGAAGGGGTAGGGCGGTGAGGTCGATCGTCTGTTGGCAGGTGGTGCAGCGGCCGGTCCAGCACTTGATGAGGGGCTGGAGCAG
>Ga0210396_10001581_pt1 | contig 24359 bp, 18 predicted proteins | sample IncBWH17OmetaG_FD_155466 | JGI IMG/M metagenome (GOLD analysis project Ga0210396, IMG submission 155466) | Forest soil microbial communities from Barre Woods Harvard Forest LTER site, Petersham, Massachusetts, United States - Inc-BW-H-17-O ... | reverse complement strand
ATGCACCACCGATCCAAATCCAGCGACGGCTAGACTGCGCGAGGGCAGTCAGGCCCGCTGCGGTCAGCAACGCGGCCAGTGGATACAAGAACAGAACATGACGAGTGCCGATGTTCATCCCGCTAAGGATCGCCACCGTGAGATAGATAGCTCCGGGCACTATCAGATACGCTACCTCTCTTCCGAGTTTGAGGCGGCGGCTGTTCAGCGAAATCGCTGCCAAAACCAGCAGACCGATCAAGCCCAGAGTGGTCTTGATGGACAGCGCGACTGGGAAGTACCACCAGACACCGTGAGGATAGTCGTGCCCCAGCAGGAAGATGGGATACTGCTGCGCGGCGTAGTGAATGTCCGTCAATCCCATCAGGTAGGATTCCGGCAGCAACCGCCAGTTTGCGAGATGTCCAATCACCCAACTGTTCACGCCAGTGAGTGGTGCGGCGTATTCGCTCAGCGTCGGGTTCATTACCAGGCCTGCTGGTCTAGCCGCGTAGCGGAAACCGTAGAAAGCCCAAAGCACCACCACCGCGAGGACTACCATGGCGACAAATCCGCCAAACAGTTTCGCAGCCATCTGCTTGCGCCGCGTCCTCTCGGCACAGGCGATCTCCACCAGGACTAATCCCAGCAGCATCGGAGCCAGCAAGATCCCACTGTGCTTGGCCGACAGCGCGAGTCCAGCGGCCAGCCCGGTCAGCAACAGGCGCGCCACAGATGGCTGTCTTGCATAACGGTAAAAACAATAGATTGTGGCCAGAAAGAGGCACGCGACACCCATATCGGTTGTGACCAGATCACTGTTGGCCAAGGTGTTGGGCTCGAAGACCACCAGGAGCAAGGCCAGCAAACCAGCTGCTTGGCCAAAGAGCTGGCTCCCCATGAGAAATACCATCACGGAGAGGCCCACGGCAAAGACACCTGCTGCCAAGCGCATGCGGAAGAGCAGGTGATGGTTTGGGTCGTCATTCCGCTCCAAAAAATCACGGCCATCCCGGTACGCCTCCCCCTTGAACATTCGGTGTTGCAGCGGGGGCACCCAAAGCTGCTCCTGCAGCAGCGGCAGTGTCGCCACCAGCTTCACCAACGGCGGATGCTCGGGATTCAGACCGTAGTCGCCGGTATGCCACATCATGAAGCCGGCGAAAATATGGTTGCCCTCATCAAAGGTGAGCGACTCGCCGTGAACGATGATCGCAACCAGGATCATCTGCAAGATGATCAATCCGGCCGCCAAGGACCAGACGGGCATTTTCGATCTATTCATCGAGACTCCGCCCTAACAGATTTACGAGTGCCGAGGAAAACGCTATGCGCAATCATTCGTGCCGCCACTTTATCGATACTCACTCGGGACGAATCATAAATCTCTAGTGCCGCGCAGGAATACGCGGTTGGCGATGTTGTTGGTGCGGAGCGCTGTGGATACGGCACTAGAGATTTTGCGTAAAGCCAGAATTTGTACCGGCCACACCGGCATTTTTTGGGATTGATCCGTGATCAGCCTACTCGAGCACCGGAAGCGATAAATGTGACGATGAAAACACCGTGTTGAATGAACTCGTGCCGACCGAAGCATGCCTAAATTCGAGCGGCGCTGGGACATCCTTATCTTGGTCGTCCGTCGTGAGATAAAGTCGCAACTTGTGACCGGCCTTGAAGCGTCGAGCATTGGGCACTAACGGAATGCGGTATGTGACCTTCTGGCCAATCGGAACCGCTTCAAAGGTCTTGCAGGGAAGCACCGGCGCTGCTTGTTTGCTCTGTTCTTCATCTACCTCTCGCAATCCGGCACGGAGATATCCCGCGGTGATGTTCGTCGCGTTGCCGTTGTCGTATACATCTTGAAGGTAAGCGATGAATGCGGTGTCCGGTGCGGAGCAAGCTGCATCCAATTGCAATTCAATCGGACCAATCACATCAACATCATGCACCAACGGGGCAGTTGTCCACTCCAAGAACGATGGAGGGTCGGTTTCGCTTGCCCGCGGACGGTTGAGGCCGCTGCCAAGGTTCATATACGTCCTAGAGCCGGCGTCGCCTTCGTCTTCACTCAAGAGCCCGTCTGCCCGCAATGCATAAGGATGATGCGCTGCCTCAAGGACAGGCCATGTATCGCTGGTTCGCCACCCTTCGGCTTCTGGGATGACGTAGCGAACGCGTGGCCCGTCGAGGATGCCCGTTTCTTCCCCCCTGAGCCACTGGTCGAACCACGCCAGCGCCTCGATGTGAAGGCTCTCCCAAGGCCATGCGAGTCCATGCTCTCCCATCATGGCAACTTGCAGATGCTTGCTATTGGTCAGCCCCTCATAGGCTTTAAAGGTATGCGGTAGATGCAGTGGCACATTCTGCCAGTCGCAGCCGATATAAACAGGGATCTCGATCCGATCCAGTAATGGGAGTAGATTGCGATCTTCCCACCAGGCATCTCGCAACGGATGCTCCGCAGCAATGGCGCGCCAGAGGTCATCCCATGGATGCGGGTCATGGTGCAGGTTGAGCAGGACTTTCAGACCTGCGATCGCAGCTTCGCCATTGGCCATCTCAAACTTCTTGTGAATGGCTGGTGTGAGCAGGAGCGCGCGCATCGCGTCCACTAGCTTGCTACGCCAAAGCTTATTCGTGTGACCGGATGTCATGCCGATCATGTAGAGAAACGGCGTGATAAACCCGCTGCTCATCAGTCCGTGATGTGTGCCCGATTCATAAAGGTCGAACGTGCCGGCAATCGGCATGATGGCCTTGAGATGTGGCGGTCGTTCCACGGCAGCTTCCATCTGTGTCCCGGCGAAGTAACTGATTCCGATCATGCCGACATTGCCGTCCGACCATGGTTGTTGCGCAGCCCACTCGACCAGGTCATACATATCTCGACGTTCCTGACTGTCAAAAAAGCCAAAGATGCCGCCTGAACCGCTCGTGCCCCTGCAATTCGCGATGACGTGAACATAACCGCGGGGGACGAAGAAATCCGTGGCGCCCGCCTCAATAAAGCCGGCGGGAGCACCCAGATTTTGAATCTGCCGCGGGTAGGGGGACGCGGCAATCAGCACTGGGTACTTGCCGGGCGTGGAAGGTCGGTGCACATCCGCCAGCAAGGTCACGCCATCGCGCATGGGCACGACAGCATCGTTGTCGTTGGCCATTTCGAAGGTCGGTCGCGAAAGATTGCGGTAGTTTCGGCCCGTTGTTTGCGGACCGTTGAGCCGACGTTGACCGGGATCGATGCCGGAAGACTGAACATTCGTCATGGCGACGCTCCGCTGTTTTTGGGAAAGCCAGTTCCCGATCAGTGTACCTTCTCGACTCTCTCGAACTCGCAGATCGGTAAATGCAAAGTCGGCTACTGTTCGCTGATAGGTGTACGCATTCCTTGGATTATCGCTATCAGGCCAATGCGCTCGTCGAGGCAAAATCCTTTTTGGGCAGAGGTCTGCAGGGCAGAGGTCGCGGGTCTGATAAGGGTCCAATAAGTGTTGCCAGGGGTACCTCAGAGCGCCAAAAGAAGCCATCCGTGACGCTTAGTTTCAATAGGTTACTGCCCGCCTCTGTGCTGTCACGGCATAGGGCAGATTTCACTGGATGACCCGATTCACCCCAAATCACTGTGCCCATTTTTGTGCCCACCGCACCTCAAAATAGGTCATAATTCGGGGTGTACGGATATCAAACGGTGCAGAGGAGCGAGGGGGTAAACTGAAGAAAAGATGAGAGCTTATAGCAAACGGTAGCAGCAGGGATGAGGACGACGTGCACGGCTGTTAACCGAAGGGTTGTAGGTTCGGGCAGGGAAGCATGCGATAACCCGAGTTTCTCAGACGTCAGAGATACTTGGACTGCGTCAAGGTAGGACTCGCCCTAACCTCGAGAGATCGCTCTCTCCAGCGCTGCCTCGATCTTCGATCCTCTACGCGCGAAGGGAAGTGCGGCGAACATCTCGTCGGCGAGTTCTTCATTCGTGCGCAGCTTGCCATCGGATTTAACCCAGCGCAGAAGGCTCTGCAGTTCCATGGCGGAGTATTCGCCAATGGACTCGCGAACGGGAATCGGAGCCTGAGGAGAACTTCTCCTGCTGGGAAGGGAAGTCGTGACCGAGGGCGATCTGAGTGGAGTGTCAACCCGCAGCTGTTCAGCAGAAGACCGCTCGTTCTTGTCGCTTTTCTCAACAGCCTTGCGAAACGCCTGCAGCGTGCGATCGATCTCTTCGTCTCTCCTCAAGAACCAATCGGTCGACCATATCCGATGAAAAGTCCAACCCAATCTTTCGAGCTGCTGCTGTCGCAACCGATCGCGGTCGCGCGCGGTGTAGCTCGAATGATACGTGGCCCCATCGCACTCAATGGCCAGAACATATTTGCCCGGGGCGGTGGGATGACATGCAGCAAAGTCGATCCGGAATTTCGAACATCCCAGCTGCGGCACCAGATTCATTCCCTTCGCGCTCAACGCGTCGCGCACATCGATCTCAAAGTCATTCATCGGTTCGGTCGTGAGCTCACCACTTAAAAGCAACTTGCCGCCAGAGCTCGCGTATTCGATGTAGCTCTTCAGGAACTCAAGACCGGTGCCGGGTCGAACCTGAGAGCTGTTGATGTCGCTATAGAGGAACGACGATACAACAGTAACTTTCTGCTTGGCGCGTGTCACCGCTACGTTAAGGCGACGGCGCCCTCCGGCAGACTGGATCGGTCCAAACCGCAAGGGAAGATTTCCTGCGCGGTCTTTGCCATAACCCACCGAGAGAATGATTGCGTCTCGCTCGTCTCCCTGAACTCGCTCGAGATTCTTGATGAAAAACCGCTCATGGCGTCCCGTATCGAAGAATTCTGAAAACTCCGAGCCACCGTTTAGCTCCCGGTCCAGAGCCGCTTGAATCCTGTTCGCATGCTTTATGCCCATGGTGATGACACCCAAACTCAGCTCAGGTGTCGTTCTTGCATGCTGGAGAACCAGTTCGACAACTCTTTCGACCTCGCCGCCAGAACTGTCTTCCTGGCCATCGGAAGTAGGGATGTAGTTCACGTGCACATGGGAGATCGCTCCCTCGGTGCCTGGGCCGGGGAACGTTACCAGGCGATCATCATATATATGGTGATTGGAGTAGGCGATAAGCGCTTCATCGCGACTCCGGTAATGCCAGTTCAAATGGAATCCCTTTACGAAGGGGATCATCATGTCTAGCAGACTTTCATAGCCGGTTGAATCCGTCTCCGAATCGTCTTCTTCTTCAGCGGCTGCAAAGAAGGTCGTCGGAGGAAGCTGCTTGTTGTCTCCTGCCACGATCACATGCTTGCCGCGCAGAATCGATGGGATGGCGTCCTCGGGAAGGACTTGAGACGCTTCATCAAAGATCACATAATCGAAAGTGCCGGTCGCACTGATCAGCTGGCACACGGAAAGGGGACTGGCCATCCAGCACGGACAGACGGCCGTCAAAACATCTTTCGCTTCGGCGAAGACTTTCCGGAGCGGCTTGTGCCTGCGGCTCTTGGCTGCTTCGCTGCGAATGACGCTCTCTTGATCCGGGAACTTGTTCATGGCGGCAACTGCATGCTCGGCGTGCGCACGCCGCACTCGCGCTGCCGCGAGGTCAAGTCTCTTCGTATCGAGTTTCTTGAATTCTTCAATATATCCGTTGTGCGTCGAGCCTACGAAAGCCCTGACTCCGGGATCGCTGAGCGCCGCCATATCGAGGGTCGAAACAAGCCAAACATAATCGAACAGACATGCCCATTGGCCGGCGGGGCGTCGAGATGTACGAATCTCGTCGATCAGTCTTTGCACACCGAGTGCGTTGAGGTCGCGTTCGATCTCGGATGTTCGGCTAACCCGGTACGGAGTCGAGGTATCGTCGGCCAGACCCTGAACTCGCGCCAGTAGATCTGCGATTGGCATCTCCCGGTAACGGAGATTACAGACTCGGTCAATCTCGGTCAGACTCGCTTCCGCTTTTCGGTAGAGACCCAGGCACAAGTCAGCCTCCTCCACTCGTATCGGCAACCTCTCGACTGCTGACGATTTGCGCCAGTATTGGAGAGCGCTTGCCGCTTCAGACAATTCTTCGAGAACTTGTTTCCCCGGGACTTCTCCCGCCGTTCTCAAAAGGATCGCCCTTTTGTAGCTCTGCTTGTAAGGTCCATTGGTGAGGCGGATCCACCAACTTCTGAGCCCTCCCGCCCATCCTGGAGCCAATGAGGTGGAAAGCGTCTCGGCGTCATGGAAGATCTCTTGCTTATATTTGGTCAGGGTGTGATTGGATCGTGCAGTGTTTGTGAGGAGATTCTCTGCCTCAGCCATGCTCACGGGCATGAGCAAGCCCGATGCGGAGACGACCCGTGTCAGCGAAGCGATGAAAGTTGGAAGCTCCTCTGTTGCTACTCGGCATACGAGGTCCAGAGCATTCGGTGCGGCCTGCGCATCTCGCAATCCAATGCCGCACCATGGCGAGGGATCAGTGCGGTTGAACAGAGTCTCAAAGCCCCCAGCCTCCGCGAGCGAATCTCTAATCTGTTTCGCACGATCCGACGTGATCGCAGTCAGATCCGCTCCACGCCATCGGACCGGACTGGAAATGTCAGGCAGCAATTTCAAGAGAAGGCCCTGCATCTGATAAATGCTCAGTCCGGTCGGAGCGAGCACTCGGTGCATGCGTTCATCATGCTGGTTCAGTTTGTTGCGCCGATCCACAAAAATACTATGAACTTCTTCCGCAGCCGGAAGGGAAGCGTCGCGAACCAAATTTAGTGTCTTGGCAACTCGCTCCATCACTTTCTTCGGGGTTTGCTCAGCGCCATGAAGGTCGATGGCTAGATGGTCGAGCCCTACGGAAGTGAGCCGATTCATGACCACTTCGAGAGCCGCGCGTTTTTCGGCAACGAACAGAACCTTCTTGCCGGTTGCGGCCAATGTAGCAATGAGGTTTGTGATTGTTTGGCTTTTTCCAGTGCCAGGAGGCCCGTGAACCACCGCGCTTTGACCAGCTACGATTCCGGAAATCGCGCACTGTTGGCTCGAGTCAGCCTCCATTACCGCAAACTCATTTGCAGGCGGAATTGAATCGAGGCCTTTCGGATCGATCTCAACGTGAGATGCACCCAGGGCCATTCGCGCAGATGCATCCCCAGCGATCGCCGCGACAATATCGTTGCTTATGAGTTCTGCACTGCGATTCTCGAGATCTTTGACCATCGCGAGCTTTTGAAAAGAAAAGTTACCGATCACCGCAAAGGGTTCTGCCGTAAACCCGGGAACTTTCTTAGATCGGGAGACAAGCAGATCTAGGACAGCATTGAGATTGACTTCAGATCGCCCGCTGTCTTGTGCACCGAGATCGGGTGATTCGTCGTCGAGTTCTGCACAAAATCCTTGAAGGAGTTCGCCGTCGCTGACGTTCACATTGAGTTCTTCGTTCAAGATATGAATCAGAACGGGATTGATCTCAGGTTTTCCGGATATCTCAACCTCAGCAGATTGAATATCTTGCCCCTTTAACTTCAACTTAATTGGAAGCAAAACTAGGGGCGCAAATGGATCCCTTCCTCCGTCGTCGGCCGTCCACGAGCACCGTCCGAGTGCCAGGTAAAGTGTAGAGAGACCCTTTTCTTCTAAGTTTTCGAGACCCTTCCGGGCAATCGCGCGGATGTTTGAAGGTTTGAATTCTTGATTGGGCAAGAGTTCGGAAACGGCTAGGGAGCCACCTTCGAAGATGAACTGCATCATTGCGGAACTGATTGGAAGTTCCAGCGACCCATTCACAAGTGGCCGGTAAAAGAGAAGATTGTTCCTGCGTGAAAGATCTATTAGCCGGTTCTTCCAAGCGTCGCGCGATGCCTCGATTAGGGACTGACGAAGCGGAGATTCAGAAACGACGCTTTGGCTTGACGGCATTGATTGTTATCAGGTGAATCACCAATATAGCTCACAACATCCTACGCGAATGCGGTCTGATGCCTCATTAGCTGCGTAAAAGAGAACTCAAGTAAGTGACACCAAACCGAAATGAGCCTCGTCGAGACGAGACCAGCCCGTATCGCCTCAAGCCCTGTATGTAGCTAGGGTCAGTCTTTCCTGCGAAACTCGTCGGCGCCGGCAGAGACGGTTTTCCATTGATTTTCGGGGTCTTCCTCGTCCGATATCGTGTGCACGATCTGCCACAAGGTTAAAATGCTCGCGTTCCCGCCGGCATAGATGACTCCGTGCCCGATCCACGCGGTTATCTCCGCACCCCAATTCACGTTGAAGTTGATGAGGTCGCCAGAGACGCTGCCATAAATATCGAACGGCGGAGTTGGTCCCGGCCCGTTCTCAGTGACCATGCTAACGTAGTGCCCCGTGACGACACTTCCATCGACCTTCAGATCCATGTAAGAGCCGAGTTCGTTGACCCACCGACCCCCGAAGTCGAATGGCGATGGTTTTACGATCGGCGTCTTAAAGTGCACCAATTCAGCGTGTTTGAGCATGGGACCGAACCTCCAATTAGGGGAGCGTATACATCATACTGCACTCTAGCCACTGATCCGGTCCCTGTCTGACTTTGCGCGGTCACTGACACGCCCGGATCAGTAGCACCCCTCTCAAACCCCGATAAATCCTGATCTCCCCGGCGCTCAGTGTGCCAACTGTGTGCCACCAATTCTTCGTGGTGCTGTTCTTTTTCCCGGAGACCGAAGGCGTCTCGCTCGAGCAGATCGAGCGGGAGATGGAAACCGGTGACTAGCACCAGCCCCCGGAGGCCCCCCTGCGAAGAAGGGAATACTGGAATACCAATCGGTTCGAGAATCCCGCCCGCTCCACCCGCCATGCGACCATCGGGAACGGAGATGCACATCTTCTTCCTCAATCCACACTGACGTCGTCACCGAAACGGGCGGTTTGCGGGACATCGGCGCCCGGCGAAACTCGGGACACGCGCGGGCGAAACGCGAGACATGCAGCCGGCGCCGACTACCTGGTCATAGAGTGGCAGTCGACCAGCTATCGTTCATCGAACGGGTCAGGCTGCGCGCCGAAGGGGTCAGCGATGGTTCCCGAAGCTCCCATGAGGTTCACTTGCGTTGCGCTTTGTAAGGGATTCTGCGCACTGGCGGAGAGTTTGTTCTGAAACTTCGGAGTGGCCAGCAAACTCACTGCGTGATTCTTCATCTGCACCCAGGCGCTCTGCAAGGCTTGGCAGGTCATCGCTAGATCTTTTTGAAAGCTGGCCCTCTACCGTGACAAAGTCGTCTCGCCGGGCGTGATACATCACCTTGGTCCAGAGCTCATATTGGCTAAGCAGCTCACGCTTGGGGAGCAGCCGTGTCTTGGCGGTGTCTTTAATCATTGCAGGAACGGTTTCGTGCAGACGGTTACGATACTTCCTAATTTGCAATTCAGCGCTCTCGAGCTGTCGGCGATCGAGCTTGGGATTTTTGCCGGTCGACGATACGTAGACCTTCTTAAATGCCCCAGCCGCTTTCTTCCCAACCTCGACCGCTCGCTGCAGGTTAGCCCAGATCTCCTCGGAGAACTTGAGGTCGTCCTCCATTGCCTTGATCTTTTTGAGTGCCCGCGCCACGTTGACATAGGCCGTGTAGTTGCACATAGCCAGGATCTCCAGGTCGGGGTCGATTCCATCGCGAAAGGAAATGGAGTTCTCGACACGGAGCGGCAAGGAGAAAAGGCGCCAGATGGTCTCATAGAGGCCGATATAGTTCCGCAGCTCCTCCCATGTCTCTCGTTCCAACTCGTCCCCAATCTTCAGCAGGGACTGCGAACTTTCGGATTGCGATGCGATGTCCATTGCCATACCACCCTCCAATGACAGCTTATCGACGAGGGGACTTCGGGGCAGAGTGATCAAAAACCTCGTTTCTGATCCTCCACTTTGAGTTCTGCATCTTCAATGCGAGGGTTCGAATGTGTGCATAGAGAGGATTTGGCGGATTGGCGAGACCGCCGAGCCGTACGCCCATGCTGTATGGATGAGGACGACTTGGCCGGATTTCACAGCGCATCCTTCCCCTGAAGCCACCGGCAGGGATACTGCGACGAAAATGGAGCGGACAGGAAACTCATCATTTGCGGTCTAATGGCACGTGCAATGATCCATTCGACGTGAGGTCCGCAGTGTTACAATCCACACGTCTTTGGGTTCAAGAATCGATTGCTCATCTGTTGAGGGCCCCTGTGGTTAACCAAGAAGCTCGGGATAAGAGACGGCGCACTTCCGATCGATCGAAAAAGTCGGATGGTTCGGATGCACGCTCACCCGCACAGAAGGATCGCGACCGTGTTCTCTACACATCCGCCTTCCGCCGGCTAGCGCAGGTAACTCAGGTTGTTGCGGCCGACACCGGCCACGTCTTTCATAACCGCTTAACCCATTCCCTTCAGGTAGCCCAGGTCGGGCGGCGGTTAGCCGAACGCCTTCTCTCACTCCATGCCGCAGAAATTGGGAGTTCTACCGGCCTCGATCCAGATGTCGTTGAGGCAGCCTGCTTGGCGCACGATTTGGGCCATCCACCGTTTGGACACATTGCCGAAGAGGAACTGAACGAGTTGGCCGGAGATGGAATCGACGGCTTCGAAGGAAATGCGCAGAGCTTTCGCATTGTCACCCGGCTCTCTCAACACTCGCCTCTCCATCGCGGGCTCGACTTAACCCGAGCCACGCTGGCTGCGGTACTGAAATACCCCTGGCTCAAAGGCCAAAATCCCGCAAAGCCGAAAAAGTGGGGCGCCTATCGGAGTGAAGAGAAGGACTTCAATTTTGCCGGCGAACTGTTGGGCGGTAATGACGGTCGGACGATCGAAGCGCAGCTGATGGATTGGGCGGATGACATTACCTACTCCGTACACGACGTCGATGACTTCTTTCGCGCCGGCAGGATCCCGATGCATCTTCTGGCAGATCGCAAATACTCCAAGGAGAGAGAAGTCTTTTTCGAATCGGTACAAAAACGCCACGTCGGAGAGGATGACATCTGGTCTGATTTTGGGTCTCTTGAGGCGGCGTTCAACCAGGTGATTGTAGGTTTGTTCCCGCTCGAGGCCGCTTATCGCGGTACCTGGAAAGAGCGTGCGTTTCTTCGCGAATTCAGCAGCCAGTTAATCGGAAGCTATATTGGAGGAACGTCGCTGAAGATCGATTCGAACGGCAAGGTCCAAATCCACAGGGAAGAGTATCTCCTTTTGGAGGTCGCCATGCTCAAGGAACTTACGTGGACCTACATCATCGAGGCGCCCTCGTTGCTGAGTCAGCAGTATGGACAACGAAAGGTCATTCGGAAGCTCTTTGAGATTTACCGGGACGCGGCGGAATCAAAAAACCTTGGCATCTTTCCACCTTACTATCGAGATGCGATTGAAGAGAGTAACAAGGATGAAAAGGCGGTTCGTCGTACGGTCGTCGATCTGATTGCCGGAATGACAGAAGTTCAAGCCTTGGAGGTGCACAACCGACTGGTCGGCGTTTCTCTGGGATCGGGTCTCGAGGACCTTCTTTTGTGACGAAGCCTAGAGCTCAGGTGTCTTTTCCTGGAGCAGGCGATCCCGAGTGAACTCGATGTCTCCCTCCTGCAGCATCCGAAGGACCGCTTCCTTGATCGCGACGTCAGGATATTCCAGCGAAAGAGCGTCTAGGAGCGCTATCGGGCGGAGAGTCTGATTGTGTAAGGAGTTGATCACGGCTGCCCTGATCTCATTGAAGTTTGCGAGAACTGTAGCCATGGGATTGCTCCTTTGAATTGACACCATAGTGCCAGTTAAGTTTAGCACTGTTCGCTTGTGAAAACCACATCCTTCAGGGAATCAGAATACACAAGTGGTCGTAGAGGATCGATTTCAATACTGCTCAACCAAGACCCAAGGAGATTGCCAACAAACAAGTAAGAGCCAAAGGACCAAGGAAGATCTACCGACGTCACCACTTTGATTCCCCACCACCTGAAAGAAGGCAACCTGCGTTACTCTACGTCTCGGGATTAAGGAGTTGAGATGTTAAGCAAAGAACTCGCCGACTTCGTCCGGCAGCAAATGACGCCCGAAAACATGAAGAGACGCATGGAAGAAGAAGAGAGAAAGCATCCATCGCTCGACAGCAAGATCTTCTCGATCGACATAACAAGGAAGCCGCAATAATATCGGTGGCCTGGTTCTTCGATCCCGGAGCTCGCCTGACCTCAAGCAACAAAGCTGCGCCCGGGACTACGTCGACTGCTGAGAGAAGGCCGCAAATCGGCTCCGCCCGCCGCGGGCGGACCACAGGGCTTCGTTCCACGACTGACATCCCCGGCATTGCGGATTTCGAAGCACTCGCAACGCGACTAAGAAAGGTACCCCAAATCGAAAATCTGCTTGAACAAGATTGGGTAGCGAGGGAGCTTGCGCGTAGTTCAGCTTTAGCAGTTCTGCCGCGATCAGCGCTCCCGGAACCGTCGACAAAAACGGCAATGAGGCCCTGATTTGCTTTTGCTCGGCCGGTTCGGCAATCACCCCTTGCGCACACGGCCCACGAAATTGCGCGTGCGGTTGTGGGAGGCGGCAACCAGTGCAATCCTCGATGCCGGGAAGGTGGCGTCCGAAGCCGATTCCCCATCCACTCGTTGTTGTTCCATGGAGCACCGGCGGTGGAAGGTGATATGGGACCTCGGACCAGGCCCCGTCCTCGTTGGTAAGGCTGACCCATACATCAAATCTTTGACCAGAGACGGAATCCGCCACCTCTCGCCAAGGGCCATGGATGACGTTCGCGCCGATCCCTATGCGGCGTAGAAAGTCTTGGCCAACATCGACTTTCCTGCGTTGCTCGGCTGCGTCCTTGGCCGTGAAGAGGGGCGACCTGTTCAAATTCGAGGTTTCGACACCGTCTCGGTCGAGCAGTGTGAGATTACCCGATCCACCCACCATTCCCAGGATGTAGAGAAGGGCGGAGCCGATTGCTCCGACACCGGCCAACAAGACGTTCCCGAACTCACCACTTGAAGGAACCGCCGGGGCTCGGCAGAGATCGACATAAGTATGGAATTCGTGATCCCAGGTACACCAGATCAGGTCGTGGAGCCACTCTTTGGTGGAGTGTCCAATTGCGCGTTTAAACAGATCAGATGCGCCAAGTGCCCCCGCCAATGCTGCCGCGGGCGCGACGGCACTAGGGGCGACTCCTATTTCGAATTGGCGGCCACGCCTTCCAAGAGCCATCCAACGATCCGCCGATATGCAGTAGTCGCGGTCTCCAATTTCGAATTGTTCCGAGGAACCCACGAAGATGCGCAGGCTGCGACGGTCACCACGATTAAGACCCTCGACCTTGAAATTACCGAAGGGGTCTGCTTCACGCATTTCTCGCGCGATGCGATCGGCTAGCGAGTGGTCGCCTAGACAACTCAGCGGTCGCTCCAGCTTTACCTGGGGAACAAAGACGGAAATCCGTCGCGCCCACCGCGAAGTCAGATTCGCTGCCGTCAGCGCCATCTGTTGAATGGCGGGCGATAGGGCAGCCAATTCGCTAACGTGTATTTCGATTGGGGTGTCGACATAGCGGCGAAGGGTCTCGACCTCAATCTCGGTCCGATGATCTCGTTCGGCATAAAAGCTTTCAGCAGTTGGCCAGCGTTCCCAAATTGACACGGATCACCTCCTTTTCCCTCTTCGAAGATCGGCAACGGCCGGCAGTATCTGGATGTGCTGTTGAGGATTCTGGATGTGGCGAAATTGGCCACCCAAATAGCGATAGACTCCGCAGTCTTTCAGCGACAGACCGTCACGCCCGAACCTTGGAACAACCACAGAAATTACACCATCGAAGCAAGCGAAGGTTTCGACGTCATCGGTGTGCGAATGCTCGACATGCTGACCTGGATGGGAGTGAGCCTGGCCGATATAAACCAGAGGGGTGCCGGAGATGAACTGGATGGCTTCTGCATTCGCTTCCACCGAGGTCCGCAAATGACCAGGTCCAGTTTGCGCGTCCGGCACGATAAGTGTGGTTACAACGGCGAACGATTCCGACTCAATTCCGAACCAGTAGACAACGCCTTCTGAAGGCCTCCTCCTGGCAAAAGAAGCCAGAAGCTCGGATGTCTGTTGGGCAGCTCGGTCGGTCAGGTAAACCAGTCTTGGACTGCTGTTGCTCATCCCAATCGTCCCTTCGATTCCAGAATTTTGGAGTGCAGGTCGCTGATCATCAATGCGAGCGAATCGATCCCGTGCGCATTGCCGGTCGGCAAACGCCAGTCTAAGAGACGCCAATCCGAGTGCGGGCCACCTCGTTCGCTATATGCTTTTCGGTTGTACCGCATGCAGATGCACGGTGTCGGATGAAATCCTTGAGGATACAACCGCGGCGTACCGCGCTCGGATCGGTCTCTATTTACAAACTCCACGGTTGGCGGGTACATCGGATAGTCTGCGCAGTGAAATTCAGCAATGAACGACTCGGACTGGCTATTCATAAAGGTCACAGAAAAGCGCGGCTCACCTGCCTCAACCGGATCTGCATCGAGTTGCAAACCGGCGGCCGTCGCGTATTGACGGGCGGCCACCAGTTCCTCCCGGATTGCTAAGAGGGAGACCTCGATCGGCACGCTCACGCATTCCCGCCTTGTACGGAAAGAATGAGTAGCGTCTCGTCCTCAATTTTGTAACTTTCGAGCGTGCGCTGAGGGTCGAGTCTCTCGGTTCCGCGCATCAGGGTGTATTTGCTGTCATTCTCGATAAACTTGAAGACGCTGCGCACATCTTCAATCACTCGTTCAATTTTCGTGGTGACCGGATATTCCGGACGTTTCGCGGCATCCGGTGGTTCCGTCATCGTCCAGATGCCACGTGGAGTCTGAACACGAAGATGGACTATGGCAGGGCCATGGTGATGGCCGGGGTGATTCTCAATCATATGTTTGCTCTCCCTGAGGCGCGATGTGCGTGACATCAGCGCCTTCACTAGGAGTAACGGCCAAATGCATGAGTTGTGTGCGGGGGGTGAACGAGAAAAATAGAGAGACCTAAGATTGAGAGGATGGCTCGCCGATTTTGGATGCGCCGATCCAGGCGGGGCAAATTGTACGACACTCGCATCGATCGCATCCCCAATCGTCAATGGTTGCGTCAAATTGACCGGCGCGAATCCTGCTAAACAGTTCCCGCGTTTCGGTCACGAGCTTCTGATTCGTCTCTCTCGGTTTCTTATGGCTCCATCGGAAGCTTCTAATTTTGCCTTGTTCTCCGACAAAAATCTTCGGATCAACTTCTCCTTCGCGCTCATGAAGTAACACGAACGGCAACTTCTGATAGTCCTTCAACTCCGACCACTTGATGTCGTCGGTCTTTTCCCCCGGCGAATTCACCTGGAGGCCGATGGCAACCATTTCCCCGCTGATCTCGCGTATCTCCGCTATGAGGTGCAGCTTGATTGCATGAGGGGATCCTTCATCGTCATGCCACAGTACCGGTTCATCTGGAACCGTTGCGCCTCTGAACTGCGTTGGATCAAAGTCCCGGGCAAGCGCGCTCGCCCAACGCAACAGACGTGGCCTGTACAACACGTAGTGGGGATGGCTCTTCCTCAGGTCGGCGGGCCATATCTCGTCCGCGATGAGGGTTGCCTCCGATTCCGTTACCCTCCTCTGATTGTCGATAGCCAAGGCGATAATGCGCCTCAGCGTTCTTCTCGTGTGTTGAATGAATTCGGGATAAAGGGGCTTAATATGCCCTTCAAAACGGGCACCAAGATGTTCTTGTAAATAGGTGCGAATTTCGCATGTGCTGGGGACGACAGAATAAGTCGATAGTTCGTCGGGTGTATTGCCACCCCAAAGCTTCGCAATGGACAAGGGCTCCTGTTCTTCTGGCAATAGATTCCAGTTCTGGCCCGGTAAGATCCTGGAATCTTTCAGATTCATCAGGAGACGCGGGATCGATCGTTTCTTGCTTCGGGGTTTTCCACTTGCTGAATCTGCGAAGCAAACTCGAAACGCCCTTTCCGCTCGCGATACTCCGACAAATAGAAGGGAGTCGGCCTGCGCTCGGTCCAGATCCGGATCTTGACGCAAAGACGGTGGCAGCATCTGCTTCTTCGGAGGAATGTCGGGAAGCGATTGACCCGCCACCACAACGGCGGGAAATTGGAGACCCTTGGAGGCATGACAGGTCATGATTCTTATCGCTCCAGGCGTCTCTCGTGGGGCAACCAGTCCAGGAGCCGCATGCGTAACCATCTCCCTCAATCGCTTCGCAAAACTTTTACGGGATCGCCTAGGACGCAGATGCGGATGACTAAAGCGATGAACTGCCGCAAGAGTGAGCGCTGAAAGGACCTCTTCAAGTTGTACGCTTGACTCCGCACTTTCGCGATTGGAGATGAATCTGCGGAGATATGGTGTACGAAAGAAGAGGAAGTCGCAGAGAGTTGCCCACCCATCGTGAGTGTGAAATAAGCCATGAACATCGCCCACTAGTTTCCAGAGCCTCTCGGCCAGACTTTTCGTCTCCTCAGATCCTTCCCAAGCCGGTATCGACTCTTCCTTCAATGCCGCCAGCACTTGCCCTATTGCCTGGTCGAGGCAGGATGAGTTGGTCTGTCCGCCTTCAAGTGAGTAGGCGACGCGCGGTAATGCGGCCGGCTGATCAAGCAACGACAGGAACGCTGCTAAGTCTCCGCCTGCACCTTCCGCTGTGAGGATCCCAGTTGTTACTGCCCGTAGGCCTCTGCGCTTGAGTTCAATTGCGATGTTTCTGACGTCGACGTTCCGACGAGCCAACACCGCTATATCATCCGGCCTCATTCCTCCCACAATCCATTCTTTTATGGTTTCCACTATGCCGTCTCGTTCCGCAGCATCGCAATTGGCGGAGGCGAAAGAGGCTGATGTAACGCCGAATGGTAATATATCCCTTCCACGTCTCCAACGCTCCCTTGGTACGCCTGAAAAGTTGGGATTCTCGAGCCATTCCGCCAGGTGGTTCAGTGTAGAAATGACTTCGGAGCAAGAACGATAGTTCTCGGAAAGTGGAAAGCGAACTGCCTTATCGAAGTCGGACTCGAACATTCGAACATTTTCAGGAGCAGCTCCGCGAAAACGGTAAATCGCCTGCCGAGCATCACCGACAACCCATGGCGGATTCTCCTTTCCGCATATCTGTTGAAGAAATTGAGCCGTCGCACGTGACACGTCTTGATACTCGTCTACGAGAACCCAGGGAAAGGTCTCTCTAACCTTGTCTCGGAGGTCTCCACGGGCCAACAGCAAGTCGTGAGGCTGTTGGATCAAGTCAGCGAAATCCACAGCGCCGAGTCGAGGTTTCTCAAGTTCATAAGCTTCGAACAGGTTGAGAAACGACTGCGCACGAGCATACTCTCCCTTCTGCTCCTCTGTGGCTCTCCAACTTTCGATCTCGCCTCTCAGCTGAAACGGTCGAATCATCCGGTCCTTCAAGAAATTGATTTCATTCGCCACCTCGGCAGCAGTTTGATCCGGGTCCTTCAGATTCAAGAGCGCGTCGCAATCCGCGTTCGCGAAAATCTCACTGATGATTTCTTCCTGTCGAGATTCGTCCAGAATTGTGAAATCTACCGGCAAGCCAAGGTGGTGTCCCAGCAAATTGAGAAGGACTACGCCAAAACCATGGAACGTCGAGATCTGGATCTTGCGCGCTGATTCAAGCCCCAGTGCACTTTGAAGGCGTTTGTGTAGTTCCTTCGCTGCTTCATTACTGAACGTCAAGACGAGGATTCTTTGAGGGTCTACAGACATGTGCTGGACAAGATGGACGACACGGTGCACGAGAGTTTTCGTCTTTCCTGTGCCCGGACCTGCATCGACGAGTACAGGGATTCCGAATGCCAAGGCGGCCTGAATCTGCTCTTGAGTGGGAGAATCGTCATGGAGCGGAGCGTCGGGAAGAGGACTTTCAGGCAACAAGAACTGATACAAACCTTCGGCGAGTTGAATCTGAATCAGTGACTCAGTCGCCGAGTATCGCTCGGATAGCTCGGCAGTTGTTATTCCAGGGTTGGCTGACCATTCTTTAAACAAATCACGCGCAGGGCAGACAAATTCAGCGGCAAAGGCGCTTGCTTCTGCTTCTTGCTGCGATCTCGGGCTGTATCGGGAGAGCGACGCACTTCCCGTCTCAAGAAACGCAGAGCCGCGGATAAGATCCCGTCCTCGATCACCAAAATACTCATGATGGAGAATCAGGTGGCCAAACTCGTGAGCAACAACCTCGAGGAGTTCTTTAGGTTTGTTTTCGAGTCTTCGATCGAAATAAAGACAACCTTCATCGGGCACCACCTCTCCTCGGCTTCCTTCGAGGAATCTGCTGCCATTCACCGGAAGGACGTCGATCTGATAGGTCCGGCCGATCCAATCACACAATTCCTGAAGAAGTGATACAGACGAGAATCGTTGGCGCTCTTCTCGGGCTCGAGATCGGACGTCTTCAAGCCAATGCATTCCGCACGATTCCTCTCAATGCAGATTGAGCCAGAAGGACATTTGTTCCTTACTGAGGTCTGAGCGTTTGAGTAATTCCTCGAATGTCCGCGGTTCTGGGCCGAAAGGACTGGATCTTGAGGCTGCGCGAACCGCATGAGGGTTCGCAGTCAAGAAGTGAAAGGAGTCTCCGAAAGAAATCCCCCAGACATCTTCGATTTGTTTGGCAATGAACTCCTTGGCTCTTTCCGGCACTACCTGAGGATGACGACTGACGAGTATTAAGTATTCAGACGTCATATTCTCGAGTCGCCGGACAATGTTTGGGAGAGCATTTTTGGTCTGTCTCTTGAGAAACATAATCAAATTTGAGCCATACTCTGGCGTCGCAGCGTCGACCGAAGTCGAAGTCGATGTGTCTTTCGGCGAAGCCGCAACCGATGATGCGACGTCAAAACCAGACTGATTCAGCCATTCGGCTACTCGATCCTCAGCTTCAAGGAATCGATTCGTCACCTCATCAGGGTAGGCCGGATCAACAACAAGGTCCGCAAAGAACTCGTGGAGTTCCTCACTGAATTCCGGATGTTGCTGGGCGAGCTTGAAGACGAGGGTACGATCTTGGCCATCCGTCCAAGCGCATTCAATTTGTGCGAGCAACTGTGTCAATAACTCTGTCCTGTTTTCGTTCATTTTCTTGTCTCCTTCGCTTTTCGCGAAGGGCGCGTTGAATTTGCACCCTGCTGTTGCAACCAGGTTTCAATATCACGACCGAGATCGAGAGTCGGATCAGCATGCAAAGCCGCGACGAGTTGGGCGTCGGCTCTCCTTAGTGCGCGCATTATCTGATGGCGCTTTTTCCCGGGGAAGAGAGATGTCAAGGGCCTGTCTCCATCGGCTATCTTGCCGGAGACTTTTGGTCGCGAATTCATGAACCATGCTTCACGTGCCACCTGTTTGACGAACTCATCCGGGATGCTGGCCAACACCTGTTCGGCAACCTTCTCGATCTTGTTCACGTCGTTCGGTCTTAACGAAACGTGCCAACGGGGAACCTCAAGGCAGGAATCGAGTGGATCGATTGAATCGTCATCAGACGCTTCAACCTGTTGTTCCTTGGGCTTCCGCTCTCCGCGGCGTCCATGCTTTTCACGCCAGGCTTCAATGAGTTCATGCTGACAGAACGCATGCCAACTGCGTTCTGCAAATTTTCCGCGTTCTCCATGCAGAACCTCCAGGATGCGCCTGAGTCCCTCCGAAAGCAGGTCTTCATGGTCGAGTTTCATGATCAATGACTGCCTGCGGGCATATGACACCATCGGCCCGAGATATTCCCAACGCTTGTTTGGGAATCGACGGAACAGCCGCCGAAGCGTCGCTTCCGCAGCCGTACTTTTGGGCGGTAGTTGACGGTAAGCTCTGACCAAAACCTGTGGCGGGAGATCAGCGGTGGTTGCTGATTCCAGATAGGCCAGATACTCATCAGAATCGAGCGCCGGGAGCCTTTGATAGCGCTCCTCGTAGACTCGTTGCCCCATGAGTAAGGGCGACTCGCCCTCTGTTTCAATTGGCTGTTCCATGCAGATTCTGCCGGTTGTCCTTTCGCGTAAATCCGCAACTACTGAGTATTACGGCCAACTTCTGCAGTTGTGTGCACGGTGCATTGTAGGCTTTGGCCATGGAAAGTACGAAAGGGCGGGACTAGGCTGCGTGCGACACAAGCCGAATACACCATAACGCATTGATTAAAAACAGTTTATAGGCTACCCAAAGGGAAAGATTGCAACGTGGTTCCGCCACTCGCTTCCTGATCGCCTCGACCGGTAGAACCATAATTGCCAATAACCATTCCGATTCGCTCTCCGGCGCCGAGAACCGGCCCAAGTCGGAGGACTGGATAATCGGAGGGACCACACCGAATTCGCGAACCAAGGAGATTGCGTCGCCCATGCTTCTAGCACGAGCCGAGTTCCCTTCATTCTCCATCACATTGCCTTCAGCCCTTCGCCAAAACAGAATTCGTCGGTGGCCCGTGCATCGGCCGACGAACTTGAGGACGAAAGGCTGAAAACATGGAACCACTTCGTCCCAAACGTATTCTCACATGACGAGAACTGAGTTCTGACACCTCGAATCGAAGAAGGGAGCTCAAAATCCTGCCCGCCTCGCGAGAACCCTGCGCTTGTTCAGGGGCGCATCCCGATGAGGGGTTGGAGCGCGGGTTTCTCGTTGACGCGAGTTGGGGCCTCGCGTCCGCGCTGCGCGTCGACCGGAGAAGCGATTTTGAAAAATAAGCTGTTTTCGGCGACGCGCCACCTTTCCAGCAGACACGTTGAGAAGGGCTAAGAAAGGAAACGGCCGGGACGTCATGCCAATTTCAGGAGTCGCCGCGCGGGAACACGGTGAAGCGAAACGGGCCGGAGCTAAAGCTCTTGCGGAACCCAAAACCCATCGGAACTCTCAGAATGTGGATTCCCACAAATATATCTCCATCAGCCTGCCAAGCGAGGAATCCGCCAGGAGTTTTTCGCCGATGGTAATTCCAGTCCCACGCTGCACACCCTGAAAACAATGGAATCACACCCCAGGCCTGGCCCCAAGCCCCAGTCCTGCGAGAAGAGGGGTCCTACCGAGCTGTGGACACGCACCTTCCCGCATACGTCCTCCCCACTGCCCGCCGCGAAAATATAAGATAAGCAAATGCACGATGAGAAGAAGTGGAACCTTGCGCATGTACGCTTCGAGGCGATGCGGAAGAGCGTTCCCAGCTACGTCGATGCGGATATGATCTCCGAGTACCACGGGATTGTGACCGCGCTGGAACCAGCCATCGGCGAGGACATGTCCGACTTTCGCATCCCTGCATCGAAGATCACGCCGCGCGTGACGAGCATCCAGATAGGCAGCAGACATCGGCCAGGGCGACGCATCCGGCACACAAAACCCGATTAGAAAAGCGAGTTTCTGCGAGTTCTTAAACACTTGCCATTGATCAAGCAAATCAGTGGCGCTGTCGATCAGGATCCCTGCCAAATGGTGGACGCAAGATTGCGGAGACTGATCCGGCATCAGCCACCCGGGACTGAATTACTGCGAGTCGCCGGTGTGCGATGAGTGTGCCAGCGAAGGGAGTGCTCGCACGCGAATGTCGAATGTCGACCGAGAATGTCGCTTAGAGGGCTCTGCATTCGCCCAAGCCAAGTCCGCCAGTGAACCGTTCGCTTCCGGCACACATCCGGCACACAAAACGCGATGAGAAGAGGGATTTCCGGTGACTTTTTGACCGCTTGCCATTGATGATGCAAATCAGTGTACCGCCTCCGCGAGGTTCGAAGATCCTAAATGGAGCAAAAGGACTGGATTCAGCCCGGCCATCTGAACCCTGCAGAGCAACCTTATATAAGATGGACCTTGTTTTCGAGCCAGCAAAAGAGAAACATTAATTTATGCCGCCCAAACAATTGAAATATAACCTCTTGCTAAGCGGCTTTATGGGGTGCTGGAAGAATCAGACTGGTTAACCGCGAGGAGCCTGAAGCCGCTTTTGAAGGTCTTGCATTGCAGCGCGGGTCACTCGCGGCCGCGACTTCTCAAAACGATCAAAAGGCCCGGAACGCGCCACTGCGATTTGTCGAATGCGGCTGGGGATCAAGATTCGATCATCTGCTTCGTCAGGCTTTGGGCTCAGTGGCACGAACCATTTCCACGAGCACCGTGCGTGCCTCGTCCGAGTTCTGAACTTCACGCAGGAAGTTGATGCGCGTTCCTTTCATGCCATCGGCGGTTTTCAGCCGAAGGTGAAATCCAAGCCGGTCGAGCGCGGTCATTGTGGCCTCAGTCGAGTCGAGGCCGGCATGAACTTTAGCCAGAAGGATCATTGCGGGGATGCGATCCGCGTTCATGTGTCCGAGAATCCTTGGAGCCCCGTCGGCAAGAGGGTCAACCTTGGCGGACTGGTACTCGTCTTCGGTCACCCATCCCATGACCCCAAAGCCGCCGACATAGTAGATATCCAGGAACTGCAGGCGGTAAAAGCCAAAATCTTTAAAGTCTACCCATGTGCGGCTGTTCTCGTAGCGCGACAGATAGCGTTGGCGAGCTTCGCCGACCTCGTCCTCCGGCACGGGAAGGATCTAACGAACAAACCTGGCTAGCAACCGAATGTAGGCAGTTTGGTAGGAGATTGATGGCTCGGTCACCTCCCAGGAATCGATTGGCCAGCCATCGCTAAAATCGGCATAGGCCTTTTGCGGCGCCTCACCAACGGGGGGGGAAGGCGGCGCCTGCCCACAGCGGGGGTTGATGCCTGGGCACCCCTTGGCCCAGGTGTAATGCGGATTGGCGCCGCCCACGAGGTAGCCGGGCGGAGGACCATATTTCGAGCCGCTCACGCTGCCCCAAAGTTCACTGCCGTGGGCAAACCAGGTGTGGTAGAAGCGGTCCACCGAATTGCTTGCACCAAACGCGTTCATGTTGGACAGATAGACCTTGCCGAGCGGATTGACGCCGTCGATATAGTGCAGATAGTCGGCCGCAGCGCTCATGGCATCGGCCGGGCTGTGGCTACCCATACCGTAAAGCGCTTCGTCGCCAAAAATGTCGCCGTGATTGGATTTCGTCGCGTTGCTACCCCAGACATAGGCCGAAATATGGGCCCGGTAAGGGTCGCTCTCGGCGGCCTTCCAGCCGTCGTCTTCGAACCCTTTGGCAAACTCGGTCTTGATGGCAAACGAAACCGAAGGCGTCGCCCCGGCCAAGCTCGCATAGTAGACCAAAGGTGCTGTATGCGTGTAGTCGAAATCAAGCGTACGGTGATGGGTGAAGATCTGGTTGTCGCGGTAATGCGCGTCGACATAGTCGCGGTAGATCGTCTCTCCAGTGAGATCGAAGAGATAGACAGCGGCGGCTATGGCCACCATCTCTCGTCCGTAATCGTCAACCTCCTGCTGCCCAGCTGCAAGCCCTTCAGAGTGATCGCGCGGATCGTTGTTGTAAAAGAGCACGTGTGGATGCGCTTGGGCCCACCCCCAGGCCTTAAGCGCCCGCTCTCTCAGATCATCGGCAAATGTTTTGAGGGCCGGAAACTGCCCGTAGGTCTTGGCCGCGTAGGCAAAGGCCTCGGCGCCCGCATAGGTTGAAGAGGTGGTCGCCGGGCCATAGAAGCTAGGCCCCGTTGCCGCCGAAGCTGGGCTTCCCGACGCGGATCCGATCACCGACAGCAAGGAGCCATCGTCACTTTGCATGCGCTTTAGCCACTCAACTTCCCATTTGACCTCATCGAGCAAATCGGGAATGCCGTTACCGGATTCTGGAATGTTAAAGTCGTCGGTAAAGGCCGTCGGGCTTTCATGATAAGCGTGAAGGAGGCCCACCACATAGTCACCGCTCCAGCGCGTGTAGCGATTGAAATCACCGGCGTCATACCATCCGCCGTGCAGATCACGGGCTGTCGCCTTATCGCCCTTGGCGCTATAGAGCCGAGCCTCAGAGTCTTGAGCTGGGCCCATATGACTCGCCTTGTCCACCCAGCCGACGCCAGCATAACGCGCCTCCTTGATAAAACCGGCGCGCTGATGATAGAGCATGCGCACAGCCTGCACTAATACAGGCTTATAGAGATTGGCCGCGACTGAAAAGGCCACGGAATCATACCCCACCTGTTTGTCCCGGATCAGATAGCGACCCGGTGTGACGACACGCGAAAAATCGAATTGCCAGGCACGGTCGCCTGAAGAGGGATCGACAGCGCCGGCGTGCCAGGCGGTAGGCGCCCCCTCAAAGACAACTGCCCCCGTCTCCACGTTGACGACCTGATAGACCTTGCCCGGCGCAAAGTGCCATTGGCTATCGAAACCGGTAGCCGGATCGCGGATGACGGCGACCTTTTTTGCTTCCGGTAGATAGCCAAACGGATCGACGACGATGAAGGGCGTAGGCGACGCGCTACCCTCA